>Ga0315274_10012706_pt1 | contig 12002 bp, 14 predicted proteins | sample YL17G02_20_MG_FD_203700 | JGI IMG/M metagenome (GOLD analysis project Ga0315274, IMG submission 203700) | Sediment microbial communities from Yellowstone Lake, YNP, Wyoming, USA - YL17G02_20 | ecosystem: Environmental > Aquatic > Freshwater > Lake > Sediment | place: USA: Wyoming | collected... | reverse complement strand
TACCTGGTGGTCGCCAGTAAGACACAGCATGTTATTAAGACCCAGCGCAGCGATGCCCAGGATGTCCATCTGCAGAGCGATGCGGTTCCGGTCACGGCACGTCATCTGGCAAATTGGGTCTATGCCTATCTCCTTGGCAATGAGACAGGAGGCCCAGCTTGACAGGCGCACCACAGCGGTTTGCCCATCAGTGACATTGGCGGCGTCAACATATCCCTTCAGTATCTTAGCCTTCTTTCTTACTACCTCAGGGTCAGCGCTTGCCGGGGGGCCAATCTCTCCGGTAACAGCCCATTTGCCGCTTTCGAATACTTTCTCCAGATTACTCTTTGACTTCATAGTATTCCCTCTCTCTAACGTTTGCTTGCCGCGCCAGCCGTGAGACTTATGCTCCAATCCTTAGGAGCTACGATCGTCTGCATCTTGTCCAGGCGCCCTAGCTTGGTTAATCTGTCAATTACCAGCTGCCAGGCACAGGGTATGTCCTGGGAGACCTCGCATTTCCCTTTCACCGAACCGCCACAGGGGCCATTCATAAGGTACTTAGAGCATCTGGCTACAGGGCAGATGCCGCCTGTATGCTCCAGGACGCAATCGCCGCATTCCATGCAGCGCTCGCCTTCCCGCCACTCGGCATGACGGCCGCCCATGGTCACTGTATTACAGCCCGGGTGAACCATCTTATCGACTACTGCCGAGGTCGCCTGCACACCAACTCCGCAGCACAGCGCCAGCAATGAGTCGGAGGCTACAATTTTGCTTTCTTGGGCATGTAGCGTCGCCCTGACCAGGCCCTCGTTGCACATGAAGTCGATGAGGGATGTGCCGGTGACGGTCTTGCCTGCCCCCTCAAGCTTCTGCTTCATTTCGAGGACTTCTTTCTCGCCACCGGTATGGCACCCCTCGGCGCAGCCCTTGCAGCCAAGCAGGAAAATGTTCTCTTCCTTATCCAGGTACCCCATTATTTGCTCGAGCGGTTTTTGCTTGGTAGTAAGCATCTCTACACCCTCGTTTCGTTTATACTTTAGTTTCTACTCGGGGATGAATTTCCCCCAGCACGGTTTGTATTATCTTAGGCATGCGCTCCTGTAACCTGGCAGATAACTCCAGACCTGGTTCAAGCTCAGCGGGCTCCACCCCGATGATGACGGTCTCTTTAGGCTTGCCTCCTACAAGGTCCATCAGGCTGAGGTTTTCCAGGATACCCATCTGATGCACCGAGGTAACTATCCCTCTATCGGCAACTATCTGCTGGGGAGTGAAGCGATAAATTGTTCCCGGCTCGCAGCCGCCTCTCACAGCATCAACTATGATGAGCTTATCTGAACCATCAATCAGCGACCAGATATCCGGCGATGTGCCACCGTCGATGGCTTCGACATTGCTACCGGAAGGCAGCAGTTTTGTCTGCAGGATGCGGGCGGCGTGAACTCCAACCCCTTCATCCCTAAACAGCTCGTTGCCGACGCCTAGAACCACGGTCTTTTTCATTGGGTTATTGTTATTCTACCTGGAATTCGCTTAGAGTTCTGCCTTTTGGTGTAATCACGTGCACAGCGCAAGCTATGCAGGGGTCAAATGCGCGAATTATACGCACAATCTCAAAGGGATTCTCGGGGTCTTTTATCTTCGTCCCCGTAAGCGCCTGCTCCAGAGGCCCTGGTTGCCCTTTATCATCGCGAGGGGACATATTCCAGGTTCCCGGAACTACACACTGGTAATTGGCAATCTTCTTGTTCTTTATCTCAATCCAGTGTCCCAGAGCTCCACGGGCACCATCGATCAACCCCATGCCTGTTGCCTCTTCGGGGATTTGATAAGACTGATACACAGGCTCGCCCGGCTTTAGCTGCAGCAGCCAGCCTGGCATCTCGTCTGCTATTATTTTGCAGCAGAGCGCCCGGGCCAGGTGGCGTCCCAGAACTGAGAACAGCACATCGGGCTTAGCCTTGAATTTAGCCAGAGCAGGGTCTACTAGAGCTTTGACCTTCGGATCCCCTGAAAGATATGTAGTCACCAGTCGGGCGAGAGGGCCGACCTCGTAAACCTGTCCGTTGTAGCGAGGGGCTTTAATCCAGGAATAAGCTCCTGCCTTATCATCCTTCGGTACTGTATCGCCGTTGAGTGGCTTTCTGCCTGTGGTGGAATCTTCGTACCAAGAATGCTTGACCTCTTCGGTGATGGCATTTGCATCAAGCTGGCCCAACTTAAAATCGGGGCTGACAGTGCCTTGCTTAAATAGCCTGTTCCTCTTGGTGAGGTCGGCTTCTTTGCCATCGAGGTCGTAGTTCCCGTAAGAGAGCAGATGCTTGCAGCCAGCGCCTATCTCAAAGTAGTCGCTGTATGCGCCTGCGGCCGCTATCACATCGGGAATATAGACGTTATCGATAAAGGTTCTGAGCTCGTTAAGTCTCCATAGGAAGGAAGCTATCTTGTCTATCGTGGGGATCTCGGTGACTCCGCCGGGCACTATGGTCATATTGTGAGGCATCTTGCCCGCGAATATGGCGCACATCTCCTGCCCCTTGCGGCGCATCCTGAGGGCATCGACGTAGTGAACCACCAGTTCCTGGTCAACTGCGGCGGGCAGGCGATAGTCGCCTTCATAGCGTGGCACAAAGGGGCCGAGCTCGCCGCGCTGTATGAAGTCCTTCACTGAGTTAAGCGTGGCATTATTGCCTTCGTATGTGGCAACTTTGGTGACGTCCACATAGTCCAGCGCGGCCAGATGGTAGAAGTGAAGGATGTGGTCTGAGACGTGAGCAGCGCCCAGAATCAGGTTGCGAATAATTCTACCGTTGTCAGGTATGGAACTGCCCAGGCCGAATGCGCTGTCCAGACACAGGTTGGATGCTGTGGAATGGCTGGTGGGGCACACTCCGCAAATTCTCTGTGTTATGACGGCAGCATCGCGAGGGTCTCTGCCCCTGAGTATGAGCTCGATGCCACGAAACAACGTGCCTGAGCTCTTGGCCTCTTTCACTTTGCCATCGTCTACTGTGGCTTCGACCTTCAAATGTCCTTCGATACGGGTTACAGGATCGATTACAATCTTTCGCATTTTACTAAACCACCTTCTGCGCGATATTCGGTAGTTTCACGTCCGCTGTCTTCTGATATAGAGGCGAGACCCAATCGGGGAATCCCTCGGAAGCACAGCCTAAACACATGCCTCCGCTGGCGACACACCAGTTGGTACCATGGTTCCACATCCTGGTGGCGCAATCGGCGTGCGTTAAGGGGCCTTTGCAGCCCAGCTCATAAAGGCACCCGGGGTCGCTGAGTTTCTTGGCGAACTTCTGCTCATCGTAGTAGGCACGCCTGGGGCAATTCTCGTGAATCAAATGCTCGTAGAACGCCTTGGGACGTAACAGCTCGTCAAGGTCGCTGGCCTTGGGCAAACCTGCGATAAGGATGCTTGCCACTGTTCCCACAAACCAGTCGGGGTGTGGCGGACAGCCGGGGATGTTTACCAACGGGGTAGCAATGTTTTTGGATTTGAAAAGCTGTGATACGGGGACGCACTTTGTAGGATTGGGTTGGGCGGCGGGGATACCGCCGAAAGAAGCGCAAGTGCCCAGCGCCAGCACCGCCAGCGCGTCGCGTCCCAGGGCTTCCACCCTGGTGGCTATGGCTATCGGCTTGCCATCGTGGTCCTCGCCTATTGAGCCATATTGGCCTTTGCCTAGTGTAGGTATAGCGCCTTCGACTACCAGTACGTAGCCGCCTTTTTTCTTGTGCCAGGTGTCCTCCATCGCTTTGATTACCAGCTCTCCTGCCCCGGCCATCACGGTGGCCTGAAATACAAGATTAACGTGCTTGCCAGGGATTACTTCATCGACAAGCACGCTCTTGATGTTGGGGCTGACTGTATTGAGAACTGATACCGAACAACCTGTGCAGGTAGCTGTTTGTAACCAGATGACGGGATACTCTTGACTCTTCTTGGCCATAATCCCTCCACGTTTCTAGTGCTCGGTATCTCTACCAAATGGATATTGTAGCATATCTCTTTTTAAGTTTCCAGATACATTCTTAAGATAGCGTTTAGAAACCTCATCTTGAACCCCCTTCGGGGTACCCATAACGAGGAGATATTCCCGTTCGTGGTGAGCTTGTCGAACCATGAACGGGCCGTTCACCCTTCGACAGGCTCAGGGCGAACGGTTAAAAAAACCTATTTTCAAAGCAATCAGAATTTAAATCTGACTTTGTCTTCTTTTTTCGACTTCCCTTATGCCCTAATAGGGCTTAGAATGACTATGAGCACACGATGAGCAAGATTAAGGTCGTCTCATTCGATGCTGACGGGACGCTGGTGACCCCGGACTTCAGTCAGGCTGTGTGGTACGAGGGTGTCCCATCTCTTTACGCTAGAAAGAACGGAATCAGCTTTCAGGAAGCAAAGGCATTTATCGAGAAAGAGTACCAGGTGGTGGGTGATTCCAGGATTGAGTGGTATGACATCAAATATTGGCTGCAGCGCTTCGGGCTCAGTTCTCCACTAGTAGGCTACAAGCAGTTACTCGAGGACTATAGGCATGCGATATCTTGGTACCCAGATGTTAAGCAGGCACTGTCCTCTCTCGGCAAGGATTATACGCTCATCGTGGTCTCCTGTTCCACGAGGGAGTTCCTACCCTATCTGCTGGATGGGATAGAAGGGTACTTTGTCAGAGTATTCTCCTCGGTATCAGACTACGGTCAGATAAAGACTCCGGAGTTTTTCCTCGAAGTATGCCGCCAGATGGGCGTATCTCCTCAAGAGATGGTCCATGTCGGCGACCTTTGGGAGCAGGACTACCTTGTCCCTGAGGGAGCAGGAATTAAGGCTTTTCACCTCGATAGGAGGGGTGAACGCAAAGAGGGGCGGTCTTTGAGGAGCCTGGCGGAGTTGGAGGCAAAGTTACTGGGGAAATAGCGCTAGGCGATGATGGGCAACTCTACCACAAAAGTTGCACCCTGCCCAGGATTATTCATGGCGTAGATGCAGCCACCATGGCCCTCAACTATGGCGCAGCATATGCTCAGGCCGAGCCCTAACCCAGCCTCTTTGGTGGAGAAGAAGGGGTCAAATATATTCTTGAGGTCCTTCGGTTTAATGCCTGGCCCGTCGTCATCAAAAGTTATTCGTATTATCTCGCCCGCAACCTGGGCTTTGATGTAGAGCTTACCTTTGCCGTGGGCTTCCGTCATGGCCTGCTCGGCATTGGTGACGATGTTGGTGAAGACTTTTTGCATTTGATAAGGGTCGGCCATAGTTTTGGGCATATCAGGCTGTAGTTTCACAGCTATTTCTATGTTACTCTCTCTCAAGCGGGGGATTAGCAACTCCAGGCTCTTCTGAATGACTTCTTGGATTGAGACAAGGCTTTTTTCAGCCTTTACCCGGGGCGCAAAGGAAAGCAGATCGCTGGAGATTGCACCAGCGCACTGTGCCTCCTGGTATATGGCCTGCAGGCATTCCCTGGTGGATTCATCCAGGTTGCCTTTGGCAAGGAGAAGCTGAACATAGACGAGGATTGTGCCGAGAGGGTTATTCAACTGACGGGCGATGCGCGCCGAAAGTTCCATAACTTTGTTCTGAAGCAATACTTTATGGTAGTCGTAGTCTGTCTCATGGGGTAGCTCCCTAGATATATCAGGCAGCGTGTTCAAAACAGGTGCTGAGGTCGCGCTCTCAACTCTTTCATCATGAACAATGAACATGTCAACGGATGGTTCCGTCTGCTCGTGAAGTCTGGCATGCGCCGCCAGAGGCTTATTCTGCATAGATTTGCTTCGTGTTGCCATGTTACGCCTCCTTGGGATTCCTGGCTGATATGTAAGCAAGTTATCGGAACCCCAAGTATCCTGCACAAACATTACAATACCCATCATGACGTTTACAATAGTTCTTCTTAGCCACGACATATAGGAAATTAGTACCGAGCGAGGTGAACAAGGAACGAAGATATGCAGATCCTCGGCCTGTAATTTGCCCCCTATTTGTTTTACTGGGGTCACAAAAGGCTTGGTGTATATGGGTGACGGTTGGTTTTGTGTAGATAATCCTGTTTCGGATGTTGCTGTTAGTACTATATCTAGGGCGGGTACTATTCTGCTGTCACAAAAGTCAATTATGGCTATAGTCTAACTCGTAATACATGCGTTAATATTAAGTTCGATGTAATTGGATGGCTGGAACTAGCTAAAGGAGTCAAGGCGTATGAAGATGCAAGTGGATATTTATGTAACCAGCGATAATCAAATCCAGTTGCTTTTACAGGGGCCTGCTCAAGGCGCTGCGACCTTTCCCGATTTCGATACATTCGCCAGATTTATTGAAGGATGCCAGGGTTTTATCAACAGACATGCCCAGGCAGGAGATGATTCCACTTCGATACCTAAACCTTTCTTAGATGCCTTCGATGACGCGAACCACTCCTAAAATATTACTCCTCACTATTTGAAGGGTCCGCGTTTAGGAGAGGGTATTGGTGGGCCTTGGTGTTCAATAGACAGAACTTTTACCTTGGCATTTAGCTTGGTCACATAGACTCACGTTCTTCAGATAGCACAACTGTAACAGCAAAGTGTTCATTGGGCAATGGGGAGAGACTATGATTCAAGAGAGCGCGAGTCACAAGGTGACAATTCGATGAAATGTTTACAAAGCCTATTGACTGACTATGTTCCATGTGATAGTGTCGGTTAAGAATCTTAGAAACGAGGAGGTAAAAATGCAGGCATATTGTATGAAGTGCAAAAAAAAGGTTGAGATCAAGAATCCGAAGGCTATCACAATGAAGAACAAACAACCTGCTACTCAAGGTGTTTGCCCAAGCTGTGGAACCAAAGTCTTCCGAGTAGGTAAGTCCTAAGCCCGAAAAAAGTGGATTAGGGGCCACATCAAGCGGCCCCTAATTATATTAATGGAGAACTACCTGCCAGTCGACTGAACATTCTGGATGAAGGTGACTTACTAAACAAATAGGCGATTGCCAAGCCTAGTTGTTAGCATCGTTTAAATCCTAAGTGAGTGCCTTTATGTCTTCTTCTGTTCTGCCTTCTGTGTTTTCTTTTCTAACACTTGCTTCTTGGGCTTCTTCACATTTTTTCTTCCTTTGCTACCCATATCTATACCTCCATCTTCATGTCCTCAAAGTTCCCGGAGCTCCGTCGGACCTATGCTATTTCTTGCGATAGACGTTCAGTCCCACTACTTCGGTGCGCCCAGGTAGCGGGAAATTCCCTTCTGTAGAGGCAATAATTATGGTTTTGCCTGAGGACGATGGCCCAAACTCCTGAGTCAAGTCCACTGTGATGGTAAGCGTATTACCACTCACAGAGAGTTTAACATTCTTCACGAATAACCTTCAGTAAATATAGATTAGCTAGCTATCAGCATTGTATAGCGTCGAGGTCGAAAAGCGAGCATGGCACCATAGGCCCTTCCCATCCGTCCCCGGTTTCAAGAGTAGAGAATCTTATCTCCGTAATGGCCGAGCATAATGACTATCGGGGCCAAAATCACTAGTAGCGCTAGGTATACATAGGACCAGGACGTTCCCGCTACTAATATGTTCGAATCTACGGACCGCCAGACGACACATGGCGTAACAACAACAGCCAATAGAACGCCATATGTTGCCTTTAGCACAAACACCCTTCTCACCCTGCCCTTGTAGGTGATTTTCCAACTGAACACGCCAAGAAGCCCTGCCACAGCACCGGTTAAGAGAGCTCCTATAAGCAGATAGTAAGACGCTGTTTCGAAAGAGGACTTATGAGTAGAAATATAGATAAGCGCTAATATAGGAATCGCAATAGAATATGCAATTGGGAAATGGACTAGCATCGGGTGAGGATGAAATCCCTCTATCCTATCTGCAAGTGTACGTTTGGAAGGCTTTTCCTGTCTTAGTTCCCCAACTACCGGGAATTTCGTCAGTACTTCTTCAGCATGGGGCGCATTCGCTATCTCTTCGGTCAAATCGGTTCCGCCAGGGTGCCGACCCTGATGCTTGCCCGTTTTCCAAAGTGGACTTTCAGAAAGGTCATAAATCTTCCCTTTCAAAGCTACGTACACTGGTTTTCCAGACTTTCCATCAAATTCTCTCAACTCTTCTAAGCTCAGCAGCATTTTCCCTTTGTTTCTCATCCATTCCTCTCTAAATGCCGTCTCAGCCTGTTAGCCAATACTTGCTGCTGAGCGGCAACCCTCCTACCGGCATACCAGTGGGCAATGATAACCGGGATTTCCCGTTTCAACTCCCGATGAGGCGATACCTATTCCTCATCGCCCCTGGTGCCGACAATATATGACCCTTGGCGCCTGGCTGTCAAGCCATTCTAGAGCCGAGTCCATGTTGTAGTCCATCCTCCACAATCACTACTTGCCCACCACTCCTAAGCACTAGAATTCAAAGCAATGCCCCTCAGTTTCCCAAACCATATAAACGCATACACTTGTATTGTAAATACAAATACTTTGCATTGTAGTGCTTTAGGGGGTTTGAGTTAAGTACTTGAATGTAGAGGGTTTGAGGTTTAGCCTGCTCGTGAAGCTAAAATGCTCGTGACACTAACTCTGTAAGTGGTACAGCTATTGGGGGCTGGTCAAGTAAGTGGAATAGGATGAGGCTGCACAGTTAAAGAGGTTCTGAGCAATAACGGTTTGGTCTGGAAGAAACGCACAGCACGAACCGGGCCCTATCCCACTGGGCTGGGCACTAAATGTTTTACCGGCTCCTGTTTTGGCTTAAATGGTGCCATGGGCCGCCGTATTCTGTGCGGAGAGAAAGTGCGTTCACCGCCCGGGGCGCCTGCCTTGTAATTAAAGTCCTGTAGGGTGCAGCGTTGCAAGGGAGAGGGGAAAAGATGATCAAGGGCGCGTACCATGTCCGTGTCTTTATTCGTCACGAATGTGAATGCGTCTCCGGTTTTGCCCACTCGTCCTGTGCGGCCGATGCGGTGAATATAGGCGTCCGTGTCGTCCGGCATATCGTAGTTTATGATGTGCGAGATACCTAAGACATCGATGCCGCGAGAAGCAATATCGGTTGCCACCAGCACTTTGCAAGAGCCGTTACGGAAAGCATCAAGCGCGTCCTGCCGCTGGTTTTGGGTCAGGTTTCCTTGCAGTGAAGCTGCGCGGCAGCCTGCTCTGTTTAGTTGCTGTGCGACCTGCTCGGCGCGGCGCTTGGTACGAGTGAACACAAGTACAGATTTCGTGTCGGTTCTACGCAAGAGCTCCGTCAGCAGCGCAGTCTTGAGGTGTTGCTCAACCGGATACAGGGCATGAGATACAGTTGGCGCAGGCATGGTACGGCCAATCTGCACGGTAACCGGGTTGTGCAGGATTTCCAGCACCAGACGCCGTATATCGGCAGGCATAGTGGCGGAGAAGAGCAACGTTTGCCGCGGCTTGGTCAGGCACTTCAATATATTGCGGATATCCGGCTGAAAGCCCATGTCGAACATCCGGTCCGCCTCATCAATTACAAGAACTTCTACATGCGATAAATCTATTGTGCCCTGCCAAAGATGGTCGAGCAACCGGCCGGGACAAGCCACGATGATTTCGACACCATCATGCAGTTCGCGAGTCTGCATTTTTATATTCACCCCGCCATAAATAGCAGTACTCCGCAATCCGGTTTGTTTTCCCAATTCATTTATAGTCTCACATGTTTGCTCAGCCAATTCACGCGTGGGCGATATTATGAGTGCACTAACGTGACCCCGGGGGTTTTTCAGCAGACGTTGCAAAATCGGCAGCACGAAAGCTGCGGTCTTGCCGGTACCGGTTTGGGCCAGGCCAATGAGGTCGCGGCCCTGCATAATCGGGGGGATAGCTTGATTCTGGATTGGTGTAGGTGTAACGTACCCAAGCGCCCGTATACCAGCCATGATGCTCGGGTGGAAATTGTAGCTTTCGAAACTCATTAATACTCCTCAGTAAAATATCCGTGTTATATGTCTATGACATAGGATAAGCTACTCATTATTCTGTAATTCTATGACTTATTGATTTAGTATCTTTTGCGGCTTCCGCCACCGAATCCGCCGCCGCCTCTTTCCTCACGGGCCCGCGCTGCGTTTACGGTGAGCGCACGGTCCTTTATAATCTTGCCGTTGAGAGCGGTCATTGCGGCCTGTCCCTCGGACACTGTAGGCATTTCGACGAAGGCGAATCCTTTTGACCGTCCGGTCGCTTTATCGGTTATGACGTTTACAGAGTCAACCTTGCCAAAAGCTAGGAATTCCTGACGTAATTCCTCCTCGGTAATATCATAAGCTAAGTTACCCACATAAATCTTCATTTTGAAACTCCTTTCATTGAATTATGGTTTTTATAAACCTTATGCTGCTCGATTCTGTCTTCGCTTTCTACGGGCGCTATTTCTAGCCTTCATACGAGCGGTGTCCCGCTTGTTCATGAACTGACTGCGCGTCTTTATTTCCCGGATGATGCCGCTCGTTTGTATCTCTCTTTGAAAGCGACGCAGTAGAGAGTCCTGTGATTCACCATCGTATATTTGTACTTCTAATGACAAAACAATACTTTCCAGAGGCATGTGCGGGTTAGCAGTCCAGCCCCGGACACGCCTTGATATTTAATCTGGCTTACCTACTCTCTTTGCCTGCCGGCACGTGGGACAGCGCTTGGGTTTATTAGTGAAGCCCTTTGACTGGAAGAACTCCTGGTCTGCAGTGCTGAAGGTAAGCGTGGTGCCGCAATCGAAACACTGAATCGACTCGTCTTGAAAACTCATTGGACGCCCTTCTCTATTTAGAATTCTTGTTAGAGTCTGGGCTATCCAATACTGTATTGAATCTGAGGATTCTAAGAAGCTTGTAACAACCTAAACTTTAACTTTAGTAGCAGATTATACACCAAATAAATCTTGTTTGCAAGCGAGTGTATGGGCAACATGATCTACCTCAAGATGCAGATCTATCTTAGAAGATAGCTGGATAGCTTCTCCAAAAAGGAGATACCACTGCTAGCTTCGCTAATATATGTCCGGTGCTATGCTCGGAAACACTACGTTTGCGCTCCCGGCTCCAATTCAACATTGTCAGGCATCGCTCTAGTTGAACGAAACAAGCTATTGTGCAGCACGCGCCGCCTCGTTCGATAGACAGAGATCTAACTCGACCCAATGGCAGATGTTTTCTTCAAGACGAGAGCAGGGGTTGGTACTGCTGACACCTTGCTTCCCAAGCAGAGAGTCGTGAGTTCGAATCTCATCACCCGCTCCAGCTTGGAAAACCGGGGATGTTTTGAGGAAAATCCCCTTTCTTTTCATCAAGGCAGAGAGTCTTGAGTAACTCCCCTTCCTCACCAAGTCAAAGAGTCATCACCTGAGCTCTCGACAAGCAGCATTATAACAAACAGGGGCTTTTTCTGCAATTTCTGTGATGTGGGTGTGATGTTGGGAGACTGAGGACAATGGTTTGGGGCATCCTACTTTTACGATCATGGTAGGCAAACGGGCTTCGAAATTCAGTTCTGGGAAGCTATGCGATACATTCTCGCTGATTGTAAAATGCTGCTCGATATTCAGGCAGTGGCTTGATGTTGATGAGCTGGCTTCCTGTGATAAGCGCATCCACAGCTACTCGCGCAGTATCTATAGACGTGAAGCAGGGTATGCGGCGTTCGGTGGCAGCGCGACGTATCTCGAAGCCGTCTCTCATCGGCACGCGACCCCCCGTGGGCGTGTTCAGGACGACGTTCACAGTCCCGTCTCGAATAACGTCCAGTACATTGGGATGTCCCTCGCTTATCTTCTTGCTGATCATGGTGACCTCAAGCCCAGCGGCTTTGAGAATGGCGGAAGTGCCTTCGGTAGCATAAAGCTTATACCCTATTTGGACAAGCTTCTTTACCATGGGAAGGGCTGCTGATTTGTCTCTATCGGCGATGCTAAGCAGTATTGAGCCCTGGGGTGGAAGCGCCAGCCCCGCAGCCAGAAGCGCCTTAACTAGGGCTGCATTGAAATTGTAGTCTA
>Ga0315274_10012705_pt1 | contig 12003 bp, 10 predicted proteins | sample YL17G02_20_MG_FD_203700 | JGI IMG/M metagenome (GOLD analysis project Ga0315274, IMG submission 203700) | Sediment microbial communities from Yellowstone Lake, YNP, Wyoming, USA - YL17G02_20 | ecosystem: Environmental > Aquatic > Freshwater > Lake > Sediment | place: USA: Wyoming | collected... | reverse complement strand
CGACGTTGCCGAACGGGCAGGCGTGACCGCACGATAAGCACCCGGTGCACCGCATGTTGTAGCGTTTGAGGACGCCGTTCGGCTGCGCTTCCAGCGCCTCATTGGGGCAGGCCTCGACACATGAGTGCGCCTCGCAGCGGCGGCAGGCCAGTTCGAAACCTGCAACCTCCCTCAGGCGCGCTACGCCGTCGTTCGCGCCGGAGTGGTAATGGTACCCGCACTGCGCCGAGCAGACGCCGCAGTCGCGGCACGCGTCCAGATCTATGACGAACTTCTTTGTCATGGCATTCCTGACTTCCGGCATTGGGCTACCATATTTCCTTTATGCCCTTGAGTTGGGCGTAAGTGAACACCGGGCCGTCCTTGCAGACGTAGTAGGGCCCGATACGGCAGTGGCCGCACTTGCCGATGCCGCAACTCATGTTCCTTTCCATCGAGAGATAGATCGCCTCCGGGGGGAAGCCCTTATGCAGCAGCGCAAGCGTCCCGAACTTCATCATCAGCGGCGGCCCGCAAACGGCGGCCACGGTGCGCGCCGTGTCGATATTGACGTCCTTGAGCGCCTCGGTGACGACGCCGACCTTGGCTTTCCAGGTTTCGTCGCCCCTGTCAACCGTGAGGTGCACTTCCATCTGGCCGTCGCCGGCCCAGCTGCGCACCTGCGCCTTGAAGATGAGGTCCGCCGGAGTCCGCGCCCCGTAACAGAGGATGATGCGGCCGAATTTCGCACGGTCCGTAAGGAGCGCCAGAAGCAGCGAGCGAAGGGGCGCCAGCCCCACACCCCCACCGAAGATCAGGACATCCTTGCCGGCGTATTGGTCCAGGGGATACGGCTTGCCGTAAGGCCCCCTTACTCCCAGAGTGGCGCCGGACTCGAGATCGTGGAGGGCAGAGGTGATTTTCCCGGCGCGCATCACAGTCACGTCGAGGCTGTCCTTCCGGGAGGGCGACGAGGACGGAGTAAACGGGGCCTCCCCGAGGCCCGGGACGGTAACTTCCACGAACTGGCCCGCGAGGAATTCCAAAGGTTCCGCGGGCCTCAAGACAAAGGTCTTGATGTTGCCCGTTTCGCTCGTTACCGACTCGAGCGTGGCCTTAGTGGGATTGTAGGGATTCCGCATTGAGCAGCTCCCTCAGGGTTTCTCTCACGTCGATCTTCCCCGCGCATGCGTCGATGCAGCGACCGCACCCCACGCACCCCCATGCGCCGAGGTTGGTCCTTAGAAAATCGAATTTCTTCTCAATGCGGCCGTGCAGCCTCTGGGCGCGCCGCGCGCGCGGGTTTGCGCCGCTGGCCTCCCGCGCAAAGGACGCGTACAGACACGCATCCCAGTTCCTGAAACGCCTGAATCCCGCGCTGTTGGCGGCATCCACAAGCAGGAAACAATGACACGTCGGGCACACGAGGTTACATGCGGCGCACTCCACGCACTTCTCCGCGAGCCTGTTCCACAGGGGCGCGTCAGAACTTGCGCGAACGCGATCCTGGAAGTCGTCCTCCATCGCCAGGCCCGCCTGGGCAACGTTGTGCTCAACCGACTTAAGGACCTCACTGTGCACGCGTTCAACTTCGCTGAGGTCCTCGGGTGAGGCCTCCCTCAGGCCGCCGCCGTGCTCTTGAAGGAGCGCGGCTCCGGCGTCGCTGCCGGCGGTCACTACGTACCCCTTGTCCGCACAAGAGAGGTTCAGGTCATACCCGCCGCGGGCGAAAGGAGCGCCGCCCACGAATGTGCAAAAACAGTTATCCGCCGGCCTCGTGCAGTCCATCGACACCAGCAGCGTGTTGTTCCTCGCGGCCTGGTAGAACGGGTCCGGCAGATCGCCCTCCAGGAAAATCCGGTCAACCAGTCCAAGCGCGGCGATGTCGCAGGCCCTTGCCATCAAAACGGCCTGCGCAGGGACAAGTTCCCCGGATGAATCGCCGAAGTAACCTCCCACGTCCTGGCGCGCGCGGAAAAAGAGCGTCTTGACGGGCTCGGCGGTCCGGCATCCCGCGACCTCGGCGGCGCCGGGCGGGATCCTGCAGAGACGCGCCCGCCCGTCGACGCGGGTCGGCCCGTAAACGGCCCTGTCCGATGCAACCGCTTCAAGAAGCGGAGACAATTTCCCGCCAGGCAAGAACTTCGCCTGCATCACTCCTGTCCTCCCGCGGGCAAGCAAACCTCAAACGTAGTTCCCTTGCCCACCTGGCTCTTGACCGAGATGCGCCCGCCGTGCCCCTCGGCAATCTGTTTCGCTATTGCAAGCCCAAGCCCAGTTCCCTCAATGTGTTTCGTCCCCGCTCCGCGGTAGAACGGTTCGAAGATAAGGCCTAACTCCTCCGGCGGCACGCCAGGCCCGTTGTCGCACACCGCGACGACCGCGCACCCGTCGCGCTCGCAGACTTCGACGCAGACCTTTCCGCCGTCAGGCGTGTACCTGATCGCGTTATCCAGGAGGTTGACAAATAGTTCCCTAAGCGCTTCGCCGTCCCCCGACACCCCGGGGCAACTGCCCTCGACCCGCCTTACCACGTCGACGTCGTGCCACTGAAGGGTCTCCTGCGATTTGGCGATTGCCTGACTGACCACGTCAGCGACGTCCAGCCGCGCAGCGGCCACGTTGATCTTCCCCGACTCCACCCTCGCCAGAGTCAGCCAGTCGTCAAGCAGATGAAGAAGCTGCCCGGCCCTCACGCTGGACCGCCCGATAAGGTCCAGGCAGGCTTCAGGTATCTGTGCCGAATAGGCGTAGGTTGCCGTGTCGAGACACGACTTCAGGCTTGCCAGCGGGGCTTTGAGTTGGTGCGACACCAGGGCGACGAACTGGTCTCTCATTTTCGACCGTTCCCGTTCGGCTAACCGGGCCGACAGCGCCAATTTCCGCTTCTCCAGAGCGCGCTTCACAATAATGCTCAGTTCCTCCCTCTCGAACGGCTTCGGAAGGAAGTCGTACGCACCCTGCTTCATTGCACCGATGGCGCTGTCAAGCGTGGCGTATCCCGTAATGACGATTGCCACCATGTCAGGGTCAATCTCCCTTGCCTTCTGGAGAAACTCCATGCCGGACATCCCCGGCATTTTCAAGTCAACTATCAGGACGTCCGGCAGGCGGCGGCCCATAAGCCCAAGTCCGGATGCGCCGCCGGCCGCAGCAACAACTTCAAATCCATCCCTCGACAACACCTGGCCGCAGGAATCGCGCATCGCTTCCTCATCATCCACCACCATGACGACCGGCCCCTCGGACCGGCCGCCGGCTCCGGCAAGTTGCTGCGAGCGCAAGTCCGGCCTCCCTCGCGCGGGTCAGTTGCCCGCGCTTCACCTTCCGCGTCACCTGTCCTGCTGGACGCGCCGCCGTCCGCGTATCAACGCTTCCACGCGGGACAGGAGCACCTGAGGCTGCACGGGCTTTGTCAGGTAGTCGTCAGCGGGAAAGTAGTCTTCATCCCCCGTCGGCGAGAATGCAAACCCCGTCACCGACGATATGCAGCTCACAGAAAGAACCGGCGGCTTTCCATGACGCCGGTCAGCCTTCATTTCGTAAAGAAAGTGAAAACCGTCGGTGCTCTTGGCCATCATTATGTCCAGAATCACCAGGTCGGGGTTCCCCAGCCTCACGGCTTCCAGTCCCTCTTCTTTCGTGCGCGCCTGCACCACGTCGTACCCCGCGTCACAAAGCAGGTGTTTCATTGCCGCCTGGTAGTCGGGGTCGTCATCGACAACGAGAATCTTCTTTCTCTCGGCCGCACACGCGCCTCGCACTGCCCTGTCGACGGCCTGAAGCAGTTCCTCGCGGTCGAACTGTTTAACGTAGTAATACGTGACATCCAGCCGTCGCACCTTCGCCTCGAGATCCTTGGTGTTCTCGGCAGCCGTAGCTATCAGGCGAATGCCGGGGTCCGCGTCTCGCAGAAGAAGCATCACGTCCAACCCCTCAGCGTCTTCAACCGCCACGTCAACAACCGCGCACACAACCGGCGATTCTCTCGCCCACCCGACCGCCTCATATCCGGAGCCTGTTGCCCGGACCACATAACCCTTTGCGGCAAGCAACCGGGCGACCTCGGTCCTCGCCTGCGAATCCTTGTCAACAACCAACACTGTCCGCTCTGGTTGCACTGCAACGGCACCTCAAAGTGCTCTACGGTAACGCAAACGCCGGGCCAAATCCGTCCTTTGTACGCCTCGGGCACTTTCCAGAAATCAGCGGCTTTGACAACAACAGCGGAATCCGGACGCGGTCGCCGAGAGATCACACGCCGGCAATCCGGGTAATCAGACAGGGCCTATCTTTTTACTGGACAACAGTTTAAGGAGAAAACACGTCGCGTCTCCTGCAAGAGTGTTCTGGACCGCGAGCATGGAGCCGACAGCACTTTCTGTCCAAGCCGAAAACAGGCATGAGAATTACCCGCAAAGATGGGGCCTTATTGGAATGCCCTGGGGCAAGGGCGTGGCATAACGCCCCATATGTGGCATCCTGCCACTACCGTGTAGGCTGCCGGTTGTATTGGCGCAGTTTGCGCCACAAAGTCTTGCGGTCAATTCCCAGCATCCTGGCCGCAAGGCTTTTGTTGCCCCTGGATTCCTGCAATGCCTTCTCAATGTGCATTCGCTCTGACTCGCTCAGGGCGACAACGTGTTCGGGACTCGTCTTGACGGTATATTGCCGCACAACACCGTGATGAAGCAGATGGTCAGGAAGAATTTCCTGTCCCTCCGCCAGCACCACCGCCCTTTCTATGGCGTTCGACAATTCGCGCACGTTGCCCGGCCAATCGTGTTGCAGAAGAGAGTCCATTGCAGCAACGCTGATCTGGACCACCTCTTTGTTTCTCCGCCTGCAATGCAGCCGCAGGAAGTGTTCCGCAAGCACCGGGATATCGGCCTTGCGCTGCCTCAAGGGGGGCAGGACTATGGGTACGACGCTCAACCTGTAGAAGAGGTCTTCCCTGAAGGCGCCTTCCTCGACGGCACGCACGAGGTCGGTATTGGTGGCCGCAATTATCCGGACGTCCACGGCGATAGTCTGCCCGCTGCCTACTCGGGTGAATTCACGCTCCTCGATGACGCGCAACAGCTTAGCCTGCATTGCCGGGTCAATGCAGCTGACCTCGTCGAGAAAAAGTGTGCCGGTATCCGCCATTTCGAAACGCCCGTGAGTGGTCGCCACCGCCCCGGTAAACGACCCCTTCACGTGACCGAATAACTCGCTCTCGAAAAGCGTCCCCACCAGCGTCGCGCAGTCCACGGCAACAAACGGACCCGAACTCCGCAGACTCTTCAGATGCAGTGAACGGGCCACGAGTTCCTTGCCGGTGCCGCTTTCGCCGGTTATGAGAACGGTGCTGTCCGTCGGCGCAACTCTGTCTATGAGGTCAAAGATCGCCTTCATCTGCGACGTCCGCCCTATCATTTCGGTGGGTCTGGCGCCCACCGTGAACTGGCCCCGCATGAGGTCGTTTTGCCTTCGGAGGCGGCTGTAATCCAGAGCCTTGCCGATTATGACGCGGAGGCTCTCGCTGCTGAAGGGCTTGGGCAGAAAATCGACCGCCCCGCTTTTGATCGCTCCAATCGCGGACTCGATGCTCGGGTAACCCGTAATCACTACAACAGGGGTCTGGCTGTGTTCGAGGCGAATGCGCCTGAGCACCTCCATTCCATCGATACCAGGCATCTTCAGGTCAAGGATTACCAGGTCGTACAGGCGCTTGGCCATAAGGGTCAAAGCTTCATTTCCGTTGCGTGCTTCGAACACCTGCAGCCCGTCTCTCTGGAGTGTCTGGCGGCACGCGTCCCGCATTGCCGCCTCGTCATCCACGATAAGGATGTGTGCTTCCTTATACATTCCTGGGCATTCCTCTGGTTCCGCGCAGGGCGATTGTGAACGTAGTGCCCTTTCCCACTTCACTTAGGACATCCATGCTTCCGTTGTGGCGCTCAACGATTGCATACGTGATCGCGAGCCCGAGGCCCGTCCCGGTGTCCTTCGTCGTAAAGAACGGCTCAAAGAGACGATCCAGGTGCTCCCTGGGTATCCCGCAGCCGGTGTCGGAGATCCTGACCAGGACGCCGTCACCCAGCCAGTTCGCACAAGTCTCTATCGTGAGAGTGCCGGAGCCTCTCATGGCCTCGGCGGCGTTCACCAGCACGTTGGTGAAAGCCTGCTGCAGTTGGTTAGGGTCGGCTACCAGCGTGCGCAGGCGGTCGGCGAGCTTCCACGCCACTGTGACGTTGTGGAACGACTCCTGCCCCTCAAGAACGGCAAAACTGCTTTTCAGTGCGGCGTTCACATCGACCTCGCAATCCCTTGGCGCGGCGGGGCGGGCGAAGTCAAGCAAGCCGCGCACGACCTGGCGGCACCGGTCGGCCAGGGCCGCTATCTTCGCGACGTTCGGCCTCCTGGCGTCGCCTTCCGGCGTGTCCTCGAGAAGCAGGTCGCTGTACAGCAGAATCCCGCCGAGGGGGTTGTTCAGTTCGTGCGCAACGCCGGCCGCGAGCCTTCCGATGGAACTCATTTTCGCAGCCTGCACGAGTTCGGCCTGCAGAAGCTGCAACTCGGAATTCACCTTTTCGAGTTCCCTGGCCCGGGCTGCCGCCGCCTCGGTTGCGGCGCGCGCTTCTTCCATCCTGCGCTTGATCTCGTGCATATCCCTCACGATGAGGACCGCTCCAACCAGGTCGCCGAGAAGGTCCCGCAGCGGCACACAGCTGACGGCAACGGGGACGAGGGATCCCTGGCCATTCCGCCAGTTCGTCTCTACGTCACGAACGGCTCCCTCCTGGCGCATGCGCCTGGAGAGAACACTCCAGCGCCAGTTCTCCACGTCTGAACGCAACAGAACGCCGAGATCTTTGCCAACAACCTGATCCCTGGTGACTCCGAAGAATCGTTCTCCTGCTTCATTGACCAGCATTATGCGCCCGCCTGAATCAAGCGTCACCAAGGCATCATTCATGCTCCTGATGACATTGTCGGCAAGTTCCTTTGCCTCGGCCAACTCCTGAGCATGCCGCTCGATCTGGGACTGCGAATCAGCAAGCTGTGCATAGAGCCCCTCCATCCTACGAATTATCTCAATCCAAACGCTCTCCTGAATCTGAGCGTCGGCCATCCGCACACCTGGTCTCGCCTCTGCGTTCTCCAACGGAATGATCCTTTTCAGTGCACGCTGCAGTACAAACAAGGGTCGTAGGAACTGACTACGAGATGAACGTTCGCGGCTTCCTGCCCGGTGCAGACGGGCGTTCCTTCCAGCGCCTCCTCCAGCGGCCCGGGCGCGCCGTTACGGTCTCGGGGGGAAAGGTTCCAGCCGGTAGGCGTCACGACCTGGTAGGTTTTTGTCAACGCCTTCTCGATCCTGACCCAATGTCCCAGCATCCCCCTCGGGGCCTCGGTTACGGCAAAACCTTCCGCGCATTCCGGCAACTCGTGCTTCAAGTAGAATGGCGCTTCGGGATCCACAAGATCCAGCCAGCCTGGGACATCCTTTGCAAGTCTTACCAGCTCGTGAAGCCTCAAGAGCGCACGGCTGAAGACGCTCGGGCCGGGGTTTCTCAGGAGGTCCATTGCCAGCGGGTCGGCATCGATCACCATCCTGGCCATCGGGCCCACCTCCGCCGACTTGCCGGCGTAGCGAACAGCCTTGCCCCAGCTGTACGCTTCGCTTTTCGCGGATGCCGCGGAGGCGACGGCTTGCGAGGGGTGCCCGTGAACAGGGTCACGTTCATACCAGGCGAACGACACGTCTTCTTCAATCGCGTCCGGCGCGAAAGGCTTCAGCCCCCCTTCATAGTAGCCGGCGCCGAGCCACGTTTCGCCGCCGGGTAAGACACCGCCGCCGCATGAAAGAAAACGACCCGGCCCGCGGCCCATGCGGTCGAGTCTGCGCGTGAGGGCAGCTGCCACAAAACGTCCGATGTCGCTGTCCGCATGGCCGCCCTTGCCCATCCACGCGTCAAGGGCCTTAAGGGAATCGTTCTCCAGCCAGGTTTCGATCTCGCAGCCCAGCAGTTCACGCACGAGAAAAGAGGTGAACTCCGCGAAGATGCCCTTTGCCCGGGTGAGTTGCTCCGTGTTAAGAGCGTGAGTTACCCCGCCCGGGTGCAGGACAAGGGTGTTGGGCCACTTGCCCGCAATCAACCCCATCATGGCGAGCAGAGTATGCCTCGCCCTGAGCGAGTTCCTGAACGAGATACCCGCCATTGGCGCGAAACGCTCCGAGATCTCGCCGTTTTCGGATGCAAACAGGGTGGGCGCAAAGGAAACATAGAAATGCGACAGATGGCTCAGGATCGTCTCAAGGGCCACAAGCACGGCGCGCACGTACAGTGCATTCGGCGGAGGCGTTATGCCGAAGGCGTTTGCCAGCGCGGCGGATGCCGCGGCGGAATGCGCTGCACCGCATTGTCCGCATATGCGGCAGAGGAATACAATGGCATCCAGCGGGTTGCGGCCGTGCACCAGGTCCTCAAATCCCCTGAAGAGTGTCCCGCAGGCTCGCGCGGACTGCACCCGCCCATCCGCCACGTCCACATACAGCCGCAGATCCCCTTCTATGCGGGTAAACGGGCTGAAGACTATGGTCTCACTATTCCTGCTCTTCATCCTGTGTGTCCACCGGCCTGTAACTCGTGGCGTTCCTGGATAGGCGTTTCGGACTCGCCAGTTTCGCAAGTCCGCTTATGCCGACGTACCACGCCTTCGGGACGTCCAGCGGCAGCGTAGTCGGGACGTCCCCTATCTTCTGCGTTTCAAAGAACGGCACAAAACCGTCGGGGAATTTCGGCGAAGTGCAGGAAAGGCAGGGGAATCCCCCCCGAGGGCAACTGCCCGTCCGGGCGAGCCACAGCCGCTCGTTGCAGTCGGAGTCGCACTGCGTCCCCTTGCAGCCGAGGTTCTCGAAAAGGCACCCCTGCTGCGAATATGCGAGCGCGGATGCCTTGAACTCGTAGTATTCGTTGCGCGGACATCCATGATGGGCAAGCTTTGCGTAGAACACTTTTGGTCTGCCGTACTTGTCGAGGTCGTCTTTGCTCAGATGATCACGGGACAATTCGGAAAGCGTACCCATCAACCAGTCCGGATGCGCCGGACAGCCTGACACGTTCACTACAGGCAGTCCTCCGCGAGACCGGAAATCGTTTCCGAGGACCCCGCCGAGCCTGTCCCTGAGATATTGGAGGCCCGTCGCCCTGACAGAAGTCGCCCTGCTGCTGAGGATGCCGCCGAACGAAGCGCAAGTCCCGGCAGCCACTACGTACTTCGCCGCCGCGGCAAGTTGAATCACGTAACCGGCAATGCCTGCCGCGGGACTGCTCGTCGCGTCTCCATCCGCATCTGCGCCATGAGGGACAGCGCCCTCTACGACAAGAATACCGAGTTCCCGCTGTCCTGAACCGTACTGGGCGAGAAGACTCAGCGCCTCAGTTCCCAGCACCCGACTGAACGAAGGATGCCAGACCAAATCCAGACTTGACAGGGCAAGCGCCGTTACGAAGTCGGGCTGCTCGGCATTGAGCAGTGAAACGGTCTCGCCCCCACAACACATCCCTTGCAGCCAGAGGACACTGACCACGTCTTCACCTCTGCCAAACCCCAGGAAGCGTAGCATTTTGCCCGTGGCATTTTTCCACTATTTCATAGATTAGTGGCCTCCGTCTGATCTGTCAACAATAAACTGGTTTGAGGCATTCAGACAGATGCTGTGTGCCCACATGAAGGCGCTGCGGACCCATTGTGTGGCGCGGGGACGACGATGGGCATAATCGAGGACGCTAACGCCGTTGACGGCTTGGTCAGCGAAGTGGTGCCTGAGTGGGATAAACCGCAGCTCGGCCAGAGGGACAGGAGAAGCGACGGGGTGACGTTCAGACGCAGGCACTGACCACTTGCTTCACAGTTGCCGTCCTAACATGCTTTGCCCAATCGGCGCTGGCTTGTCCAGTTCGGCTCCGTCGCCAAGCGTCGGAGGTCGTTTTCTGCTGGCGGCTCACACCCCTTTTCTGAGGGCGGCAGGAAGAGGACCTTTATCTGGATGTCAGGGGCGACAAGGAGGAGGTTGAGGAGTTGGCTCATCCTTGCGCGGCTAACGCCGAGGAGGCATGACACTTGTTCGCCAGGCAGGCGGACGAGGTTGTTCGTTCTGGTGCACTGCCAAATCTAATCCTGCGCAGTTTCGTCCTGAATGCTGCGGTTGTGAGCCGCAAGAGGAAATGAACACGCATTCGCTTTACCACACCGACGACATAAACGCGAACTCACGGCCTTGATTTGGCGTCAAACTCGGATAAAATTTAGTTTACCGCATTGACACGTGGGCCCTTAGCTCAGCTGGTCAGAGCAGCGGACTCATAATCCGCTGGTCGAAGGTTCGAATCCTTCAGGGCCCACTTTGTATTTCCTTACGCAGCATGGCCTTGCGGCTCATGCTGTTTTCTGCCTTCGGCCGCAATCCGACCCATGATACGTATCTGATACGTCGCCGAGCATCCCCCTAAAGGGAAGCTGGCTCTGCGCAGCGCGAAGCGCCTGCGGCATGATGCCGGTGTAGTACCGGACCGTCGTGGTAATCGAGCTGTGGCCCGCAAGCTTCTGCACGACGGCCTCGTTCACGCCCGCCATCGCGAGATGGCTTACGAAACTACGTCTCAGGTCATGGAGCGTGCACTTCCTGATGCCGGCCTTTTTCACGATCTCCCGGAACCCACGCCGCACGTCATTGCTCCAGCATTTCCCTTCACGCGTGTGGAACACGAGCTCGCCATTGCGGCCAAGCCGCACGAGAAGCGCATGCACCTCAGGAATAAGGGCGAGCGCACGGCTGCGGCGCGACTTGGTCGGATGCTCGGCGCTGCTTCTGACCCATAGAGTGAGAGTCGCCGCATCGATATCTGCCTGCCGCAGTGCCAGCATCTCGCCGAGGCGCGTCCCAGTCGTCTCCTCGGCCTCTCGTGCCGCCCCTATCCTCACCGGAGACGACTCCACCTTGGACACCTGTCCAGTTTGGGGACGCGTTCATCCTCCAACGCCCGAAAGTACTGGTTTCCCCTGAAGCGAAGGCTCTACTTGCCGAAAAGGAACTCGATGTCGCCGACGGGATCGCGCGTTCGGATGAAGTCCGCGAAGTTGGCGTAAAGGCACACCGCAACCCCCTCCAGCGCCTCGACATTATTGGTAAACAGCGCCGCTGCTGCAGCTTTCCTGCAGGCGGCGGCAAGGGATTTTCTCACGTCCTTTGACCCCAACGAGGCATGAAGGCGTCCGACCATGTCCTTGCGCCGGCCGAGCCAAGCGCCCAAAGGGCCGTAAAGGCATGGGTAACGGCACTTCACGCACCCTCGGTTTGGCCCGCGGTCAACGCGCAGGACTCTGGTGGCCTTTGCGCGGTACGACGAATGCAACTGGACAAGATCGGCGCCGGCCCTGCTGCGCCCCGCCTGAGCCAGCGGGGCAAGACAACCAAGGAGCGCCTCCAGGTCACGGCACGATACCCGGGCAGCCTGCCTGAAGCTCCAGACAGCGTTTTCTGCGGCGACATTGAAGGCACACCATGTCAGGTCGTCCAATTCCTGCGCTGCCAGCTGCTTGCCGAGCTTTTCGGGGACAAGCTTCTTCGCAAGTTCGGGCCACGCCTTCACCGCGGCCTGGCTGTCGTGAAAGCAACTGACCGCGTAGCCCCAGACCGACGCCGCCGGAGCGCGTCCTGAGACTGCACTTACTGCCCGTGATTTGTAGCGGCACACGTCGCGGCACCAGGGGCAGCCGGCCATCTGGCCCAGTATGCCGGGGTGCTTCTGGTAAAACGCCGCCGACTGTTTGCCTACAGACTCGTCTGAAACCTGCTGCGGCCGTTTGGCTGCCCGCGTGGATACCGGGGCAAGCGTGTCCGCCTCTTCCCCCGTATGTTTGAAAAGCGGTACGCGAACCAGGGCCGGCGATTCCATCCCCTCGGCGTAGACAGCCGCCTCACCGCGCGCGAGAGAGGCCACCGCGGCCTGCTGGTGGCTCACGAGGTTCATC
>Ga0315274_10012704_pt1 | contig 12003 bp, 9 predicted proteins | sample YL17G02_20_MG_FD_203700 | JGI IMG/M metagenome (GOLD analysis project Ga0315274, IMG submission 203700) | Sediment microbial communities from Yellowstone Lake, YNP, Wyoming, USA - YL17G02_20 | ecosystem: Environmental > Aquatic > Freshwater > Lake > Sediment | place: USA: Wyoming | collected... | reverse complement strand
CATGGCGAATGCACGGGCAAAGCGTGACGACGTCGCCGCTCGCGTCGAACCGCCGGCAATCGTGATTGCCGCGGACACGTTGGTCTTCCTGGGAGAGCGCGTTCTCGGAAAACCCGCCGGCCAAGGCGAGGCGCGTGAAATGCTTACCGCACTCAGCGGCAAGACGCATCGGGTCGTGACGGGCCTGTCCCTCCTCGACAAGTCCAGCGGCAGAACGGCAGAAGGATATGAAGCCACGGACGTAACGTTTCGCCCGCTGTCGGCGCGGGAGATCGATCAGTTCGTGGCCGCCGTAAACCCGATTGATCGCGCGGGCGCCTACACCGTTGACGGGCCAGGAAGCCTGCTCATCGAGCGGTACAACGGGTGCTATCAGAACGTCCTCGGATTCCCCATCGTGCGGCTCGATCTGTTGCTCCGCGAGCTCGGTTACAGCCTCTTCGATTTCATGAACGCCGGCGAGTGCCAGTTTCTCTAAGCCGGCGCCACTTCGCTAAAGCCGGCTCATCCCGTATACCGCTGCCCCATTGTTGTGCAGGATGTCGAGCGCAACGCGCTCAAGCGCGGTAGATGACAGCGACAGCGCGTGTGCCTGCTCGCCCAGTGCTTGGCCCAGCAGCTCTCGCGCGAAAAGGGAAGACCCGACGGCCATTTCGATGGACGTGGAGTCATGCGCGCACATGATCTTGCTTGTGGGCACGTATGTCAGCCACATCCTCATCGCCTCTCGATAGAATGCCGGATTGAGCACCGGCATCCAGCAGGTATCGAGATAGATGTTGCGGTGGTACTTCGCGAGCCATCCGGATTCTTCCAGAAACGGCCAGCAGTGCAACAATACGAGCTTCACGTCGGGATACCGCTCGGCAAGCGCACCGAGCGGAAGCGGCGACGATTGCTCGAGGTTGTGGGTCCCGACGTGGATCTGATGCGGCCATCCCCGATCGTTCGCGAGACGGCAGCACTCATGAACCACCCAGTCTTTGAAGGCGGTCACCTGGTCAGGATCGAGATCGCCGATCCAGGTCACTGTCGTGTCGTCGCGCGGGCGGAATTCGAGCGTCCGCGTGTATGCCTGCAACTGCTTGATACCCACGGCGCCGTTCCGTTCCGCAAGTTCAAACAGTTTCGCGAGAAACGCCCGCCAACTCCCGGCATCCTGCGGAGATACTCCCGTGATCTGAGCAAGGCCGGCGCGGCGTGGGGAGTCCCTGCGCCACAGATCGAGAAGCGGGTCGATCCGCATGACGGTACGCGTGAAGGCGTGTTCCGCTTTTGCCGTCGCCTGAGATTGTTCGCGGACGTAGAACTCCGGGTGTACGGGGCGTATCAAGCCGCTGAAACGGCAATGCTGCATCGTCTGCCGGTACCATCCGAAAATGTCGGCGTAATTCCGCGCAATACGGGCGTTCAGCTCAGCGAGGTCAAGTCGATCCGCATCGCTGATGTCCACTCCGTAGAGTCTCTGAACGCCGCGCCTGGTACACTGGTACGTTCCGGTAAGGGCATGTCGCGTCATCACGGAAGACAGAGCGCTGAAGGCGTCCTGCGGCGCTTCTCGGGCCCACACTCCGAAGTCTTTCCGCTTCGCTTGCCTGGCCAAAGAGTTCGGATCATCGCCCGCGGCGCAAAGGTGGCCGTGGAAATATGGGTCAAGCAACAGGTCGAAGAGGTCAACGCGCCGCGACGGCGTAGCACCGCACTCGACGTCGGCGCGATATCCCTCAGACACCGTGCCGATGGCGTCGATGCTGCCCCAATGCTCATGCGTGCAGAGATTCGGAATGCCCGTGAGATCAACCGCCATCGTTTGTGGTTCCTTCCTCCGTGGGTCCGTGACGTTTGGGGAAATCGAGGTGCAGCTCGCGAGCGCGGCGCCCGCGGCCACGGCGCCGGATGCCGCAATAAAACAGCGACGCGATACCGCGGGCAAAGCCGGCATGGAGACGGGAACTGCGTCGTGTTCATCCGCGTGTCCAGCTTTCGCCATCATCCTTCTCCACGACCGCGCCCTCGTTCCTATTTGCCCGTCCGAATCAGCTTATCCGCCGTTGTTAGGCAATGCAAAAGCGATTGGAGTCACGTGATTGGCCGTGGGTCCAGGGGCATGCGCATGAGTTGGATGACGGAGGACGGGTGGCGGGCGCAGGAGATGGTCTTGGGTTCACCTTCGCGGTCGGGACGGAGGAGGGTTACGCTCTCGAAGGGCGCGTGCAAGGAGATGATGCTCGAGGGGTGTTTCTTAAGTTTGCGGGCTGCGTTTTCCGCGGTCCTGAGGATCAGTTCGCAGGCGCGGTGCGGGGGGATATGGACGGCCCCGGCGTTGCGGCGGGCGTACTGCTCGGTTGTGCATTCCTCGCCTGTGCCCTTCGTAACGCCGCGTTTCACGGCACACACGTCTATGCCGGGCACGAGCGCCTGAACCTCGCATACAAGCGCGAAGTCGCCCGCGGCGTAGAACGCCGGTACGTGGAGTTCGGCGGCGCAAAACACGGCCTGGCCGAACTCGCCAATGGACACGCCGTTCACTTTCAGGTCGATGTACTTGAAAGATTGTGTGTGCGGGAGATGGGCGAGTTCGCTCGACGCCTTCGCGTGTTGACCGACGAAGGCGAGGCCCGTGTAGCCTGAGTCGAGTCCATCGGGCCAGCCCTCAGGCCAGCCGCGTGCGTATTCGACGCGCGGATCGAGAAGCTCGATGTCGATTCCCCCTGCGCCGTGGCCATCGCACACCTGAACATACTCGGCGCCCCCGGCGAAGAAGCCGTCCACAGCGGCGTTCACCTCAAGGGTCAGGAGCCGGCACCCTACGTCGTAGCATCGGGCGCTGGGCGTGAGCCAGTCCTCGGCGTTCTTGACGCCAGCGACGCCTTCCATGTCGGTCATCAGCATGATTCGCATCGAGCGATCGTCCCTGTATCCGGGATCAATGGCTGCAAGATCCAGGAGCATCATATTCAGTGGCGAAGCGAGTCTTCAATACTCGGCAAAACGTGACGAGCATGAGCACGAGCACGAGGGCAAACAAGAGGGGTGGTGGATTTGCGGGATATGTTCCGATATGCTTTGAGGCAGCGGGTATCATCGGAAAGGGAGGAAGGAATGCGCGTACTGATCACGGGATCGAGCGGTCAAATCGGCGCCAATCTCGCGTTGCGGCTGCTCGACAACGGCCACTTCGTGTTCGGCATCGATGTCCGCCCCAATACCTGGACGGATCGAATCGAGACGCTCCTGCAGGACCTCGGCATGCCCTACCGTAACTTTGCCGGCGGGATCGGCCAGGTGGACTATCCTCGCAACCTGGACGTGGTCATCCATCTGGCCGCGCACGCGAAGGTGCACGAGCTGGTGCAACAGCCTGACCGCGCCCTCGAGAACGTAACGATGACCTTCAACGTGCTCGAGTTCTGCCGGCAGAACAACGTGCCTATTGTCTTTAGCAGTTCACGGGAGGTCTACGGGGACATCCACCGCTACATTACCGAGGAGTCGCATGCGGATTTCGCCTTCACGGAAAGCCCATATTCGGCCAGCAAGATCGCCGGAGAGGCGTTTGTCTATTCTTATGCCCAGTGCTATGACCTGCCGTACCTCGTGTTTCGTTTCAGCAACGTGTACGGGCGCTATGACAACGACATCGAACGCATGGAACGCGTGATTCCGCTCTTCATCCGGAAGATCAGTCAAGGGGAATTGGTGACGGTGTACGGCGAGGATAAGACCCTGGACTTCACTTACGTCGATGACTGCGTGGACGGCATCTGCCGCGGCATCGATCTCCTCACAAGCGGATGCGAGAAGAACCACACGATCAATCTCGCGTACGGCCAGGGCTCGACGCTGGTCACGATGGCGAAGTACGTGGGCGAAACGCTCGGCCTGCCCGTGAAGATGAACATTGAATCGTCCCGCGTCGGTGAGGTCACACACTACGTCGCCAACATCGGCAAGGCACGCGCCTTGCTCGACTATAGCCCGAAGACGCCCTTGCAGGAAGGAATCCGGAAAGCCGTGGCGTGGTCCACGGAGTGGTGGAAAAAGCATCCGGCATAGAAGCGTGGCGGGCGTTCCCGCGACGGTGCGCCGATCATTCTCACGCGGGCGTTGACAGCGTGGCGGCAGCCTTCACGACATAATCGAAGGCACTGTCCACTTCCGCAGGCTCCAGGAAACCGATGGGCATGGCATCGATACATCCCAAGCCCATGACGAATTTCAGCGACTCGCCAATCCGGGCGCCGTACTCGCCCTCCCCGGCGATTTTCATCCCGAGGACGCCCTTGTGATTCTCGTGCGCCTTCCGGAACATCGGTATCATTTTGTCCGGAGGCGCATCCATCTTCGCGCCGAACGGGTTGATCCTCTCGAGGAGCACGTCCACCCATTCCGTCTCAGCGGCGGCCATCGCGGCCTCGAGGTTGTGGCATGAAACGCCGTGGGCGCGCAGGATGCCCTTCGCCTTGAAGTCGGCCAGCACGTCCATGCAGCCCTTCAGTTTCTGCGTCCAGCCGGGATCGCTCATGCAGTGCATCAACACGACATCCAGCTTATCCGTATCGAGCTCCTTGCGGAATCGCTCGATGTCCTTCCGGATAGCCTTAGGCTCATGCGCTCCCGTCTTGGTCAACAGCGTAACCTTGTCGCGGTCGATAAAGGATTTCAATGCTTCTTTCATGTACGGGTGAGAGCCGTACATGTCGGCCATGTCGAAGTAGCGGATGCCCTTTTCGTACGCGTGCCTCAACACGCCGATGAACGCATCATGGCCCTTGCGCGTCAGCTCCGAATGGCCTCCCCACGCCTTGACGCCGGTTCCCATTCCAAGCAGCGAGACCTGAATGCCCGTCTTCCCGAGGGTGCGCATGGCCGTCGCCGTAAGCGGCGGAGTTCCCGTCTGAGCAAACCCGGGCGCCGCCGCCGTAACCGCCAGCGCGCCGGCCGCCCGCACTATGAATTGCCGCCGGTCGATAGTCTTCATTCACAGATTCCTCAGTGCCCGTTCACCTCGAGAAGACGGATGTTTGTAGTACAGGCTTTAGCCTGGGATCGCCGACGCAACCTGCCACCCCAGAGTAGCGATTCATCCTGTTGGCAACTTATGGCAAGGGCCTCGATCATGCCATATTCCCCCTTTGAAGGGGGTTAGGGGGATGTTCTTCTAGCACAGGAGAAACCTATATCGCCGACTCAACATCCCCCTAACCCCCTTCAAAGGGGGAATATGGCCCACAGTTCGTGCTCAAGCTTCTCAGGCGATGCGGGAGCCCGTGCTTCATTAAGATGCCTCAACTCTGAGTCAATACATTAGAGGGTCGGACTTCAGACCTTCTTGGCCTTCTTACCCTTTGTGCGTTTAGCATCGGAACCGTGAGTCCCGGTTCGCCCCACGTCCGCGCTGATAAAGACCTCGACCAGTTGCGGGTCAAAGTGTTTTCCTTGCTCGCCGCGCAAGTACTTGACGGCTTCTCGATGTGTGCTTTGCCCTTTGCGGTAATGACGCGGGCTTGTCATGGCGCAGTAGACATCGAGCAGCTTCATGACCCGGGCGAGATAGGGAATGGCATCTCCTTCAAGCCCTTCCGGGTAACCATCCCCGTCGTAGCACTCATGATGGCGACGGACGATATCTTCGGTATCTCTCAGCGCGGAGGTCCGGGCGGCAATGTCGGCGCCCAAGTTCGGATGCTGCTGCAACAGGCGCCATTCGTCATACGTCAAAACACCTTTCTTCAGGAGCACCTCGTTGGGAATGCGTATCTTCCCGATATCGCGGACCAGTGCAGCGCGCTCCAAGGTCAGCCTCTCTTCGGGCGACAGCCCGAGGGCAAGGGCAAAACGCGCAGCGTGTTCCATGACGCGGCGAGAGGACCCCTCAGGAAAACCCTCGCGGCCATCGATAGCCTCCGCCAAGAGGTCTAACACGGATTCGTTGCGTTCTCCCAGCGCCACAGCGGCCTTGATCACGTCCCCCATGCGCTCTCCGGCAGCAAAGACAGCCACTGCGGAAGGCGGCACTTCGTCGCCGACGCCCAGCGCGACGATCTGCGCCTCCACGCCCTTGGCGGCCCGCAACAGGCGCTTGTACTGCGCATTCTTTTTCCCGACGTACGCGATGCGTTTCAGCATGGGTCAACCCTCACACCTGGGGAACGCCACCCGGGAATCGACGCTTGTGCGGCGCTATGAGAGGCCATAGTATCGCCCAATAGCCGCGGCGATGTCCGAACCCGTGGCTACGACCGGCGCCACGCTGCGCCCGCTCGAGAACTTGACGTCATCCAGCGCAATCAAGTCTTGGGGATTCGCCATCGCCAGAACCACGATGTCGGCGTTCGCCGTGATGGGAATACACTGACGCCGCTTGGCCACTTGGCCGTTTATCAGCCGGGGCGCGGCGGCATCCACGACTTCCGGGACAAGCCGGACAAAGGGCAGGCTCATCTGCCGCGCCAGAACCTGAGCCACGACCTCTTCACTCGCATAACCGCGTTCAACCAATATGCCGCCGATGCGCCGCTGCGGCTTGGCCGTCTGTTCATGTAAAACAGCCGTCAACTGGTCGTGCGTTATCACCCCCATGCCGACGAGCATTTCCCCCATGCGGCGCTTGCGCTCGCGGTCGGAGTCTTCCCTTGCATCCTTCTCCCGGACAGTGTCCTGCTTTGCAGGGGAAGGAGAACCCAGGCTCAAGTTGACGCGGCGCAGCATTTCCACCTCGAACCTCAGAATCGCTGTCTCTTTGCGATTCTCAATCGTGATTTCGTCCAGCCGTCCTTGGAGAACCTTGACCTTCTGAGACGCCTCCGCCGCTTCCTTGTCCTCTTCTCGAAGCTGCTCTTCGATGCGCGCCGCGCGCACACGCTCCGCCTCCAAGAGGGCCCTGAACTCCTCTGCCCGCCCCGAGAGAGCGCGGGCCGCCGTAAGCTGGTCGCGCGCACTGGCGAGAGCCGTCCGCACGCGCTCCAGGTCCTCCTGTTGTTGCGCGTAAGCGAACGTCTGTTCGTTCAGGGCCTTCTGGAGGCGCAGGACTTCCGATGTGAGCTCCGCGGCCTCGTCTTTCAACTGCGCGATACGCTGAGTCGCCGCGGCAACCTCCTCCTCACGTTGCGCGACCTCCTGCGTCAACGATTGGACGTGTGCTTCGGCAGCTTCGAGCGCGGCAGCCTGCTTTCGGCCTGTTTCGGACTCTCGGGCGGCAGTTGCGGCCGTCTGGAGGTTGATCTGCTCTTGAGCGCGCGCGATGCGCTGTGCCAGACGTGTGTACGCTTCGTCTACCTGCGAAGTCCAGGTTGTGACGGCCACGTCGAGTTTCGAGATCGTGTCGTCCTTGAGGGCCGGCGTTTCCCCCGTGGCATGACCGCCCCTCTCCCCCGCCGATCCCGTTTGACCTGCTCCCACTGGCGCGGTATCCGCCTCGAGTTTTCGCAAGGAATCCAGGACTACGCTCATCGCCTCTTCACATTTCCCCTATACACTTCGGTTTCGGCATCAGGCTCCCTGCGTACGGGCCTCAGAAAGCCGCCGCCGCTCGTCAATCGGTCCCTTCTCCGCGTCAACCGCATTATAGGAGTCGCGCTCGCCCTCGTCAAGAGCGCAGGGCACGGGTTCCCTCGTAAGAGAGACTGGGAACACTTCACACCCTGGGTGAAGATGTGCTAGCATGCGGTCAGGTTCGTCAGGACTATGGGAAATGGGATGAGACAGCTTGCGCCAAATCCCGACATTTTCGGGTTAGCCTCCGCGTCTCTCGTCGCTACCATCGCTCTGGCCGTTGGTTTCTGGCAGCAAACGGACGGCTTCGTCATCGCGGTTCGCGTCGGCCTCGTTTTCGTCGTCACGTACGCAGTGGTTTTTCTGCTGGCGCGCTATGCGATCCGAATCCTCCTCGCCGAGATGGTTGAGCAGAAGCGGCGGCGACAGGAAGAACGGCGCGCCCAGGCGGCTGCCAATGGAACGTCGGGTTCGTCCTCGGCCGCTGGCCGGGGATCATCTTGAGTAAGAGGGAGAGAGGCTCAATGACCATTCATCAGTTTCCAGATACTAGCGTTTGTGGTGTGAGAATTCCGTTGGCGTGTGATTTTGGATTTTGGATTTTGGATTTTGGATTGCCGTCAAAGCCCGAAGTCTCGACCCAAAATCGGCAGCCTGACGTGGGGCCTTATCGAATGAACGCGCCGCCATCGTGTGGCAGAGGCGTCTTTTCATACTCGGCAACAATCCAAAATCCAAAATCCAAAATCCAAAATCCGAGGTCTATACTGCTCGTCCTCGTGGCGCTTACCGGCCTCGTGGCGCTTACCGTCCTCATGGCATTACCGGCCTTTGCGCAGGCGCCAGACCTCGCACATATGGACTTGGTTCTTCGATCCGTCCCGGACGGCCCGATCGCCAAAGTCAACGGCGTGAATGTCAACCGCGAGGAGTTTGTCCGCAAGTATCAGAACGAAATCCTCGCGATCATGACCCAACGACACACCGTTGACATCCCGGACCGCGCGCGAGTCGCCGTGGCAATTCGCACGCTCCGGGCTTTGGTGGAGTATGAACTCCTATATCAGGAAGCCGCAAAACGGAAATACTCCGTCTCCGATGACGAGGTCAAGGCACAGTGGTCCGCCACGGTCGAGAAGCTCAAGGACAGCATTGGCCGTCTCAGACAAGACGACGCGACCAAAGACGGCGCCTCAAAGGAAGCCGTTTCTGAGGAAGAGATTCTGAAGACGGCAAGGACCACGAAAGAGAAGGCGTTAGAGGACCTCCGCAGGGGAATTCTCGCCAAGAGGGTGCGCGACAAGATTGTGGAGGATGCCAAGGTGGCCGTGACAGACGCCGAAGTTGCCAAGTTCTTCGATGAGCAGAAGAGCAACTTCAAGCAGCCGGAAAGCCTGCATCTTCAGCAGATATTCGTCAAGACCCGCACGGGCAGGATCCCGCTGGACGAGAAGGGTAAGGCTGAGGTCCGAAAGCGGATTGAGAACGCCCTCAAGCGACTCCAGGCCGGCGAGAGTTTCGAGGCCGTGGCAAAGTCCGTTTCGGAGGCGCCCGACCGGGACAAGGGCGGCGATATGGGGACCTTGCCGGTCACGGCGCTGCCCCCGTTCTTCACGACGCGGGCTGCATCCATGAAGCCTGGCGAGACAAGCGAGATCATCGAAAGCGAGTTGGGCTTCCATATCTTCAAGGTGCTCGAGATTGTGCCGGGAAGTGAGGCAACGCTTGAGAAGGCCGGGCCGATGATCCGGGAAATGCTGCTCGACCAGAAGAACGAAGAGGCCGTCCAAGCTTTCTGCAAGCCCTATCTCGAGGATCCTGCTAAAGTCGAGGTCTACTTGCAGCTTGATAGGACCCTGGCGGCGCATCCCGGTTTTGAGGACCTAAAGGGCGCAAAGGGAAAGCCCGCGGAAGCTAAGTCCGCGGCGCCAAAATCTCCGTCCAAGTCGGCGGCTGGACGGCAGGAAGCCGCCTCCGGGAATGAAGAAAAGTCTTCAGGGAGTTCAAAGAAGAAGCAATGATCTGGGCGCAGACCATTGCGCTGGCCGGCTTGATCATGGCCCCTGAAGCCCCTTATGCGTGGCCCCTGGATCTGCCGCGCATTGTCACGTCCAGCTTTGCCGAGTATCGCTTCGTCCGGTTCCATGCAGGCATCGACCTCCGTACGGGCGGCATCGGAAAACCCGTTCACGCGCCGCGCGACGGCCATGTTGCCCGCGTGAGTTGTTCGCCGTGGGGTTACGGCAAGGCCCTCTATCTCGAACTGTCGGACGGCAATACCGCCGTCTTCGGGCACCTCAACGACTTCGCCCCCGCGATACGGGATTACGTGCGCAGGACTCAACATGAGCGAGAGTCCTATAGCGTCGACCTCGAGCCGGATCCTTCGTTGTTCCCGGTGAAGCAGGGCGGCGTGGTCGCATTCAGCGGTGACACCGGCATCGGCGTCGCACATCTACACTATGAGATACGCGACGCAATGGAGCGGCCGATGAACCCCCGTCTCTTGGGAATCACTTGGCCTGATTCCATCTCTCCCGTGATTCGGAGAGTCCTTGTGATCCCGGCGGCGGGATCAACCGCCAACGGCGATCTCGTGCCCGTGGTTCTCCCCGTACGCGCCCGGACGGCCAACGAGTATCAGTGCGCGGCCCTGCGCGCTTCGGGCCGGATCGGCATCGGGGTGGATGTCGTCGATCCTGCCAACGGCGGCGGAAACATACTGGGCGTTTATCGAGTTCGCACCTTCATGAACGGTGAAGAGGTGTTCGGAATTCAGATGGACCGTTTCGCGTACGATCGGCGAGGCGACGAAACCGTGTCCTACTACCCTTTCCAGCTCGCGCAGGAGGGAGGTCCCTTTCTGCTTCAGTGGCGCTGGCCCGGAAACGCCTGCGAGATCTTCCAACACTCCAAGTCGGACGGTTGGCTCGACGTCCCCTCGCACCCCGTGGAAGTGCGCGTCGAGGTCGAGGATTTCTTCGGGAACAAGGCGGCGCTAACCATTCCAATTCAACCGGAACCCAAGGCCGTCGAGCCCGCGCTCGAACGTGCCGGAGCCGGGAAAGGGCAGGTGGAAGTGACCTGTGTGGGCACGTGGCTCGTCGTAACGGCTCGGTTCAACGCGCCGGAGGGCCTCACACCGGAACTCCATGTCGAAGGAGGCGCCTCGCCGGGAGGCGGTTTCCATCCTGTGAATGCATCGACCTTCCGAGCCGCGGTGACCCCCGCGGAAGATGCGCGGGAGTTAGTCCTGCGCGTGCGCCATGATCGAATCCCGCCTTTCGAACGTCGCATCCACGTTTTCCAACGCGGCCAGGGCGAACGAACGGTCACCGAGGACGGCGTTTCGGTCACTGTAAAGCCGGAGTCACCTTATGGAACGCTGTACCTGGGGCTGCTTCCTTCGGCCCAGACGTCTGCTCCATCCCTTCCCATGCGCAGCAGGTCCCTCCGGCTGTGGCCGCCCGGGATGCCCATCGACAAACCCATCACAATCGGATTTCCGGCGCTCCGGGGATCGCCCTCGCTGCAAAGGCTTGGCGTGTACCGAGAGGCCGGAAGCTGCTGGACTCTTGAAGGTCCGGTATCCTCCGCGGACAAGCCCACTGTGTCGACACGCCGTGTTGGCGCCTTTGCCGTACTTGAAGACGACAGACCTCCTTCCATTTCAAGCATCGTCGTGGGAGAGGAGAAAACCGGTGCGAGACGCCCGAAGATCGAGGCTGCCGTGTCGGATGCGGGAAGCGGCATCGCCGACGCCCGCGTGACCTGCAACGGGCAGTGGCTTCTCTTCGCATATGACCCGGAGCAGGGCCGCATATCATGGGACCAAGACGAGGACCTTCCCGAGGGTGCAAGGGAATTCGTCTTCACTGTCACGGACAAGGCCGGAAATGTGGCCACGGCTACGCGAAAGGTTGAGCCGAAATCAGTCAGGTCTGCACAGCGGAAACCGGCCACAGCAAAACCTGCCTCAGCAAAAGCGCACGCGGCAAAGGACCGCTCCTTGGACGCACAGCCGGCAAAGAAGAGCATAAAGCGATAGGACACCGGAACTGAGAACTTCCCCCATGAGCATGTACAATAGGAACCCTCATCTAAGCCAAAGTGCGGACGCTTCCAGCCTCTATCGATCCGAAACGGGCAGCCGACTGCATCCTGCAGTTCAAGAAAGGCGTCCCGCTCCGATTCCTCACCTACCTTGGTGAATTCCGATGGAACAACAGGGCGAACGGGCTTTACACCCGTCTCCAGCCCGGCGAAATCGCCGTCGTCAAAGCCACGCTCGGGAACGAATGACCCGCCGCCAGATGGATCGGGACGCCGCCGGAGTCGCAAGTCCGGTCCAGGCGCTATGCGGCCGTCGGGGAGCCCTTAAGCCGCTTGACGAGTTTCGCGATCCAGAGATCGATGTATTCCGTGCCAAGATCCCGCAGCACGTCAATCCCTTGCGCCCTCCCAAACTCAACCGCGGCATCGCGGGCGCGGCGACGCGCCTCGCGCGCC
>Ga0315274_10012703_pt1 | contig 12004 bp, 8 predicted proteins | sample YL17G02_20_MG_FD_203700 | JGI IMG/M metagenome (GOLD analysis project Ga0315274, IMG submission 203700) | Sediment microbial communities from Yellowstone Lake, YNP, Wyoming, USA - YL17G02_20 | ecosystem: Environmental > Aquatic > Freshwater > Lake > Sediment | place: USA: Wyoming | collected... | reverse complement strand
TTGCTTTTCATCGGCCTTGGCAATCCCGAATCATTTCCTTCCGCTGAATATAGACAAGAGCAGAAGCCGATCGAGCATCAGGTGTCCGTCACCGTGAAGCTCATCCAGGTCTATGTGACCGACAAAAAAGGCAAACCGGTCCAAGACCTGACCAAAGAGGATTTTATCGTCACCGACAGCGGCCGGCCCGTGAAGATCACGGAATTTGAAAAACATCTCCTCGAGGCTCCGCCGGAAATAGCCCCGCCGCCGAATGAAAGAGAAGACATCGTCTCGACACCGATTCCTCCGCTCAAAGCGTTGAGCCGCAAGTTCTTCCTCTTTTTCGACTTCGCCTTTAACAATCAGAGGGGCGTCAACAAGTCCAAAGTGGCCGCCCTGCATTTCATCGATGCCGAGGTCAAGCCCGATGATGAAGTGGGGCTGATGTCCTATTCCATGCTGAACGGGCTGGCCATTCATGAATTTCTGACAACCGACCACCGGAAAGTCCGCGACGCGGTGAGGGCGTTGAGCGTGGGGAGGATCGCCGGCCGGGCCGGAGATATCGAGGAAGAGTATTGGAGGCAGGCTACGGAGGGCCAACTAGGGGTCCCCGCTTATGTCTCGCCAGAGTTGTTCCCCCTCCTGTACAAGAAACCCCCGACCGTTAATTGGCGGCGGCAGGAATCGAAAAACCTATCGGAAAACTTCATCCTCAAGCTGACCGCTTTGGCCAGGTCGCTGCGCTATATTCCCGGGCAAAAACACATCATCTTGTTTTCCACGGGCATCGCCAACTCTCTGATCTACGGCAACCAGGCGGGAAATCCTCAGGACGACGGGCTCAAAACGGACGCTACGGGGGCCATTCTGCCTTCGACCGACCCGACACTGAACCGGTCCAAATTCGACACAGGAGATTATATCCTACGCACGCTCAACGAGGACATGCTCAAGGAGATCACCGCCGCTAATTGCACCGTTTTCGCCTTCGACACGAGGGAAGCGGCCCTCGTCCCATCTTTGTTCACCTACGACGAGCAGACGTTCGAGGAAAATCGACGGGATCTTTTCTACGATCAGGGCATTCATCAAACGGCGACCGATCAAATGAAGGACAACAAGATCACCGGCCAATACTCGCTCCGGCGGCTGACCGTCACGAGCGGGGGGAAATATTATTCCAACATCGAAAAATACAAGGAGAATCTAGACCAGGTCCAGGACATGACCGGCTCCTATTATGTTTTGGGATATTACATCACCGAGCCATCGGACGGCCGGTACCATCCCCTCAAAGTCGAAGTTAAACGGAAGGGGTGCGAAGTCCGGGCCCAGATGGGCTATTTCAATCCGAAGCCGTATGCCGAGTACTCGGACCTGGAGAAGCAGCTTCAGTTGTTCGACCTGACCCTGTCGGAGAAGCCGATCTTCCAGACGCCGCTCGTGCTTCCCATCAATACCTTGTCCTACGCGGCCGGAGAAGAAACCCGGCTCCAGGTGCTTTCCAGGATCCCCCGGCAGGTCATGGAAAAATTCGGCGGCAAAAGAGCGGAGTTCATCGCCCTTCTTTTCGATGCCAAAGAAAATCTGGTGGACCTTCAAAGACGCGAGGCCGATCTTGCGAATTTCCGGAGCGGGGACGTTCTTTACGCGTCGGGCGCGGCGCTCGCGCCGGGCAGCTATCGATGCCGTCTCGTCCTCAGAGACATGGAGACCGGGACCAGCGCCCTGGGCTCGACGCGGGTCAACGTCGCCAGAAAAGCATTTGTCGGATTGAGCCTTCACTCCCCGCTGCTGCTCGTCCCCGAAAGCAACGTTGCCTATTTCGAAGCCGCGACGAGAAAGAAGAGGGTGATGACGGAATGGAACGAATTCTATGGCTATGACCGGGCTCAGTATTCGCCCATCACCGGGGAAGTTCCCAAGGGAACGGCCAAGCTGTTCGTCGCCGTCCCCTGTTCAATCGTCGGGCTGGTTCAGCCGGAGATCGTCATGACGGCTTATCTCGTCAATTCCGCGTCGGGTGAGAGAATTCCCCTGGCCGGCTCCATTTTGGACAGGGCTCAGAAAGAGGGTGGCGAAGCCCAGTTTCTCGAGCTGCTGCTGAATAATCTCCCGCCGGGAAAATATCTGCTCTATCTTCATGCCGAGGCCGCGGGGACAAAGTACGTTTCCTATGCAAAGACCAATTTGACTATAAAATAAATCTTTCTTCTTGGCCGGAGGAAAGAGATGCGGATAAAAGACAAAACAGCCGGGGTCAAACCTACTCGTTACGCAGCCTCCCCTGGAGAATTGTGCGTAATGAGTAGGTTTGACCCCGGATTCGGATAAACGCGTGAGGGGACATAATCGTATTCTGAAAGAAGAGGTTTTTCGTGGCTGTGAAATTTAAGCTCCTGGGTTTAGGTATCGGCCTTATTCTTTTAGCCCCTTGGATCTTTGCCACTCAACACATTATCATCCAAATCCATCTCTTTCAGGGCGTTTGGATGGAGGACCAGCCCGGCCTGAAAAAATTCGAAGTCCTTACGACTTCTTCCCGTCCGGAACTGTCCTCTCTCAAGGATAAAGCGACAAGCTCGGAAAGAGAGTTGACGGCGGCCGCCATAAACTCCCTGTTGGATCTCTACGGTTTGCAGACTGTAGAAGATTTGTTTTTGCACGAGAAATGGTGGGATGGAAAGGATCTCCATGATATTCAGTGGGATGGAAGGATTCGGCCCGAGCAAGCGGGGGAAAGAAAATTTCCCGATCTCTTTTCCGATATCATCGGCAAAGAGGCCTCCTACGGGATCAACCTTTCGCTGAAAAAGCTTCCCTTGCAAAAGACGGCCCTTCACACAGTCATTTCCAAGACCAAAAAATCGGGGGGCAAGGAAGTCATTGTCGACCAAGAGCTTGTCCTTGAAGTTGGCGATCCTGTCATCGTCGGCGTTCCTTATGAAGGCCGGGCTCATTTCATGATGGTTCTACTGACGATGGGGGATCCGAGCGCGCACAAGCCTGAGCCGGAGAAGGTCAAAAAGCCCAGACAAATCTATTTTTTTGCGGCACCCAAGCCCGTTACTCAAGTCCAGCCGTCCTATCCCGAAGAGCTGAGGAGGCGTCTCATCGGCGGCCCAATCGGCTTAAGGATCACGATCGACGAGAAAGGAGTGGTCCGGCGGGTCGAGGTCGAGAAGCCTCTTTATCCCTACCTCAATTATACGACGGTCCAGGCGTTCCGGCAGTGGACATTCGAGCCGATCCGCATCGAGGGAAAGCCCGTCCCCGCGGCATTTCGTTATACGTATAGTTTTTATCCCCGGGCATATGGGCAAGAGAATTCGCGGACCGAAACGCCGCCCGCCGGATCCGATCCTTCCTCCCAGGAACAATTGCGCACAGTCCTTGACCGGAGCGGAGATTACTGCCAAAAACTCGCCAGCACGGTGTTGGATTTCATCTGCGAGGAGACAATTAAGGAAACGCACTATAACTTAATAAATAACATCAATTGGATGGTCCTTGCGATACAGCACACCGCAAAGGCAAGTACGAAAATCACTCGGGCCAACGATGAATTCGCGGACACGGCATGGATCGGTGAACAGGCCAGAATCGTCGGACGGCAGCAAATCATGGATCCTCAACTGACCATAAGAAATGATTTTGTCTGCGACTACCTGATCGTCAGAAAGGCCGGGGCGGTCGAGGAGCGGAGAATTATTTTGAAGGAGAACGGCCGCAAAAATACGGACCGGAACAAACTCTTGAAGGAGAGGCGCTTCTCCGGCTTGAGCTCTCTTCTGGCTCCCCTTCGGGTGCTCGCCAGGGACCGACAGCCGCGGTTCAACTTCAGGATCATCGACGAAGAGAAGGTTCATGGGAACAAGGCCTTTGTCGTTGAGGCTGTGCCCAAATCTGGAAATGAAGACGGGATCTGGTCCGCCAGGATCTGGTTCGATGAGGCAAGCTTTCAAATTCTCAAGAGCGAAATCGAAGGCGTGCCGATCGATGGATACGAGGACGTCTTGGACGATTGCGCCATATTAAACATCAAACCCGTATTTACGATGACCCACGAATATCGGACCGAGAAAAACGGCGTCCTGTTTCCTTCGCGTTCAAAGGTCCACGCGGCTTATCCGGAGGTTGACTATCGAGGCCCCGTAGAAAAAATGGCAATCAACCTGACTTACGATAAATACAAATTTTTCACGGTGGAGACGGACACTCGAATTATTAAATGAAAAAGAATAAATTCATCCTTCTGTCAATTCTAATATTTCTTGTAAAAATCGTCGTTGCCCAGGAAATCGAATACAAAGAACTCCGGAAAAAACTGTGGTCCTACGATTTGGCCGTCCGCATCCAGGCTGTTGAGGTAATTGAAAAACTAGATTCTTTACGGGCCATAAAGTTATGGTCTGAAGCCCTTGAAGATAGAGAATGGGAAGTCCGGTATGCGGCGGTTGTCGCCCTTGAAAAACAAAAAGGAAGAATCGCCTTCCGGCTCTTATTTAACGTCCTTAACGATAGCAACATCAGTGTCGTCGCCGGGGCGGCGCGCGCCCTCGCTAAAAACCAAGACCCGGAAGTTATCGATCAATTGAAACTTTTGATGAAAAAGAAAGACTATGTTCTTCGCAATAACGCCATCGCCGTCTTAGGATTGATGAAATATCCAGGGGCGGTAGAATCGTTAATAGATGCTTTGAGAGACAAGAATCCCTTGGTCAGGGAAAATGCCATCAAGGCCTTAACCGCCATCCGAGATAACCGCGCTGTCGGTCCTCTGTTGGATGCCTTGAAAGATAAAAACGAGAGGGTCAGGGCGAAAGCCGCCCTCGCCTTAGGGTACTTTGGCAATCAAGCGGCCGTCGAGCCCTTATTGGCCGCGCTGAACGATAAGCAGCGAAAGGTCAGTGTCAATGCCGCTGCAGCGTTGGGAAAGCTGGGAGATCCTCGGGCGATTGATTCATTAATCGGAGCGTTGGAAGACCGGAATGACCAAATAAGAATGATGGCAACGGAAGCATTGGGGAATTTTGCCGACAGCCGCACGGTCGAACCTTTGAGCAGATTGATCTACGATGGAAATCCAAATGTCCGAATAACCACGGCGAAAGCTCTGGGAAAAATCGCCGACAAACAAGCTCTGGAACCCTTGATCTCAATGCTTGGAGATTCAGAGATGGAGGTTCAACTTGAAGCAATTCTCGCCTTAAAAAACTTCGAGGATTCGATGATGATCGAACCACTCATCGAAGCCTTAAACGCAAAATGGTATTCGATCAGATATTGCGCATCTGAAGTCCTACGGAAAATGACTAATCAAGATCTCGGGGTAGATTACGAAAAATGGAAAAGTTGGTGGCTTATCAATAAATCAATATTTAAAAAGACCTGCAATGATCACGGCTCAAGTCGGATTTTCAAATTAAACCAAAATCAACCGCTATGTCTGCGATTATCAGATGGTTAAAAAGGGCAACCGAATAGAGGAGAGGCGCGTTATTATAAAAGAGAACGGCCGTTCAGCGACGGAAGGGAAAAAGATGCTGGAGGAGAAGCGATTTCATGTCCTCAGGCCGCTTACTGAGTCGAAAGAAACGGAGTCCTATCTTCCAGCTGTTCATCGGTCCTCGTCGAATATCCCGTTAACTTATAGGGGCGCAGCAAAAGGACTAAATTGGAGACTGAGATCAGCTGCGACAAATACAAATTCTTCATCGTGGAGACGGAACACAAAATCATTAAATAAGGTTTGCGGCTTTCGTTTTTCATAAGGAGGGAACAATGAATAAAACGAAATGGATGGTGGGGATTCTTTGCTTATCGGCCCTCGCTCTGAGCTGGGCTGCGGCGCTCCCCGGAGGGCAGGAAGATCTCACCAAGCAGGTCCAGGATTTGAAAAAACAGGTGCGAGCGCTCGAAGATAAGGTTGCCAGTCTGGAAAGCCGCCTGCAACAATTAACGCTTACGATTCCCCAGACGTTCCCCGACCTCAAGCAGCTTCCCAAAGGCTGGCAGAAATACGAGTTCAACGGGATGAGCTATTACATCGTCCCCCTCGACCAGGATTTAAAAAAGGCGAAGCCGGCGATCCGCTAAGCGACTGGGTGGGGTCAAAGCTACTCGTTGCGCAAGGCTGCTCCCGATAATGGATACCTCAATTCGAGGGAAATGAGCAGACTTTACCCCGTATTATCGCCAACGGCCACCGGAAATAAAAAGGAGACGGCATGAGAGAAAAGATGAAAAACAAAGGCGTCGCAACACTAGGAAGAGCCTTGGGAATAGCACTGGCATTCTTTTTTCTTATCGGCGGGCTCGCTGCTCAACAGGTCATTGAAAATTCCGACAAGCCGCTAAGCAAGAATGCCGGACGGGTGCTTGCTCTCCAGTCCGTATTCCGAATCACCGATCAGGGCGGCGATTTTTTCTTTAAAGGGATATGGCTTTTAAAAGTCGCGCCGAATGGAGAAATCTATATTTTTGACTATGATCAGCTTTTGAAGTTTGCGTCGGACGGGAAATTTGTCAAAAACCTGCTGAAAAAAGGACAAGGCCCGGGCGAGGTCACCAAGGCGGGCTACCCTTATGACGCCAGATTCGTCGCCACTCGCAACGATCTCTATATCTATGACCTCAACGCCCGTAAAGTCATTCATGCCAAGCCCGATGGAGACTATATCGACGAGTTCAAGATAAAATCCGGACATCCCAGCGAAATTTGGGGACAGATCGAGGATTGGCTGATCTTCACCGAAGAAGAATCCGTTCCAATGGGAGCTGCGAAAAAGGCCGGATTGCGGGATGTGGACGTCACTTTCTTGTTCGTTGCCAAGGACGGGAGTTCAAGCAAAAGAATTCTGGCATTCCCCAACCAGATCAACGAAGGTCCCGGTTACGGCATGGTTTGGGCGCCTTTTGATGTTGCTGTTGCGGAAGATGAAGCGAAGCTTTATGTATCTCACACATGTGAATACAAGATTGTCCAGGTCGATCCTAAGGCCGGCCAAATCATCCGGAGTTTCCGCCGGAAATATCCGCGCGTCGATTACGTCGTGAAGGACTGGGAAAAGGATTTTTTTAAGAAGCACAACATCAACCCGAAGAAATATGAAGACGATGTTCTTGGCGTGTTTGTGAATAAGGGGAAGATTTGGGCCAAGACTTCCACGAAAGACGAGAAAAAGGGATATCTGATCGACGTTTTCGATCAAAAGGGCAAATATATCGATAGTTTCTATGTTTCAATCCCTGGCGCGATTGCGGCCGTCCAAGACGACTGCATTTACAGCACCGAACAAGACAAAGACGGCAATATGCAGGTGGTGAAATACAAGATTGCCGAAAAATGAACGGAAGAGGATTTGCGTGGATAAAGGTGAGGCCGTTGTCGTCAAGCGCTATGCCGTGAGCTGGAATTTGAAATAGAGGGGGGAAATAATGAAATATTTTTGTCGTTTGGTGATTGTGGGAATGGCTGCGGGCTTCATTTTGGCATCGATATCATACGCGCAGAGAGCCGAGTGGAAAGGCAAGATCGAAACAGAAAACGGAGTGAAGGTCATAAAAAATCCGAAGGAACCATTATACGGTGAGCTTAAGCTCGAATTGCAGGAAGACCTGAGTATCGGAAAGGAAGATGACAAAAACTATTTTTTCTATGTGGTGAAGGATATCGCCGTAGATTCCAAGAGCAATATTTATGTCGTCGATGCGAGAAATTATAGAATCCAGAAGTTCGACCAAAACGGAAAATATCTCCAAACAATCGGCAGGCAGGGCCAGGGGCCGGGAGAATTTCAGCGGCCGGTACGAATGCTATTGGACGACCCGACCGGAAACATCTATGTCAGAGACGTGCCAATCAACCTCCATATTTTTGACAATTCGGGCAACTATCTTAGGACGATTCATTTCAAAGATGTTTTCAGTGAATTTGTGCCGATGGACAATGAAAGCTTTATGGCCATCATCCACAAAAGTTCAGATAAAGATCTTGCCAGCACGCATGCTCTTTGCAAGGTCGATTTAAATGGGGAGATCACAAAAACTTATACCCAATTCCCGTATACCATATTTGTGCAGAGGGTCGGTGGAGGCGTTCTTTCGGTAAGCACAGGCTTCGAACTAGCCATGGTTCTATCAAAGCTCGATCGTCAAACCTTCCTTTATGGCTACTCGAAGGATTATGAATTCAACGTCATTAATGCTGATGGAAATGTGCTCTATCGGATAAAAAAGGACGAGCCCCGGCCGGCTTTTACATCGAAAGAGAAAGACGAGTTTAAGAAAATACCAATTCCTGAATACAAGCCCTATTTCTTTTCGATCTTCAATGATTCGGAAGGGCGGATTTATGTTCAGAGAAACTATGCAGACGGGATTCGAGGAAGAGGTCCTACTGATATCCGAGACAAAGAGGTCGATATATTCAGCAAAGATGGATATTGTTTATATAAGGCGACTTTGCCTGCGAACACATGCGTTATTAAAGATGGTTTCCTCTATGCTTACAAAATCGATGAAGACAAGGCCATGGAATATGTCAAGCGTTTCAGGATCAAGAACTGGAATCAGATAAAAAAGGGAATGTGATATCCGGGGAGAAGTAATGATGCTCAAAAAACCGGGTCTTCAGTCTTCGCCGGAAATTCTAAGAGGTTTTTTGCGGCCCCTAACATTTTTGGGTTTGCCGGCGTATAAATAAATGGAAGAGGTAGAGAAATCTGCGTTTTTCGTTGATCGAAAGAAGAGAAGAATGAGCGTCCGCTCGAAGATTGGCAAACCGATCATCCTTTTTTTTGACATAATCCTCTTGATCAGAAAAAAATATAAATAAAAGGAGGGTGTGACATGAGAAGACAATATCTTTTAAGTTCGCTTTTGACGGTGGCGATGATCTTGCTGGCAGCGTTTGCGTTCACCGCCTCAGCCTTGGCTGTGGATGTCCCGCTGAAATTCGTTAAATTCCCGGATGGCGCGACCGGATTTTTCCCAACCGGCCAGACATCCCTAAAGTTGACGCTGGAACCCCCAGCCGGGGAATGGAAGCTTCCCAAAAGCACGACGGAAAAGCCTCTTTATGGTCTTGTTAAAATTGGCCCTGCCGAGCGCCTCTTGGTTATCGACCGGCAGAAGAGCGGAGACAAATACTACAACCGCATCCATTTTGACGCCAACGCCAATAAGGATCTCACGGATGACCCCATCCTGGACGGAAAAGAAGAGTTCGAAAGCCGGGGATCCTATTACCGCATGAAATTCGGAGCTGCAGATACGACGATCGACGTGGAAGGCAAAACGCTGCCGTTCAGCGTCCGGCCGGAACTCATGGTGATGAACTTGGCTCAGTATAATGAAAGCAAGCTCGACCAAAGAGTCCTCCCAAGATTCGTCGTTTGCATTTTGAGGTCCAATTGCGCCTATTCGGGAGAATTCAATCTCGATGGCCGGACATACTCATTGACGCTCGCGGATAACAATTGTAATGGATACTTTACTGACGTGTTTGAAATCAGGAATATCAATTATCCCCGGCGTTTGTCGGTGTTCGCGCAGGGAGATTCTTTCTATATCAGCAGCGACGGGAAGCCGGATTCCTTGGACCGCCTGGTTTACGGAGATTGGCTGGTCATCAAAGACAATCTGTATAAAATCAGCTTCAGCCCCGCAAAGGGCACGATGACTCTGACGCCCGTGATGGAAAATCTCGTTCCCCTCAAGCTGGCCATGCTCCCGGAACGCATGTCCATCTCCATGGAAGACGGCAAGAACTGTATCATGATGTTCCAGCCGGCCGAGACGGTCATGATTCCACCGGGACGGTACCGATTGTTCAACTACGAGCTCTTTAGAGAAGACGAGCAGGGCGACCTCTGGCGGCTGTGGGCGAACGCCACAACGGATACACCGTATTTTGCGGCCGGACGAAGCGGCGGCGCCCTTTTCGAATTCGGAGAGCCATATGCCGCGGTCATTACAACAGCCGGCAGGCTGCCGGCTTTCACCGTAAAAAGCCAGGGGCAGACCAAGAAGCTTCCGCCGCGCGTTCCTATTGTCTTTAACATCGAAGGACTGGGCAAGGAATTCGTCAATGATTTAAGCCACATAAGAGGCGATAAAACCAAGATTCCGCTTTCGCAGAAGAAGAACTTGGGCCACCGGCCGGCAGAGCCGACTTATGAAATCACGAAGACCGACGGAGAAGTGGTCACCAAGGGCTTCTTCGAATATGGCTGAGGATTCAGCTGCGCGGCCACATGGGATGTGGCCCAAGAAAACACGGAATATTACATCGTCTGCGAATACCAGGCGGGCCCCTTTAAAATCGAACGGAAAAAGATTTCTCTTAAGCTCTAGAGGCCCGAAAAATCCGAAGACGGAATTCCGGGGACAGGTACTTGATTAGAGCTTGGGGTCAAACCTACTCGTTACGCACAATTCTCCAGGGGAGCTTGCGTAATGAGTAGGTTTGACCCCGGATGTTGATCCCCGGATGACCTTCGGATTGCTTTTCTTCAGGATAGAAAATACTTATAAGCCGGGACGACTTCGATCGTCTTGTCCGCAACCTTAAGCGTTCTCTCTTGATCCCTGGAAATGATTACGCCCTTCTTCCCTTCGAATTTTTTTAAGAAAGCTTCCAGGCCGCGGGTCTCGATTTTCCCGAACTTGATCTCCACGGGGCATGTTTCCTCCCCCACTAAAACGACATCCACTTCATGCTTTAGGGGATCACGCCAGAAAAACTCGGCCCGGAGCTGATTGACAACATGGCACTCGAAAGCTTTAGACTGCGAAAAAGGATCTTCCCTGAAGAGAAGGTCGACGGACGGCACCGCCGGATAATATTTCTTCAATTTTCTTTCTGTCTTTCTACGATTCGTTGAGAAATTGTAGAGTTTCCGGACCAGGAAGGATTCCTCTAAATACATTAAATAATTGGACAAGGTTGGACGCGACAATTTCAGTTCTCCGGCCAATCCGGAAATCTCGATGAGCTGGCCGGGCTCTTCCATGAATATGTTCAGGATGGATTCCAAAACGGCAATATCCTTGACCTTCAAAAGCCCGGGAAGATCGCGATAGATGACCTTCTCGACGAGGCTTTCCCTGACATACTTCTTGACGATGGTCTTGTCCTCGATGCCGACCAGCTCGGGAAGCCCGAGCGTTTTCATGAATTCCGCGAAATGCCGAGAGAGCTCTTTCTCGTAAAGTCCTACAGGCCTAAGATCGATCCCTTTGAACGATAAGAATTCTTTGAAGGTCAAGGGCTCGACCTTGAATTCGAACATCCGGCCGGCCAGCGTCTCCCGAGATCTCCTGCGGATGAACAGGGATTCGGAGCCGGAGATTACGATCTTGATGTCCTTGGCGGTGTCATAAAGGACCTTGAGTTGATCATCCCAATCGTCAAGCTTCTGAATTTCGTCCAAGAGGAGCAGAAAGGCGTCCTGCCGGACGTCGACGCCTAAAAGATCTTCATAAGCCCTGAGGACTTCCCGCAGTTCGATGTTTCTGAATTCATCAAAAGAAACATAAAGGACGTGGCCCGCCGGGAATCCGGAGTTTATCTTGTCCAGGGCGGCTTTTTCAAGAAGAGTCGTTTTTCCGACGCGGCGGAGTCCGGTCAGGGCAATAATCTGGCGCAAAGGCAGAAATTTCTGGATCTCTTGATAGATGGACCTCGGCCGGAAATCAAGATGGAACTCTCCCCGCCACCAAGGATTGAATTCTCTGAGAGAATCTTTCAGATCAGGCATGGTTATTAACGCTCATCGTTTTTACGTAAATTATATATAACATAGAATATATATTATGTCAAGTTAACTTATCTTTATATTTTTCATTTTAAAGTTAGGGGCAGGGTCAAACCTACTCTTTATGTACAATTCTCCAGGCGTAGCATGCGTAAAAAGTAGCTTTGACCCCAGACTAGCCCGAGCGTCGATGTAGGATGGCCGCATCGACAGTCTTTTTAAATTAAGTGCCCGTCCACGATTCTTTTATTTCCGCG
>Ga0315274_10012702_pt1 | contig 12005 bp, 5 predicted proteins | sample YL17G02_20_MG_FD_203700 | JGI IMG/M metagenome (GOLD analysis project Ga0315274, IMG submission 203700) | Sediment microbial communities from Yellowstone Lake, YNP, Wyoming, USA - YL17G02_20 | ecosystem: Environmental > Aquatic > Freshwater > Lake > Sediment | place: USA: Wyoming | collected... | reverse complement strand
GATTGACTATAATAAGGAATATAGTTATTTACTTCTTTTCGAAAATCTTTACATCCACCACCGGATTGAGCTGGATGTCCGTCACTGTGCTTTCAGACATCGTCTGTCCCCCCACCGTGGTTACGTTTTTCATGGCGAACCGAAGCTCGCCATAGCTCCTGTAATCGGACGAGGCTTCGGTCATCTCCATCGGCCCCTGGGGGCCGACTTCCGAATATGTCGCCCCGGCCGGAAGCTTGGTCGAGGGATCGATCAGCAAATGGAAGGAATTGTCCCCCTGGACGATCAGCACGTCCTCCATGGGTTTGCCTTCGAGATCCTTTTTCCCTATGTATTGGATGCTCAATCCGTCCAAGTTCTCGGCCAGGTTCCTCGGATCGCGAAACATGCCCCTGCGGATACCCTGGGCCTGCGCGTCTGGAAGGGGCATGATGGGCTGCTGGGGCACCTTCATCCAGGCATCGCCCTTGACCACGACCATTGTCATTTCGCCATACGGGGTGTTCATGACCGTGTGCATTTTGTCGGGATAGACGACCGTCACGGTCCCGGCGAAACTCATGCCGCCCTGACCCATTTGAAGGGCGATTTTCGCCGTTTTGACCGCAACCAGCGCGTCCCGCCCCCCGAGCGCCTGGATGGCGCCGTCAAGAAGCGCCCGTCCCTTGTTCGCGGCTTGGGGCGTGGCTTCCGGCGCCGTCTGTTTCGGCTCGACGATCGTGATGTCAATGACGTTCACGGGACCCAGATTCGCCAGCGGCTCGTCGAAATCCTCCTGCTTGCCGACGACGAGGATGCGGACCTGGTCCGGATGCATATACTTCTTCGCCACGCGCAGGATGTCCGCCTGGTTCACCTTCTCGACCGCTTCCTTTTCCATGTCCATGAAATTCCGCGGGTATCCGAAATACGCATACGTCATCAACCGCTCGACGATCTTCGACTTGGAATCGAAATTGAACACAAAGCTGTTGAGGTAGTTGTCCTTCGCGCGGCTGAGCTCCTCGTCCGTCACCTCCGATTCCTGGATCTTGCGGATCTGGTCCAGCATGAGCCGGATGGCCTTGACCGTGGATTCGGACTTGGTCTGGCATCCCGACGAGAATGAACCCTCATGGTCGAAATCCGCGCCGTAATACCCCCACACGCTGTAAGCCAGGCCTTCCTCGGCTCTTATCTTTTTATACATGCGATCCGTTGAGAGGATTTGGTTTAAAATCTGCAGTGCCGGATAATCGGGATTGTTCAGCAGGGTGCCAACATGGCCTAGCAGAATGTTGGACTGGTTGACATCCGACTTGTTGATGAAATTGACGGTATAATCGTATCGGTAATCCACCTTGGGAATCGGCGGAATTTCGAGTTTGGCCGGCTTCCATGCCGCGAAAGCCTTGGCTATTTTTTTCTCCATGTCTTTGGCGTCGAAATCGCCCCATACCGCTACGGTCACGTTGTTTGGGTGAAAGAATTTTTTGTGGAACGTGACCAGATCGTCCCGCGTGATCGCGTCGATCGTGGCGTACTCGGCGTGTCGGGCATAGGGACTCTCTTTCCCGTAAATCAGTTTCGAGAATTCGCGGAACGCGATGCCCCTGACGTTGTCGTTCCGGCGGGATATCCCCGATTTTTGTTCGATCTTGGCCAGGTCGATCTTCTCCTGCGGGAACGCGGGATCTTCGAGGATGCCGGCGAGGACTTCAAGGCCCTTGTCGACGTCCTCCTTTAAAAGGGATACGGTGACGTAACCGGCTGTCTCGCCGATGCCTGTCTCCACCGTGGCGCCGAGGGTTTCGAGCAGTTTGTCCATCTCGTCGCCGGGAAGTGCTTTGGATCCACCGGTCCGGAGCACGGTTCCGGCGATCTCCGAAAGCCCGATTTTATCGGCGGGATCGTAAACCGAGCCCGTGCGGATCATGGCGCGGAGGTCGATGGTCGGATAACTTCGGTCCTCGATCAGGTACAGCTTGATGCCGTTCTGAAGCGCGGCTTCGCGCACCGCCGGAATCTGGATCTTGGCCAGGGACGGATAGGTGAAGGAGTCCTTCGGCTTTTTCTGCGCAAAGGCGCCGGCTGCCAGGACCAAACAGAGCGCCATGAGCGCGATAGGTTGAAACCTGAGTTGGTTGCGATTCATGGAATCGTCCTTTCTTGGGATTGAGTCCGGTCTTTGGAGGATTCGCGGGATCGACCGTGTCATGGTTTACCCTTGCCTTCAGGCGTTTCTGGCACGAGCTCGCCGACCGTCCGGTTCGTGGAAACCAGGAACTTTTTGGCGAGACGCTGGATGTCGTCGGCCCTGACCGCGTCGACCTGCCTGAGCCCGTCAAACGCCTTTCTCCAGCCGCCCTCCAGCACTTCAGCGTCGGCCAGCATCGAGGCCATGCTGCTGTTCGCCTTCATCGCGTCGAGGAGCCCCTTCTTCGTGGAACGCTTGTATTTGGTGAGTTCGTCCGGGGTGACGGACGCTGTTTTCAGCTTTTCGATTTCCGCGTTGATGACGTCGAAGCACTCGGCCGTGGTGTGGTCCTTCGACGGGATGGCGATATAGGCGATCAGGTTGGGATATTTAGAACCGGGCCAGCCGTTGAACGAGCCGACTTCGATGGCGATCTTTTTCTCCTTGACCAGCAGGCGGTACAGCCGCGACGAACGGCCCTGGCCGATGATATTGGCCATGGCGTCGAACGCCTGGTTGTCCTTGTCCCGAATGCCCGGCCTGTGGTAACCCATCACCAGGATCGGCTGCGACTGGGCCACGACCTGCACGCGGCGCTCGCCCCACTGTTCCGGCTCGATTGTTCGCGGCCCTTCGGGTTTGGGCCCGCCCGGAATCCGGTCGAAGTAAAGCTCGGCCTGCCTGAACACCTCTTCAGGATTCACGTTTCCGACCACGGCCACGACCATGTTGCTGGGGATGTAATATTTGGCGAAGTAGTCCTTGACATCCCGGTGGGTGATGCGTTTCAGGTCGGACATGTGCCCGATGACTGTGTTGTGATACGGATGGGCCTTGTACGCCGAGGCCAATACGTCTTCGATGAGCTTGTAGATGGGCTGGGTTTCGATCCGCAGGCGCCTTTCCTCGATGACCACGTCGCGCTCCTTGTAGAACTCGCGGAAAACGGGATTGAGGAAATGGTCAGACGTCATGGACATCCAGAATTCAAGGCGGTTGGCGGGGAGGGAATTGATGTAATGGGTGGCGTCGCTGCTGGTGCCCGCGTTGATTTCTGGATCGCCTTCACGGATGAACATGTCGTCGTATTCTTCCACCAGCACATACTCCTGCGACTTCAGACGAAGTTCCTCGAACTGTTTCTTCTGGACCTCGATCTTGACCGAATCCGTTTCAATGGCGTTTTCCGTCCGCGTTATTTCATCATAAAGACTATCCAGCCGGTTCAAGACGACGATTTCCTTTTCGTAATCTTTGGTTCCCACAATTTTCGTGCCCTTGAACGCCAGGTGTTCCAGCAGGTGCGAGATGCCGGTGATGCCCTGCACTTCATTGGCGCTGCCCACGTCGGCATACACGTGGTAGCTCGCCACGGGCGCGTCCTTGCGCTCGAGCACGATCCATTTCATGCCGTTGGAGAGCGTGTGTTCGCGAACCTGGGCCTTCATCGCGTCGAATGTCTGGGCCGTCAGGGAAACGGCGAGGATCAGAAAACACGCGATTGCCGCAGGCGGACCGATTCTGGGGATGATGTGTCTCTGCATGAGAGCCTTCCTCCGTTTAAATGAAATGGAATGGGGAAATGCCTATCCGTGAATATACGCGGGAAAATGCCGTCGGGTTGCAGTTTATTGGGATAAAAATCGAATTAATCTGAAATCGGTCTTCGTGAATCGTGAATCGTAAGTCGTGAGACGTAAATCGTGAGGCGTGAGTCGGGATTCGTGAATCGGGATTCGGTGTTCGGGAATCGGGAATTGTAAAGCGTAAGTCGTAAGGCGTAAATTGTAAATCTTTTCTATGCAATCCGAAATTCGAAATCCACAATCCGAAATGCCTTTTTCAACCCGAAACTCGAAACTCGAAACTCGTAACTGTCTTCCTACAGCGAAAACCAATAACTGAGTTTGGCCAGAAACACATTGTGCTGTTCCGATCTCCACAACGAGCTGTAATTGCTCTGCATGGATTCCACCCACTCGGATTCGTAGCCCGTTCTCTGCTGGGCCCACACCACGTAGAGGACGGATCCGGGCCTGTATTCCCAACGTACCACGAGGTTGGAGCGGAACTGGCGGAAACTGAAATCAGGATTGCCGAACGCATAATCGGCGCCGTCCGTTTCGCGGATATCATATGCGTTCCCGTCCGGACGGTACGCGATTTCATCCTCTCCGAACCGGTGGAACCGGTCGTCATATTTTTTTTCGAGGCCGGATGTGACTCTTTTGAAATTGGAGTACTTCCCGACCGATACGAACGGGCTTCCGTAGTACTGGATTGAAAAATCGGGAGTCAGGTGGTAGCTGAGTCGGAAGGTCACGCCCATGGTTTTCTGGTCGATCCGGCCGAGCAGGTACCGCGGACCCGCTCCGGTCTCAGGCGCGGCCACGTACTGCAAATCGTTGATGTTGCTCGAGTAGAACAGGTTACCCGAAATGGAGAGCGCGTTCGTGAAGCGCAGGCTGAGCCCCGGGGTGAATTCGGTCAGGTCGGAGCCGCCGTCGTTATAAAAATGCTTGTGGATGCCGGCATTCAAGGCGATCTTCCTCGAGAAATCGGTGTGTCCGTTGAGCGACGTATGGAAGAACCGGCTGAGCTTCACCGCAGGCCCGCCCCGCAGAAGGCGGGTGTCCACCGCGTCTCCGCGCAGGAGCACCATGGCGGACCCGCCCCACCGGTTGATGAAATCGCCGTTCAGGGACAGCGACGTGGTTGCGTCGGTGCGGAGTCCGCCGAAGTCCCACGAAAGCGACTGGCTCAGGCTCAGGCCGTAGTCGCGGAAGATTCGGCCGGTCTCGGTCTCCATGTACCCGACCGAGGCCTGGTTCTGGATCACGTCCGCCTGCTGGAGAAAACCAAGGTCGTTCAGCTCGAGGCCGGGGGAAACCCACCACACGCCCTCCGAAAACCGCCACTTGCTGTTGCCGATCCGGCCGATCGAGACCATTCCGCCGTGGCCCGAAATGGACGCGGCGGAACTGTCGAGGCCGAGGTGGTCCGCGCCCGGGCGCTGAAAATAGTGGACTGGGTCCGTCTGCAGGGCCAGAAGGGCTTCCGGCTTTCCCGAAATCCGGCTGAATGCGGCCCTGGCGTCGAGCCGGTACGAACGGTTACGGAAAAAATGGGTGAAGTCGAGCCCGCCCGTGACCGCGTCGCCCGGCATGAAGTCGAGGGCCCTGTCCTTGATCCAGCGGTGGGCCGACGTGACGATTCCACCGAGCATGGTATTGCCCTTGTTCCAGTCCTTCTGCATGCGGCCGACGAAATAATTTGAGAATGGTTCCACGGTCTGGTCGCGTTCCTTTCCCTCGTAGGTAATCTGCGCCGTTTCCCGTGCCGTGATGCTTTGGACCACCCCGAGCGAAAGCCCGCCGCGGCTTTTGCCCGTGACCTTGATGGCGCTTAAAATGGAGGTGTTCTCGGGAGCCTCGATGAATTCTCCATCGCGCAGGACGGGCGAGAAGGACGGCGCATGTCCGATGCGCCGCGTGTAGAAGAGCAGGTCTCCCCCCTCGTTACCCCCGCCCAGATTGAATTGGAGGATATTCTTCCCTTCGAGAAAGAACGGCCGCTTTTCTTCGTAGAACGTTTCGTACGCCGTGAGGTTGATGACCGAGGGGTCCGCCTCCACCTGCCCGAAGTCGGGATTGACCGTGGCGTCGAGAGTGAAGTCGCTGGTGAGCCCGATTTTCGCGTCCAGGCCCGCGGACGCCATGGACGCGGATCCCTTCGCGTAGGGATTGCCCGGGACCTTCGGATCCGTGGTGACCCGCCCGAGCACGTGCGGCAGAATTTCGATGTGCCGGAACTTCTTGAGCCCGCGGATGCCGTGCAGTTCGCCGATGTTGTACATTCTACCGGTGTTGATGCGCGGCACCAGACTCCACTGGTCTTCCTCCTGGAACCGTGCGATCCAGCGCCAGGCGTGCAGGCCCCATACCTGTTCGTCCTGCGGTCCATACCGGAGCTGGGAGAGCGGGATGCGGAACTCCGCGGTCCAGGCCGAATCTTCCATGGCCGTCTTGCCGTCCCAGACCGCGTCCCAGTTCCTGTCGTCGGCGTAGTCGTTCACGCCGTTCATGAGCAGAAGGTCGATCTTGCTGCCGCCGGCCGTGAGGTCGAACTCGAAGCCGGTGCGCTTGTCCGCGTAGCTGTCGACGCAAACGCCGACCATGTCGCTGCTGAAATCGCCGAAGTCATCACGCCTGCCGAATTGGCGGTGTATTTTTTGGGGGTCGTCGTACGCCCGGCATGCGACGTACAGGTTCTTTTCATCATAGAGGATTTTCATCTCGGTCTTTGCCGAAGGATCCGCCCCTTCGGTCGGAATCTGCTGGCGGAAATTGCCGTGCCATTCACCTTCGCTCCAGCAGGCGTCGTTCAGCCTGCCGTCGATCGCCGGCGGCATGCCCTTCAGCTTCACGGTATCATAGATCCTGGGCGGATACTTGCGGCCGTATGGATTGGCGGCTTTTGCGGTATCTTGCTGTAAGTTCGTCTGTGCCGCTGTGATGCCGACAAAGCCAAAAAACAGGGTCAGCCAAGGTCGGCATGTGAATTTAAAAACGGTTTGGATATTCATTTAAATCTCCGTGTGGATGATTTTTATGATAAATACAGGGGCATAGACGGGTTGTCGAACCAAGGAACAGCTCATCCATACGCCCTTCGGCGTACGCCCTCGTACGTCCCCCTATTTGGGTGAGAATTTAATGAAAAATCAGGGCTTAGGCAAGTAAAACGATGTAACAAGCCGCGCGCATGGGGTCTCCACCTCGGAGGTGGAGACCACCTGTTGATGGGGCCCGTTTTGTTTCCATTGTAATTGATACGGACACCTCGTCAATCTGAATGTTTCCTTGATTTTTTCCTTGATTTTGATTAAAAATGGATTATGTTTTAATAGCTTCTCCGCTAAAACCGGAAGGGCGGCCGTTACCCCATCGTATGCAAATGCCCACCTGCCCGTTTCCGGACATCATCAAGCGCCATTTATCATATACCGGGGAGACATAAAATGAACCGCCAGCCCATCACCCGTCCCGCATTCAGGTGGATCACCTCGGCTTTTCTGGCCGCCGCGCTGTCTTCTTCTGCGGCCGAACTGCTGCTGGTCTCGACCGTCCCGGCCGACGGGGACGTTTCCGTGGCCGTCGACGGCACGATTTCAATGACCTTCAACGAGCCTATCGACACCACCGCCCTGTTTAAACATACGGGCGGCCCGCACTACCTGGGAATACAGTTCTACCCCTTTGATAAGAGCGGCCGACCCGAATCGACCACATTCAGTCCGGACATGAAAACCGTGCATTTCCATGACATGCACTTGGCCTTGGAAACTCAATATGTGCTGGTTGTCACCGGCGCGAGGAGCGTATCAGGTGACTCCCTGCGAAAACCGTTTACCGTCACGTTCACGACCGGCGCCTCGCTTCCCATGGGCAAGGTGGTGGGAAAGGTCCACGCCGCGTCGGGAAGCCCCGTGAACGCGCTGGTCCAGCTGTTCCGCATGACCTTCGATAGGACGGACGTGTATGCCTGCTCGCGTGTTGACATGGAGAACGGCGAATATGCGCTCTACCATGTTCCGCCCGGCAAATATCTGGCCCTCGCCATTTCCGACGCGAACCGCGATGGCATGATGGATCCGGCTGACGGCGACTGGCTCGGCGTCTACGATCCCGACGGGAACGGAGTGCCCGACACCGTGGAAGTCGAAGATTACCGCAACGGCGTGGACATCGGCTTGGCGCCCATTCCCCTCGTCACGGCACGCGTGCCTTTGAGCCTGGCGGACGCCCTGGCGCTCGGCCTGGAGCCCGACAGCCGGCTGACCGGGGTGATTTCCGGCAAGGTGGAAGTGGACGGCCGGTCAAGAATGTGGAGCTACCTTTATTTTCACGCGGTGCCCCAAAAATGGACCCTGATCACAGTCTATGGAGACATCCGGGTCGCCGGACAGGTTGAAGACTTTGTTTCCGGCTCGGCTCCGCTTCCCTCCATCTGGCTTGACAGCGACGCGGTCATGGCTTTGGCTGAGGCCAATGGCGGGACCGATTTCCGCATCTCGCACACGGATTGTAAAATTGAGTGTTTCCTCGTTTCCGGCTTTGGCTTCGGCATTTTTAAGCCCGTCGGACAGATGTCGAGGGTTGAGTCCAGACCGGGGAGCATTCGATTACCGGGGATTCCGGCGGAGATCCGGCGTGCCCCGCCGTCGGTCTGGTGGATGATCAATTATGCGTCCGAGACCTCGGATGAGGGAAAAATGATCATTATCAATGCCGTGACCGGATTTGTTCTGGGCCCGACGACGGCGAAATTCTCTCTTGAGTCCGCCGTCGACACGGTTAAAACATGGTCAAGCGACGTCACGCCCGTGGGAGTGGTCTCTTCGGATTCCATCGGTCTCGACGGAAAGTCGGATGTATGGTTTCAGTTGTTTTATTCGCCCGGCAAGGATTCGTCGATCATGGCCGTATCATATTGTGGAGTGGTGATGCGGTTGGATTTCTATCCGGGACACGCAGGGTCGTCAGTTGCGCTTCCCCACGGCTGGATGGACAGCGACGCCGCGGTCACGAAGTCGTGGGAATACGGCGGACATGAGTTCTGGAACACCCATTATGTGTGGAGCATGGATGCATCGCTGAAAACGACCGGCCCTCCCGACACGACGATTTGGACCATCAATTATAATGTAATATACAACTCAATGACATTGACCGTCAGGATTAACGCCCTGACCGGCGGCCTGATTTCCACTGAAATTAAAACCGGCATTCGAGAAACCGGATCCGCCGCGCCCGCATCGTTCGTGCTCGAACAGAACTTCCCCAATCCGTTCAATCCGGAAACCGTGATTGGTTACGCGCTTCCGCACTCCTGCGCGGTCCGCCTGCGCGTGCTCGACGTGACCGGAAGGGAGATCGCGGTGCTGGCCGACGGCATGCAAACTTCCGGAAAACATACGGTCCAATGGAACGGAATGGACCGATCGGGAAACGCCGCGGGAAGCGGAATCTACCTTTATGAAATCACGGCGCCCTCGTTCAGGCAGATCCGGAAGATGCTGCTGATCCGTTGACCGGATGCGGGACAGGATAATCAGGTGATCTCCACCTTGGAGGTGGAGATCACCTGATTAATTGCGAACCATCCGAAACGGCCGTCCCCTTTCCCCCTTGCCTTTCTCCGCCCCACTGTCTATATTAGGATCGTCAATCCACAGCGGAGCGGGCCCATGCAATTGTTTCTTTATCAGCAGCTCTTCTTCACCACGCTCGCCATCGCATTCCTCATCCTGCACGGCATGCTGTATATTTTTAACCGCCGCGACAAAAGCAATCTGTACTTCTCGCTTTTCCTCCTGTTCTATGCGTTGAACATCTTTTTCGACTTTCAGTCGTCCATGCCGGACCAGGGCGGCCGGGCCATGACCTTTCTGAGGTTCCATCGCGCCGTCATGCCGGCGAATCCGGCCTTCATGCTCCTGTTCGTCTATTCCGTTTTCGGATCCAGGGTTCCCAGACACTTCTGGCTGATCGCGGCGGGACTTGCCGTCACCGGCGCGCTCGCCGTCATCGAACCCGTCCGGAATTTCGGATACGTTCATATTTTTCTTTTCGCGGCGATGGTCGAAATGGTCCGGGTCATCAGGGCCGCCGTTAAAAACAAAAAGGCCGGCGCGCGGATCATCGCGACGGGATTCGGCCTTCTTCTCGTTTTCACGCTGTACGACGCGCTGATGGACGCGAACCTGTTCGGCGCCTTCCACGGCATCCGGAACGGCTATCCCTTCGGTTTCGTCTGCCTGATCGTCGCCATCTCAGTCCATCTCGCCCGCGACTTCGCGAAAAAAAACGAAACACTCGTCGCCCGCGAGCGCGAGGCCAAAGACGCCGAGATCCGACGGTGCCTGCTCGAGGCTGAAAGCGCCCGCAAGTCGAAGGAATTGGAGGAGGCTCGCAGTCTGCAGCTGTCCATGCTGCCTCCGTGCGTTCCCGAAATCAAGGGAATCCAAATTTGCTTTTCCATGAGAACCGCGGCCGAGGTCGGCGGGGATTATTACGATTACCGGGTCGAAAAGGACGGGACCCTGACCGTGGCCGTGGGTGACGCCACGGGCCACGGGATGAAGGCCGGCATCCTCGTTTCGATCATCAAGGGACTTTTCATCACCCATGCCGTGGGATCGGATATACCGGACTTCTTCATGAAATGCTCGCGGACCCTCAAGCAGATGCGCCTCGGCAACCTGTACATGGCCATGATGTTGGTCAGGATCCGGGACGGGAAATTGACCGCCTCCTCCGCCGGAATGCCACCGATCTATGTCTACCGGGCTTCAACGAAAAACGTCGAAGAATATGAGATCAAGGGAATGCCCCTGGGCGCGTTTGAATCCTATCCCTACCAAACGCTGGAAACCCGGCTCGAGCCCGGAGACGTGGTGCTGCTCATGTCGGACGGGTTTCCCGAACTGTTCAACGAGCGTGACGAGACGTTCGATTATACCAGAGTGAGGGAGACGTTCAGGGAATGCGCGGACCGGACGCCGGATGGGATCGCGGACAGCCTTTTCGCCTCTGCGGACCGGTGGCGAAAATCCAGAAAACAGAACGACGACATGACGTTCGTCGTGCTGAAGTTCAGGCCCAAAACAGAATGACTCGGTTTTTACATTTTATCCTTGTGTTTTTCTATATTATTGGATAAATTTCAATGTTCAACTGCATCTGCCGCACGCACATTGGCTCTGGATCCTTTTCAGGAGACAGATGAGGTTGGGCCTGTTTCCCAACGGGTTCAAAAGATTCCATCGACCATCTGAAAAAAAGCCGAGAGCAATCCTCCTCTAGTAAAACAACAGCGCAATTTTGTTCCCCTCCGGAACCGCTTTCGTCGCTCCCGGCCGCTGATCGGTTCAGCCGTCTTTTCAAACCCGCAATCCTGAACCTAAAATTCTCAGGGAGGTGCCATATGAAGCATCCAGCCGCATCGAAGATGAAAATCGGCGTTTCGCTCCTGCGTTATGCCATCAGTTTTTGTATGCTGGGGATTCTTTTCGCTCCTGCCCTGTTGGGCCAGACCGTTGATTTCCAGGGAAACCCCCTTTCAGGCTGCGCCCCGTTGAGGGTCGTGTTCACCGACCAGTCCACGGGTGCAGCGTCGAGATGGGCATGGAGTTTTCCCGGCGGGACGCCGTCAAACGCGACGGGCGTCGGGCCGCACACGGTCTATTATTATGTCCCGGGAACCTATTCCGTGACCCTGACCGTGGATTTCCTGTCCGCGAAAGGCATCACGAAGACGAAGGAGAATTACATCACCGTAACCGAATGTAAAAACGCCTCCATCGGCGACTGGGTGTGGGACGATGCGAACGGGAACGGCATCCGGGACGCCGGTGAATCCGGCATGAGCGAGGTCTCGGTGCAGTTGTTCAGTTCCGACTTGATGCCTCTTGCCGCGACCCTCGCGGACGCGTCCGGCAATTACCATTTCACCGGTCTCGCCGCCGGCAATTATCTCGTGAAGTTCATTCCGCCTCCCGGATATCATCTGACTTCCGCCCACAGCGGTTCGGACGACGCGCTTGACAGCGACGCTGACCCCGTCACCTTCTGTTCACCGGTGTTTTCACTTGAAGCGGGGTACAACGAAACCATGGTCGATGCCGGCATGGTGCCCCAGCCACAGGCTGTCGAAGTGGACTCGTATACTCAGCTGTGCTACACCCTCGATCTGGACATCGCCGGAATCGGCCACTCCCTTGTTGCATTGACGGGACCGGCGGTCCAGGAAGTGTCCGTGGGTGTGC
>Ga0315274_10012700_pt1 | contig 12006 bp, 8 predicted proteins | sample YL17G02_20_MG_FD_203700 | JGI IMG/M metagenome (GOLD analysis project Ga0315274, IMG submission 203700) | Sediment microbial communities from Yellowstone Lake, YNP, Wyoming, USA - YL17G02_20 | ecosystem: Environmental > Aquatic > Freshwater > Lake > Sediment | place: USA: Wyoming | collected... | reverse complement strand
TGATCGAGCATACCGCTTCGTTGCTGGATGCGTCAATCTCCACAGAATAGCTGAGAAGTTTGGTCTGGCTACAAACCAAGATAGTCTTTTCCAGACGCTAAGCGAGGCAGTCACATCCTGTTGGGCCTCCCTAGCCAAGATTGCGATAGCCCATCCTGAGTGTATTAGACGAGCCCCAAGTGGTGGATGGGAGCTATCTGAGTCTGTTGTCGTGAAGACAACCGCCGAGCAGATTGATGATGCATCGTTAGGACAAGCCATTGAGAACCGAGGAGATCATATTCCCTTCACGGCTCTGAGCTTCATAGGGGCTTTGACCCATCGTGATCCACGCGATGTTCTTCGCGCTCTGATTCTGGAGACGATACACCGTGATCGAGAACATGTGGGCCTGATCAAGTATTGGTTTGATGATCCTCGCATTTCAGCCGCATTCGTCGCTGCAGTGTCACAGAATGAATACCGCAAAGCGACACTCGTCACCGCCTGGCCCTACTACCTTGTTGCCGAGGATGCTTTCCATTTCTGCTGGGAGGTCCTATTCGGGAAAACACATATCGGGCGAGACGAAAACGCATATCTGTTCGGTGCGTCCGCTACTGCACGCGAAGAGACTCTGCGGAAGTTGCTTCTGGATACTGTGACGAACATCGATCACGTCATGCTGAGGAAAGAAGATGCTGCCGAAAGTAAACGGTGGCGTCGTTGGTTTCTTGAGTTCTTTGGGATCATGTCAAGCTTGGTCAACCAGGATCGGTGGAACCGCCGTTCCGATGTAGACTGGGTGTGCCAATCCGAGGCCATAAAGCTGCTTGAATCCGAGCCGGTCCGCATCCCAACTGTCATCGCAGGTATCCTTGACAGGGGTCGAGCATGCCGAGACGTGTTGGACCCAATAGTTCTCGGACTTCCAATTCAACCGACGACGGAATGCCTTGAACAGTATGCGAGAGATCACAAGGATTCTCCAGAAGAGTACATCCATGCAAAGTGCCTTCTCGGTCATTTGCGAGGGGAAATCCCCACCTCAGCCATTTCGGGACGACCTACGGGCTTATTGGATTCTGTTGAAAAGCTGATTAGGGCTACACGCAGCAAGATCCCGGATCAGAGGAGCCAAACATGGCTGGGGGATGTCGGTATCGAAAGCCTTTGGTACGGTGCCATTCAGAACTCCATCAGAGAGTTCAACACGTATATTGACACTCAGTATGGTCAGGATGAACACGAGCACGCGGGTGTACTGGCTGATGCACTTGCCAGGAATTTGAATGGCGTCAATGCCATCGCCACGGAATGGTTGAGAGCAAAACAGATATCGCCTGTCTCTATGAGGGTATCAGTCCGCCGGTTCCCGAAGCGAGCTCCCCATGGATACCCGCAGGAGGGAGGACCGCAAGGTTTCCAAGCAGATCTCGGATTTCTAGTGGTCTATGATATCCCAGAGCAAATGAAGGCACAGCGAATTACGTTGATACAGGCAAAGAAGCTGAAGCCATTTAAGACACCGAACGTATGGGCCGCTGGCTTTCCCTTCAGGGGTGATGATCTGAAGCAGCTCAATGACCTTCTCGGGATCTCTCCGCATGGGCACTACCTGTTCTTCCTGCACCCAAGTCTTGGGGCCACGCCTCTCTTTCTGCCCGCGAAGACTACCAGAGACTCTTGCCAATCCAACCGGTCGTGGACGCTTCCTTTGAATGTCGTTCGAAATGGAGGCAAAGAGGCAACAGCTTTCCTATTGTACGACATCATCGGCCTTTGGACCGGTGATGATAATAGTGACCTCGTTCAGTCGAGTAGTTCCGGTGCCGAGGTCTATCAGGCCCCGCGAGTGATGGTAGAGATTCATATTGGCGTGAATCAGGATTAAGGAAGCAAATGATTCCGAAGAAATGCAGGCGGCTGACCGAGGTCAATTCTCCGATTGCGGTGGGTGGCGAGCAACCATGCGCGAATCCCTACGCGGGACAATACCGCAAAACGTGTGCCGCCATTTTGGGAGCCAGCTTATGAGAAGCGAAGCCATATCGCTTAGCCAGCGAGCACGACTCGTCATCCTGGTCATATACATCGCTGCCTTGCTTGCCTTGTCCAAGATCGCGCTCGGTACTTGGTTGCCGCCACTCGCAGAAAAGGGGGTCTGGTTCTATTCGGCCTTGGCGGCTCTTCTTCTCGGGAACCTCCTCATAACGCCGTACTTCACAAAGCCTGCCGACGCCGTGTCAAATGCCGTTGCTGCCACCATAGCGTTACTTGCGGTCAACGTCTGGGCTTCCTCTCGCTTTGCGGGCATCGACCGATTTCTATGGTCGCTTTCACTCCTCTACGCCCTTGCTGTTCTTGTGTTGGCCGTCTTGTCAATTGTCTACAAGGATTCCCCGAACGTGTTGCGCCAACGGTTCGCGGAGTCATCCTTCTTGTTTGGTGACAGGCTGGGCAACCCACGCGCTATTTTCTCTGTGGTGTTCCTCTTCGCCCTGGTCACCTATCATCGCCAGAGCGCAAGGGAGTACTTGACGTTAGGCATCGCTTGGGCACTTTTCGTTGGATTGCGTCCCCTCGAATCGGTACTCGATGTCGCGTATCGTTTGCGCAGAATCTGGGCCACTACTCGTGTGATCTCTCGCATCGGCGAGATAGTAGGTCATGAGACCCCAAACATCATCCTGATACGGGAGGAACGGGACAGGCATGCCACGCCTGGCAAACTCATGATCGCTCGATCAGACCGTGGAACACCTTGCTTGGCCATCGCACTTGATCACGTTGGGTACTCCGAAGGCCGTTGGCTTAGGGCACTTCACCTCTGCGGAATGCCCACCGACAAAGAGCAGGATACTTGTGCAGAAGTCGCGCGGCACATAGTGCACGGCGACGTTTTCGACGCTCCACAAGATTGTGACGAAATCGCATCTCACGATCCAATCTGGCAACGGCGTGACCGTCTGTTGGGCCTTGTGGCTCCCGATAGTACGGTTAACCGTCTGACAATCGAGGTCACGCGAGATGATGTGGATCTGCATCAGGGCACGCTGATTGAAGCCGACATAGGCACCTGCCCCGTTCTTTACCAGATCATTGATGGAATAACCAAGGAGGAAATCGTTCACCAGAAAAACACTCGTGGTTTCGTTCGCGCTGAGGCCAAGAAGATCGGCACATGGAATGACTCGCGAGGCACTTTTGACGCTGTCCCTTGGTTGCCACGCCCCAATGAGCCAGTCTTCCTTGCCGAATCCACCGAGGCGTCCGCAAGCAAAGAAACGGTCGGCCATTTCCCCGGGACCCGATACCCTGTCAGCATACACGTCGATCCTCTCGTGACACACAACGCTGCCATCCTCGGCATACTCGGTGTAGGGAAGTCTTTTCTGGCGATTGAGCTGGTCGAGCGCATGATCGACGCAGGCATCAAAGTCATCTGCCTCGACCTGACCAACCAGTACGCCAAGGAGCTATCCCCGTATTATGACAGCCAGAACGAAACGGCAAGAACAGAACTACTGCAACAGATAGGTTTACAGGGCAAAACGACCGTATCGCAGAACGTCGAGGAAGGCGGGAGCACCTGTCAGTTCGCGGACAAGACAAAAGAACAACTTGCGGAGTTCCTGGCACCCGGCGGTCAATCCAGGCTGAGGATCTACAACCCCGCCATGTTCGAGGTCTGGCGACAGGATAGCAAGCCGTACAATAACAAAGCTTCGATGGTGATGCTCACGCCCACCGAAATTACACGAATCATCACCGAAAGTACCCTTGCCGTCCTTCAAGAACAAGGCATGACAGATAAGGCTCGTTGCTGCTTGGTCTACGAGGAGGCCCATTCGCTCATACCTGAGTGGAATGCGGTTGCCAGTGATGGAGACAAAACGGCGACAAACGGAACAGCGAAGGCAATCCTGCAAGGCCGCAAGTTTGGGCTCGGCTGCCTTGTGATTACCCAACGGACTGCAAACGTAACCAAGAGCATCCTGAACCAATGCAACACGGTCTTCGCCTTGCGTGTCTTCGATGCTACCGGAATGGAGTTTCTCAAGAACTACATCGGCGATGACTATGCAGGCGTTCTCTGCAATCTGGAGGATCGTCATGCAGTCATCTTTGGTCGCGGCTCTTCATGCCATGACCCTGTACTGATCAGGTTAAACGACCGTGACAAATTCCTCAAAGTCTTTCGTAAGACAGAGCCTCAGACTCAGCAGGAGACCTCGACTTGATTCCAAGGGAATGTAAGCGGCTGGCGGAGGTGGATTTTCCAATTGCGGTGGTGTCGAAGCACTCGGCCAGGGAGAAGTCCATCCGGCATGGACATCCATCGACGCTGCATCTTTGGTGGGCGCGTCGGCCTTTGGCTGCCTGCCGGGCCATGCTTTTGGCGCTCCTGCTGCCGGACCCGTGCGATGAGCACTGCCCCGGCGACTTCAAAGAAAAGGCCCATCAGCTTCTATTGAAGACCGAGCCTTCTGTTGGACCAACCGACAAGGACTTGCGTAAGGCCCTGCTCGACTTCATCGGCGATTTCGCAAATTGGGACAATTCCAGCGATCCGAAGTACCTGGAGGTCGGACGCAGACTGGTCAAGGCGGCACACCCCGAAGAGACGCCGCTGGTGGTCGATCCCTTTGCCGGAGGCGGTTCGATTCCGCTGGAGGCCCTTCGCCTTGGCTGTGACGCCTTCGCCAGCGATCTGAATCCCGTGGCCTGCTTGATCCTTAAGGTCATGCTCGAAGACATCCCCCGCCACGGTCCCGGACTGGCGGAAGAACTTCGGCGTGTCGGAGCCGAGATCAAGGAGAAGGCAGAGAAGGAACTGGCGGAGTTCTATCCCACTGACCCTGACGGTGCCAAGCCTATCGCCTATCTGTGGGCGCGAACCATACGCTGCGAAGCGCCCAATTGCGGAGCCGACATTCCGCTGGTTAGATCGTTCTGGCTATCTAAGAAAGCTAGCCGAAAGCGGGCTCTTCGGCCAAGGATCACGCGTCCAAAGGATGGCGCCGCCCAGGTCGGATTCGACATATTTGAACCCAAGAACGACAAAGAAGTGGCGACCGGAACGGTTAACCGTGCAAAGGCCACCTGCGTCTGCTGTGGAAATGTCCTCTCGCCCGACCGAGTCAGATCACAGTTGGCTGCTCAGCGAGGTGGCGCAGATGCTGCATTCGATGAGAAAGGCAGTCGTACCGGCGGGGCAAAGCTTCTGACCGTCGTGACACTGAAACCCGGTGAAACCGGCCGACACTACCGTCTGCCAACTGAGCACGACTACCGGGCCGTCTGGAAGGCACAAAGGTGGCTTCGGTCAATCCTTGACGAGTGGGAGCGTGGCGGCAAAAAGGGCCTTTGCCCACTGCCAGATGAGCCGCTGCCCCCCATAGGGACTCTGGGCTTCCGTATCCAACGATATGGCATGCTCCAGTTCGGCAACCTCTTCACGGCCCGCCAGAATGCAGCGCTGAATGTTTTTGTAGCCGTCACTTACCAAGTGTCAAAGAAGCTGGATTCTGCGATAGCTGGAATCTTGGGCTTGTGTGTGACACGTGTTGCCGACTACCTCAGTCAGCAGTGCGTTTGGCACGTGCCTAAGCAACTCGTAGCCCACACGTTCGGACGCCAAGCCTTGCCGATCATGTGGGATTTCTGTGAAATCGACCCCAAGGGGGAAGGTCCAGGCAACTACGCCGGTGCTGTCGACTGGATCGGCAAGGTCATAGAACGACTGCCCAGAATGCAGAAGGGACAGGTTCAGTGCGCCGATGCAACGTCTTCACCGCTGCCCGACGAGGCATGCAGCGTGTTCTTCAGTGATCCGCCATACTATGACGCGATACCATACTCTGATCTCTCCGATTTCTTCTTTGTATGGCTAAAGAGAGTACTGTACGGGCATCCGCTTCTGACTGATCCAGATGACCCATCGAACAATCTGACGCCGAAGATGCGTGAAGCGGTCCAGGACGAGACGAAGATCGTTGAAGGGCGTCCAAAGGACCGAGCCTTCTTCGAGGAGACCATGGCCAAGGCGTTTGCCGAAGGCAGGCGTGTCCTTCGGGAAGATGGTATTGGCTCCGTTGTCTTCGCCCACAAGACCACAGAGGGCTGGGAGGCCCTTCTCTCTGGATTGATCCGTGGCGGCTGGACCATAACAGGCTCGTGGCCTATCGCCACTGAGATGGGCTCACGCCTACGGGCTCGCGATTCCGCCGCTCTCGCCACCAGCGTTCATCTGGTCTGCCGTCCAAGACCGCAGCAGGCCGAACTTGGAGACTGGGGCGAAGGTTCTGCGGGAACTCCCCAAACGTGTCGGCGCGTGGATGGAACGTCTCCAGAGCGAGAGCATTCGCGGTGCTGATCTGGTTTTTGCCTGTATCGGACCGGCACTGGAGATCTACAGCAAGTATTCAAAGGTCGAGGACGCTGAGGGGCGCGAAATCCCGCTGGGCGGTAATCCGGAAGCCGCCGATCCGCACGAGCGAGGTTTCTTGGCTTACGTATGGGAGACGGTCGGCCGGGTGGCACTCGAACAGGTGCTCGGCACAGCCGAGGCGAAAGCAAGAAACGGGGCGGCCGGAGCAGTCGAAGAGGACGCCCGGTTGACGGCCCTGTTTCTGTGGACGCTGCAAGGCACGAACGGACAGAGCGGCAGTGGCACCACGACCGCAGAAGACGGCGAAGAAGAAGTCGATGAGCCGAATGAGGACGAGGAGGAAACCACGTCGTCCAAGAAGGCCAAGGGTTTCACTCTGGTCTATGACGTGGTGCGCCGGTTCGCCCAACCCTTGGGGATTCACCTGCCCGACTGGGAAGGCAGGATACTGGAAACGAAGAAGGGCGTGGTGCGACTGCTGGCCGTATCCGAGCGCGCCAAGCAGCTTTTCGGCGACGCTGGAGCATCGGCCGTTGCCGACCGCCTCGAAGAGCAGCGAGAGGTCTCGCCGCAGATGCTGCTATTTCCTGAGATGCAGCAGGCCGCCGCACCCAAGATCAAGGCCCGACGCAAGAAGGCCGATGCAACCGTCTCAGATGACGATTTGCAGGGCCGTCGAGGAGCAACCACCCTGGACCGAGTCCATGCGGCCATGCTGTTGCAGGCATCCGGCCGGGCCAACGCCCTGCGAGCCCTGATCAAAGCCGAGCAGCAACGCGGCCCCGACTTCCTGAGATTGTCGAATGCCCTCTCAGCCCTATACCCAACCGGCAGCGAAGAAAAACGCCTGATCGACGCCATGCTTTTAGCTGTCCCGAGATAAGGAAGGACTATATTAGGAGGTCTAACGGAATGTACGGCACGACCAAACGCAAGGTGTTCATCACCGATCCCCAGACCCTCCAGTCGGCCATTGAGGCCGCGATTCAGAAGAGTCAGACAAGAAGTCTAATCGGAAACAACCGTGAAAAGATGGGGAGGAACCTCACATGACATGGGAAGAATTCTATCGGTCAGCAACATCCGACTACGGTTGGACCACCGGGCAAGTGCTTGCCCTTGTGGTCATTGTAGTCTTGGTCATCGGGATCATAGCTGCACTGCTGTATGCCCTATGGAAAAGGTCTTCATGCAACTGGGCCGCCGTTGATGCGGAGGTCGCGCTGGGCGGTATCGGAAAGGTGAAGATCAACCCCAGCTATGAGGATGTCCAGATTGCCCACAAGGCATGGGTGGAGTTGGTCACGCGGAAGGCAGGGCTTCCTTTTGACGAAGAGCACGATGTCATCGCTGAGATCTATAGGTCCTGGTACGAGTTGTTCCGTGAGATGCGCGCCTTGGCGAAAGAAGTCCCCGCCCACACACTTCGCCGCAGCAAAGACTCTCAACAACTTGTCACGCTGCTCGTTGACGCCTTGAATCTTGGTCTTCGTCCTCATCTTACGAAATGGCAAGCCAAATTCATGCACTGGTACGATTCTGCTCTCAAGAAGAGCCCCGAAAAAAATCCACAGGACATCCAGAAAGAATACCCACACTACCAGGACCTTGTGGATGACCTTAAGCAGGTCAACCGGCAGATCGTGGAGTACGCTGCCGTGATCAAACAGATTGCTCAGGGATGCCAAGACAAAACCGAGAGGGTTTGAAATGGAACACTGGTACAAGGTAGCCGTACCCCGCAAAGAGGTCCGTGAAGGCCGCTCGTTCAACCCGGACGAGTTCGCCATAGCCTTGGAGCAGGTTGTCTCAGGCAAGGCCCCCAAGGACTACAGCGATCCGGTGGAGTTCTTCCGGCGAACGTGTTTCACACGAGCATTGCGGGAGCACGCCGGAATGGTTCTGAAAAGGCTTGCAGGGAGGACGGACAACACCGCCCCGGTCCTCACGTTGATCACCCAATTCGGCGGGGGCAAGACGCACACGCTAACGACTCTGTACCACATAGCCAAGAGCGGCAGCCTCCTGTACAAGAATTCACAGACATCGGACATGCTCTCACGGGCGGAGTTGCCCACCGTCGAGAACATCAAAGTCGCGGTCTTCGTCGGCAATGCATGGGACCCCCGCGACGGGCATGAGACGCCGTGGATTGACGTGGCCCGCCAGCTTGCGGGTGACAAAGGTGTCGCCGAACTTGGCAGTGCCGCCAAGACCAACCCGCCCGGCACAGAGGCACTCGGCAGAGTCTTCCAGGCCGCAGGTGGACCTGTCCTTGTGTTGTTCGATGAAGTGTTGAACTTCGTCAACCGCCACCGGAATCTGGCCGACCCGTTCTACGCGTTCATCCAGAATCTCACGGTTGCCATGACAGGGGCCACCGGGGGAGCGGCAGTCATCAGTCTGCCCCGCAGCCAGGTCGAAATGACCGAGTGGGACCAGCAATGGCAGGAGAAGATCACCAAGGTCGTTCGACGCGTCGCCAAGGACTTGATCGCCAATGATGAGACTGAAATCAGCGAGGTTGTCCGAAGGAGGCTCTTCGAGGATATCGGCAGCGACCGCATCAGGAAGAACGTGGCGAAAGCCTATGCCGACTGGTGCTTTGAGAGACGAGCACAACTGCCGCCCGAATGGACGGCTGTGGACACGGCGTCTACAGAGGCAAAAGCACGGGAGTACCTGCGGGAGCGATTCGAGACCTGCTACCCATTCCATCCCGCCACGCTGTCAGTTTTTCAACGCAAGTGGAGTGTCCTTCCTCAGTATCAGCAGACCCGTGGCACGCTTGCCATGCTGGCCCAGTGGATCTCGCTGTCCTACCAGGAGGGTTTCACGCACGCGAGACGAGAGCCATTGATTACTCTGGGCTCCGCACCGCTGGACGTGCCAGACTTCCGCAGCATCATCTTGGGACAGCTTGGAGAATCGCGGCTCGTGGTTGCCATCGACACGGATATCTCCGGACGCCAGTCGCATGCGCGAGCTCTCGACGCGGATACCAAGGATGCTCTCAGCGGAATTCACCGACGTGTTGCCACGACGATCCTGTTCGAGTCATCCGGCGGGCAGAAGGATAAGATTGCCCATCTGCCGGAGCTTCGCTTTGCGCTGGGTGAACCTCAGATAGACACTACGTCTATCGACACCGCAGCCTTTACCCTCGAAGCGAGGGCCTTCTTCATCCGCAAGGTCGGATCGGATGGATTCCAAATCCGCTATCAGCCGACGCTCAAGAAAGTTGTCAGCGACCGTCGCGCTTCCCTTGACGAAGCGACGGAGATCAAGCCTGCCATGCGGACTCTGGTCGAAAAGGAATTCCGTCGTGGGGCAAGCGTTCCCCTTGTTCTGTTTCCAGAAGACGGAGCGTCCATCCAGGATTCTCCGAAGTTGACTTTGGTCCTACTTGACCCGGAATCTGAATGGACCGGCGAAGAATCACTGACACAGCGGATTCTGGAATGGACAAAGCACCGGGGGACTTCGCCCCGGCTCTACCCAGGCTCATTGATTTGGTGCCTCAAGAAACCGGGCCGCGACCTGCGCCAGAAAGTCGAGCTTTGGCTGGCATGGAAACGAGTGGCAGACGAGATCAGTCATGGAACCCTTGGAGGCGACTTTGACCGAGCCGATTTGGCAGGTATCCAGTCCAGTGTCGCCGACGGCGAGGAAGCTGCAAAGGACGAGGTTTGGGGGGGATATCGCTACGTCCTGCTTGCGGACAGCACCGATCCACGCGGACTGAAGCTTATCGATCTCGGTGCGGGCCATTCCAGTAGCGGAGAGACCCTCTGCGGAAGGGTGATAGCTACCCTGAAATCTCAGGCTCTTTTGAATGAGACCGTTGGCGCGGGGTATCTTGAGCGGAACTGGCCGCCTGCCTTGAAGGAAGCTGCTGCTTGGCCCCTTATGAGCTTGCGACAGAGTTTCCTCAATGGCTCTCTCACCAGACTCCTGGACCCCGACACGGTCCTGCGGAGGAAGATTGCCGACTTCGTAGCGAAGGGGGATTTCGGTCTTGCTTCAGGCCCCCAGGCCGATGGTTCCTACGATCATTTCTGGCACGGAGAGCCCATCCCCCCCGAGGAAGTGGCCTTCGAAAACGGCGTCTTCCTGCTGACGAAAGCAAAGGCCGAAACCTTGAGGAAGAAGCCGTCTGCTGCGTCAAAGCCTCAACCAACTCCCTCGACCGGCCCAACAGTCTCGCAGGGCCAAACACCAACGTCTCAGCCGGAGGACAAAGGGCCGCCACAGCCGTCTTCGCGTACTTTCCGCATTTCAGGCAACGTTCCGCCTGAAATCTGGAATCGCCTTGGCACGAAGGTGATACCCAAGCTTCGCACTGGAGCCGATCTTCGGATTACCGTCGAATTTGCGGTCACCGTCGATCAATCCCAGTCGGAGAGCTTCCGCACTGACTTACAGCAGATATTGCAGGACTTGGGTCTCAGTGGCATCGTCACCGTTGACTGACCCAATTCCTTGACACTGCCTGCGTCCATCACGTGACGTAGACGCGTGACTCGTAGCCCACCACTCGGTCAGCGGTGGGCGGACAGTCATGTTCTGCATCGTCAACGTTGAATCCCCCGTTCTATTCGCCGCCCATCCGGCTCAAGTGCCCGGTACTTCTGAAGCTCTTCCGAGAAGCTGCCTTCTTTGAGGTCCACACCGTCCGACTCCCTCTCAAGCGTCAGCACGCAGTATTCCTCATCTAGAAACGGCCTCAGTATCCGCCGTCGCAGCCGCAGGGCCTCGACCGGCACCGGGCCAAGCCCGGCCGTCCGCCGCGTCCGATTTACGGCCCGGAGGATGTTCAGGAATTGCCGCCGGACCGGAGCATAGGGTTCAAAGGGCAAGTCCCGGAATTCCTTCTGGATCTGCTCTATGGACCGATGCGTGCAGATATCGAGCAGGTAGCTCTTGATCATGCTGTACTGTTCCGGGTGAATCCGGACCGACGCGTGCCACTTGCCGCGAACGCCGCGACGGTATCCGATGCTGTATCCGGCGAAACGAATCGGCTCCCGTCTTACGTCCCGGATCTCAGGTCCCTCAGCTTCATAGAACGGATGCCATCCGGCCGTCGCAATCAGAACGAAGAAACGCTGGCAGCGCAGATAGTGAACGTTTGCGAGCCCTTGCCCCTTTCGCCGGGCACGCCGCCATTTGCTGATGCCGATTTCGTATTTCTCCATGAGCTTGCGGTCCACAAGCTCCACGTCCTTGTCCGGCGGGATGACCCCCGCTACATAGTACCAGTACCCGTGGTTGACGTACGCCACCGCCAACTGCTGAACGAATCCATTCTCCGATGCCGCTTCATATCGATACACCATGACTCCCTCCACTGCTTACAGACGGGAATTGTTCTGGCACAATTCCCAAAGCCCAAAGCTTAAAACCTCCTGCAAAACCTCCTTTCAAGCCAACCTTCTCACACCGTGCTTTGAACAACCTTCGGGGCCTCTGAATCCAGACGCCCAACAACCTCCTGCCCTGCATCACCCAGAACGGCTAAATTCCCTTAATGGTAGAATCGCAATTCATAGGCGTTGCGGAGCAAAACCTTTGTGAACGACTGTTCACCCCTGCTACATCCAAGACGCAGCCAGAGCAGACCGTCCTTCCGG
>Ga0315274_10012699_pt1 | contig 12007 bp, 14 predicted proteins | sample YL17G02_20_MG_FD_203700 | JGI IMG/M metagenome (GOLD analysis project Ga0315274, IMG submission 203700) | Sediment microbial communities from Yellowstone Lake, YNP, Wyoming, USA - YL17G02_20 | ecosystem: Environmental > Aquatic > Freshwater > Lake > Sediment | place: USA: Wyoming | collected... | reverse complement strand
GTTCCCTGTAACCTATGCAAAGGGGAAACCAAGACCGTCGATTTGGGGGAGGAGATGATGAGGTTAACACTCCGTCAAGATGGAGAAGTCAAATGGATTGAAGAGAATCCCGTTTTAAAAGAAAACGATGGCGTAGGGGCTTCTTTAAGATTTTCTTCATCCCGTTAGAGGACGTTTCCATTTCCGATGTATCTATGAAAGGAGAAGGAGAATGTACGTCGAAATGAAGGTGAAGTTTTTGACATTCGATTCCACATCGAATGGGTTCGTCGTCCTTCTAATGGACATGGCGAATAAAACAGGACTTCCCATCTGGATCGGACCCTTTGAAGCCAATGCCATCGCTATGAAGCTGAAGAAGATAGGTTCCCAACGGCCGATGACCCACGATCTGATACACAACATCCTAAAGGGTCTCGAATCTCAGGTGATGAAAATCGTGGTCAATGACCTGAAGGAAAATACTTACTATGCCTTAATCCATCTCAATCGGGGAGGAGAAGAGATCATTATCGACTCCCGGCCCAGCGACGCCATCGCCATTGCCCTTGCTGTAGATGCCCCGATCTTTGTCTCTGAGCATGTCATCGAAAAAGCGAGAACCGTCGATTTGGAGAAGGATGGAGATCAATTGAAGGAATGGCTGGAAAACCTTAACCCAGATGATTTTAAGTTTAAAGCCTAATAAATTGGTTTATCTGGTTTCTTTAGTTTGTTTAGTTAACCAAATAGACCAAAGAAACCAAAAAGACTTCATTGACTCTAAGAACTTGTGGAAAAGATGGTCTTTCAGACCAAGAGTACATCAGAGACCATTCGAATCGGAAAGAACATTGGAAGCGTTCTTCTGCCTGGAGATGTTGTGGCCTTGGTAGGCGAATTGGGGACAGGGAAGACTCAATTCATCAAAGGACTGGCCGCAGGGGTGGGGGTTGGGAAGCCTACTTATATATCAAGCCCTTCTTTTACACTGATCAATGAATATGCCGGTAAGGTGCCCTTTTACCATATCGACCTTTTCCGGCTGAAGTCGGAGAAAGAAACCGAGGAACTGGGTCTGGAAGAGTATTTCCAAGGTGGAGGGATTACGGCGATCGAATGGGCGGATAAAATACCTTCTTTGCTTCCCCAAGAGATTCTCTGGATACACATTCGTTATACTGGGGAGCATACCCGATCCTTTGAAATCATCGGAAAGGGAAAAAGGTATGAGGAACTAATAATAGAATGCGGATTTCGGATTGCGGATTTCGGAGTCTCTTAAATTCGGAATTCGGAGTGTGGAATGTGGAGTAAAAGATTTATATTCCGCATTCTGCATTCCGCAATCCGCATTAGGTAGATTCGGCATTCCGCAATTTAAAGGGGGTGAATTGATGGCATTGGTGGTTCAAAAATATGGTGGTACTTCTGTAGGGGATATTGAGCGGATAAAAAATGTGGCCTCAAGGGTCATCGCAACTAAAAATCAGGGGCATGAGGTGGTTGTGGTCGTCTCAGCAATGGCGGGAGAAACAGACAAACTCATTCATCTGGCCCAACAGGTCACCCCAAATCCTGATGAGAGAGAAATGGATGTACTTGTGTCTACAGGGGAACAGGTCTCGATTGCCTTGCTTGCCATTGCCTTCAAATCCATGGGCTATAATGCCAAATCCTATTTAGGATTTCAAATCAAGATCGCTACGGACAGCGCTTTCGGCAAGGCCCGTATCACAGGCATTGAATCAGAGAAGATACTTGACGATTTAAAAAATGGACTGGTTGTGGTCGTAGCAGGATTTCAGGGCGTGGATGAATCAGACAATATCACCACCCTCGGTCGAGGAGGATCTGACACGACAGCCGTTGCCATCGCCGCAGCCTTGAAAGCGGACGTCTGTGAAATCTATACCGATGTTGACGGGGTCTATACGACCGATCCTAACATTTGCTCAAAGGCGAGAAAGTTATCCAAGATCTCCTATGACGAAATGCTGGAAATGGCAAGCCTGGGTGCCAAGGTGTTACAGATCCGTTCTGTAGAGTTTGCCAAAAAATATGATGTCCCTATTCATGTCAGATCATCTTTCAATGATAATTCTGGGACGATCGTTTGCAAGGAGGACAAAGAGATGGAAAGGGTTGTGGTTTCTGGTGTCACCTACAACAAGAACGAGGCCAAGATCGAGGTCATGCGTGTCCCTGATGTGCCCGGAGTGGCTGCAAAATTGTTTAAGCCCATTGCCAATGCCAATATTGTGGTGGATATGATTATTCAGACTTCCAGCGCTGACAAGGGCTTTGCAGATGTGGCCTTCACCGTTCCAAAATCTGATTTCGCCAAGACCCTTCAGATCGTTAAGGGAACGATTAAGGAACTTGGAGGGAAAGAGGTCGACGCCGATGAAAACATTGCCAAGGTGTCGATTGTGGGTGTTGGAATGAGGAGCCATTCCCATGTGGCTACTCAGATGTTTTCTGCTTTGGCCAAGGAAGGAATCAATATCTACATGATCTCTACCTCGGAGATTAAAATCTCCTGCATCATCGACTCCAAATATACTGAACTGGCGGTCCGTGCCCTCCATGATGCCTTTCAGCTCGATCAGCCAGAGGTGAAAGAAGAAAAGTAATAAGCAATCAATGGTCAATAGTCAATGGCCAATAGTCAATGGTCAATGGTAAATGGTAACTTATACTAATAATTGATCATTGGTAATTGCTCATTGTTCATTGATTATTCTTCAAGGAGGCAAATCACTTTGAGTAAGGTCGATTCGATCAAGATTTACGACACTACCCTCCGCGACGGTTCCCAGGCTGAAGACATCGCCTTCTCAGTAGAGGATAAAGTTCGAATTGCTCAAAAGTTGGATGAGTTGGGCATCCATTACATCGAAGGCGGATGGCCAGGCTCCAACCCAAAGGATCTCCAGTTCTTTCAAGAGATCAAATCGGTCCCAATTTCCCAGGCGAAGATCGTGGCCTTCGGAAGCACGTGTCGAGCAGGCACCCCACCTGAAAGGGATCATAATATTCAAACCCTGATCGAAGCCGGCACGGAGGTTGTAACCATCTTTGGGAAGTCCTGGGATATTCATCCCCTTGAGGCGTTGAATATCACCTTGGATCAGAATCTCGAAATCATCGACCAATCGATTCGATTCCTCAAGAATCGGGTCTCGGAGATTATTTTCGATGCGGAACACTTCTTCGACGGTTTCAAAAACAATCCCCAATATGCCCTCGCAACGCTTCGGGCCGCCCAGGACGCTAAGGCCGATTGGATCGTCCTCTGTGATACCAATGGAGGAACTTTGCCCGACGAGGTCCAATCGATCATCAAAGAAGTAAAAAAGAAAATTTATCTTCCTCTCGGCATCCATGTCCATAATGATGCGGAGATGGCAGTGGCCAACACCATCCTTGCGGTCAAAGAGGGAATCCGATTGGTTCAGGGTACGATCAATGGCTACGGCGAACGATGTGGGAATGCCAACCTCTGTTCGATCATTCCCAATCTCAAATTGAAGATGGGAATACATTGTATCACGGATGTTCAGCTGAGAAAGATGACAGAAGTCTCCCGCTTCGTCTCGGAGCTGGCCAACCTCCCACATCATAAATACCTGCCCTATGTGGGTGACAGTGCCTTTGCCCATAAGGGCGGCGTTCATGTCAGCGCCATTCGGAAAAGCGATATCACCTACGAGCATGTTCAACCTGAGCAGGTTGGAAATCGACAGAGGGTCCTCATCTCTGACCTCTCGGGTGAATCGAATATTCTTTATAAAGCTGTCGAATACAAAATTGATATGGGAAGCAAAGATCCAAAGGTCCGGGCGATCCTCAACGACCTGAAAAAGTTGGAAAACCAGGGCTTTCAGTTTGAAGGGGCAGAAGGTTCTTTTGAAATCCTCATCAAGAAGGCCCTCGGACAACATAAAAAATTTTTCGATCTGATTGGATTTCGTGTCATCGTAGAGAAGAGGAAAGAGGAAGATCCTCCTCTTTCAGAAGCTACCATTATGGTTCGTGTGGGGGATCGTGTAGAACATACTGCGGCAGTTGGAAATGGTCCGGTCAATGCCTTAGACAATGCTATTCGGAAGGCCTTGGAGAAGTTTTATCCTGAATTGAGAGAGGTCAAACTCCTGGATTACAAAGTAAGGATTCTTTCCACCAAGGACGGAACTGGAGCACAAACGAGAGTTCTCATCGAATCAGGGGATGGGGTATCGAAATGGGGAACAGTAGGAGTCTCTGAGAATATCATCCAGGCCAGCTGGCAGGCCCTCGTCGATTCGATCGATTATAAACTTCTAAAAGAAGAAGAGACGAAATAAAATGTCAAATGTCAAAGCTCAAAGTTCAAATAAAATCCAAATTTCAAAGAAAAGAAAATTTTTGACATTTAGTCATTTAGCATTCATTTGACATTTGGATTTTGAAATTTGGAATTTATGAGGTATCTCTCCCTCGGTCAGCAACGAATCCTTTTTGCCTTAGCCCTTTTCATCCTTGTTATTATCTATTTCCAATTTTACTACCACCCCTTTCGTTCTCCTCCGGAAGAGAATGTTAGAGAGGTTGTCGTTGAGGTATTAGGAGAGGTTCGAAATCCCGGAATTTATCTTTTCCAAAATACTCTTACTTTAGGGGAGGCCATTGAAAAGGCAGGAGGGTTAAAAGAAACTACTATTTTCGATATGGATTCATCCTTAGAGATCTTGGAGACAGGAACTTTGGTCACCATCGTGAAAGAATCTTCGGTAATCTCTCCATTTACCCCTCACCCTGCGCCCTCTCCCCATAGGGGAGAGTCGAAAAGACCCGACCACGGGGGGAGGGGTGAGGGGCCTTTATTAAAGGGGGGATATGAGGGGACTAAACAAGAGGTCATAAAGGTAAAATTGGGAAGGATGGAAGCCCATAAACTGCTTGTCTTCTCTATACCCCTCGACCTTAATCGAGTCACGGTGGAGGATCTCTGCCTGATCCCCGGGATCGGTGAATCCTTAGCCCGGGAGATTGTGACCCATCGGGAGAGAAGAAGGGGGTTCCGATCGGTGGAAGAATTGAAAAACGTGAAAGGAATCGGAGAAAAGAAACACAAAAACCTCAAAGGGTACTTCATTATAAAATAGCCCTTTCCCCATCTCCTATTTGAAAAAATGGAATTTGAAAGGATTCACTTAGTAAATTCAATGGGCTGTGGATAGGTACTTCCTCTGACTGTGACCGTTTCAGCCGCATATTTCCAAAATACAGCATTTTTTACCAAAAAATACAGGGTTCACCTTATTTACATATCCCTTTTGTCAGAATAAACTCCTTTTCAAGATATAAAATCTATATGGGGGTCTCACGTGAATTGCTATCGCTGTGGTAGGGCCATGATCTACGAAAAATTCTATGGTCCCCACGAACATTTTTGGGGGGTGGAAATGTATCTTTTGTGGAGAAATTATTGATCAGGTGATTTTAGAGAATCGCCGAGATTCAAGGGCAAAATGGCCAAAAAAGACAAGGAATGGACGGAGGTAAAATCCGATGACAATGATAGGGGACAGATTAAAGAGTATCTTAACCGGGAAGTTATATGAAGTGAAGATGGTTAAGGATATGTCGGTGCTTTTGGAATCAGAGGATAGAAAGAGTCAGGTTTTCACCGAAAAAGAGAACCTGAATCTGTTTTATGAAAAGGTAGAAAATGAGAACTTGCCAAAGGATTCGACCCCACCCTTACTACCCTGCTTCCAAAACATCAAGAAGGTCTAATCTAATTGTTGGTTTCATCTCCGTTGTACTCAACTTAATCATATCATCTATTTTACCTTGACTCCATTATCTCAATTCAGTAAATTTTAATGGAGGAGGAAGAACTAAGAAAAAAACTTAAAAGCTGAGGAAACAAGATGGAAGAAAAAAGAAAAACAGGAATCGAAATAGTAGGTGATGTCCTATGGGGTACACACTTTTGTCAATTTTATCAGAATAAAGAAGATTTGATCGACATTCTGATCCCTTATTTCAATACAGGACTGAAAAACAACGAATTCTGCATGTGGGTAACTTCAGAACCTCTGGATGAGGAAGAAGTCAAGAAAGCAATGAGAAAGGTTTTACCTGATTTTGATCAATATCTCCGAAAAGGACAGATAGAGATCATTCCGTATACCAAGTGGTATCTCGAAGGCGGTACCTTTGACGCGCAAAGAGTTCTTCATTCCTGGGTTGATAAACTGAATCAGGCCCTTGCGAAAGGTTTTGACGGCTTAAGGTTGACCGGAAACACATTTTGGCTTGAAAAAAAGGATTGGAGGAAATTCACTGATTATGAGGAAGAGGTAAATAACGTTACCGGTAAACATCGGATGATCGCTCTTTGCACTTATTCCCTTGATAAATGTGAAGCGAATGAAGTCATCGATGTGGTCAGTAACCATCAATTCGCTCTAATTAAGCAGGAAGGGAAATGGAATCTCATTGAAAGTTCCGAGCATAAGCGGACAGAGGAGACCTTACGCAAAGCTTATGACGAGTTAGAGAAACGCATTCAGGAACGTACTGAAGAGCTTTTAAAAATCAATAAAGAATTGCAGGTTAAAATTACCGATCGAAAGAGGGCGGAGGAGAAACTAAAGGCTGCATCATTGTATGCCAGAAGTCTCATTGAGGCCAGCATAGACCCTCTTGTTACGATCAGCGCGGACGGGAAGGTGATGGATGTGAACAGGGCTACGGAGCTTGTAACTGGTGTCCCTCGTGAGCAGCTCATCGGGAGCGACTTTTTGGATTACTTTACGGAACCTGAGAAAGCCAGAGAGGGCTACAGGAAGGTCTTCGCGGAGGAATCCGTCCGCGATTATCCTCTTGCCATTCGACACACATCAGGCCGTATCACCGAGGTGTTGTACAATGCCTCTGTATATAAAAATGATGCCGGAGAGATCCAGGGCGTCTTTGCTGCTGCCAGGGACATCACCGAGCGAAAGGAGGCTGAAAATCGCATCCGATCGACCAATGCTCTGCTCAACCTATTTTCGAAAAAGTCTATACGAAAGGCATACCTCAATGCAGTGGTCGATCTGATTCAAAGTTGGAGTGGATGCCGATGCGTGGGTATCCGAGTGTTGGATAAGCAGGGCTTCATACCCTATGAGTCCTTTGTGGGTTTCACCCAGGAATTCTGGGAATCGGAGAATTTACTCTCAATTAGACGAGACCAATGTGCCTGCATACGTGTCATTACAGGAAACCCGGATCCGCAGGATGTCCCCATGGTGACACATGGTGGATCTTTCCATTGTGACAATACCTTTAAGTTCGTTGGTACACTCTCAGAGGAAGAAAAGGCAAGATTCAGAGGCGTCTGTATACAAAATGGATTTTTATCCGTCAGCATTGTTCCCATTCGCTTCCGTGAGGAGGTGCTTGGAGCCATCCATTTGGCCGATGAAAGGGAGGGACAGGTACTTTTCAAGGCAATGGAGTTCATCGAATCCGTGGCACCTCTTATTGGAGAGGCGCTCAATAGGTTCAATTTAGAAGAGGAGCTACGAGAATCGGAGAATCGACTTCGTCTCCTCTCTTCGCAGCTCTTAACCGTCCAAGAAAATGAAAGAAAAAGGGTTGCTCGAGAAATCCATGATGGCATTGGACAGATGTTGACTGCTATCAAATTTAAAGTGGAGGATACCATTCAGCAAAAGGGTAAAGGCAACGCCAAGATAAGGGAAAAATCATTAGAAACCATTATCCCTTTGATTCAAGGAAGTGTCGAAGAAGTCCGCAGAATCCAGATGGATTTGCGACCCTCCACCTTAGATGATTTAGGGATCTTAGCCACTATCGACTGGTTTTGCAGAGAATTTGGAAAGATTTATTCAACCATCCACATCGAAAAACTGATCAACATACATGAAAACGAAGTACCCGCCCTCCTCAAAACGGTGATTTTTAGAGTTATGCAGGAAGCCCTTAACAATATCGCCAAACACAGCAAAGCAGATTTGGTCCATCTCTCTCTAAAAAAGAAAGATGATAGAATAGAATTGGTTGTTGAAGATAACGGCACCGGATTCGATTTGGAAACTTCAAAGAGGGGATTGGGACTTACGAGCATGAAAGAAAGAATCGAATATGCGGGTGGATCCTTTTTCATCCAATCGGTCAGTGGAAAAGGAACAACGATTAGAGCAATTTTGCCCATATAGGTTTCTTAAAGTTGATTCAGGTCAATTTGTATTTTGTTCCTCTAATCTTCGCTTTTCGAAGGTACTCATTCTAAAACAATGCGATCTCGATTTTACGGTGCTGTGTTTTGAGGTAGGATTTTATAGGAGACTTGAAACTTAAGCTATTTCCGCAATCCGCATTCCGAAATTCGAATTTTATTATATTTTTATTCGCGCGAAACCAATCCCTTTTCAATCGCAAGGGCAGTCAAAGCCTGGACATTATGAAGATCCAATTTTTCCATGAGATTGGCACGATGTTTCTCCACTGTTTTTGGACTGATACAAAGGTAATCCGCGATCTCCTTGTTCTTATAACCCTCAGCAATGAGTTTCAATATCTCTCTTTCACGCTGAGTGAGGGTCTCCCAGGACGTCCTGGTTTTTAAGGTTTTCCTCCCTTCCAGATATCCCTCTATCACCTTCTCTGAAATTCCAGGACTGATATAATGTTTACCGCTTAAAACATTCTTCACTGCGATCATCAGTTCAGCATGGGTTGCATCCTTTAAAACATACCCATCAGCTCCAGCCTTAAGGGTAGCAAGAATATATTCCTCAGTCTTGTGAACCGTCAAAACCAAGATCTTTGTCTCTGGAAACCGCCTTTTGATCTCCCTGATGGCATCTATCCCGTTCATCCTCGGCATCGAGAGATCCACAAGGATAAGATTAGGTTTACATTTTTCCACACATCGAATGGCCTCTCGGCCATCTCCTGCTTCCCCTATAACTTCAAAATCCGGGCTCGAAGAGAGTAGTGACTTCAATCCTTCTCTAAGGATCGTATGGTCTTCTGCTATGACGACTCGATATTTCTGACTCATAAAACAAGCCTACCTTTTCCCCAATTACAGGAAAATACGTTAATTTATCTCATCAAATACAGTCCACACCCTATTTACCATTTTGGTAACCATTAGTAAAGTGGAAGTTATTAGGAGTCAAAATCGATATGATCAGAACATTGATCGTTGAGGACAGCGTCTTTTATCGGCAATTGCTCAAAGAAGCTTTACATTCTCGATTTCCATCGATGGACATTTTTGAGGCTACGGATGGTGAGGAGGCTTTACAAAAAATCGAGACCCTCCTCCCCGATCTCATCTTTATGGATATCAAATTGCCCGGGGAAAGCGGCCTCGATCTAACCAAAAAAATAAAAAGTAAACATCCCAATATCATCATCATCATTCTTACCGCTTATGATATCCCAGAATATCGAGAGGCTGTATACCAATACAAGGCCAATTATTTCCTTTCAAAAGGATCAGCATCCAAAGAGGATATTTTGACATTGGTCGATTCCATTTTATCAGATCGGCGCATAGATAATAGCGGCTCAAAAATTGGAGATGGATAAGGGAGTTAGGGGAAACCAAGTAAGAAAATACAGTATTTTTCTTCATAAAATACAAGATTCACCTGATTTACCCCGTTGGAAAACCCTGCTATTTTATGGCGAGGATGATATAAATGATGATAAATAAAGCTTCAATTCCTTAAAGAAAAGGTGGGGATAAAGTCCAGGCCTTTCTAACGGGGTTTACTTTTTACACCATTTTAAATAAAAAATATGTAATCCTTTTAGACTTCAGACTCTAAGGAGGCAAAAATGGAATCTTATCAAATCATATTGACGGGTAGGGATCCACAAAGCCTTCATAAAAAAAACATGGGGGCGACATATGGTACGAGGCCAAAGAAGATGGTTCGAACTTTGTATTCACTCTCCCCATCAGAGTTTAAACGATAGTTCGGAGTAATTAGTTCGGAGTGTTTAGTATTCCAACCATTCTGACAACTGTCGGGGCAAAAGAGCTAGACTATAAGTATAAACAATGATGCATTGTTCCTATCCGTTCAATCAGTTGACGATTTCAAAAAGGGCCTGTATCAACCGCCATACGGAGGCCCGTCTTGAAGACCTCATGATGGAGAATCTTTTTAGCTATACCCTAAAGAAGAACCTTTTTATATGCCGAGAATGTCGGATCAGAAAACGACTGGCTTTCTTTTATCCGATTGGTTCTGGTATGACTCCATTGGTATAAGGCTTCGGAGTGAACCCCCCCGCTCACAGGGCTGGGCATTCTGCAGCATTTTCGTAAAAGGAGAATATCAATATGATCGAGAGAAAAAAGGAAAAGGTAAAAGGCAAAGGGAAAGAGGAGAAAAAGGTGGAGTTCACTTTTCATGTTCCAGAGGCAAGGGAGGTCTTCTTAGCAGGCGAATTTAACCAATGGGATATCCATTCATTGCCAATGAAGAAAGATAAGGACGGGGTCTGGAAAGCTAAAATCAAATTACCTCCTGGCCGATACGAATATAAGCTGTTTGCAGACAATGCTTGGGTGGAGGATATACCGGGTGCAGAACTGGTGTGCAATCCCTTTGGTACGCAAAATTTTGTCATTTGGATTAAATAGACATCCCCATACTCGGATGAAATAATTCCATCAATCTGGGAACAGAATCGACCGTTGGAGGAAAATAATTGCCTGTTAAGGCATTAGTTTTTAATCGGCGACAGTTTTTAACTTTATCGGGTATGGGAATCATACCATTTTTAACCGGAAAACTAAAAATCTCTTTCGCCCAGGCGAGAAAGGAGGAAAAGATGGCTTATACTGCCAAAGATTACAGTCGACTTTTAGGTATGGAGGGATTCAGTGAAACTCTCCTAAAAAACCACTTCACCCTTTACCAGGGGTATGTCACCAATACCAATAAGCTGATGGAAACCCTTGGTCAGATGCTCAAAGAGGGAAAGGTTGGCGTACCTGAATTTGCTGAATTGAAGAGGAGGTTTGGATGGGAATTCAATGGAATGAGACTTCATGAGTATTACTTTGAAAATCTGGGCAGCAAAACAGGGTTAGACAAAACAGGCAAGTTGTTTAAGAAGATCTCGGAAGATTTCGGAAGTTATGAAACCTGGGAAAAGGAGTTTAAGGCGGTGGGCATGATGCGGGGGATTGGCTGGGCAGTTCTATACCAGGATTCGTCAACCGGAAGACTCATCAACTTCTGGATTAATGAGCACGATGTGGGACATCCTGCCGGCTGTACACCGATCCTGATATTGGATGTCTTTGAGCATGCCTTTATGATCGATTATGGGTTGAAGAGAGCAGATTACGTTGAAGCCTTTTTCAAGAATATCGATTGGAAGATGGCAGAGAGCAGGCTGGGATAAACCTTTAAAGTATGATCCAACTAAAATTATAAAAAGGAGGTGAAGAATATGGCAATTCATTTAGAACCAGCAACAAAAGTGAGCGACAAATTAAAGGGGATGTTAAACGATGGCATCGCCAGATAGATTGCTGTCAGCATCCAGTACATGTGGCAGCATGTGCAGGTAATCGGGGTCAAGGGAATTGCTGTCCAGGATCAATTCAAGCAGACGGCCATCACAGAGATGAAGCATGCGGAAAAGATTGCTGAGAGGCTTTGGTATCTTGAGGGAACTCCGACTATCAAACCCGCACCCATCAAGGTTGGGGAAAGCTTAAAGGAGTTTCTCGAACTGGACACAAAGGCTGAAGAGGAAGCCATCCTGCTTTATAAGAAGATCGTTGAACTGGCTCAAAAGGAAGGAGATGTCACGACTGCCTTTATGTTCAAAGAAATTCTCGAGGACGAAGAAGACCATCACGATCTCTTTACGACGATGCTCGAAGAGGTATAAAAATTGCCTTTTTTAATGGGGCTTCCTGTTTAGTATATAGCAGAAAGCCCCATTCGGCTACCTTTACCCTCAAACCGTTCCCATGGGAATG
>Ga0315274_10012695_pt1 | contig 12009 bp, 12 predicted proteins | sample YL17G02_20_MG_FD_203700 | JGI IMG/M metagenome (GOLD analysis project Ga0315274, IMG submission 203700) | Sediment microbial communities from Yellowstone Lake, YNP, Wyoming, USA - YL17G02_20 | ecosystem: Environmental > Aquatic > Freshwater > Lake > Sediment | place: USA: Wyoming | collected... | reverse complement strand
AACCGGTGTGCCGCTCTCGAGAATCCACAAGGGTCAAGACCGGGGCCAAACTCTCGATGTTCTGCAGGTTGGACTTTCCTGGAAAAGATCCGATCTCTACATGAGGATCAACGAACGAGTTGACCGCATGCTCCGGGAAGGGCTGGTTGAAGAAACGCGGCGGTTCCTCACACGGGGATTTGGTTGCCACCTCAACGCCTTCAACACTGTGGGGTACAAGGAAGTTTGTGACCACCTCGAGTGTCTCATGACGCGTGACGAAATGGTAGAGGCGATCAAGCGAAACACGAGGAGATTCGCGAAGCGACAAACGACTTGGTTCAAATCGGATACTCGGATTCATTGGATTGCAGTCTTGCCTGCAACTCCGCTCGAAGAGATCGCGGCGAAGGTCTTTCGAGTCATCGACGAGGGCGGCGGCGCTTCGAAGTGAGCTGACATACCGATTGCTTTTCGGAAATATCTTCGCTATATTTTCAAAGTTGAAGCACGGGGCGTGGCGCAGCCTGGCTAGCGCGCTTGGTTCGGGACCAAGAGGCCGTGGGTTCAAATCCCACCGCCCCGACTACACCATCTCTCCCTCCAAAATCCAGTTTGACTCCAAAAGTTCTCGCCTTCCGCCTCATTGAATATCTTTGCATTTTTGGCTACTATTGATCATTACTTGAGAGAATTTGCACATGTCATCAGCAATCATTGCGATCGTGGGCCGTCCCAATGTGGGGAAATCGACCCTTTTCAACCGGATTCTCGGGATTCGCGAGGCCATCGTTCACAACCTTCCTGGCGTGACCCGCGACCGGAAGTATGCCGATGCCGAGTGGGCAGGGCGTCTCTTCACGATCATCGATACGGGTGGCTTTGTCCCTGATTCTGAGGATGTTTTTGATAAAGCCATCAGAGAGCAGGCAGAAATCGCCATTGAAGAAGCTGACGCAGTTGTGTTTCTTGTCGATGCACTGACCGGTATCACACCGCTCGACAGAGATATTGCCGATGTCCTGCGCAAGTCGAAAAAGCCGATCTTCCTGACGGTTAACAAAATCGATTCCGAGCGCCGTGAACTCGACGTGAATGAATTCTTCGAACTTGGACTGGGTGAGCCGCTGTCCATCTCAGCCCTTGCAGGCCGCCAAATCGGAGACTTCCTGGATACAATTACTGCCGGGATCAAGGCAGAAGGCGACGAACCTTCCGGGGCCGAGGTTTTGAAGCTCGCCGTTATCGGGAAGCCGAATGTTGGCAAGTCCTCACTGGTCAATGCTCTGCTTGGGCAAAGGCGGCAGGTCGTAACTGACATACCGGGGACGACCAGGGATCCCGTCGACTCAATCCTGAAGTACGACGGTGGGGAGGTTGTGCTCGTTGACACCGCCGGACTGAAGAAGAAGCGCCGCGTCAAGGAAAGCGTGGAATTCTATAGTGCGCTTCGCACCATTCGAAGCATCGAACGATGTGACGTTGCCCTAATCCTCTTCGATGCCAAGAGGGGACTCGACGTGCAAGACCAGCACATCGTCGAAACAGCAATGGAACACCGCAAGTCGGCACTAATTGCTGTCAACAAATGGGATCTTGTGGAAAAAGAAACCAACACAGCGAAGTCGTATGAGTTGTTCATCAAAGAGAAGCTGGGCGTGTACGACCACATTCCAATCATGTTTGTCTCAGCGTTGACGAAACAGAGAATCTTCAAGCTTATCGACCGTGCAAAACAGATTCACGAAGATCAGTGCCGGAAGATCGAGACAAGCACCCTGAACGATGTTCTTCTGGCAGAGATTGAGCATTATCCGCCCAAGTCTTCCAGTCCGAAAGAAATCAAAATCAAGTACATCACTCAGATCCAGACCAAACCGCCCGTGCTGGCTTTCTTCTGCAACGAGCCGACCCTGCTGCAGGAATCCTACAAGCGCTTTCTCACAAACAAGCTCAGAGAACATTTTGGTTTTGCAGGAGTCCCGTTAACGCTGACATTCAAACGGAAGTGAAAATCGGAACGGATAAACCATGAAGAACCTGACCATTATTCGCCATCCGCTTGTTCAGCGGGACGTGACCCTGCTGCGTGACAAACGAACACCGAGCAACCAGTTCAGGGCTATTCTTCGACGAGCTTCGACACTTATGGCGTATGAAGTGACCCGAGAGCTTCCTTTGAAAGCAAAGAGGGTAAGGACACCGCTTGCCCAGACGAGAGGGCACGTGCTTTCCCGACCAATCGTTCTGGTCCCAATTCTGCGGGCGGGCCTTGGCCTTGTCGGAGGTTTTGTGGAGGTGCTCCCGGATGCAAGGGTGGGGCATATCGGGTTGTATAGAGATGAACAATCCTTGAAACCTGTCGATTACTACTTCAAGGTTCCGCGCAATGTGCGTGAGGCGATGGTGTTTCTCCTCGACCCGATGCTGGCAACAGGGGGGAGCAGCTCGGCTGCTCTCACATACTTGAAAAAACGAGGAGCCAGGACTATCGTTTTTGTTACGCTGGTTGCCTCGCCAGAGGGAGTGCGCTTGATACAGAGAGACCATCCGGATGTGAAGATGTACACGTGTGCGCTTGATAAGAAGTTGAACAATAGGGGGTACATCCTGCCAGGGTTGGGAGATGCAGGAGATCGAATTTTTGGGACTGAGTAAGTCATGGGTGGGTCGCTGAAGGCGGTTCTAACACTGGTGTGCTTCGCGTTCTCCCCGTTTGCCCTTGGTCAGGCAAAACTCGAGAATCCATGGCTTCATCAGCTTGTGCTGCATGGGACTGATCTGACATGGAGGCAGGACTACGGCGGGGCAGACTCTGTTTTTGAAATCATCGCTCGGGATTTTCCCGATCATCCTGCGGGTTTCCTGTATAGGGCCGGCGTTGCACTGTCGTTTGCAGAGGATCACGAGTTGTTGCTCAATCGGCCAAGATTCGATTCTCTCATAGAGATCGGGAGGCAAAAAGCCGGAGAGATGATCGCCAGAGGAAGAGATAAAAAATGGGGCCGCTTCTTTCTGGCAACCGCCGACGGGTCCGATTCCTATGCTAGGGTTTACGGGGGAGATTGGGTCGGAGGGACGATCAAAGGGGTCGCTTCAGTGAGAGGATTTGAGGAAGCTCTTGGACTTGATTCAACGTTATCGGACGCCTGCGCCGGGATCGGCGGATACAACTATTGGAGGTCCAAGAAAACGCGATACATTAATTGGCTCCCCTTTGTCGGAGATGCGAGACCTCAAGCGTTTCTCATGCTGCAGCGGGCAATAGAAAGCGGAACTTACAATAGGTTTACGGCTGTAAGCATGTTAGCGACTATCTACACGGATGCCGAAAGATTCGAAGACGCAATCGAATGTGCTCGCTTCGGCTTGAAGCACTATCCGATGAATCGCACGTTTCTCTGGGAGATCTCGACCGCTTTTGACAGAATGGGAAAGTCGAGCGAGGCGTCTCAATCCTATACCGACCTTCTCGCCTCGATTGATCGAGATCCTGCCGGAAATCCCTACAATGCGCTCGTTTGCCGCTTAAACCTCGCAGAGGCGCTTGCCCGGGTGGGCGATGGTTCGCAAGCACGGGCACACCTCACGATCGTCTTGCAGGCACGAGTTGAGCGATTCCCGGAGCACCTTCAGGCCCGAGTACGGAAGAACCTCGAACGCGCTCGGCTATTGGAGAAGAAATTGTCTTCCCAGGTGGGTGACGGTAAGTGATCTATCCTTGGCTTGACTATCTGACGTGGTTACGTATATTCAGGAGAAACGCGAACTGCGCACACAGTGATGATTGACCCCCAGTTCAAACATAAACTCGATGATCTTCTTTCTGCCTGTCGGAAGAATCTCCGGACGGTCGACGAAGAGCTCATCACGAAAGCTTTCACGCTGAGTTTAAACGCGCACAAGGATGATCTGCGCGCATCGGGGGAACCGTATTTTTACCATCCCTACGAAGTGGCGATGATCGTGGCGAAAGAGATACCTCTGGACGATGTATCGGTTGCCAGCGCTCTTCTGCATGATGTCGTGGAGGACACCACGTTCGACCTGAAGGATATCCGCGCGGAATTCGGCGGCACTGTGGCCGATATCGTCGATGGGGCGACGAAAATCACGGACATCTTTCGCAGTCACGAAGTGACGCAGGCAGAGAGTTACCGCAAGCTGCTGCTCTCCATGGTCAACGATATACGCGTCATGCTCATCAAGTTCGCTGACCGGCTCCACAACATGCGCACCCTGGAGTACCTTCCTCTCGAGAAACAACAACGTCTTGCGAGGGAAACCCTTGATATCTACGCGCCGTTTGCACATCGCTTTGGGCTCGCGAAAATCAAGTGGGAGCTCGAGGACCTCTCGTTCAAGTTTCTCCACCGGGCCGAGTATGACCAGATTGCCCGGCTCCTGAAATCACGCCGCCGCGAGCGCGAATCCTACATCAAGAAATTCGCCACGCCGATTGAAAAGCGCCTTTCGAGTGAAAACATTCTTTATGAACTCGAGGGGCGTCCAAAGCATCTCTTCAGCATATACAACAAGATGGTGCGGCGAGCGAAGCCGCTCGACGAGATCTATGACCTCTTCGCGGTGCGGTTCATACTTGATACGAAAGAGAACAACGACTGCTTCCTGGTCTACGGAATTATCTCAGAACTGTACAAGCCGATTCCGGAACGGTTCAAAGATTACATTTCGATCCCAAAGAAGAACGGCTATCAATCGATTCACACAACGGTTGTTGGACCCGCAGGGAAACTCGTGGAGGTCCAGATTCGGACCCGCGAGATGCATGAGGTGGCCGAAAAGGGAGTCGCAGCCCACTGGATGTACAAGGAAAACAAGAGTTCGATCGACAAAGAGCTTGAACAATGGGTCACTTGGGTCCGCGAGATCTTTGAACAGAAGAGCGACGATACACCCCGGGAATTGATGGAGAGCTTCAAGCTCAACCTCTATCAGGATGAGATATATGTATTCACCCCCAAGGGAGACCTCAAAATACTCCCGCGTGACGCCACGCCGGTAGATTTTGCATTTGAGATCCATTCCAATGTCGGATTTCACTGCATCGGAGCGAAGGTGAATGGCCGCATCGTACCGCTTAACACGTCATTACGAAGCGGCGATCAGGTGGAGATCATTTCTTCGAAGAACCAGAATCCGAATCCCGATTGGGATAAATTTGTTGTGACTCATAAGGCGAAGGCTCATATTCGCCGCTGGATACGCGAAGAGGAACGGAAGAAGGCCGAGGTCGGAAAAGAGATTTGGGAAAAGAAACTCAAGCGGCACAAACTCCATTACAATGAGGACGACCTGACGAAGATCGTCCATGCCGCGAGGATCGAGAACCTCCAATCGTTTTACATTGAAATCGCTGAGGAGCGGCTCGACGTCGACTTATTTATCGAGGACATGATTGTCGGGGCGAAGCGCTCGGGGGGAGAGGAGAAAAGTCTGGATGAAACAGGTTCTCTCTTCCGTAAGTTTATCACCTCTGCCCGAGAACTCACCAGCGGGATCTCGATTCTTGGGACGAGCGACAACTTCATGCACCAATATGCGAAGTGCTGCAATCCTATCCCGGGTGACGAGATCATCGGGTTCGTTACAATTGGAGAAGGGATCAAGATCCATCGGAAAGACTGCAAGAACGTTTTATCAAAAAGGATTGCGGAGAGCGAGCGTATTGTTGAAGTCGGCTGGCCTGAGGGCAACGGAGCGGACTTCATCGCCGGCATCAGACTCTACGGAAAAGACCGGCCGAGCCTTCTGAGCGACGTGACGCACGCAATTTCTTCATACCAGAACACGAATATTCGCAGTGTGAACATAGATTCGCGAGCTTCGATGTTCGAAGGTCACATTATTCTCTTTGTCAAGAATACTGAACACCTCGCCCGCGTTGTCGAGAAAATCAAGAAGGTCGCGGGGATCATTGAGGTTGAACGCTTCTTTGGTTGAAGCCCACGTTTCTGAGGCCGTGATTCAAACCATGGAACAATTGCAGCGGATTCTTGGCATAGACTTCGGAACCACGCGGATCGGTCTCTCGCTCAGCGACCCCCTCCTCATACTTGCCCACCCGTACTCCACACTCACAAACGATCATCGCGCGCTAGTCCAACTCGACGAAATCGTGGTGCGCGAAAAGGTCGGATTGATTGTTGTTGGGATGCCGTTCAACCTCAAGGGGGAACGAGGGGGCAAAGCCCTCGAGGTCGAACGATTCATCGAGAAGCTGAAAGGGGCGGTGCATGTCGAAATCGTGACATGGGATGAGCGTTTCACTACAGTCATTGCGCATCAGACGTTGCAGACTATGGGGACCAGGCAGCGTGAGCGACGAACAAACAAAGGGAGGGTCGACGCCATGGCGGCAGCGCTCCTCCTTCAAAGCTATCTCGACAGCCGCAAGCGATCGTCAAGTTGCTGATGGCAAACATTCGTGATACGATCAAGTGGAAGGCCGAGCCCCTTCTGCGGTGGGTGCGGGGGCATAAGTGGTGGACTGGTCTCATTTTGTTGGGGACCTGGATGTTGCTCGAAGTGGTCACACTTCCCTTCGGCGATGTCCGACGGTTGAAGGGAGCGCCGCCGGCTGAAACCGCTTTCATGAGGATGCATGCTGATAAGGCGGCAGAAGAGGGCAAACCGTGGAAGAAGACTCAACGCTGGATTCCGTTGAGCAGGATTTCAAGAGACGCGATCAACGCTGTCATCGTCGCTGAAGACGGGACCTTCTGGTCACATTCGGGATTTGACTGGTTTGAATTTAGGGAGTCCATGGAGAAAAATGTTGCAGAAGGAAGGGCGGTCCGTGGCGCCAGCACCATCACGCAACAGCTGGTGAAGAACCTTTATCTTTCTCCCTCCAAGAATCCATGGCGCAAGTTGAAAGAATGGATTCTCACCTGGTGGATGGAACGGACCCTGAGCAAACAGCGGATCTTGGAGCTGTACTTGAATGTCATCGAGTGGGGTAGGGGGATCTATGGCATCGAAGCTGCTGCCCTGACATACTTCGGGAAGTCGGCTTCTGGACTCTCGCGCGAGGAGTCTGCGCGCCTGGCCGCCGTGATTCCGAACCCTCGAATCTTTCGCGTCGATCGCGAGACAAGATACTTGTCTCGGCGCACACAGCTAATTCTAAACAGAATGGCCGCAAGAGGATATTGATACACATCGTGGTGAGGTGATGGACAATAAGGAACTGCAGCTCCTCATTGAAGAGGGGGAAGGGTTTCAACTGGAATTCAAGCGCAAGGTCACGAGCCCCGAGAAAGTCGCGCGGGCGCTCGTCGGATTCGCCAACACCAAGGGAGGCACAATCCTCTTTGGTGTGGACGATGATAAGACCATCGTCGGTGTCGAGAGCGAAAAGACCGAAGTTGAGATGATCCAAACGGCAGGGAGAGTGTATTGTGATCCTCCGATTGAGCCGGAAGTGGAAATTCTTTCGTACCGTGGCATGGATATCATCGCCGTGGAAGTCCAGGAGAGCACGCAGAAACCGCACAGTCTGGTTGTCGACGGTGATTCGAATGAAGATCCTGAAAGCAAGGTGCTTATTCGCGTGAAGGACAAGACGGTAGTCGCGAGCAAGGAAGTTGTGCAAATCCTTCGCTCAGAAAGCCCTGAGTCCCCCGCTCTGCGAATTAGCATCGGTGAGACTGAGCGAAGCGTTCTTGACTATCTTGACAAGAATGATCGGATCACCGTCAAGCAGTTCGGGAAACTGGCAAACATCTCAGACCGGAGAGCATCGAGAGTTCTGATCCAATTGGTACGGGCGGGTGTGCTCCGCATTCACACGCACGAGAAGGAAGACTTCTATACGCAGGCTTACTAGATGGGGGAACGGGAGCCGCGCCAGATGCGATTGAGTTCAAAAACTGCTATGCCATAGGCGACAGCTACGTTGAGCGATTGCTTGATACCGTATTGAGGAATTTCCAGGGCGACGTCGCAACGTGCGAGGGCTGCCTTGGAAACGCCGGCGATTTCGTTCCCAATGACGAGGCAGAGAGGGAAGTCTTTCGGAAGAACGCTGTGGTAGGGGATAACCGTATCAGTCAGCTCAAGGCAGTAAGCTTTGTAACCGGCGTTCTTCATTGCGGTCACGGCATCTTCCGGTTCCTTGATGTACTCCCAGGGAACACTCTGTGTCGCACCGAGGGCAGTTTTGTCAATCTCCTTTCGGGGCGGCACGGGGGTGAATCCTGTCAGGATGAGTTTTTCGAGCAGGACGCCATCAGACGTGCGAAATATTGATCCGACGTTGTACAGGCTTCGGACATTGTCGACAATGACGGTGACCGGGAGTCTGTCGGCTGAATGGAGAAGGTCCAGGCTGGTGCGTTGCGATGCTATCTCGGGGTGTGTCAGTTTGCGCATGCACCAAGATATTGGATTTTCTGCCAAATTTGAAGCACTGGCCGACCACAAGAGAATCTTCGGATATGGGCGCCAAGGGCGATATCAATGTTGAAAGGCAGCCCATTTATAGCTATATTTAAAATCCAATTTCAGGGAACTTGCGAAAGATTGTCATAGCAATCGACGGCCCGGCGGCATCGGGAAAGAGCACCACGGCCAGACTTGTCGCGGACGCGCTGGGGTATTTGCACATTGATACAGGGGCGATGTACCGTGCTGTGACGTTGCGAGTTCTGGAAGAGCGGATGTCGCTGGAAGATGTCGCTGGCATCAGCGATCTCGCTGAGCGTACAAGGATTCGACTCGAACGCTCTGAGCGAGGGAACAAGGTTTTTGCTGACGGGCGCGATGTCACGCTGGATATTCGCTCTGCGTTGGTGACAAAGAATGTGAGCTTGGTCAGCAGCTATCAGCGAGTTCGGGACGTTCTCGTCCGGGAACAGCGTCGGATGGCAGCTGAAGGCGGTGTCGTGCTCGAGGGGAGGGACATTGGGACGGTGGTTCTTCCCAACGCGGATCTGAAGATCTATATGGTTGCAGGAGTTACAGAGCGGGTTCAGCGTAGGAAGAAGGAGCTTGCGGAGCTGGGTATCGAAGTCGAGAGTGAGAAGCTCGAGAAGGAGATTCTGGAGCGGGATCGGTTCGACTCGACGCGGAAATCGAGTCCACTGCGGCGAGCTGACGGATCAGTGCAAGTAGATACATCGTTCATGACTATCGACCAGCAAGTTCAGTTTGTCGTAGACTTGGCAAAGGAGACTATCGGAGATTGAGGCGGCTGAAGGTCAGTATTGATCGGTCATCTGGTTTTTGTTGGGGTGTAGTCCGGACGATTGAGATTGCGGAACAAGAGCTCGGGAACCAAGGAGAGCTTTACTCCCTCGGAGATGTGATCCATAATCCGATGGAAATCGAGCGGCTCCGCGCAAAAGGTCTGCAGACGGTCAAGGTAGCAGATCTGAAACAAGTGCGGGGAAAAACAGTTCTCATACGTGCGCACGGGGAACCGCCATCGACCTATGAGAACGCGGAGAGGCTCGGAATCACGATTATCGATGCGACGTGTCCGGTGGTCACCAAGGTGCAGGAACGGATTCGGCGATTCTATACCGACGGCTATCAGATCGTCATCTTCGGCAAGAAGGTGCATGCCGAGGTGGTCGGGCTGGTAGGGCAGACCAATGGTGAGGCAATCGTCGTTCATTCGCTCGACGAGATCGACCGGGTAGCGCTGGATCGCAAAACGGTCCTCTTCTCGCAAACCACGATGGATAAGCCGACGTTCTATCGGCTGAAAGAAGAATTGCAGAGGAGAGTCAAGGAACTGGTTGTTGGCTCTATCGAAGATGAGGCAATCGAGTTCCACGCGAAGGATACGATTTGCGGTCAGGTTTCGGGAAGAGACAAAAAGATACGAGAGTTCGTGCAGGCCAATGATGTGGTCATTTTCGTAGCCGGCCGTGCAAGCTCGAACGGGAAGGTGCTCTTCGAAATTGCGCACGAAGCAAACCCGCGAACCTATTTCATCGAGCAGCCAGAAGAGCTGGTGGCTGAATGGTTTGCCAGTGCTGAACGAGTAGGGATAACAGGCGCGACATCGACTCCTCAGTGGCTGATGGAAAAAGTCAAAACGCTCATCGAGCAAAAGTTTGATTCGTCCGAACAAACGGGCACAGAGCATCAGTACAGTCATCATTAACTCACTATCATTCACATCTAAATCAAGATCGGTTTCTTGAACAACTGGGACGCGCAGATGACTCGCGTTGACGGTCGATCGGGAGGCCGCTTACCTGAGGTGTTGGTAAGATTTCTTTCGGAGGTTTAATGGTGGAAGTTTTAGACGACAAAAACGGTCTCGGAGAGCGCGAATATTCCGATGCTGAATTTCAGGAACTCTCGAAGCTGTATGAAGGCACGATGAGTTCTATCAGCCAAGGGGAGATCGTCAAAGGGCGCATCGTCCACATTGGAGATCAATACGTCGCGGTCGATATCGGATTCAAGTCCGAAGGTGCTGTTCCCGTGACCGAATTTCCGAACATCAAGGAACTGAAGATCGGCGAGGTGGTCGAAGTGTTCCTTGAGAGCGTCGAAAACAAGGACGGACAGCTCATCCTCTCAAGAAAACGCGCTGATTTCATGCGGGTCTGGGAACGTGTCGTGAAGGCATTCGATACGGGCGAAGTATTACAGGGCCGCTGCATGAGGCGAACCAAAGGTGGCATCGTTGTCGATTTGCTGGGCATTGATGCGTTCTTGCCCGGCTCGCAGATTGACGTGCGACCGGTCAGAGACTTCGACGCCTTCATCGGAAAAGAGATGGACTTCCGCGTCGTGAAAGTTAATCATCCGTCGGAAAATGTCGTCGTGAGCCACAAGGTGCTCGTGGAGGCGGAGCTCGCGGGTCAGCGAAAGACGATCCTCGAAAGCCTCGAGAAGGGACAGATTCTCGAAGGGCACGCAAAGGCCATAACGGATTTCGGTGTTTTTGTGGATTTGGGTGGAGTGGATGGACTGGTTCATATTACAGATCTTTCGTGGGGCAGAATCAGTCATCCGTCGGAAGTCGTCAAACTGGACCAGACGGTGAACGTCGTGGTTCTGGACTTCGACCAGGAAAAGAAACGTATCTCACTTGGGATGAAGCAATTGTTGCCGCATCCTTGGGAGAATATTGAACTGAAGTACCCCGTGAGCACGAAGGTCCAGGGAAAAGTGGTCTCCCTGACGGACTACGGGGCGTTCGTGGAAATCGAGAAGGGAATCGAAGGGCTGATCCACATATCAGAAATGAGCTGGACTCAGCACATCAAACATCCGTCACAGGTCGTTTCGATGGGACAGGTCGTAAATGCGGTCATCCTGTCATTGGACAAAGATGGCAAGAAGATATCCCTCGGAATGAAACAACTCGAGCCGGATCCCTGGCTGACACTGCTCCAGAAGTACCCGGTCGGATCGAAGCACACAGGAATCGTGCGGAACCTGACGAATTTCGGTGTCTTTGTTGAGCTCGAAGAAGGGGTCGATGGATTAGTGCACATCTCCGATCTGTCGTGGACGAAGAAGATCCGTCATCCAGGCGAGGTGGTGAAGAAGGGTGACAAGATTGAAGTTGTGATCTTGGGGATAGATGTCGATCAGCGGCGCATTTCTCTCGGTCACAAGCAAATCCAGGATAACCCCTGGCAGGCGTTCGAAACCACGTACAAAGTCGGTACGCCGGTTGATGGAAAGATCGTCCGGATTATCGAGAAGGGCGTGATTGTCGAGCTGCCGCTGGGCGTCGACGGGTTTGTGCCGCTGTCGCAGCTTTCACAGACCCCAGTGAAGAATATCAGCGAATCATTCCATGTGGATAACACATTGCCTCTCCAGGTGATTGAATTCGACAAGGACAACAAGAAAATTGTTCTATCGGTGATAGAATTCCTGAGAGGGAAGGAGCAGCAGGTTGTGGATGACTATGTCTCCACGCATAAGCTCTCTCCTATGACGCTGAAAGATATGGTCACTGCCTCGAGCTTCAGCTCGGAGCACGGCGGGAATGAGTCCTCAAACAACTAATAAGGGACGCGCTTAACGCAG
>Ga0315274_10012694_pt1 | contig 12009 bp, 10 predicted proteins | sample YL17G02_20_MG_FD_203700 | JGI IMG/M metagenome (GOLD analysis project Ga0315274, IMG submission 203700) | Sediment microbial communities from Yellowstone Lake, YNP, Wyoming, USA - YL17G02_20 | ecosystem: Environmental > Aquatic > Freshwater > Lake > Sediment | place: USA: Wyoming | collected... | reverse complement strand
ACTCCCCGCCTTCTTTAAACCTCTATCTCTCCGTCATTCTCCGCCCGAAGATCCCTCCCCATCAGGCCTCTCTCCTCACCCTGATGGCGGCGGTCGCGACGGCAGATGCCGTTCAGGAGATTTCCGGTCTCCTTCCTTTGATCAAATGGCCCAATGATATTCTCCTCGGAGGTCGAAAGGTGGCCGGGCTTCTCAATGAGATTCATTCCGGGATGGATCGAGTCCATTTTGTGATCTTAGGCATCGGCGTCAACCTCAATATGGACGGGAAGTTGTTTTCCAAAGAGATTCGGAAAGTCGCGACCTCCTTAAAGAAGGAGATGGGAAGGGCCGTTTCGCGAAAAGCTTTCCTTCAGGCTCTGTTGCAAAAACTGGAAGCTTGGTATGAAATATTTTTGAAAGAGGGCGCCCTCCCTGTTCTGAAGGCGTGGAGAGACCGGGCCCAAATTAAAGGGAGGCCGGTCAGAGTGACTTCTTCCGGAGAGACATTGACCGGCATTGCGGTCGATATCGACTCGGACGGGAATCTGATTTTAAAGACGGAGGACGGACAACAAAAAAGAATCGTGACCGGGGATGTCGAATATGACCCAAAGTAGAATTGCTCTTCATCGCCCAGCTCTCCTTCTCTTCGGGATAATAAAGAGTCTAGGCGATGCTAAATCAGTTTGCGATGTGCTTACGGAAACCCGGTAATGTCCGGATTTTTTCTTGACGGCAGATCCCTTCCTGATACAATGAGTTGTCCGGAAGAAGATTCGAAGAGGCGAACATGACCGGTTCCATTGGAAAGAAGCGCATGCTCTTCCCGGCCGCGCTTTTTTGGGGCGGGCTGTGGGGCCTGGCCGAGGCCACGGCCGGTCATCTCCTCCACCTCATGCGCGTTCCGGGACTGGCCGGGTTCATCATGTTTCCCTTCGGGCTCCTCCTGATGTCTCGGGCCTTCAGGCAAAGCGGGAAGGCGGGCACGATCTTCCTGACCGCCGCGGTCGCGGCCGGCCTGAAGCTCTTCGACCTCCTTCTCCCCGGTGCGGACCCCATGGCAGCTTTCCGCCCCGCTTTGGCGATCCTCTGCGAGGGTCTGGCCGTCACGGCCCTCTACGCGTTCGCCCGCACGCTCCTCGTGACACGGGACCCGGCCCGGCCGGAAGGATGGCCCCTGCCCTTCGGCTCCAGAGATTGATGGATGGGCCTGCCTGATCCCGGCCGGGACGTGAAAGAACGGATGGTCCGGTCCGGCTGCCCCTCCCACAATTGCGGCGGCCGGTGCCTGCTCCGTGTCTACGTGAAAGACGGAGCCATCACCCGCATCGAAGGCGATGACCGGCCCGGTGACACTCTCGAGGACCCTCAGCTCAGGGCCTGCGTCCGCGGCCGGGGCTATCGCCACCGCCAGTATCACCCCGACCGTCTCAAGTTCCCGATGAAACGCGTGGGGAAGAGGGGAGAGGGGAAGTTCGCGCGCATCTCCTGGAACGAGGCCGTGGAAAGGGTCGCCGGGGAAATGTCCCGGGTCAAGGGAAAGTACGGCAACTCCGCGATGTTCGTTCCCTACGGCACGGGCGGCTACAGCCAGATCACGGGCCGCCAGACCGCCCAGCGGCTGATGAACCTGTTCGGCGGCTGCCTTGGCTTCTACAACAGCTACTCGTGGGCTGCGATCTCGGCCGCGACGCCGACCGTCTATGGGACGTCCGTCACCGGGAACCAGCGCCAGGACTGGCTCAACTCGAAGTACATCCTGATGTGGAGCTGGAACCCGGCCGAAGCCCGCGACGGGACGAACAGCGAATACTTCATCCGGATGGCCCGGGAGCGCGGCGCCCGCACGGTCTGTGTTGACCCGAGGATGTCGCCGAGCGCGGTTTCCCTGGCCGACGAATGGGTGCCCATCCGCCCCGGCACCGACGCGGCCATGATGTCGGCCATGGTTCATGTCATGGTCACGGAGGACCTCTACGACCGGGAGTTCGTCCGGACCCACTGCGTCGGTTTCGACGAAACGCAGATGCCCCCCGGCTGTGAAGGCGAGGAGAGCTACCGGGACTACATTTTGGGGACGCGGGACGGCGCGCCCAAGACGCCGGAGTGGGCCGAACGGATCACGGGCGTTTCCCGGACGACGATCGCCCGAATCGCACGGGAATACTCCTTGACAAAGCCCGCGGTCCTTTACCAGGGCTACGGGATGCAGCGCCGGGCCTACGGCGAGCAAGTCGTCCGGGCCGGCTGCGTCCTGGCCGCGATCACCGGGAATGTCGGGGTTCCGGGAGGCTGGGCGGGCGGGATCGCCCTCCAGGCGCCGGACGGCGGGCCTTTATGGATCGTTTTCCCCACAGGATATAATCCCGTCAAAGCCTCGATCCCGAGCTTCCTCTGGTCCGAGGCCGTCCTGCGCGGCAAGGGGATGGGGCCCGAGGACGGCGTCGTCGGTGTCGACCGGCTCGATAATGACATCAAGCTCATCTACGCCGTCGCCTCCAATTGCCTCGTCAACCAGCACGCCAATATCAACCGGACGGCCGGGATCCTCCGGGATGAAGAACGCCTCGAGTTCCTTGTCGTTCAGGACAACTTCCTGACGCCGACCGGCCGCTTCGCGGACATCCTCCTTCCCGCCTGCACGCAGTTCGAGACCTGGGGGGTCGAGGACGGCTGGAAATACGGCGACGAGGTCCTCCTCATGCCGAAGATCGTCGAGCCGCCTTTCGAGACGAAGAGCGATTACGCCATCTGCGCGGAGATCGCCCGAAAGCTGGGGATCGGCGGGGCGTATACCAAGGGCCGGGACGAGCGCGGCTGGGTGGAATGGGCCCTCGAACGTTACAGGAAGACGCGGTTCCCGGGGCTGCCGTCGCTCGACGAGTTCGAGCGGTCCAATGCCGGCGTCTATTCCGTCCCGGTGACGAAGCCGGCCGTGGCCTTTGAGGATTTTCGGAGGGACCCCGGGAATCATCCGCTGCCGACACCTTCGGGCAAGATCGAGATCTTCTCCAAAAAGCTCTTCGACCTGAAAAAGCCGGCCACCATCCCGGCCGTGCCGAAGTATATCCAGGAGTGGGAGAGTCCGTTCGGGCCGGAGGCGGCGAAGTATCCCCTCCAGGCCGTCGGCCATCATGGCCTGGCCCGCGTCCATTCCACCTTCGATAACGTGGACTGGCTCAACGAAGCCTTCCCTCAGCGGCTTTTCATAAACCCCCTGGACGCCGGTCCGCGCAGCATCAAGGACGGGGATGAGGTCAGGGTCTTTAATGAGCGGGGGGCCACGGTCGTTCCTTGCCGGTTGACGCCGCGGATCATGCCGGGTGTCGTCACGCTCCCCCAGGGCGCCTGGTGGACCCCTGATGAAAAGGGAACCGATCGGCGCGGCTCCATCAACGTCCTGACCTCCGAACGCTGGACGCCGTTCGCCTTCGGCAACGCCCAGCACACCATCATGGTCCAGGTGGAAAAAGCCAAAGGACGATGAACGCAGTAAGCCGGTTCGCCTTCTTTTTCGATTCGAGTTCCTGCTCGGGGTGCAAGGCCTGCCAGATGGCCTGCAAGGATAAGAACGACCTCGGTCCGGGCGTCCTGTGGCGGAAGGTCTATGAGATCACCGGCGGCGGCTGGCGCAGGGAAGGCGGGGTCTGGATACCGGACGTTTATGCCTACAACATCTCGCTGGCCTGTAACCATTGTGAGGACCCCGCCTGCCGGCGATCTTGTCCGACCAAGGCCATCGTGAAGGGCCCGGACGGCATCGTCGTCCTGAACAGCCGCGCCTGCATCGGCTGCCGCTATTGCGAGTGGTCGTGCCCCTACGGCGCCCCCCGCTACGACGGCAAAATGGGGGTCATGGGCAAGTGCGATTTCTGCTTTGACCTCGTCGAAAAAGGGGAAAAACCGGCCTGTGTCGTGGCCTGCCCGATGAGGGCCCTGGATTTCGGGGGGCTCGAGGCGCTCAAAGAAAAATACGGTGGGACGGACGCGATCTTCCCTCTGCCGAAAACTTCGTGGACAGGGCCGTCACTCCTCATGAAACAGCACAGGAGCGCCGGCCTGGCCGGAAAGGGGACGGCCGGAGTGGCCAACGACGAGGAGACTTGAGATGGCGAAAAAAGAGTGGCCGCTCATTGCTTTCACGCTTCTTTCCCAGACGGCCGTGGGATTCTTTCTTCTGTTCACCGTCCCATTGGCCCTGTCCGGAACCGGAACGGGCGCGGCCGACGTTCGGCTGCTCCGCCTGAGGTCCCTTTTCATCGTCCTTATTCTCCTCGCGGCCGCGGCCGCTCTCTCCTTCTTTCACCTGGGGAATCCCTTGGGTGCCTATCGGGCCCTGAACAACGTCCGGACCTCCCGGCTGAGCCGGGAGATCTTCTTCGAGCTTCTCTTGATTTTTCTTATCGCCGTCGTTGCCTGGTTCGAATGGCGGAGATCCGGGAGCCAGGACCTTCGGCTCGGGCTTTATCTTTTGGCCGCCCTGGCGGGCGTTGGGCTCATCTGGAGCATGGCGGGAATCTACAGGCTCGAAGCTGTCCCCGTCTGGAACAACGCCATGACGCCCTTTTCTTTCTTTATGACGGCCTTCGTTCTGGGCGCCTTGGGCTCGGCCGCGGCCCCGGCCTTCAAGCTGTTGAGGGAAGGGGAGGGGGCCCCCCCCTTCGCGGGCCGGTTGCCGTGGAACGCGGCCGCCCTGGCCCTTCTGGCCTTGAATTTTGCCTGGGTCGTCCTTTTCGATCCGCATTTCGGGATCCGGCGGCTTGGGCGGCGGGGGTTCGGCTCAAAACTCTCCCGGGTTTTCGTCCTGCTCTACGGCCTCAGACTGGCCTTCCTTCTTACCGCCGCCGTTGCGGTCGTTCCGTCCATTCTGGCGGAATCTCCGCTGATGCCGAGTTCCCCGGTCCAGCATCTCATGATCTGGGCGTTCGTCGCGGCCCTGATTTCGGAAACTCTGGGACGGATTCTCTTTTACGCGCTCTTTGAAAAGGACGGGCTTTAGGGGTTCGAATCCGTTCGGGCCCCCTCCGGAGTTCCCGCAGGTATTGCTTATAGTCTTCGGGTGTATTGAGGTTCCGAAGCCAGCCGGAGTCTTTCAGCCTGACCTTGCGCGTCCGGCATCGGTCGAAGAGGGTCAGGATGGAGAAGTCACCTTCTTGGACCAAAGTTTCGATCTCCGGGATTACCGATCGCCCGTAAACGGCGAAGAGCGGCTCGAAAAGCCCCCCGGACGAAACGGGGACCACGATGTCGAAGCCTTGAGCTTTCGTAATGAGTCCGGCCAGGAAGCCGGCATCGATGTCGGGGATGTCGCAGGCCAGAACGGCGCAAACCTCATTCTTCGCGGCTTTCAGCCCGGCCAGGATTCCGGCCAGCGGGCCCTGGCCGGGCGCCGCGTCCTCGACGGCCCGGCAGCCGGGCGCGTCCACGGCCTGTCCCCTCGAAATGGAGATGAGGACCTCGTCGAACATCCCTTCGACCTGGCGGAGGACCCTCCCGATGAGCGTCCCCCCCGGGATAGGCAAGTTTGCCTTGTCGGCCCTCATCCTCCGACCTTTCCCGCCGGCGAGGATAATGAGGCTCGCGCCTTTTCGTCCGCGGCCAGGCTTCTTACCCATAATGAAATATCATAAACAAATCCGTTAATTTACGAAAGTCAATGGCCGTTCAATATAAAATGGTTCTCTTGCGTTTTGTGCGGGTCGTTATGCAGAAGACAGGTCCGAGGCCGCGAATTTCCTGCGATCGCGCCGCTCATGCTATAATGCCGGTCATGGATGAGTTGATCGGCACGGATGTTCTTTACCGGCTGTGGGCCGCCCCATCGGCCAAAGCGGTTTTTTTATTGGTCCACGGGCTCGGCGCCCACTCCGCGCGCTGGGATTTCCTGGCCTCATTTCTGGCCGGGAACGGCTACGCTTCCTACGGCATCGAGCTCAAGGGATTCGGCCGGACGCCGGAACGGCCCCGCGGGCATATCGGGTCCTACCGCGTCTGGGACCGGGATATTCTGGCCTTGAGAGAAACGGCGGCGCGGGAAAACCCCGGCCGGAAAGTGTTTCTCCTCGGCGAGAGCCTGGGGGGGCTGGTGGTATTTAACCTGGCCGCCCGATATCCGGACCGGTTCGCCGGACAGGTCCTCATCTCTCCGGCCTTCAAGAACGGATTGAAGTTTCCCCTCTCCCTTTATCTGGCGCTGCCCATCCTGATGGTGATCCATCCTCAAAAGACCGTCTCCCTTCCATTCACCTCCGCGATGTGCACCCGGGATGCTGCTTATCAGGAGGTCATGGACCATAATCCTGATGAAGTGCGCGTCGCCAGCTTGAGCCTCCTCGCAAAAGCCCTCGGTGAGCAGATGACGGCTTCGCGGCGGGCGAAGAACCTCAGCGTCCCCTCGCTTTTTCTGATTGCAGGCATAGATTCCCTTGTCGACGAGCGGGCCGGCCGGAAGTTTTTCAAAAAGCTGATCCTCCAGGACAAGACGCTTATCGAGTATCCCGAAATGCATCACGCTTTGTCCATCGAGCTTGGCCATGAACGGGTCTACGAGGACATCCTGGCCTGGGTCGAAAAAAAGGTCTGAGATGAAACATGTCCTGGCCATCGACCAGGGGACGACGGGAAGCCGGGCGGTCCTCTACGACAAGCGCGGCCGGACGGTCGCCGCGGCTTACGAAGAATTTCCCCAATATTTTCCCGGGCCGGGCTGGGTCGAGCACGATCCCGAGGAGATCTGGCGGAGCGTCTATCGGCCGATCCAGCAGGTCTTGAACCGCGTTCCCGGCTCGTCGATCGAGGCGATCGGCATCGCCAATCAAAGAGAAACGACGGTCATCTGGGACCGGAAAACGGGGCGGCCGATCCATAACGCGATCGTCTGGCAATGCCGCCGGACCGCGGATCGCTGCCGCCGGCTCCAAGCCGAAAAAGGGACCGCCGCGCTCATCCGGAGAAGAACGGGCTTGCCGATCGATGCCTATTTTTCGGCGACAAAAGCCGAATGGATCCTGAAGCGCGCGGGCCGCGGACGAAACCTCCGGGGCGCCGGATTGTGTTTCGGAAATACAGACGCCTGGCTTCTTTGGAAATTGACCGGCGGAAAAAGACACGCCACCGACCCGACGAACGCTTCCCGGACCATGCTCTTCAATATCGATTCGTTGAGTTGGGACGATGAACTTTGCGGGCTTTTTAATGTCCCTAAGGCCATCCTTCCCGAAGTCCTTCCGTCTTCGGGGGAATTCGGACGGACGACGAGGCTCGGACGGTTGCCGGCGGGAATTCCGATCATGGGGATGGCCGGCGACCAGCAGGCCGCTCTCTTCGGCCAGGCCGGATTCGGGCCGGGGGCGATCAAGAACACCTACGGCACCGGCTGCTTTATCCTCATGAACACCGGCCGGAAGCGGATCGATTCGAAACACGGCCTGATCACGACACTGGCCTGCGGCCCGGAAGGGAAGTCCGCTTACGCCCTCGAGGGTTCCGTCTTCGTCGCCGGCGCGGCGATCCAGTGGCTCCGCGATCAGCTCGGCCTCATGAGGACGGCCGCCGAATCGGAAGCGATGGCCCTGTCGGTCGAGGACAATGCCGGGGTCTATTTCGTTCCTGCCTTCGTCGGACTCGGCGCGCCCTATTGGGACGCCGCGGCCCGGGGGACGATCGTCGGTTTGACCCGGGGGGCGGATAAGAACCATCTCGTCCGGGCGGCCTTGGAAGCCATGGCCTACTCCACCCGCGATGTCCTGGAGATCATGCGGAAGGATTCGGGATTGAAGATCAAGGAACTGCGGATCGACGGCGGAACGGCCGCCAACGAATTCCTCTGCCGGTTCCAGGCCGACATCCTCGGCATTCCGGTCCTCCGCCCCAAGACCATCGAGACGACGTCGCTCGGCGCGACGTATCTCGCCGGTCTGGCCGCGGGTTTTTGGAAGAACACCGCGGAGATCGGGCGATTCTGGACCATTGATAAAGAATTCGTGCCCGTCATGGCACACCGCCAAGCCGAAGCCCTTTATGGCGGATGGAAGGCCGCTGTCGTCCGTGCCCTCAATTAAATCGGCGGCTGTTTGACTTTGTTCGGGCGACGAAGGATAATTTTTCGGGACATGACAAAGAAAGCGGGTGGAAAACTGGGCTTTATGAGGACGATCTCCGATCTTTATCCCGGCCTGATCGAGAAGGCCAGGAAAACGATCGAGGCGTCCGAGAAAGAATACGAGCGGCAGACGTCGGGGCAGGCGGGGAGCTTCCTCTGGGAGCATACGCTTTACGTCGCGTCGCTCGCCTTCGAACTAGCCCTCGATGAAGGCCTTGATCCCATCCTGCCTTCCCTGGCGGCCCTCTTCCATGACGCCGGCAAGTTCGCAGGAGGCGTGTATCATAAAGGAAGGCGGCCCGAGGAGGAGGATTCGGCCGCACTTGCGGAGGTCGTTCTTGGTAAAACGGGAGTGCCCCGGGCCGCGATCGCGAAGGTTCGGAAGGCCATCCGGGCCCTATACGACGGAGCAACCCGCCGCGACTTCATCGCCGACCTCGTCCACGACGCCGATTTCCTGTCCAAGTTCGGCTATCTCGGTATCGCCAACTTCTTCATCAAGTCCACGTTGCGGGGAAGGAACCTAAATGGCGCCATCATGAATTCCCTGAGCAAGGAGCTGACCTACGCTTCAGCCCTGCCCTCAAATATGAGGACCGAGGTGGGGCGGCGGGCGGCGATCAAGAAAGCAAGGGACACACAGAGGTTCTTCCGGGCTCTCCTCCATGAACTCAAAGAAACTCTTGGGGTGGAGTATAGGCTCAGGAAAGCGCGTATCTTCCGTCCCGGAGACGACGAGAGGATGATTGAGGTCCGGCTCGTCATTCCCGCGACGTGTGCATCGTGCGGCGGAACGTGGAAGCGCGAACTCGACCTGGAAAAGGGCGTTAAATGCTTGACGATGAACGCCCTCCTCCGCTGTTCCGGCTGCGGCGACAGTTACACGATCTCTTTCTGCCTGCCTGAGGTCCCGCCGAAAGCCCGGTCCATCGGACGCGGCCCTGATCCCGATGGTTCCCATAAGTTCATGCGGTCCCGCTGCCGGGGGGCTCACCTTTAGGGAGGAGACATGAGGGCAATAAATCCCCCCCCCTTTCATCCTTATCGGTCATTGACCGACCGCTCCGCGAGATCTATCCTAAAGACTCCAAGGGGAGGTCGCTTCAATGAAAGAAATGAGACGGGACGTCAGGACCAGCGAGGGAAACCGGATCGTCATCGAAATGTCCGGCGAGGAAAGCCGGGAAGGCGGGGCCACCGTCAACGCCTTTACCAAGGACCTGTCCTTGGGAGGCGCGATGGTGGAGACGGACAAATCGTTCCTACCGGGGACGGAACTCAAAATGACCCTGTACCTTTCCCGATCATGGCAAGTGGTGAAAGTCCGCGGCCGGGTCAAATGGGTGAAGGAAATCGACCAGGGGCTGTATGAGATAGGCATCGAGTTCATTCATGAGATCCCCGGAGGCGTCATGTCGCTCATCAGCCATCTCTTCCGGAAACAGACGAAGATCCCCACGATCATCCTTAAATGAGGGGCTTCCGGAGCGAAAGGACCGCAGGACGGAACAGGGAGGGAAACATGACACAAGACGCAGACATTCTGGACCCGGCATTCGAAAAGCGCATCGAGGACGTTGTCGCGGAAAAGAAGAACGAGATTGAGAAAGTCCTTGTTGAAACTATCGACCAGGAAAAGGTGAAAGCACAACAACGGATTGCCGAGCTCGAACAGGAATTCCAAAAAGAAAAGGAAAACCTCAACCGGCATAAGGCCATGTTGGAGGCGGCGAAATCCGCCACCGAAGACATCCGGGGTCCGCTTCGGAAACATCTCGAACAAGCCCGGCACCTAAGGATCCAGCTCCGGCAGATGGCGGCCCAGATAGGGGAAGAATGCCGGAAGGCCGGCGAACTGACCCGGAAGATCCGGGAGCTTAGCCGGAACGCGGACGAAGAGACGACCCGCCTCCAGGCGAGGCTCGCGGACCGTTACGGGACGACCGCTCCGATCGCAGACTCCCTCGTGATGGGCAGCATTAACGCGGACTTGGAGCAGGAGGTGCGCCGGTTGAACGAGTTCGTGGAGCGGCTGTCCGCGGAAATTGGGGAGCCTGCCGGTGACGGAGAGGGCGCTATGGAGATCGGGATTGGGCGTGGAGACGATCTTCAGGTTCCAGAGAACTCAGGCCCGGGTGAAACCGCCGTTCCGCCGCCGGTTGCCCCGAAAGAGACCGCCGGCGGAACGGACTTGGACGCGATATCCGGGAAATTGGAAGCGTGCAGAAGGACGGAATCCGTTCCCAACGGGGGAGAGTTCCACTATTATCAGAAAGCCGCGGCCATCGTCCTGGATGGCGAATCTCTGCTGGCGCCGATGACCCGCTTGATCGAATCGGCCAAGAATCGTCACGCCCGTCTGGCCGAAACGAGATCCGCCAAAGAGCAGTTCTTCCTCAAGCGGGAGATTATCGATCAACAGGAGCTCCTGAGGAAGGTTGTTCTAAGGGCTGTCAAACTCTGCGAAAAGCAAAAGGGCCTTCTTCCCAACCACACGTCCGACATCATCGACGTCCAGACGCTCAAGGATATTCTCGAGAGGCTGAATATGGGCAACTGGAGCGACCCCTATGAAATGAAAACTTTCGAAGATAAGATCTCCGCTCTCAAGGCCTCATTATCCGCGAGGACATCGGATCGCTTGGTCTACCAGAAGTCTATCCTCGATCAGCTCAATTAATATTAAGCTCCTCCGCAAAGGACGGGACCGGACTTCAGGCGTCTTATTTTCGGCAAATCATGGACCTTAGGATAAGATTCTTGGGGCAAAAAATCGACTTTAAGGCTCCGGAATGCCCCTGAAAGCCGAACTAAACTAATAAATAACAATGAGATAGCTTGGGCTGCCCCTGCCTTTACCTCAAAATGCGAATCCTGCGGCGACAATTACACGATCTCTTTCTGCCTTCCGGAAATCCCGCCGAACGCCCCATCCTCCGGGCGCCTTTGAAATGGAACGCCATCGCGGTCGAGGTGACCAACTGAAATCGGACCCTTCTTCCGCGGCTCCGCTTCGCTGTGTTTATTACTCTTTTCCTTTCATGATCTCCAGGAACCGCCCGGCGCCGGCGGGAGCCTTTGTCAGGAGGCTCACGCCGATAACGACGACTCCCGAGAGGATGGTCGCCGGCACCCACTCGGACACGGCGGCTTTAAGCGCGGGGATGGAATACCAGATGATCTCCACGGCCGTCCCGATGAAGATCCCCGCCGCGACACCCCATTTGGTCAACCGTTTCCAATAGAGCGAGAGCAGGATGGCCGGGCCGAACGCGGCCCCGAGCCCGCCCCAGGCGAAGAGGACCATGTAGAAGACGAGCTTTTTCGCGTAGACGCCGATTGCAAATGCGATGAGGGCGATAAAGATCGTGGCCGTCCGGCTCCAGAAAACCAGCTGTCTCTGGGTCATCTCTTTTCCTTTGGCGAGGATCTTCTGGTAAATGTCCCGGATGAGGGCTGAAGAGGCCACGAGAAGCTGTGAGTCCGCTGTCGACATGATCGCGGCGAAGATGGCCGATATCGTCAGGCCGAAGATGAACGGATGGAGATGCCGCGCGCCCAATAAAGGATAGATGTTCTCCGGGTCCTTGGCCGGCAGGAGAGCGACATCGCTGTACATGGCCCGCCCGACAAGTCCGATGTACAAGGCCCCCCAGGCCATGATGACGTTCCAGACCGTCCCGATGAGGCCGCTCGCCCGCAGCCGCTCGGGGTTTTGGATGGACATATATTTATTAAGGATGTGAGGATTTCCCGGCGAGCCGAGCCCGATGCCGATAAACCCCAGGAACGCCCCGGTCGAGAGGGCGAACGGATCGAGGAGCTGCGGAGAGAGCCCCTTGAGGGTCGCCAGGACAAGGGGCAGACCGCCGAAGCGGACGATGGCGACAGCGGGCAGGAGGACGAGGGCGAAGATCATGAACATC
>Ga0315274_10012693_pt1 | contig 12009 bp, 18 predicted proteins | sample YL17G02_20_MG_FD_203700 | JGI IMG/M metagenome (GOLD analysis project Ga0315274, IMG submission 203700) | Sediment microbial communities from Yellowstone Lake, YNP, Wyoming, USA - YL17G02_20 | ecosystem: Environmental > Aquatic > Freshwater > Lake > Sediment | place: USA: Wyoming | collected... | reverse complement strand
GCCAAAATTCTACTACATATTCTGCGGGAATGGGATATGTCAAGATTATGGGAGTAAATATCATTGCGCCACCGATAATTATTACACCATTTATCGATGAATCTATCGCTTGTGTTACAAATCCAAAAACATTTGTAAAAGCTAGTCCAGAGTCGCTGAAAAATACTGCAAAAGAATTATAATCAGTTTTATATACCCTAAAGCGAACATATGGCTTTTGAACTCTGTTGAAATAAGTCGAGATCATTTCAAGGTCAGTTACAACATTTGATGGATAACTGAGGCCACATCTTGCTGTTGTAACTGGTGTGGGTGGAGACACTGTGCTGACCCATCGATGCATATTTATGACGTTTCCCTCGATGAAGAATTCTTGGAGAAGGAACTCATCATAATTCGGCGGAGTTGGTGTCGGCGTCGAAGACATTGAGCTTGAGAGTGTTATGATCGTTTTGTCGCTTCTCGGTTCTTCAGTGACAGTCGCAGTTGTCCCACCAGTGCCTCGAAACTCGATGATCGAATGTGGACTTTTTTCTCTTTGATTCTCGCCTTTTACTTTTATGATGTTAGGATGTGTGTGGAGAGGTGGATTTTGATATTGAATATTCGATTCAGGTAGTTTTCCGGTGTGTTCAGTAAGTGACCCGAGAGCATGTTTCTTCGGATGATGCTGATCCTCAGTTACTTCAGAGAGGTCAATATGTCGTAATGGAGTAAGGGGCATTTATTGATTCCACTCATCTTCCCAGTCCATGAAAGATACTTCGAAGCCCTTCGATTCGGCATATTCTTTGAACTCTCGCGTAGCCCCTGTATCGGCAGTAATCGCGATACGCTTCCAGCACGAAGACGGTATTAAAACTCTTTCACCAGAAAATACATGATCTCCAACATATTCCGGATTCTTTGTAACTAACCATTCTGCTTCGCGCAAATAAGAATCACCATAAAGATACGGGACAATTGTGTATCCAAGCCTTTCAACACAATTAGCATCAATAACAAAACATATTGACCCAGGTCCGGCGATAGCCGGATTTTCAGTGAGCGAAACCCCACTTGTCATATGACTTTTTATTGTCTTATTGTTTATATTGAATTCTGCTTTTCTTTGAGTAGCAAAGTGATATAGTGTTTTCGGATATTTTCCCATGGTTCTTTTTTGAAGATAATCTTTTGTGAAAGTCTCACTTGGGGGTAGCTTTTGTTCTTTTAGTATTTGAGAGAACTTGATCATCTACTATTTTCTCTTTAGTTCACCAACGTCTTGACCCGCTTGAATTCTCGCATCGATTTCGAAGGGGTTCGCGCGATATCCGTCAAGTTTCGTAAAGAGTGATATCGTCATCCAAAATAGTCCATAGAAAATCCACTGAAATATCGATAGGTAGATCTGTTGCTGAAGATGGATACGCTCATGGACTCTCACTGTGAGATTGTTGAAGTCGTATTCCTCAACATAGAAAATACACCAACCGAAAGAAAAGGCATCATATTTCATTACGAGTTTCTTGTATAACCAGCTACCCTTCACAGTGACGAGTTCCCACGCTCCGTCTTTCCATCCTCGACCAACAACTTGTTCCGTCGCAATGAGGAATCCTACGAATGGAAGAACAAAAATCATCGTGAGTGACGACCACACATACGTGAGATATCTAAGAAAAATATTATTCGGCCAGGGATTAAATTGGGTCATTTTTGTTATTTTGGTTCCTTTATGGTGTCGGTATCGTCACCACCACTAGTTTTGAATTTTGACATTATTGATTGAAACAATGGTTGGAGTAACTTCCATCCCACGGCAGCCCCCAATCCAGGCACTAATCCCCATACAAGATATTGTGGAATAGTTGTCGTTTGACTTGGATGGATCGCTAGAGCAAATAACATTGCGAAAAGAGCAGGCACAATTGCCATAATCATGTTTATCCATTTATTATCCATAAAATGAATTGGCGCTCGATCCGATGCCATCTTTAAAACCGTTATTACTGCTGAGGATGCTATGGCCACAACCAGGAATTCCCAGCAAAATATAGTGGTGATATCAAACATAACTTTCACACTCCTTCTTTTTAATTATTATGGGAATTGTTTGGAGGGATAGCTAAAACGATATATCTTCACCAACGGATGGGTGTTCTCTATACCACTTTATTGTTTCTAATAAAGCCTTATCGAAAGGTATTTTGTTTTCGAAACCGATAAGTTTCTTTGCGAGAGAAATATTTGATTGCCGATATTTAGAGTCACGAACGCCATCTCTATTCACAAAAATAATTTCGCTTTTGCTTTCGGATAAGTTTATTATTTTTTTGGCGAGTTCAAGAATGGTCATGTAATTGCCTGGGTCTCCAATGTTTAATATTTGGCCAGCTATTTTATCGGAATGAATACACAAATCAACGGCATCTACGAAATCATCGATATAGCACCAACATCTCATCTGAGATCCATCATTTACAATTGGGATTGGTTGGTTATTTACTGCTTTTCTAACAAAAATTTGTATTGCCCCCTCGCCCGTTTGTCCACCGCCAAAAATCCCAAATGGTCTTAGTGAGCAAATATCCATTCCGTATTGTTTGTGATATGCGATTGCGAGTTGATCGCCAAACAATTTGCTTATTGAATATGTTAATCTCAAATTATGGACGGATGTAAACAATGATTGCCCGTCAATTTCATCGTAGTTACTCGAATCACCGTAAATTTCGCTAGATGAAAGAATTATGACTTTTGGTATTTGATTTTTGTGACAAAGATCAATTACATTATGGGTCCCAATTCCGTTTGTAACAATTGTGTCAACTGGTTTTTTGTGATAATTTGATACCCCCGCTACTGCCGCGCAGTTAATTACAACATCGATATGATCTCGTATGGTAAAATCAAGTGTTTTCCTATCTAAAATATCACCATTTATGAATTTCGCTATTTTGTTTCTTACTTCCGGAAAATATTGAAGTGTGTCACGAGACAAATTGCCAAGACCAACTACTTCATGACCACAATTAAGGAGTCTTTTGGCAAGATGAACTCCTATAAAACCCTCCAAGCCGCAAATTAGAATTTTCATTATTTCTTACCACCACTGACATATTCCATAAAAGCTTTTAAAATTTCTTTCCAATCAGTGGCTCCAACATGAGTCTTGTTTTTTCTGGAATCATAATCACATTTATCGCATTCCCAGCCACAACCTTTATCGTCACAAATATGGGCCATTTCTATTTTACAGTTGGGACACTTCATTGATAAAATTCTCCTACTTTTAAACAAATATATTCAATTTGTTCTTCCGTTAATTCTGGATACATTGGCAAAGATAAAATTTGCTTACTTAACATTTCTGTTATTGGTAACTTTCTGTTATTATTGTTTTTGTATGCTCCCTGACAATGAATCGGTATGGGGTAGTGGACGCCGCAAGATACTCCATTTGATTCCAGGAATTTCTTTAATTCATCTCTCCTATCTGTTCTAATAACATAGAGATGAAACACTTGATTCTCATATTTTGGATCTTCCCAGCACATTTTATGAAGAATTTTTATTTGTTTAATTTTGTTAAGTTTCTGATCGTAGTGTCGCGCAGCACTTCTTCTTTTCGTATTCCAATCAAGGATGTATTTTAGTTTTACATTGAGAATTGCGGCTTGTAAAGCATCCATACGAAGATTCATACCAACAATTTCAGATTCATATTTTGATTTTCGTCCGTGATCTCTAAAGGCTTTCGCAAATTCATAAACATCTCTATTATTTGTGGTAAGACATCCCGAGTCGCCAAATCCACCGAGGCACTTCCCAGGGAAAAAACTAAAACAAGTTGTATTTTTAGAGCCGACATAGGAACCATCATTGTATTTCGCAAAATGAGCTTGAGCAGCATCCTCGATAATCGTAACATTTTCGACTTTCACATTATCCAATTTTTGGCGTAGCAAATCGACATCCACAACATTGCCAAATAAATGGACAGGGACAATACCGTTGATATCACTACAAAATCCGACCATATCTACGGCATCATTTAAATTCATTAGTCCATTTTCTTCATCAACATCGATAAAATTGGCATAAATATCTAATGATTCCCCGGCTTCTGCTGTGGCCACGAAAGTGTTAGATGGCGTCACGAACTCATTAAGTTTGTGTGCTTTCATGGCAATTTGTAGCGCGGATGTCCCCGATGAACATCCAACACAATATTTAGCCCCTACTTTTTTGGCAAAATTTTCTTCAAACTCTTCCAAATATGGTCCACCAATGAATGCGCAATTGTCAATAACATTTTTAATCGCAGCATCTATTTCCTCCTTAATGGATAGATAATTGGCCCTAAGATCCACAAATGGAATTTTCAATTTTTACCTCTTTCTATTATTAAATTTTATCATTTTTTAAGTTGGTTGATATTGTTAGTCGTCGTCAAGGAGTAGTTCCCAAATAAGTCTTCTAAAATCCTTTTTACCAGTCAATTTTATATTCTCATTGATATTGTGAGAGGTATCGCCAAATATCTTTGATTCAATTAGTTTTTCTTTTTGTCCAACCAAATCACCATAAAGATTGTTTGTTATAATAATTGTTGTTGAATAATCTCCATAAATGTTTCTTTTTATTTTGAGATCATGAACCGTATCGCCAAAAATATTATATCTAAAGGCGGCGTATCTTTCGCCTTGATGCCAAAAAATTCTTTTCCAATGTCCATATATGTTATGAAAGAATAGAGATAGGCCACCCATTCCTCTAGTGATGAGAGATGAGGTTAGTCCTCTTGTGATAAGCGACATGACTAAATAGGTTCGTCAATAGGCATACGTTCAAAAACATTGGCCATTGTTGGGTTCCCTTGTTCGTCAAACAAGTTAAACGTAACAAGAGGAGTAGAACCATCAGGCTTATACATAATCATCTGATTGTTCTGTATCTTCCATCGCCCAAATTCTGCTCTTTCCAAAACAAGAACTTTTTGAAGAGTTTCTTCAGCCCTTATTGCTGCAATAGAAGCAGAAACAGCGGCCGTAGTAGCAGCGTATGCAGCTGTATCGGCTTTTTCGTATGCAAAAGATGCAGCTACAGCAGCAATTGATGCTTCTTCATAAGCAAGAGAAGAGACTCCATCACTTTAACTCTTTTTGGAAATTCCTTCTTATTTTTAATTCGCGCAGCTTCTATTAATTTATTAACAGCTTTTTCGTCATTTTCATTAACGGAGATAACTGGAACAGTAACGGCGGTGATAATTTTCTTTTTTGATTCGACAACATATTTGGCATCTTTTATTTCTTTAACTACTTCTTTTGTTTTTGACAAAAAAAGGATATCATTATCGCCAATATTATTTTGATCAAATATTTTTGCCGAATATACGATACTATTGCCCTCTTTAAGCAAAGATATCTTGTCTTTTATTTTTTGATAATGCTCTTTAGATAAAACCTTCAAACATTTGATTTGTCTAGGTTTGTTTTGATCTACGATGGTGATGGTTATGATTTTACTATCCATGCTTTAATTATCATCATTTTTTATCTCCGCAATCTTCTTTACTTGGCGGAATCGACAGCTTTTCTTCATATGGCTTAAAATCTTTTTCAAAATGACATCGAAGACCACTTCTATAAAAGTGAGTTTCCGCCGGATGTCCAAAAATAACCGCATTTGAATCAATACTTTTCGTTACGAGCGATCCCGCCCCGATGATCGAATCTCTGCCAATAACAACTCCCGGCAAAATGACCGACCCCGCCCCAATAATTGCCCCATTTCTTATAATTACTGCCGTCCTCTGTAAACAGCTTTTGCTATTTGGGCAAAGTGGATGTATAGTATTGGTAATCACGCAACAAGGACCTATCCAAACATTATCTTCAATTACTGTATATTCCGGAATGAAACATGATGAATGAATTCTAACATTATTCCCAATTTTTACATGATGACCAATTTCCGTATGTGTTCCAATTGAGCAATTGTCACCAATGACAGTATCTTCACGAATGATGGCATAGTGCCCGGAATTAAAATTATCACCTATTTTTACTCTTGGATAGATAAGTGTTCCTTCTCGTATTTTGGAATTTGTGCCGATTTCATATCCAGCATTGGTAATCATGCGACACCTCCATGGATTTCTTATTATAACAAAAAAGATAATTATTGTATGGTAAAAATTAGATATGATTAGAATATATGGTCAAATATATGTAATTATTGGGCCCGCCGATTATGTTCGATACGCTGGGAAACACAAACTTGATAGACACGATTGTCAATTATCGCTTTATGCTTATTTAACAAAAACAATTAACAGGGCGATGACACATACTGAAATTAATAGACCGTATTTTATGTGGTTGAGAGAAATGTTCCAAAGAGGTATCCGGCCAAACATAAAATGTATAGAAACTTGTTATTCGCTTACTGAACTTAATGCTAGAGAAAGATATTGGATTCAATTTTATAAGGGGAAATATTCAGATTTGTTAAACAATGCTGAGGGCGGCGAGGGCGATAGTAGAATTGGTCAAACTCCATGGAACAAAGGTCTTACCAAGGAAACAGATGTTCGCATAGCCAAGGCAACTATTTTGGTTAAGGCTCATCATGCGGATTTTTCTGGTGATAAAAATCCAATGTATGGCAAGAGCCCCACAGACTTTATGGATGATGAGGCGATATTATTGTGGAAAAAGCGCATCAGTGAATCTGGGAAAATAGCACAAAATAAACCGGAAGTAAGAGAAAATCAAATTGATAAACATAAATATTGTTCAGAGAAAACAAGACGCAAAATAAGCGAGATGTCAAAGAAAAATTCTGTTATTCGTCGCGGTGTGGACCACCCAATGTTCGGAAAATGTCACCGGGAAAGCACGAAACAAAAAATAGGAGAGGCGATAAGAAAGCATTTTATGACTATGGACATTGTTGATTATTCATAATATTTGCTTGAATTTGTTCTAAAATTTTTACAACACTCAGGCCATCATACCCATTGGTTATTGGATTTTTGTTATTTAACACACAATCAACAAAATGATTTATTTCCCTTTTTAGTGGTTCTTCGGTGGATATTTTTGGTATGAATGTGTCCCCGGCTCTGAGTTTAATGTCATACGCTTGTTCCCCTTCTTTTGGTATATAATCGATACCCTTATCGTATACCATTATTTTAAATTCATTGGAAACATCGTCATATACGATCATTTTACGTTCACCGACTATTACGCATCGTCTAACTTTTAACGGGTCGATCCATGAGTTGTGAATATGTGCCAATTTGTTATTCGGATAATACAATGTGGTAAAAACCGTATCATACATTTTTGTATATTTTAATCCGGAGGCCGTTATTTTTTCCGGTGTGCTGCCCATTAAAAAATTGGCAATGGTAATATCATGGGGCATAATACTCCATACAACGTTAATATCTTCTTTTACTTGGCCAAGATTAAGTCTATGAAAATACATATATATAATGTTGCCAAAATATTCTTTATTGTCTATTAATTCTTTTATCTTAAGAACCGCCGGATTATAAAGAAATGTATGACCAACCATAAGAACACACTTGTTTTTTTCTGCTAAATCACATAATTCTTGTGCCTCCTTAGAATTTGTGGTTAAAGGTTTCTCTACGAGGCAATTTTTTCCTATCGATAAAAAATATTGAGCAATTCCATGGTGTGTTGTTGGTGGGGTAATAATAAAAATGCCATTTGCTTCTTGGAATTCTTTTTTGCCAATACTATAATGAGCAAAGTCGGAACAAACCAAAGCTTCCGTTAAACGAAATTTTTTAGCCACCAGTTTTGCTGCCTCAATATTGGTATCACACAAAACGGTGATTTGAACATCTTGATTTTCTAATAAAGTTCGAATAATATTTTTAGCCCAATAACCTCCGGCACCGATTATCGCTGCTTTAAACATACTAAATGCCCTTGTAGCATTCTGCCGATATCCACACCGGATTATCAAATTCATGTCCACAATCAACGCAACGATAATAATGACCTTTTATCCTACCATCATAAGCAATTTCTTCGGCATAATGACCAACACCGTCATGGTTTTGATGTAGAATCGCAATTGGTATTTTTGCTAACTCAGAATTAAGACAATAAACAACCCGGCAATTACATCGGGGGCAACCGTAATTTCCTTCTTTTTTCTCTTCTTTTTCGTCCATTATTTCACACTCTCTTTCACTTTCTCACATTTGGATATTTTGAAACAAATTCTTCACACACAATCCGTAATCCCTCTTGAACATTTGTTTTTGGTTTCCATCCGAGTGCCGTAATTTTGTCGATATTTACAGATTTCTTTTGGATTCCCGTTTTATCACCAGACCAAATAATTTTGCCGTCATATTCCATGTTTTGTTGAATTAATTCTGCTATCTCTTTTATTGAAATGTCGATTCCAGAAGCAATGTTTATTGGCTCCTTGTCGTCATAATTTTCCATGACAAGAACAAGCGCATCACAAAGGTCGTCAGCAAAAATAAAATCTCTTAATTGCGACCCATCTCCCCATAATTCGAGTATCGGTTGTTTATTGATTTTTGCGAGATATATCTTGTGGATCATTCCTGGAATAACATGTGAATTTTCTAAATTAAAATTATCGTTTAGTCCGAAAACATTGGTGGGAATCGCTACTATAAAATTGCACCCATACTGATCCCGGTATGCCTTTGATTGAATATCTAACATTCTTTTGGCAAAGGCGTAACCATAATTTGATTCATGGGGCCACCCATTATGTAGATCACATTCTTTTAATGGTTGTGAAGCGTTTTCCGGATAAATACATGTTGAAGCAAGAGAAATTAATTTCCGAACCTTAAACATTCTGGCAGCATTAAGAACATTTGTGTTGATAAGAATATTGGATGTAAAAAATTCTCCAAGATAACTCATATTGGCGTTGACACCGCCCACACGAGCGGCAAGATGAAAACAATCGAATTCTTCTAATTTATGAAATACATTCTTACAGATGCCACCATTGGCAATAACCGACCATTCGAGAAATGTCTGATATATCTTCTGGCAATCGGTTAAATCACCGGACGTTACATACAATTTATTGTTGCTCAACTTTTTGGTTAGTGCGGACCCAATTAATCCGGTAGATCCAGTAATAATTGTCTTTTTATTGTTCATTTTGTGATCTCAAACGGAATGTTGCTCGTTACGAACTCTTCTCTTATTTTATACTCTCCTGGCCTATGTGTGTTTGGCATTCTTTTAGATAAAACTTTCGTCCACTTGAATTCCGGAAAATCTTTTTTGGCATTGGTTCCATAAGTGAAAATATATTTAGCCCCGACATTCCTGACTTTATCCATTAATTCTTTTGTCTCAATTTTGTTATAGAGATTGTCATAATTTTTGTGTTGTGACTTATCAATATAATTTGAACAATTTGAACAATATGGGGGATCAACAAATACTAGGTGTGATTTTTCTGGTTTATATTTTGATGCCGGGTCACAATAAAATGTTCCCTCTTTAAGAATGGATAAACATTTAATCGTATTTTTTATCGGCAATTTAAACTGTTTGTAGATTTTCCAACTAGATAATTGGCCGACAAAAAGTCCAGTCATATTTATTCTGATGTAGACCATTTCACCGGGGTGTGATAAACCAAGACATCTAACATCGGTTTTGTCCGGATGTTTATCAACGATTTTCTGAAGTTCTTCTAATCTCTTTTCTGTAGCATAAATTTTTAACCAGCCCCACAAAAGTATTAGGTCGGAATTCGTATCATAACCAATAAATCCCTTATTTAAGTTTCCCACACTCATCGAAAAAGAGCAAGACCCAGCGTAAGGTTCTATTATCCATGAGAATCTTGGAAATTTAAAATCAACTTTTTTCAGTAAGCGCCACTTGGAACCTACATAGCGGAACGGTGGGCGAATAACATTCATGGTTTGTCATAATCCTTGACGAGTGTTCCCTCCCACAACTTGATATTTAAGTATTGTTGAAATTCAATACGAGTATTTTTATTGTAGGTCAAAAGGCTCATAACATATTTTTCCGCCTTTATTTTATCATCGAATTCGAGAAATACTAGACGACAATCATCACTATATGTAACGAGATATTTTTTCATCGAACGCATCCTAGATCATATTCTACCATTTTTTGAACAAGACCGGGAAATGAAACCTTTCTTTCCCACCCCAATAGATCCTTAATCTTTTTTGGATTCCCCTGCAAATAACTAACTTCTGATGGACGGAAATATTTTGGGTCTATCTTTATTAATGTTTTGCCATTAACAATTCCGGTTTCATTAATTCCTTTGCCAATCCATTCAATTTTACCAATACCGGCATACTCAAATGTCAACTCGCAAAATTCTCTAACTGAGTGCGATTCACCAGAAGCGATTACAAAATCATCCGCTTTATTACCGAAGGTTAATATCTTATCAATTGCTAGGACACTATCACTGACATCTAGCCAATCTCTTCTAGAGTCAAGATTTCCGAGATAGAGACAATTTTGTAATCCATATTTGATTTTTGCCGCTGCCATTGTAATTTTCCGTGAAACAAATGTTTCTCCCCTTGTAATGCCGCTAGTGTTGAAAAGAATCCCATTTGAGGTAAACATCCCGTATGCTTTTCTATAATTTTTTACGATGTGATAACCAAATGCTTTCGCACAGGCATATGGACTCATTGGTGATATTTTTGATTCCTCATCTTGCGGCGGTGGAGTGTCACCATAAATTTCCGACGAGGAAGCTTGATAAAATCTGACATTCGGACAAATCGCCCGACAGGCATCAAGAAGACGAAGAACACCCATTGCTGTTACATCAACGGTTGAATCAGTAAGGTCGAATGATACTCTCACATGAGATTGAGCCCCAAGGTTCGCAATAAAATCTGGTTTATATTTTATTAATGTTGTCCAAATAGAATTGGAATCGGTTAGGTCAAAGTATTCAAGTTTGAAATTTCTGTTTTTGAATAAATCATCGATTCTATCGGTGGCAATTAGTGATGTTCTTCTCTTAAGACCGATTACATCATAGCCACAATCAATATAATGCCTACAAAGATTGCTCCCAATATGTCCGGTAGCACCGGTTATTAAGATTGTTTTCATAGAAAAATTATAACAAGAAGAAAAGGAGGTGTGTTATTTTTTGATGTGATGCGGCTCTTCGTTAATGGTGTCCCAATTGTGTGGGTCGCTCATTAATTCAGAAGGTAAACGAATACTTATTTCGGACCGACATGTGGAAACAGCATCATTCAAATCTGTGGCAAATTTTTCATATTTTTTAACGCGACTTTCAAATTCATCCAAAGAAGGTCCCAGTTTCGCATCCTCGATTAAATCAAGTAAATACTCAACAATATGAATTTGAATAAGGTTCCCGTTGTCCCCATTTATATTGAAATTCTTCCTACATAATAAATTCGCTCTTTGCCGGGCCAAAAATTTAAATAGGTCAAGTTTATTGTCGAGTTTCTTCAAAACAGATCTTCTTATCGATACTAACAGTTTCATTTCTTTAGCCATTCATCATATTTCTTGTTTCTTTCGTTGAAATATTCATTAAGCTCATCAATAAACCACCATATTACATCGTTGTTTAATTTCTGATTCTTTGATTTTTCTATGAGTTTTCTTAGAATGTTCGCCTCCAATGTTATGGTCCCAAAGTAAATATCAACATTCTTTCTAATGTGATCTTCCAATTCTCTTAAACAATTATAAAGAACAATTCCGTCAGTTTTTGGCTTTGGAACTTCTCCCTGTTCATATCCGCGATAAAATTTACATTCTTTACATTCATCCGGGTCTTTGTTGTGAGTGAACACTCCACCAGCATCGCACCCCTTAATAGTGTCACCATGGAAACAATCGGGTCTAGACAATGACCATTTTAAATTCTCGAAGAAATTCTTATTATTTTTATTGTTTTGTATATATTTCACACAATCTC
>Ga0315274_10012692_pt1 | contig 12010 bp, 8 predicted proteins | sample YL17G02_20_MG_FD_203700 | JGI IMG/M metagenome (GOLD analysis project Ga0315274, IMG submission 203700) | Sediment microbial communities from Yellowstone Lake, YNP, Wyoming, USA - YL17G02_20 | ecosystem: Environmental > Aquatic > Freshwater > Lake > Sediment | place: USA: Wyoming | collected... | reverse complement strand
GGACTGTGCACCCTCACCGAGTACTACCACCACCTAATGCACATTCCTCGACGAACCGCCGGATGCGGACCCGCATGTCCGGTGGTGTGAGAGGGAGGATGGGCGACCCATCCTCCCTACTCGATTGCCACACATGAAGATCGAGCCTAGTCGGGGCGGCGCGCGTCCTCGAGCCAGCGCGGAAACTCGGCCGAAGCCAGGATGCCCTCAGCTCGCGCCCAGCGGCCGGTGGCGTACCCCCAGAAGTCATAGTCGAGCTTGGAAACCTTGCCCTGGATGGCGCCCCACAGCGTCCAGCCGACATCCGACATCAGCGCGAACAGACGCATGCGCGCCAGGAGGTGGCGGGCCGGCTGCCCGAAGTACGCCTGACACAGCTCGGAATAGCGTGGTTCGTCGTACTGCAATTCCTGGCAGGTGTTGCCCAGTTCGAAGCACGGGTCGTTGTTCCCGCTGTACTCGAAGTCGATCAGGCGCAGCGCCTGGCCGTCATCGATGTAGTTCTCGGCCAGCAGGTCGTTGTTGCACGGGACGGTCGGCAGGGCCTGCGCTCCGACCGCGTCCTCGATGCGCGCCACCGTGGCGAGGCGGTCACGGTAGGTATCGGGGATGCGGACCTCATGTTCCTTGACCATCTGCAGGTAGAACTCGATCAGCCGGAACATGTTGAAGTCGTGAAGGAAGCGTGGGCCGGCGTGGAGCCGGCGCAGGGAGGCGGCGATGCGAGACGGAATGCCCGGCGCCTTCAGGCTTTCGATCGACATCGTGCGGCCCGGAATGAACTCGAGGACCATGACGTCGGCCTCCGGCAGGTAGTGGATCACCTGCGGTCCCACGCCGGCCTCGGCCGCCGCACGCGTGTTGTGGTACTCGTTCTTGCGATCGACGGCCAGCAACTCGGTGCTGGCGCCCGGGATTCGCACGAAGTAGGGCGTGCCGTCGATCTCGACTCGGTAATTGGTGTTGGTCAGGCCGCCGGACATCGGCTGGACGGTGACCGTCCGACCCTTCCAGGCGGGGATCCGTGCGATGACCTCGTCAATGGTGATCGTCATGCAAGCCTCCTGAAACCACGCTGCCTGCCGGACAGGCAGGGGCGACCCATGGGCCGCCCCTGCGCCAATACGCGATCCGCGAACCCGCCTATACCCGCAAGCGATCGCCCTTCGGATCGTGCAGCACATCATCGGCCACTTCGGCCGGGATAGGCTTGCCGAAGATCTCCACCTCCAGCTTTGTCCCCGGCCGGGCCAGTGCAACGGGCAGGTAGGAGTAGGCGATGTTGCGCTTGACGGTGAAGCCGTAGCCGGCGCTGCGCAGGCGGCCGACCACGTTGGCGCTCTGCAGCACCGCCTCGCCGCCGTAGATCGTCAGGTAGTCCTCGCCGCCGATCACCAGCGTGCACAGCTTCTGCGTGATACCCTGTGCCTTGATCTTGGCCAGCGCCTCGCGCCCGACGAAGTCCCCCTTGTTCGGACGCACGCAGAACCCAAGTCCACCCATGTAGGGGTTCTCGGTCATGGTGACATCCATGCTGTAGTAGCGGTAACCCTTCTCCAGGCGCAGGGAGTCCAGGACCTTGTAGCCTCCCGGCTCGATGCCGAACTTCTGGCCGGCGGCGTACAGGGCGTCCCACACCGGGGTCGCCCACTCGATGGGTACATAGAACTCCCACCCGAGCTCGCCGACGTAGGTAACGCGTTGGGCCAGCACCGGCACGCCCTGGATATCGATCGTAGCCGAGCTCATGTAGGCGATGGCCTTGTTCGAGACATCGCTCTTGGAAACTGCTTGCAGGACTTCGCGCGCCTTCGGTCCCCAGAGCCCGATGGTCGCCAGCTCCTCCGTGACATCGCGGATCTCGACCGGCGGGTCGCCCGGGCGGACGCCCAAGCGGACGAAGCCCAGGTCGTTGCCGATGAAGTTGGATCCGGTGACCAGCCGGAAGTGGTCCGGCGCCAGACGGGTGATGGTCACGTCGGCCTCGACGTTGCCCTTGGTGTTGAGGAACTGGGTGTAGACCGCGCGCCCGACCGGGACGTCCATTTCGTTGTCCGCCAGGCGCTGGAGCAAGGGCAGTGCGCCGGGGCCGCGCAGGTCGATCTTGCCGAACGACGACATGTCGAACATCGCCACCCGCTCGCGGCAGGCGACGTGTTCCTGGCCGACGCGCTCGAAGTACGGCGGCCGCGTCCAACCCCACTCGCGCTGTTCGGCGCCCATTCGTCGCCACGGCTTGCCGGGCTGGAAGTAGTTCACCCGCTCCCAGCCGTTCTTCTCGCCGAAGACGGCCCCGAGCTCCTGCAGCCGGTTGTGGATCGGGCTCACGCGGTGTGGGCGTGCCCACTCGTTCTCATCGTTCGGGTAGCGCAGCAGGTAGTAGTACTTGACGCCTTCACGCGTGCGCTCTGCGGCATAGGTTGGGTCGGAGTAGTAGCGGCCAAAGCGCCAGGCGTGGAAACCGAAGATGTCGAGCGACGGCTCGCCCTCGACGATCCACTCGGCCAGCACCTTGCCCATGCCGCCCGCTCCGCCGTAGCCATTGAGCGACAGGCCGGCCGCGCACCAGAAGCCCTTCACGCCGGGCAAGGGTCCCAGCAGGGGCCGGCTGTCGGGCGTGTACGCTCCCGGGTGCCGGACCAGCGTCACGATCTCGGCCCGGTCGAGGAACGGGATACGGCGGATGACGCCCTCCAGCAGCGGCTCGAACTGTTCGTAGTCGCCGGGCAGGGCCTTGCCCCCATGCTCCCAGGGCACGCCATCCACCCAGCGGGCGGTGGGATTGAGTTCGTAGCCGCCGACAACGATCCCGCCCGACTCCTCGCGCAGGTACACCAGATTGTCGGGATCGCGCACGCATGGGGTCTGATGTGGAAGTTCCTTACCTGGAACGGCTTTGAGGGCGATGTGCTGGTGATCCACCGGCGTGGTGGGGATATGCAGGCCGGCCATGGCCGCCACCTGCGCCCCCCACAGACCGGCGGCGTTGACCACGATCTCCGTCCGCACATCGCCCTGGTTCGTGCGCACCTTGCGGATCTCGCCCTGGGGCGAGATCTCGAAGCCGGTGACGCGTGTGTCGGTGTGAACGGATACGCCCATCTCGCGCACGCGGCGGGCGAGGTCGGTCGTCGTCAGATACGGATCCAGGTGGCCGTCGCGCGGCAGGTAGATGGCGCCGTACAGGCTCTCCTTGGTGAGGGACGGGAACAGCTTGAGCGTCTCGTCGGGGGAGATGACCTCGCATTCGAGGCCGATGGCCTTGGCCTGGCTGATGTTGCGCTGAAGTTCCTTCAGTTGGGCTTCGCTGGACGCCAGGCGCAGGCTGCCGACGTGCTGGATCAGCCCCAGCTCGCTGAACAGGTCGATGCTGTACTTGCGGATCTGCATCAACGTGGGCGAGGTGTGGAACTGGGTCACCAGCCCGGCCGCCCAGCCGGACTCGCCGCTGGCAATCTCGCCCTTCTCGAGCAGCATCACATCCTTCCAGCCAAGCTTGGCCAGATGGTAGGCGATGCTGACGCCCATGATGCCGCCGCCGATCACGACGACCCTGGCTTGATCCTTCATGCCGACCTCCAAACGGGGAGTCTTTGTGGCGGTCGCATCCGGGAACACCCCTGCGGCACCCCGCCGCCGGGCGAAAGCGGCGGCGAGGTGGCGCAGAGGCCGGAGGGCACCGGCCCTCCGGCCGTCCGCGAACAAGACTACTCGGGCGGGATCTCCTTGAAGGCGAAGTCGACGTTGATGCCGCGCGTCTTCTGCCGATTCTTGATGATCAGGTACCAGACGGCGGACAGAACGATGATCCCGAAGGCGATGATCTGCGCCCACAAGCCCTTCGGGAAGTCGGCGAAGTTCCAGTTGCCGAGCACGCCCAGCGACGGGGCGAGCAGGAAGGCGACGACCATCGACATGCCGAAGCCGCCGCCGATCATGCCCAGCGCCGAAAGCCACGGCGCCTTGTCGCCCCGCAGCCAGCCCATGATGTGGCTGCGCATCGGGTACAGGAACGCCACCACAGCAGCGATGGCGCCCAGCCGCACCAGCCAGACCAGGAGGGCGCTGGCGAAGGCCTGCGGCGCCAGGATCCAGGCGGTCCAGATGAACGCCGCCACGCCGAGCAGCGTGAACAGCAGTGCCACCAGGCCGTTGACCGTGTACTTCGATCCCGGCGAGGCCTGGTAGACGTCCTTGGCCCGGTAGGGCAGCAGGGCGCCGGCCAGGCAGGTGATGATGAACACGTAGCCGCAGCCGAAGGTCACACCCAGCGTCAGGCCCACCCATCCCGGCACCAGGTTGTAGGCGAAGATGACCGGGAGGCTGAAGAGGAAGTACGCGAGGTGGGCGTTGACCGGTGTGTGGTAGCGCTCATTGACCTTGCTGACCCACTCGGGCAGCAGGCGGTCGAGGCTCATGGCGACCATCACGCGGGTCATGCCGATGTAGCAGTTGTGCACGATCTGGTGCGAGTTGAGGATGTAGCCCAGGCCGATGAGGAGGACGACGATCGGGCTGGCGGTGACCGCCACGGCGATGATGTTCGGCCACAGGTAGAAGCCGCCCACGGTCGCCTCGGGGATCAGCGACCAGTACCCGGCGCCGGCCACGTACAAGAACTGCGGCCCGGCCAGGCGCTCAAGCCCGGCGGCGATCAGGGCTAGCAGGATGCCCGTGACGATCAGTGAGCCGACGATGATGATCGACTGGTTCTTGAACGAGCGGGCGTCCTTGATCTCGCCGTTCTGCTGGGCCGAGTAGGTAGCCCACTGCAGCGAGGTCCAGGCGATGGGGGCCACGAGCAGCGTGGCGAGCAAGGAGGGAGGCGGGTTGAGGTCGATCCCGGCGGCAGCGACGGCGTCGACCGCCGTCTGGTAGAAATTGGCGCCGCCACCGGAGGCGACGGCGAAGGCGTTCAGCCGCTCAACGAACTGCGCCGGTGGGGTGAAGAACAGCACGGCGAACATCACGCCGAAGGCGATCAGCACGACGTACCACATCACCCACTGCAGGCGGACGTAGTTCTTGAAGCCGGAGCACAGGATCACCAGGGCGACGAAGGCGTTGAGGATGCTGGTGATGATGATCCCGGTCGACTGGGTGAACCACACGCCCAGGTTGGACAGGCCGGGGCTGTTCAAGGTCGCCCCCAGGCCCAGGAAGAGCGGGGCGAAGCCCAGGTAGGAGAGCAGCCAGCCGGACAGGGCCACCCACTGCAGGATCCAGATCACGTAGCCGGACATCACGACGGTGAAGGCCGTGCCGCCGCCGAACACGCGGCTTTCGAAGACGTAGTCACCGCCGGAGCGGGGGAGCGCCGTCGACAGCCAGACGTAGGCGAAGGCGATCGGGATTTCGATCAACATGGCCAGCAGGATGCCCCACACGAGCCTTCCGCCTGGCAGGGCGCCCGGCGCCCACAGGTAGGTCCATGGGAAGATCAGGCCCATGGTCAGGATGTTGTAGACGAATGCGGAGTACGGGGACATGACCCGGACAAGGCCGGAGGCTTTACGGGTAAAGACCTCGGGGGTCGCGCTCAGGGTTGCCATAGCATCTCCTCCACAGGATCAAGCGTTCTGCGAAACCGGACTCCAGCGAGAGCTTTCGCCTTACACACCTCCTTGGCACAGTGGGCAGGCGAGGGTCTACCCGGATGTCATCTGGTAGCCGTCGACGTTACCATCCGAGAGATTGATGAGCGCTCCCCTGAGACGACCCTCGCCGTACTCACTCCCGGGGTTGATACACAACGTGCGGCCGATGCGAGCCGCGGCGGCGGATTCGTGGATGTGGCCGTGCAGGCCCAGAGCCGGCTGGTGGGTCTGGATCGCCTTGCGCACGGACTGGCTGCCTGCGCCGTGCATCACCAGCTGCCCGGCCTTGACGATCGGCGCCGGCGGGTCGGTGTTCCAGTCCAGCTCGGGGCAGGTGTCCAGGGTCGAGTCCTTGGGCGGATCATGGAAGTTGAAGATGCAGCGCTGCATGTCGGAGACCCGGGCGATCATTCCGTCGATGATGCGGCCCAGCTCCTCGTCGGTGACCTCGCGCGGTGTCTTCCACGGCGTCAGGGTGCTGTTGCCGACGCTGATCATCGTGTGCTGGTCGTCGATCGGCACGACCACGCCCTCGCAGTCGATGAAGGTCTTCGCGCCGGAAGTCTTCATGACATCCAGTACGTCCGGGTAGTCATCGTTGCCGCCGGTGACGTAGCACTTGATGCCGGTGCCGCCCAGCCGGGTCTCGGATAGCTCGATCCACGATTCCAGTCGCTGGCGGGCCAGGCTATGGAACAGGGCGTCGACCGCGGCCCGATCGGCGGACAATGCGCGGAACTCTTCGTCGCTCATGACCTTGGAGTAGAAGCCGAGCATGCCGATGCGCTCGAGCAGGCCCTTCAGGGCGTCCTCCGTCTCGATGATCTCCGTTGTGCCTTGCAGTGTGGCCCGGTAGCGGCCGGGGGCCTCCTGGATGATAGGCACGGCGATCTTGCCGATGATGTCGCCGCCCATCACCAGCACCTGGGCGTCGTAGAACTTGCCGGCGTTGAGGAACTTGCGGAAGGTGCGCTCCGATCCGTGCAGGTCGGTGGCGAAAAACAGCCGGGTGGTCTTGCTGGAACCCTTCTTCCCGAAGGACGGCATACCGGTCTCCTGGGCCTAAGCCTCGGGGGTCTCGTGGCCGTTGCCGCCCGCTTCGGGGCCGGCCAGGACGACGTTGATCGAGTGCGCCTTGAGCTCGGCGCGCGACTCGGGCGACAGCCCGGCGTCGACCACCAGGGTGTGGACGTGATCGAGCGGGGCGATCTCGAAGTTGGAGACCACGCCCCACTTGCTGTGATCGGCGACGATGATCACCGGGCCGCGGGTGCGGTCGACCATCGTCTGGGCGATCTCGGCCTCGACGCTGGACGGCGTGGTGCAGCCGTACTTGAGGCTGATGCCGTCAACGCCGATGAAGGCGATGCCGCCGCAGAACTGACGCAGCTGGTCGTTGGCGAAGCGGCCGACGGTGGACACCGCCCGGGGGCGGAAAGCGCCGCCCAGCAAGATGACCTCGAACGGCGTCTCGCGGGCATCCGTGGCGGAAGTGATGTTGTTGGTCACCAGGATCAGGTTGCTCAGGTCGGTGCGGGCGCGCAGGGCGCGCAACACCTCGGTGGTCGTCGTGCCTGAGTTGAGCAGGACGGTATCGCCGTCCTTGACTATGGCGGCGGCCGCCCGGCCGATCCAGCGTTTTTCCTCGGGGTGGGAGAGGGCGGAGTGGGAGTAGGCCGGCTCGAGCGGCATGCGCTGGCTGAGGATCGCCCCGCCGTAGGCCCGCTCGACGACGCCCTGGCGCTCCAGCCACTCCAGGTCGCGCCGGATCGTGGCCTCCGAAGCGCCCAGCATCTCCGACAAGATTGACGAGCGCACGATCTGGTGGATCTCCAGGTACTCCCGGATCATGCGGTGGCGCTGGGCGGGGATCAGCGTCTTCGACATCGGCATCCTGCAATCGTTTGCAATCCTGGCAACGATGGATGGCGCAGCTCGGCCGTGACCGCGTAGGTCCATTATGAGGGATTCTGACGTGATTTGCAAGCAGGGGTCGAAACCGCTCCAAACGGGCAACTCGACGCCACAAGTCAAGCCTGGAAACGCGGATTGGCGGGATTCCAGTGCCCACGGGAGCCCTTTTCGGGAAGCGGAGTGGGAGATCAACCGCGGCTGTGGGTGAAGGAGGATGATTGGGTTTGGATGTATCTGTGCTTCCCTGAACTTTCGACTATAATCCTTGTGCCAGAAACCGTTTGCATGCCATCCTCCTCTTGAGGGCGTGACCATGTCTGAGTCGACCGTTGGGATGGGGCAACAGGGCCGCGCCGAGCGCGAGCGTTTTGAGAACGAGGTGCGGCGAATCGTCGATGCCGGCAACGCCGCCGGCGTCACGCTACGCCTGCTGGGTTCGCTTGCCTTCCAGTTTCACTGCCCCAAGTTCGGTTACCTGCAAGAGAAGATGGGCCGGGCCTACACCGACATCGATTTCGCCGGCTACGGCCGGGAAGCCAAGAACATCCGCGCCCTGATGGCCGGCCTGGGATACACCGAGGACCGCGAGGTGTGGGTGGTCTCGGAAGGCGGCCGGGCGATCTTCGGTCACACCTCGCTCGACCTGCACGTCGACGTGTTCTACGAGAAGCTGGACTTCTCCCACGTCATCCCGTGGGCCGGCCGGCTGGAGATGGACACGCTCACCATCCCTCTGGCCGAGCTTCTGCTCGAGAAGATGCAGATCGTGCAGATCAACGAGAAGGACGTGATCGACACGATCATGCTCCTGCTCGAGCACCCATTGGGGGACACCGACCGCGAGACGATCAACATGCCCCGCGTCTCCAAGCTGTGCTCGGAGGAATGGGGGCTGTGGCGCACGGTCACGATGAATCTGAACAAAGTGCGCCAGCTGGCGACCGGCTATCCGCAGCTGACCGACCAGCAGAAGGCCGATGTGGCCGTCCAGGTGGAGGGCGCGCTGACGCACATCGAGGCCGCGCCCAAGTCGATGGCCTGGCGCTTGCGCGCCCGAGTCGGTGACCGGGTGAAGTGGTACAAGGACGTCGACGAGGTCATGTGAGCGCGCTTCGGCCGGCGCCCAGCCGGGGAGACACAGCATGAAGAAGATCCTGCGCGACCTGATGCACCACGGCCTGATCACCTGCAAGACCAGCACGACGCTGGGCCAGGTGGCTACGCTGCTGACCGAACACCACGTCCATGCCCTGTTGGTCACGGACCGCGACGGGCGGCCGGTGGGCGTGATCAGCGACTTCGACCTGCTGGCGGGTGAGTGGCTGTCGACCGACGATGCCAGCCTGGCGACAATGCGCCAGCTGACCGCCGGCGACCTGATGACGACGCCCATCGACATGGTCGAGGCCGACGTGCCGGCCCACGTGGCCGCGCATCGCCTGGTCGATGAAGGCATCAGCCGCCTGCTGGTGACCGAGAAAGGCAAGCCGGTCGGGGTGGTGTCGATCTCCGACTTCGTGGCCAACCTGGCCGAGATGCAGACCGCGAAGCGCGGGCTGGTCGAGGATGTTATGTCGCGCGCCATGCTTGTCTGCCGCCAGGAGACGCCGATCGTGGCCGTGGCGCGCATCATGACCAGCGCCCACTTCCGCTCGGTGATCGTCGTCGACGACACAGGGCGACCGCTGGGGGTGGCCAGCGGGCTCGACCTGCTGTCCTTCTGCAGCGAGGAAGGCTGTCACAACGTGCCGGTGGTCCAGGCGATGCACGATGCGCTGACGATCCACCCGACCGCCAGCCTGCGCGAAGCTGCCACGCTGATGATCGAGAAGCATCACCACCGGCTGGTGGTGGTGGATCCGAAGCAGCCCGACGGGATCCCGCTGGGAGTGATCTCCAGCTTCGACATCGTGGCCGAGATGGCCCGGCCGGGGTCTGTCTGGCAGCTATGACGCCGAGCCGGCGGCCGAAGGCGGGTGACTGCCTTCACTGGCACCATCCGGGCCTGTCCGAGGAATAACCGGTGGTCGTGGCCGCCAGCCGGTTGGGGGTTCATGCGTGCGGCATGCTGGATGGCCCGGGAGGGGCTTGGCTGACCGGGTGGATGGAGGGTCTCCGACCGCTTGAGGCCGGAAGACGGCCAGCACGCGCGGACCAAGGGGGGGGGTACGCCGAGGCTGGCAAACGCCAGGAGCAATCCGATGGGACTGACGCTCGAACAAGCCATCGCCCGGATCCCGTTCCTCAAGGATGCCGGGGAGATCAAGACGACGGAGCTGAAGGGCGGCATCACCAACCGGAACTACAAGGTTGAATCGGGCGGCAAGGCCTACGTGCTGCGCATCACCGGCGAAGGCACGGACTTGCTGGGCATCCGGCGCGAGGTTGAGTACGCCGCCAACAAAGCCGCCGGCGAACTGGGTGTGGCGCCCGAGGTGTACTACTTCATCGAGCCCGAAGGCTACCTGCTTACGCGTTTCATTCCCGGCAAACACATCCCGCCGGATGAGATGAGCCAGGTCGAGAACGTCCGGCGAGTGGCGCGCAAGCTGCGCCTGTATCACACGCGCGCGCCGGCCGTGAAGGGCGAGTTCAATGTCTTCCGCCGGGTCGAGCACCTGACGAAGATGTCCACGGAGCACCACACGAAGTTCCCCTTCGACTTCGAGGACATCCTGCGTCGCATGAACGAAGTCGAGTCCGCCTTCAACAAGGATCCCTACACACCGACGCCCTGCCATTGTGACCTGCTCAACCTGAACTTCCTGGATGAGGAGGTGGCCGGCGAAAAGGGCGAGTTGCGCATCCTGGACTGGGAATACGCCGGGATGGGTGACATCTTCTACGACCTGGCGAACTTCTGCCACCACCATCGTTTCTCGGACGAGTTGGTCCATGTGCTGCTGCACGAGTACTTCGGCGAAGGAACACCCAGGAGCTTTGCCCGACTGAAGCTGATGTGGCCGATGTCGGAGATCCACGAGGCCATGTGGGGCACCACACAGACAGGTATCTCGACGCTGGACGAGGATTTTCAAGGCTACGCTGACCTGTGGTTCGCCCGCGCCCGCGAGGACATGTCGGACCCCCGCTGGCCTCAGTGGCTAAAGGATGTGACGAAGAGATGAGCAATCTGCCTTCCCAAGCGCGAGTTGTCATCATTGGGGGCGGCGTCGGCGGCACGTCCGTTGCTTACCACCTCACCCAGATGGGGTGGACCGACGTCGTCCTGCTCGAGCGCGGGGAACTCACCTGCGGCTCGACCTGGCATTCGGCTGGCCTGGTGGGCCAGCTGCGCTCGGATTTCAATCTGACGCGCATGATGAAGTACAGCACCGACCTGTACCGGCGGCTTAAAGACGAGACCGGGCAGGACACGGGCTGGCGCGAGGTCGGCGGCCTGCGCCTGGCGTCGTCCTCCCAGCGCATGGAGGAGTTGAAGCGCCAGGTGGGCTTTGCCCGCTCGTTCGGCATGCCGCTGGAGATGGTCAGCACGGCCCAGGCAAAGAAGATGTTCCCGCTGATGAACGACGAGGGCGTGCTTGGGGCGGTGTTCACCCCGACCGACGGCAGCATCGATCCGACGGGGCTGACGATGGCGCTGGCGGCGGGCGCCAAGAGCCGCGGCGCCCGGATCTTCCTCGACACCGAGGTCACCGGCATCACCACCAAGAACGGCCAAGTGGATGAGGTGATCACGAACCAGGGCCGGATCAAGACCGACGTGGTGGTCAACTGTGCCGGGCAGTGGGGCAGTGTGATCGCCAAGATGGTCGGCATCACCCTGCCGATTGTGCCTTTTGCCCATCTGTACCTGATCACCAAGCCGGTCGAGGGGTTGGACCACAACGCGCCGACCATGCGCGACCCGGATCACCTGGTCTACTGGCGCGAGGAGGTCGGCGGCTTCATTACCGGCGGGTACGAGCGCAACCCGCGCGCCCTGCAGATGAGCGACATCGCCGGGGAGTTCAAGTACAAGTTGTTCCCGCCGGACTGGGAGCGATTCACGCCTTTGATGGAGAACTCGATCCTGCGCGTGCCGGCGGTGGAGAAGGCCGAGATCATCCAGCTGCTCAACGGACCGGAGGGCTTCACGCCCGACGGCGAGTTCCTGCTTGGCCCGACCGACGTGCGCGGCTTCTGGGTGGCGTGCGCCTTCTGCGCTCACGGCCTGGCGGGCGCCGGTGGTCTCGGCAAGGCCATGGCCGAATGGATCATCGAGGGCACGCCGGAATGGGACTGCTGGCGGCTGGATGTGCGTCGCTTTGGCCCGCACTACGTCAGCCCGCAGTTCATCTGGAACCGCACCCTGGAAAGCAACTCCAAGTACTACGATATCCACTTCCCGGGCGAGGAGCGCGAATCGGAGCGCAACTTCCGCCTAGGGCCGGCGTACGGCCGGGAGAAGGACCTCGGGGCGCACTTCGGTGAGAAGTTCGGCTGGGAGCGCCCGAACTGGTACACGCCGTATGAGAAGGCGGCCAAGCACGGCTACA
>Ga0315274_10012688_pt1 | contig 12014 bp, 8 predicted proteins | sample YL17G02_20_MG_FD_203700 | JGI IMG/M metagenome (GOLD analysis project Ga0315274, IMG submission 203700) | Sediment microbial communities from Yellowstone Lake, YNP, Wyoming, USA - YL17G02_20 | ecosystem: Environmental > Aquatic > Freshwater > Lake > Sediment | place: USA: Wyoming | collected... | reverse complement strand
GTGCCAAAAGTTGAATTCTAAGCCGGCTGCCCGGCGAGCCGAGTTGTATCGCGCGCAGTTGGAGCCTTACAGCAGGCCGGCTGAAGCGATCATGAAACGCGAAACGATTGGCAGATGGCTGTATTTCTTGACTACGGCCACCGAGTTTGAGGTCAATAGTCAGCCACAGAGGGCACAGAGATTATACAGAAAATTAGGAGACAGTCCGCAGGATACCTTACGGCAAAAACAGAATAAGAAAAAATGTAGGGCGGGGCTCGCCCCACCATTATTCTAATCCGCCAGAGGTGAAACGCCATGTTTTGTGCTTTTTCTCACAAATCTTTGAATTTTACAGTCAACATTTCCAGACTCAGAAACGCCATAATATGCAGAAGTTCCAGAAATATGCGCTCGAACGCTCTTGGGAGGCTCAAAACGAGATTTTTCTTGAAAATCCCGACCGAATAGTGTAGATTTCTCATTAGTGGGCCAGCAACAATGCGAGACATCTTGGATTTATGCGTTTCAATAATGACTTTTTGATGGTGCACAGAAAGCGCGGTAGAAAATGATGGCCGTCTTGAATTATGAGCGATACTGGATTGGAACTGCGAAAAACTGACTCTAACAGAAATATGAAAACTCCAAATCCCAAAGACATGATGGTTTTCAAAACTCTTACAAATTACACAGACTGGAACAAGCTCATCGAGCACTGTGACTCTATTGACGAATTATCCGGGCTTGAAAAGAAGAAAGCCAAAAGAGCGTTCAAGCTACTGCAGAAAGAGTTCGGAGATAACTTTCTAAAAACAGCTTTCGACGCGAGACACCCCATTTTCCAATATCTCATTAACAGAGCACCGTGGACACGTAAGTGGATAATATGGTTTGCAGATGCGATTGGAGAATTGAAAAGTCAAGAGAACCATGAAAGTCTCTTTGCAAGGCTGCAGGATGCAGAGAAATTCCCTGAAGCATTATCAGTTTTGGAAATTGCATTCCACCTTTGCCGAGTTGGATTCACAATGTCTGTTGATCCAAAAGTAGAGATTTCAGGCGGAATTAAAATCCCTGACCTCAAAGCATGTGATGTGGATAATCACGAAGAATTCTTCGTGGAAGTTTCTATACAGCGAACAAGTGAAGTAGAACAAGAAGCATGGCAGACATTTGAAAGAATCCACAGTGTGTTCTGGCGTTCAGTACCATTTATACACTACTGTGGACGCGTTCATAAGACGCTCGCTGACAAACACTTGGACCAAATTCTAAAGAAAGTCGAAAACATACTTGAAAGGTGCACGAAGGAAGGGGCATTTCAGGAGATCGTTGTTGAGGGAGTAATCGAGATAGGCATAGCTCCTGAAGGTGATAAAGAGATTCTACACGAATGGGCTGTCGACAGAGGACTCAAAGTGGGGGAGTTCTCCGGACCGTCATACGATGTGAATGAGGTTTTGCGGACAAAGAGGACAATTAGAGATGAGCAGAGACAATTGCCACGTGATCTACCCAATATCGTCGTTGTGAAGAACAATAATGTATTTATTCATCTAAAGGATGTAAGAGCAACAATAGGCGAACTTGAAGAGGAGGTTTACAGACACCCTCATTTGTTGTGCGCTGTGGTCTGGGGGGAGCAATTAGGGAAAGCAGAGGACATGGCAATTATGGAGGACCAACATGTCTTTATAAGAAGAAGTAAGGCCGGCCTTATCACAGACCAATACATAATACTCTTAAACAAATTCTGCCCAATGAAAGTCTTGCCTGCTACTATTACCAAAGTATACAACGCCTTCAGGACGTAATTCAGGAAATAATTTTATTTTAATGGGAATGTTAAGATATGCTCAAGCCATTGATAAGCGGGAATGATATAAAATCGGCCTTTGAATCCCTTCAGAGAACAATGGAGCAAGGAAGTCGGCGCGTCAACACAATACTTGGTTGGAAGGGAGAAAATCACAAGTTCACTGTCTACTGGCACCCGGATCTTGGGATCTGGAACTACTTTGATCCAAGATTTGCAGAAACACGATATTGGTGCCCATACGGTATCAATGACCCAAACAAGTTGCCCATGGTTCCAATAACTGCGGAAATTAATTTTGCATACAAGGGATACAATCGACGTCTTGCTGGGATATTGCTTCGAGATGAAAACAGGAATACTTATTTGGGACACACCGGGAAAATTGGTGGGGGCCGAAAAGGAATTGGGAAGAATGCCTTTTGGAATTTCTACCGTGGTGACCAGACCATTCCAATACAGTGCCCGGACGGCAAGATTGACTATGTCATTTGTATTGGGAGATTGGGTAGTAGAGAGTTGCCGAGTCAAATCGCTCATTTCGTAAGGGAAGTCGCTCGTTTCAAAAACTCCGTTTCATCGAATGGAAAAGCGGAAGGTAGTTCTGTGCCGCTAGATCAGGAGGTGTTCACTCCGGAGTTCGAGGGCCAGCGGAAGCCATACAGAATCAATCGTCAAATTGACAGTCAATGCAATCATGGCAGAATCGCAGCGGCTCTTGCAAGCGAATTGGCACGTCGAGGGTACGACGTAGCAAACGACCGATCGCGTGACCTATATGTCCTGAGTCCTTCTCGACAAATTTCAATTTTGTTTGAGATAAAAACGGACTTAGAGACGACAAGCCTATACACCTCACTTGGTCAGCTTATGTTTCATGGTGCTTTACAGCAGCCCCCGCCGAAGCGAATACTCGTAGTTCCTGGGCAACCAACAAGTATGACTCAAAAAGTTCTACGACGGATTGGCATCCGCTTGGTCACCTATCGTTTATGCGGAGCACAAATACACTTTTCTAACCTGCAAGATGCAATTGAACAAATCCCATAATTGAGACATACTAGGACATACGGGGGACATACTAGGGACAGCCACCTATCAATAGTGGGATTGCTGAAAAAGCCTACTGGATTTCCGCTTTCGCTGGAATGAGAATGGTGACACATAAGGCAAATGGTGCGAAATATCGCCCCCTACGTGTTTACGCCTTAACGAAACCGACCTGTGACTCGCAAGCATCGCAACCCTCGCAAAAACACCATCAACCTTCCCAATTTCTTTCGAGGAAGGTTGATTGTCGTTAACAGGAATTCCTTAACGGACGGGGCTGGTCAAAGCTGTCGCCAAATAGAAGACGATTTGGCACCATCTTTGAAACAGCCCTACATATTACTGATCCAAAAGAGAATCTGGCTTCGGAGGAGGGGGAAAAGTCATAATCAAGGCACCGCATGGGCAACAAGTTGCCCATCCTGCCCATTATTTTCTTTCATCCGTGCTAATCCGCGTTAATCAGTGGTTAACATGAAATTCTATTTGACGCCGAAGCGATTTCTGGGTATAATATGCCCGTAATTAATGGACTTGGATGGTGGATGGTGAATGGTAAATAGTAAATCGCAAATCGTAGATGGTTCATAGCTCGTGGTTCATTGTTCGTGGTTCGTAGTTCGTAGTTCATAGGCGATAGACAATCGCAAACTTATGGCCGGCAAGGCGGGTAGAGGCAATCCACAGAATGGTCTTGCTTATGATTACCGTAGCCCAAATTATCAGGAGCGGCCAAATGACGGTTCGTAATTCCTGGCTGGCATCCGAGTGCGGGATAGACTCCAGCAGGAATGCACACTTCTTGATGGTTCTGGATTCCCGCCCGTTCGACTTGCGCTCAGGGCAGGCCTTTCGCGGGAATAACAACCCTGAAAGGGGTGTTTGGCACACCGTGATTATACAAAACAAAGCCAATTTGCGAAAAGGTCACATGAACATAAGCGTCTTTACCATAAAGGATTATAAAAATGGGCCTGCTTTCGGCGTCCCGGAAAACAAACCCAATCAAAGCCAATTTGTGTTTTTGGCCGGGGAGAACGCCAAGCTCGCAGAGCTCTTGTTGTCTAAAGGGCGTTGTGAGTGCAACGTATTGCTGAGGTACTAACTTATATGGAACAGCAAAAGGGTAAGAGTCCCAAAGAAAGCTCGGTAGAAACAAGGTATATCCTTATGCCTCAGCACGCCAATCCTCAGGGAACAGCTTTTGGCGGCGTGATTATGGCCTGGATTGATACGGTGGCTGCGATGGCGGCTCAAAAACACGCAGGCTGTGAGGTGGTTACCGCCGGCATTGACTCTCTGATTTTCAAAGAACCAATCCGTATTGGCGACCATGTCGTTCTTAAGGCGTCGGTCAATTATGTCAGCCGGTCGTCAATGGAGGTGGGCGTGCAGGTAACAAGAGAAGACCCATACAGCGGCCAGAAAGCAATCGCCACCACCGCACATTTGACCTTTGTGGCACTTGACGAAAACAAGAAGCCCACGCCCGCTCCGCCGATTTTGCCCCAAACGCAAGAGGAAAAAAGGCGCTATGAGAACGCCGAGCTTCGCGTGCAGGCCAGAAAAGAATTACTCAAAAAGATCAAATGACATCCGGCAAGCCCCGCCCCTGCGGCAGCGGCGAGGGCAAGCGTCAGTGTAAGTTTATCTCTATGCCGAGGACTCCGCCGTTCGGGACGGAGATTCAGCCCTGCGATCCGAATGAGAATCGGACCGAATTTCTATCCTGCCAGGATATCGCGGAGGCGGAGCCTTGAGCTCATAGTTTTGCCTGAGCATTTCTCTTTTCTGATAGCACTGCTCTTTGAAAACGGCGATCTCAGAATCAAGATTTGCGCTGGACGAATCGCCGAAAAATGCGTGCACGATCGGGAAGACCAGGTCGGGCTTTTTCTTTCGCAGCTCCTTCGCCATCGCCTCGATCTTTGCGGTGGCGACCCCTTCCTGCATGCAGGTAAACGGGCCTACGTGAAATATGCCGGAAATATACGCCTCGCCGGTCGGCTTGATTAAATCATGCATAAAGTAATACGCGATGGCCGTACTCAGGGGCGATTCGCCTTCGATATTGCCGTGGGTCTCGTGGTGTTTTTCCAGGGTCTCGATCATTTCCATAGGGGTCGGGAAAACGTGTCTGCCGTCAAGCACCCCGTGGAAAGGCGCAGCGATCTTTTCCTCGACAGACGACATATATTTGCCCTTAAGAACGCCTTTGGCAAGTTTGGCTGCGTATCGTAAAGTCCTGGCTAAATTCAACTGCGCCAGTCCCAGTTTAACATCCCGTTTTGCATTCCTGCGATTCATTTGATTTACGTAGTACAGCCAGTCGGTTATGGGATCTCTTATTACCTCCAGTTGCTGCTGCTCCAGCTGCCGGACCACGTAACTGGTATAAGGATCATGCTGGCGCATATAGATTTCGCCTATGTATAGAACAAGCGGAAAACGCTCGTGATTCGCTCGGCAGTTTGCCTTGAACACAGCCACTGTTTCCTCGCCCCACGCGACCAGGTCCTTCGTTCGGGCGCCTTTTTCTACCACCCCCTGCAGCGCAGTCAGGCGGTCCTTCTTTAGCTGGTCTACCGCCTGGCTGTCATCAGAGTATGGGCGAAATCTCAGAACGATGTCCTCCAGCAGATCCGCTGCTTTTATCCCTTTGAACAGGATCTGCTGCATCCTAATTTTCTCCGAGACGCCGAAGCTTTGCGGAAAAGGTATATCCAGGTAATCGCTCTCCGAAGAGGGCCCTACGACGGGGACCTTTTCCAGACCTTCGCGGTCCATAAACTGCCGCAGCAGCTCGGTGTATTTGCCGAATCTGCACGGGCCGCTCGTGGTGGGCAGCATAACCAGATAGTTATCTTCCACGTACTGCTTGCCCTTTGCTTCAATCTGCTCCTGCAAGAAACCAATCGCATCACCGACCACGCCCTTGAGCGGATGGCAGACCTCGGTATAGATGTGCCTGCGAGCAACTTCGTAACCTCTCTGCGTAGCGGTCGGCAGCACTAAACTATCTATGCCAAAGTGCTTCAGGCCGGCCACCCCGACATGGCTGCCATCGCCCATGTAAGGAATAAGCCAGATTCGTTTGTCATAGCTGTCGGGCGAGGGTATTTTCAAGCGGTCCATCCGCAGGCGTTGGGGCCTACTCTGATTTACGACCCTTTCATGGGCCTCGGTCCTGGTAACAAAAGGCGCATTGTTGGTCTGCGCATCGGTCAGCAAAACGAGCAACGGCTTATCAGCCGCCTGCTGAATCCTTTCTTCCTGATAGATTTTCAGGCTATCCGGGCCACAGGCGAAGTTCATCATCCTGATGCCGAACAGGTTCGGATGATCTGCTACAAATAGGTGGGCTTTAAGTATTTTTACGCTTTCGACCCAAAACTCGTTGGTAACGATTTGGTCGATTGGGATATTCTCGAATTTGTGCTCTAAAAAGATTTGCGGTATGTAATCCAGGCCTCTAACCTGTGAGAACATCGCTCCGGAGTTTGAACTGGCCTCCGGGTCGAGCAGGACATAGTCTCTGCCGATACCGACGTAGGCCTTCAGGTCCGTGCCCTCTATCCGCCTCAAGAATTTGTCACCCTCCTGGGCGAGGTCGTTCTTGAATTGGGCTTCCGCCTCGTCTGCGGACTTGATAGCGGCTCGAATCTGTCTGTTGCTGCACTTCAAGCCTAATCTATCAAGCTCCTGCCGCAGGGCCTGCGCGAGATATTCTCGGTCTCCGAAGTGCAAGATGGGATTTATCTGCTTGTTCTTATCCAGAGAAAGAACGTCGTTGAGCACGTAGCCTTCCGACTCGGTATAAATGCAGTACTTTAGGTCGGGCGGCGTTTCTTTTCTCTGCTCAATAAAACTCGGATTGAACAGGTACTCGATTCTGGGGTCGCTATTCAGCACCGCTGCGTGTCCTGTTGCCAACTTTCGGGCGATGCAGAATTCGGTTCTGGAGTTATCCACGCCGATTTTTGCTATCTCTTTATTGCTCTGCGGCGAAATCACCGGGAAAAAGCCAAGCCTGCGCAAAAGTGCAGCGCTCCAGATTCCCTTTTCGCCCAGGGTTGTTAGGCTTCTTTTAACGCCTATGGTCCTCCCGTTTCCCGCGTCGCCGTGCCGGCGACGGCTAAACACAGCCTCGCCGATACTCTTGGCGTTTTGCGTGTCGCCGGGCTGGTGACGGCTAAACACGGCTTCGCCTAAGACATCGCCATACAGTTTGAAGTGCTTTTCAAATATCTGATGGTACTTCTGGACATAATCGAGCTTTGGCTTTCGCGCAGATTCAGAATTTCCCCGCGGACAAAATCCGCCCGTGATTATTTCGTCGTCCTCGATAGAGAAAACCTCGAGCTGGCAATCCCTGATGCCGCAGGATTTTCCTTTGAATAGCTCTTTGCAGGCAACCCTGCGTTTCTTAAACGGCATATCGACCAGGTCCCAGCCTCTAAAGGCCGATTCGCATCTCTGACCCTGCTGCTGGAGGTGCTTTATGTTCTCAATAATATCCAGTGCCTGGCCCCACGCGCCGAACATCTCTCTATGCGGATAAGCCTCTATTTCTTTGCCCGTTACCTGCGCTAGGGCCGCGAGAAACGCCTTTCCCAACGGCGGGCCGCCCTGGGCGGAGGACTTTTGCCCTACGTGCTGGGAACCGCCGACAAACTTGTAATAATAACTGGCAGCCGTCCCCCTTACTATCGCGGCAGCTATCTCATCTTTGCTGAACCCCTCCGCGATGAGCCTATTCTCATCCATCTCCATAAAAACGCCGCAGGTCGAGTCAATTATGGGCGCTCTCTTTGCCTTAAGCGCCGCCTCCTGCAGGGAGTTCTCCACATTGAGGTTTATCACGTCGGCCATATTCTCCAGCGTTTGGCCTGACCCAGCCTGGCAGCTATAGTTCATCTTCGCCTCTTTTACCGTTCCATCGGCGGCGAAGCTGGTGAACTTCATATCTTGCCCGCCCACCTCAAAGATAGTGTCGATCTGCGGGTCGTAATATTTAACACCCAGGGCGTGGCAGGTAATCTCGTCGGTTATCCGGTCGGCAAGCTCAATTCCCGTTTTGGCGAGTTGTTCAGCCTTCTTCTTGCTGACTAAGATTTTCTCGTATAGCTTTCTGGCGGAGCCTGTTGCACCCACGCCCTTGACGGTAACTTTGTCACGGTGCCTGCTGAGATATCTTAGGACGCGCTTTAGTGATTCTTCCGGATTGCCGTGCGTCTTGATATAGAGTTTGTCCAAGAGTCTGCCGGTTTTTAGCTCTACCAGAGCGCCTTTAGTTGTCGTGCTTCCACCGTCGATTCCCAGGACGACTTCTGTGCCGGCAGATATTTCTTCTTTGATCTGTTGGTCGGTCGCGTGCACCTTCTGTAGGGATTCAATCAGCGGTGGGGCAAACTGTCTTTTCTGCCTGCTGTATTCGGCAACCTTTTGGAGCTGTTCTATCTTCAGAACGAAGCCGTTGCCCTGCTCTATCGCTTTTAAGGCGGCGCCTATAGCGGCTATGTTCTGATAGTGCTGCGGGCGTTCTATAGGGATCGCCAGCAGCTCTGCTAAGTATGCTCTTATAAGGTCATTGCTGAAGACGCCGCCCGTTCCTACGGCAAGCCTGGAGTTAACGGCGCCGGCAAGCTCTCGGACGCCCAGCACATCGATCTTATAGTTTCGGGCGACCGTTCGGAAGAGGCCCGCCAAATTGTCGCTTCGGGTTGCGCCCTCATTTTGCTTATGAATCAAGTCAGATTGAATCACGACGCCGCAGCGCGCGAGAAACTCGCTGGGTTCTGTCGCCTCACGCGCCTCCTGCTCGGCTCTGCGGAACATTTCCTCCAGGCGTGCCTGTAACCTCTGCCGGTTCTGAACGCGGATAGCCTCTTTTGTCGTGTCGTCCGCCGCTGCACCGGAGTCCTGCAGCTGCGGATTGGGAATCTCGCCCTCAAACAACCTGCGGCACTGCTTTTCTATCAGCGTACCGGACCCGCCGCCGCACTTAGTGCCGGTCCTCCACTCCTGAATAACGCGCTTGCCGTTGACTGTCTCCAGGTGAAAAAAGTATGAGTCCTTGGCCCCAATATGCAGGACATATCCGGCATTGGGGCTGACGACCTCCGCGCCTTTAGGGATGGCCACACTGTCATAGACATAAACTGCACCGCTCATGACCCGCGGAAAGATCTGCGCGCCGCTGCCTGTGAAAGCGGTGCTGTTGATGACTCTGGCGCCAAAGCGATTAAGTATGTCCCGCCAGGCTTCTATTACTGCGCCGATAGGGTTGGCAAAGTGCATTATCGGCCGGGGTGAATAAACCACCGCACCTTGGCTGGTTATGGCCGCGTAGTGCACAAAAGTGCTGCCTACATCGAAACCCACATACACAGGCTTACCCACATACACAGCCTTATTATGATCACTATTATTTTCTTCCATCGCCAGTTAGTCCCAAAGCCAATGCGTACGTCGTTAACCGCCCCCTATTGCCCGCACGGCCCACAAAAACGCAGCTTATAAGGGGTGAATAACCTGTTTGTACATAAGATACAAAGAGCAAGAATTCACACACGCCTCGTCTTAATAATCGTGCCGGATACTTTTGTCAAGTAAACTCAGACCTGCTCCAACACTTTATGCACACAGCCAACAGCACTAGTTGGCTTTCCTAACAACAGTGTGCACAAGCCCTTAGTGAAACCGCCGCTTGAAAATCCACAAATTTATCGCCTATATGATTACTACTACTAATTTTCTACTATCTTAACCAATATAAATTCCCCAGCCCGGCAAGCCTGCAAGGCTTAATAGACCCTGGGGAAAAACATCGCTAAAGCAGCAATATACTATTATCTGACGCAGTTGTGTGTGACTGATTTTTCTAGCAGCCCATAACAACGTTTGTGACAGGGTTTTATAGCCCATTGTCATTGCGAGGGGGCCTTTCGACTGGGATCAGGGTAAACTCCGTGGCCGACGCAATCTCTACCATTGATGGTTTTGAGATTGCCACGCCCCGACAAGCCGGGGCTCGCAATGACAAGGGCCTGCCATAAAATCCGGCCACACACAGGCAGTTAAATTTTTAGCGGAATATGGTTGTGTGGGTCTATTTTGTAGTGTAAACTGACAGCGTTGTTTGGCGTCGGAAATTTATGGGCTACATTTTTAATATGGGGCTTTATTATGAAAGCGCATTTTAACCGGGAAGGGCTTGTCGAGGCAATGGGCTTATTGACGTCTGTGGTGCCAAGCCGAACGCCCAAGCCCATACTTCAGTGCGTTCTAATCAGCGCCAAAAAAGAACAAACGCGGATGTGCGCTACAGACCTGGAAGTGGGCATTAACTATGCGATTTCAGGCGTTCAGGTTGACGAGCCAGGCGAGATCGCCGTGCGGGCCGACCGACTAAGCGCTATAGTACGAGAAAGTGCCGACGATGTGCTTGTGTTCGAGGCTGCCGAAGGTGTGTGCACGGTGACAGGGGCGGATAGTAAGTTTACAATCTATGGGCAGGGCGCCGACCAATACCCGACCGTCCCGGTTTTTGAGGGGGAGGCTGAAATAGAGCTAACCCTCGAAAACCTGCAAGCGGGCATAGACCAGTGTCTCTTTGCTACCGCTAAAGAGACCAGCCGCTATGCCATCAATGGCGTCCTTTGGGAAACAAAGGGCAAAAAACTCTCTTTGATAGCTACGGACGGCAGACGCCTGGCAAGGTGCAGGGTAGGCCTGGTTTCAGCCCGACGCGAGCAGGCGGAACGAAAGCTGATAGTACCAGCTAAGACAATGGCGCTGCTGAGTAAGATTGGCCGGCACGACAAAGAGACCGTTGCGGTTAAGCTTGTGGATAACCAAATTTTATTTAGCTGCGCCGACGTGGTGATAGGCTCTAATCTTGTTGAAGGCACATTTCCCAATTACGAAGATATAATTCCAACGGACTACCAGAAAAAAATAAAGCTGTCAACTGAGGCAACACTAAGCGCCGTTCGGCGTGCGGCATTGCTGACGAGTGAGGAATCACGGGGAATTAAGCTATCCGTCAGCAAAGATAGCCTGGTCTTTTCCGGCAGGGCGCCGGAAACCGGCGACGCGCGGGTTAGTATGTCTATTGACTACAAGGGCGAGCCTATCGACGTCGGGTTCAATCCACAGTTTTTGGTTGATGCCCTGCGGGCTGTCCACACTCCGGAGTTCGAACTGGAGCTGGGCGAGGCGGATAGACCCGGCGTAATCAAGAGCGGCAGCGATTTTCTCTATGTGCTAATGCCTATTAGCCTGGCTTGAAAGCATACGCCGTGATAGGCAAAGCGGGGCCAGCTAAGCCCATTCAGCAACAAATCTGCAAGTTCAGGTATTCTTAGCATAATGATAACGGACAACCGACAATTTCGCTATATTGGCCCGGTACGAAAGGCCGCTGCGGCGGAGACCGCAGTGAAGCTGGGCGATACGATACGCGAGGTTCTGGATGAGCGAATTTCGCCCCAGCAAGGCAGGGTCAGCGCGGCGGTTGAAGCATGGCAGCGGCTGGTGCCGGTCGGACTCGCTCAGCACTGTAGGGTTACCGGCCTGACAGGGGGGGTGCTGAAAATTGTCGTTGACTCGTCGTCATATATGTATGAGCTGCAGCTATGCCGCTGCGAGCTTCTCAACGAGCTCCAGCGGGAGTGTCCACACTCCCGGATAAGAAAAATTGAGCCGGCCGTGGGCTGAGTATTATCCACCGCCCAGCAATGCGGCTTGACTTGATACTGTAATTCCTCAAGCCGGAAGCGGCAAATTTCCGAAAAAACAATTAGGTCGGGATTACAATATAGCAGGAATACACAGAGCCCATATATGAGTGCTCAGAAGTACGATGCCAGCAGTATAAAGATACTTGGGGGCATAGAGGCGGTCCGCAAAAGGCCGGAAATGTATATCGGCGACCGTGGGCCGGGCGGCCTGCACCATCTAGTCTACGAGGTGCTCGATAACTCTATCGACGAGGCAATGGCCGGCTTCTGCAACAGCATAAACGTCCGCATCGGCGCCGACGGCAGCTGCGCCGTAGAGGACAACGGCAGAGGCATACCCGTTGAAGAGCATAAAGAGGCTAAAGTAAGCGCTTTGGAGGTCGCGCTGTGCACGCTCCACGCGGGCGGCAAGTTCGACAACG
>Ga0315274_10012687_pt1 | contig 12015 bp, 8 predicted proteins | sample YL17G02_20_MG_FD_203700 | JGI IMG/M metagenome (GOLD analysis project Ga0315274, IMG submission 203700) | Sediment microbial communities from Yellowstone Lake, YNP, Wyoming, USA - YL17G02_20 | ecosystem: Environmental > Aquatic > Freshwater > Lake > Sediment | place: USA: Wyoming | collected... | reverse complement strand
ACCCCCATGCCCGTAAGTAACAGCCCGGCCACCGCCCCGAAATGCCGGCCATAGAATATATCCGCCGAGGCCGCAAAAATGGTGGGAGTAAAGAGTCCGCCGCCGTAGCCAAAAAAAATGGAATAAACATAAAGGAGCCAGGGCTGGGAGGTATCCCGGACTGAAATGAGAGCATAGAGACCCCCCATAGACAAGCAGGCTGCCAGCGTGGCCGTTTTCTCCCTCCCCAACCGGTCGGAAAGGAATCCGGTCGATTGGCCGATGAAAACCGTGACGCCAAAAAGAGCGAAGATGGACACGCTGAACATGCTGCTATACCCTGCATCCACCGCGAATTTCACCTGATGGGCCAAAATGAGATAACCGCCAATTCCCCAGTAAAGAGCGTAAGAAAGTACCAGGTACCACAGCTGGGGGCTCTTGAGGATCTGGCTCAGAGTCCATTCCAAAATCTTTGGATTCTTTAGCGCAGCTCCCCCCTCCGGGCTTTTTGGCCGGGGGGGAGATTCCGAAGAACCATACGGTTCGAGTCCCTTATCACCCGGGCGATAATAGAAAAAAAGGAAATGCAGGGGTAAAAGAATGACCACCAGAATAATGGCCAGCGCCAGATAGCTCATTCGCCATCCCATCTGGGAAATGATGGATTCAACGAATATGCTGTAAACGAAACTGAGCCCCCCACCCATCTGCCCGAGTCCCAGGACCAGACCCCGCCTCTTGATAAACCAATTCATCAGGGCGGGAGCCAAGATGGGCCAGCCACTCAGGGCACTTCCCAGGGGCATCAGCCCGCCAAAAAAGAAATAGAAATGCCACAATTCATTAGCGAAAGCGCAGCCAGCCGTGGCCATCCCCAGAATCAAAATCCCGATCGGCATTACTCTCCTGGCTCTCCAGCGAGCACTTAGGGTGCCAGCAATCGGCGCGAGAAACCCATAGATCAAAATGTTCAGGGATAGCATCATGGCCGTGCTTCCCCGGCTCCACCCAAATTCAGCCAGAATGGGGGGAAAGAAAACGGCAAAAGAATGCCGGATGCCATATATAAGGATCATGCTGACTATGCTGACGACTACTATGGTCCAGCCATAGAAAAGAGACGATCGATTGCCCATCTTAATTCCTTTGCATCCTCTTCAGTTCGACGAAGGAAGCCGCCGAAGAATAGCGGATCGGGCTTTTTCATTTAAGTCATGTTGACATTTCCAACCCGAAAACTCCCTCTCCCCTTCGCGGGAGAGGGTCGGGGTGAGGGGGATTGAAGCAGAGAAGCACCAGGTTCCGAAGACTTTTCACCCCCACCCTTCCCTCCCCCATCGATGGGGAGGGAAATCATGTTTTTCGAATGGACACCACATAATTTTAAGGTAAGCGATTTCCGGGCTAAATTCAAACACAATCCATTCCCGCTCTGGTAAGCCCATAGAATCGGGCCAAGTAGTTCAGGAGCGTAAGCAGCCCCAGCCGACGTTTGATCCAAGATGGAAGAAGGCCTAGATCTCCAGAGGCTGCAGTCAGGTAAGAATACAAAAAAATCGATTACCATATATCTATTGTGAACTCTGACTCCTGGATTCCCAGATTATTTTCACTCGAACCCTGGAATCCTCGAATCCTTGAAAGCTTCTTATTGCGGGTTGACCCACTCGGGTTTCTATGGTACAAATTGAACCTAGCAAGGCCATCCCGTCATCCTTTCTACCCATCGTTGCCACGGAGATTGGAAGGGTAAATCCAGAATATTTGCCGCAGCGAAATTTGGCTTAAAATAACCCCACTGGAGGCGAAATGACTTCCCGAGAACGGGTCCTTACCGCTTTGCGGCTCAAACAGCCTGACCGGGTACCATGGGTCGAGAGTAGCGTGCATAATATTTTGGCCGAAAAGCTCCTTCAACGGGCCGATTTTGAGAAGGCCACAGTGACCCAGCTCTTCGCTGTGCCCGGCGCACGCATCCCGCCCGCAGTTCTGGAGGTCATCGCTCTGGACAACCTTACCTTCAGCATCGCCCCGCCGCGCTTCGTAAAAAGCCAAACTTTCGCAGGAATGGACATGATCTCGGATGGCCTGATCAAGACCGAATCGGACCTTAAGAAAGTCAATTTGCCCGACCCGGATGCGGAAGAATTTTACCAGCCGGCCAGAGATTTTATCGCCCGGTACCGGGGGAGCAACCGGGCTCTGGCAGTAACCACCCGCATGGGCATCAGCAACACCTACCTGAGTATGGGCATGGAGCATTTCAGCCTGATGCTATTCGACAAACCCCGATTTGTTTTGGACCTCATGGACATCTTTGTGGATTGGGCCACGAAGGCCATCCCCAAGATCAACGACCTGGGATTCGATTTCATGATCATCCCCGAAGACCTGGCCTGGAAGCAGGGCCCCCTATTCTCCCCTAAAACGATCCGCGAGCTCTTTCTCCCCCGGATGAAAAAGGTAGCGGAAAAAATCAGACTCCCCTGGATCTACCATAGCGATGGAGACCTTAGGCCCATCCTCGATGACCTGCTCACGCTGGGTATGAATGGGCTGGCGAATATCGAACCCAACGCCATGGATATCGTGGAGTTGAAAAAGAAATATGGCCACCGGATTTGCCTAATGGGAAATATCGACCTGCATTATACGCTGACCCGGGGCTCTCCCGAAGAAACCGAGGCCGAGGTCAAGAAACGCATCCAGGAGCTCGGGCCTGGGGGTGGCTACATTCTGGCAAGCGCCAACGGCCTCACGGCATACTGCAAACCCGAAAATGTTTTAGCCATGCACCGGGCTCTTCTGAAATATGGGCATTACTAAGAAAGAGCTTTGAGATAGAGGGATATCCTTCAACCCCTTTTGGGGGTGTTATGTGGCTTTATAAACGCTCCTTCCTCCGATAATTACCTCTTCCACCTTGATGTCCTTGATTTTTCCCGGAGAGACGGTTAGTGGATTTTCAGTTAAGATGGTGAAGTCGGCCAGCTTACCTACCTCGATCGAGCCCTTAATTTTCTCGTCAAAAGTTTGCCAGGCGGCGTCGATGGTCACGGCTCGCAAGGCCTCCTGCGGAGTCAGCCGATATTCCGGACCCAAAATCTCGCCCCCAGTGGTCACCCGGTTCACCGCGGCAAATACACAAAACAGCGGAGAGACAGGGGTTACCGGGCAATCGGAGTGGATGCTGAATTTGATCCCTCTTTTCAATGCGGAATTCAGGGGGCTAATTCTTCTGGCCCGTTCCGGTCCGAGAAAAATAGCCTTGTGCCGGTCTCCCCAATAATAAGTATGGGAGACGAAGAAAGACGGCGTTATACCCAATTCGGCCATGGCATCCAGCTGATCCTCCCGGGCAGTCTGGCAATGCTCGACCCGGTGTCGGGCATCCGGACGGGGATATTCTCTTTGGGCTAACCGATACGCTTCCAGAATGGCATCGATCGCCGCGTCTCCATTGCCATGGGCGGCAATCTGGCAGCCGGCTTTATGCGCCTCCAGAACCAGACGGTTCAGCTTTTCAGGAGCCGTGACCGGATAACCCCGGTAGGAAGAGTCTTCTTTGAAGGGGACATAATAGGGCTTGGCCAGCCAGCCGGTGTATCCCTGGATGGACCCGTCTACAATGATCTTCGCCGGACCAATTTTGAGACGAACGTCGCCAAATCCGGTGACAAAAGATGGACTCTTCCCATCGGGCCCCAGCAGAAACTCCACCCCCACCATCATGGTCATACGAATCGGGACCAGGCCCTGCCCGATGGCTCTCTGGTAGGCCACAATCTCCGCCGGACTCCCAACCCCGGGGAAATTAACTCCGGCATCGCTGCAAGAGGCGACCCCCTCTTTCAGATACTGTTTGGCAGCAGTCGCCATCCCTTCGATCCGCTGTTCCATGGTCAGGGGAGGAAGAAACCGGGCCACCATAGATTGAGCCGGCATCTCCTCCAAGACCCCGTCCGGTTCACCGGTCTTGGGATCTTTGCGGATGACCCCTCCGGTGGGCTGGGGCGTATCTTTCGTGATCCCCGCCATCTCCAGGGCCTTTGTGTTGGCCACGCTCAAATGGCCGGATATATGCACGATCAGGATGGGGTGGTTTGGGGAGGCCTGGTCCAAATCAAAGCGGGTCGGATGCCTCTTCTGGTCCAGAAGGGTGTCATCGTACCCCCGCCCATAGATCCACTGCCCTTGCGGTGTGCGGCTCGCCCTTTCCCGGAGAGCTTCGACCACTTCTTTCATGTCCCTGATCTCCCCCACCGGGGGGCTCTGGAGTGAAACCGAGCGAAGATAGAGCGCCCCGTAGATCCCAAAATGGTTGTGCGGCTCGTTGAGACCGGGCAGCATGGTTTTCCCCGTCAGGTCCACCATTTTCGTTCTGGGTCCGGCCAGCTTTTGGATGGAGCCCGTCGAGCCCACGGCGACGATTCGATCTTCCAGCGTGGCCACGCCTTCTGCCCGCGAGTTCTTATCATCCATGGTCAGGATGGTCCCGTTTATGTAAAGTACATCCGGAAATAGGCCGTCCCGAGCGGTCATTCCTTTAGCTTTCTTCTCTTTCATCCCTTTCCTCCATTCCGCTTCCACCGGGTTGGGCGAAGACGGTCTTTTTGAACTTCAAAAAAATTGCTTCCTATGATAGAAACGGTTGATCTATGGATATCGAGGGGAGTAGAATATTTGGGTTGCTGGCTGTCTCATCAAAACCCAAGCCTATTATCAACGAGACAAAAGGGAGATGCAAAGGAAAAAAACATTTCTCCTCTTTGATTCTTTCAGGGAAAAAATAAAAGACCATAGAAAGGAGCAAGTATGAAAGCTATGAAAAGGAGTCGAAACCACCTCATTTGGGTACCCCTGATGATTTTTCTGTTCTTTTTCTCTTTTGCGTCCGGGCAGGCCCTGGCCCAGCAGGATAAGACTCCCCGGGGGGGTACGCTCAAAATTATCTATCAGGAACCGAGCCACCTGAACCCGGCCATCGTGTCCGGCACCCCTACGGGCGTTCCGGGCACGCAGCTTTTTGCCGGATTGCTCCAATTTGACGAAAATTTCAAACCTAAACCCTACCTGGCCCAAAAATGGGAAGTTTCGGCGGATGGGAAAACCTATACCTTTCACCTGGAAAAAGGGGCTACCTTCCATGACGGCAAACCCATCACCTCGGCGGACGTGGCCTTCTCCCTGGAAACGGTCAGCAAGAATCATCCCTTTGGCGTGGCCATGTTTCGTGCCGTCGATAAAGTGGAGACCTCTGATCCCTATGTGGCCGTCTTTAAGCTGAAACACCCCTACCCCGCTTTTCTGGCCTCCACTCATCCCCTCCTTCTGCCCATCATTCCGAAGCATGTATACGGGCAGGGGGAAATTCGGCAGAACCCCGCCAACATAAAACCGGTAGGCTCGGGGCCTTTTAAATTCGTGGAGTGGAAGAAGGGTCAGCACATCATCCTGGAACGAAATCCCAATTTCTTCCGCAAGGGACAGCCTTATCTGGATCGCATCATTATCGAATTCATAAATGACCCTGCGGCCCGGACCGTAGCCCTGGAAACCGGGGCGACCCATTTTGTACCCTTTTCCTACATCGGTTCCCCGGAGGATCTCCGCCGCCTAGAGAAGATGCCCCATTTGGCCACGACTACCAAGGGGTATGAAGCGATCGGAGCCAGGGCCTGGTTTGCCATCAATGTGCGAAAGCCGCCTTTGAACAACGTGAAGGTCCGCAAAGCGATCGCCCATCTCATGGATAAGGAATTCATCGTCAACGATATCTTGATGGGAATCGGAAAATCCGCCACTGGGCCTTTCCGGTACACCAATCCTTTTTACAATTCTAACGTTCAAAAGTACGAATATAATTTAAACAAGGCCAACCAGCTCCTCGACGAAGCCGGGTACAAGAGGGGTCCGGATGGAACCCGTTTCGCCTTGAACCTCGACTGGATTCCCGGCGCCGCGACCAGCCAGAGCACCTGTGAATACCTGAAAGAGCAGCTCAAAAAAGTGGGGATCAACGCCACCCTTCGCCCCGTGCCGGATTTTCCCAGCTGGGCAGCCAGAGTGTCAAAATGGGATTTTGACCTCAATCTGGATGTCGTCTTCGATTATCCGGACCCGGTGATCGGAATTGAGCGGATGTACATCTCCAAAAATATCAAAAACCTGATCTGGACCAACACCATGGGGTACAACAACCCCGAAGTGGACCGGCTCTTTGCCGACGCCCAGCTTGAGCAGAACTTTGAAAAACGGAAAAGCATGTATCACAAGGTGCAGGAAATTATGGTCGATGAACTGCCCATTATCTGGCATCTGGAGGTTGAATTTTATTCGTTCTGCCACAAGGACTTTGATGGGGTGCCCCTGGATGTGTGGGGCCCTCTGAATCCTTATGATACGATCTATTGGAAGAAAGGGAAATAAGAGGGGTGCCTTAAGCAAGTTTTTTGTGTTGAGTGCTAAGGGCTGCCCATCCGGCAACCCCGTTTCCCCCTCCCCCTCGACGGGGGGAGGGGGGGTAGGGGTGATAACGACTGGAAATAGTAAGGCTTTCCATTTTTCCCCCTCACCCCGCCCCTCTCCCGCAAGGGGAGAGGGAGTTCCCGCATGAACACCAAGTAAGAAAGCGCTGCTGTTTTGCCATGCCATGACGTTCCCGCTATGACAGGGGCGCTATTCTAACCGCAGCACCGCTGCACAGCAGAACGGCAGCACTTTTTTAGGGGGATAAATCGAGAGGCGTGTCTTTGAGTTCCGGTTCTCTTGGCTTTTACATCCTGCGGCGGGCTTTGCAGGCGATTCCCGTGGTGATCGGGATCGTGGTCCTGAATTTCACCCTCCTCCATCTGGCCCCCGGAGACCCGGCCATGGTTTATGTGGGAGAATCCGGGGGCGCCACTGAGGAGATCCTCAAGGCGGTGCGCAAGGAGTTCGGGCTCGACAAGAGTCTTACGGAACAGCTTTTTATCTACGGGAAGAAAGTCCTGTCCGGTGATTTGGGGTTTTCTTATTTCCAGGGAAAGCCGGTCCTGGAACTCATCCTGGAGAAGATCCCGCCCACGGCCCTCCTGATTCTCACCGCCATGTTTCTAGCCATGATCGTCGGTGTCCTCACCGGGGTGATCGTGGCCCAGCGTCCGGCTTCCGTCGGTAGCGCCGTGGTCACCATCTTATCCCTATTTGGTTTCGCCACGCCCGTTTTTTGGCTGGGGATCATGTTGATCCTGGCCTTTTCCCTTTACCTGCCCCTGTTCCCTGGGCATGGGATGCTCACGGTGGGGGTTGAGGGAGGTTTCTTTCAGACCCTGAAGGATCTCCTCCATCACCTGGTTTTGCCCGCCTCGACCCTGGGCATCATCTACGTCGCCCAGTACAGCCGCTTAAGCCGGGCCAGCATGCTCGAGGTGATCGGCTCGGATTATGTCCGGACCGCCCGGGCCAAAGGGCTTTCGGAGAAAATCGTCATTTATAAACATGCCCTGCGCAACGCGATTCTCCCCGTCCTGACCGTGGCGGGAATTCAGATCGGGCACCTCCTGGCCGGGGCGGTCCTGGTGGAAACGGTATTCAGTTGGCCGGGAATGGGTCGTTTGATGTTCGACGGGATCCTGCGAAGAGATTATCCCCTGATCCTGGGAATTCTGATTTTTTCTTCGGTTATGGTGATTATCGCCAACCTGATTACGGATATTTTATACGGGGTTCTCGATCCGCGGATCAGAAGAAGGTAGATTCTCTCAAATCTTATGGACCCGAATACCCATTTATCAGAAGACAGGACCAACCATCCTTCGAAGTTCCTTAGGTTCTGGCGGAGGTACGGAGAAAACAAGGCCGGGGTCATAGGACTGGTGGTTTTGACCCTTGTTCTGCTCTCTGCCTTCATCGGCCCTTTCCTTTACCCTGTCAGTCCCTTTGAAATCCAGGGGAAAAAATTCCTGGCCCCCGGCGGCCGGTTCACCCTGGGTACGGATTACCTGGGGAGGGATGTTTTGGCGGGAATTATTCAAGGCTCCCGGACTTCGCTCATGGTGGGCATCACGGCAGCCGCATTGATGATGACCCTCGGGATCATCTTCGGAGCCTTGGCGGGGTATCATGGGGGGTTCATCGATGAAGCGCTCATGCGCTTGACCGAGTTTTTTCAAGTAATCCCGGCCTTCATTCTGGCCATGGTGGTGGTGGCCTTGTTCCAGCCGTCTCTTTGGACGATTATCTTGGCCATCAGCATTTCCACGTGGACGGGAACGGCGCGGATCCTGCGGGCGGAATTCATGTCCCTCCGCGAGCGTGATTTTGTCACCGCCGCCCGGGCGTCGGGCTCGCGAAGCGCAAGAATCATCACCCGGGAAATTCTTCCCAACGCCCTTCCTCCCATGATCGTCAACGCATCCCTTGGAGTCGGAGTGGCAATCCTTTTTGAAGCCGGCCTCAGCTTCTTGGGCCTGGGAGATCCCAACGTGATGAGCTGGGGGTACATGATCGGGTCCTCCAGGGTTTACATTCGCCAGGCCTGGTGGACGGTGACCTTTCCGGGAATGGCCATCTTTCTCACCGTCCTGAGCCTCAGTCTGGTGGGAGATTGGTTGAATGATTTCCTGAATCCCAAAGCCCGGCTGCAGCGACAGGGATGAATTCAATCTTAATTATTTTGGTCAACGCGGAAGATGATTTGCCCACGATCTTCGAGGCCAATCACATGATGCTAGGCGCATGGGAAATCGATCGGGGGTCGTTTGCTTGCGCCCCAGAAACGAACCGGGATGGGTGAAGAAACATTTACTTAAATACTTCTGCCTGACCCCGTTCATACGGATCCCGTCTAATGAGGAGGGAAGGTATGCCCAAAACCGGCAAAGTTCACAGGCTGATGGCATCCCCCAAAACTGTCCATACGGGGTTTTATGATGCGTCGATTCCTCCCGTGTTGACGATTGAATCGGGAGACCCAGTGGTTCTGAGTTCCCTGATGCTCATGGATGGGAAACTCCGTTGTGGGATGACTCTCGAAGAATTGGTGGCGGCCCGCCAGGAGTCCATCGACCGCAATATGGGATCTCATACCCTCACTGGCCCCATTTTCGTCAGGGCAGCAGAGCCCGGAGATGTGTTGGAAGTGCGCATCCAGAAACTCGTTCCCACCGGATGCGGCGTGAATTACCACCTTCCCCAAAAATTCCTCCGCGGAACCCTGCCGGAAGATTTTCCTAACGGGCAGATAAAAACCCTTTACCTGGATTTGGGGAAAGATGTTGTGCCTTTCCAGGAGCAGCACTCGGGCCCCGTTTCGGGCCTTGGTCAATGCCGCGGGGACCACGGCGTTGAAGCTGGATTCAGGCTTTGGAGCGGAGTTCTCTTTTCAAGACTTTCCCCGCCGCGTTGCGGGGCAGGGCTTTCATGAACTCCACGTACCGGGGTCGCTTGTATCTTGCCAGATTTTCCGTGCAGTGAGCGATCACCTCTTCAGCGGTCAATTGCTGTCCCTCTCGCAAGACTACGAAAGCCTTGACGGCTTCCCCCCACTGCGGATCGGGGACTCCGATCACCGCGGCTTCCAATATTTTCGCATGACTGTAAAGGACCGCTTCAACTTCAGCGGGATAGATGTTTTCCCCGCCGCTGATAATCATATCCTTTTTCCGATCGACGATGTAGATGAAGCCCTCCTCGTCCCGGCGCACCAGGTCGCCGCTATGGAACCATCCTCCACGGAAGGCCTCCGCGGTTCCTTCGGGGTTCTTATAATAGCCTTTAAACATGTTGGGCCCCCGGTAGACGATTTCCCCCACCTGCCCGACGGGCACGTCGTTCATACCGGAGTCCACGACCCGCGCTTCCACCTTCATGATGGGAAGGCCTACCGATCCGTCTTTGCGCAGGGCGTCTCTGGGGCTGAGCGTGGTGGTGGCCGGCGACATCTCCGTTTGGCCAAAGGTATCCTGTAATCCCGCGTTCGGAAAGGCGGCCAGGATCCTTTTCTTTAAAGCCGGGGGCATAGGAGCGGCCCCGTAGCCGGCCAGGCGGAGAGAACTGACATCGTATTTTTTGAAATCGGGGTGTTCAAGCAGGAAAAGCCACATGGCCGGAACCAGGAACAGGGTGGTGATCTTTTCCTTCTGGATGGTCTTCAGGATCTCCAGGGGATCAAAATCCTGGAGGACAACCGTCACCCCCGCGACCATGGCGATCGCGGTTCCGGTGATGGCCGCGGTGTGGAAGAGGGGGGCCACGCAAAGGTTTTTTTCCTCGACTCTCTGATCCGGGTTGGCGATGGGGAAATCCCTCTCCATAATCATGGTCATGGCATTGACAATGACGTTTTTATGCGACAGGACCGCCCCTTTGGGAAGGCCCGTGGTTCCCGCGGTATACAGGATGAACATATCATCATCATCATCCACCCATATCTCAGGCCTGACGGGGCTACCGGCTTTCAGGACTTCTTCGTATACGGAATACCCCGCGGGGGGCTCTTTCTCCACTACGACATATTCTCTGATTTCTTTCAGGTCATTCTTTCCCTTTTCGATTGCCGGGATGAATTCTTCCTCCATAAAAAGAATCTGGGAATCAGAATTATTCAGGATGAAAGTGATTTCCCTCGGGGCCAGCCGGAAATTCAGAGGAACGTTCACGGCCCCTATTTTGCCGGCGGCAAAATAGATTTCCAGGATTTCCCGCCGGTTCTTCAAAAGAACCGCCACCTTATCCCCCTTTTGAATTCGTCGGGAAAGCAGGGAATTGGCCAACCGGTTTACCCGTTCATCCAGTTCGCCGTAGGTAACTCGAACGCCTTTATGCACAAAGGCTTCCCGGTCGGGAAATTTGCGGGCATTGCGGGCCAGCATTTCCCCAAAAAGCAATTGCCTGCTCATGGCTAACTCGAAATCAAAGGACATAAAAGTTCCTCTTCTGCCGGTCTCTTTTCTCAAAATGAGCCTCTCGGTTCTGACGTTCCTTTAGGCCGCATCTATATTACCCAGTTGGTGAACAAAATCAACCCCTATCTTTCCATTCCACTTCCCGGCATAAATGCCGGGGTTTGCTCAGGGTCGACCCTGAGCGGCGCTTCTCACCCAGCCCCGAAGGATAGAACGTTCGGCTGAGCTCACGCCGTGGTCTTGCTCATAGGATCTTCCTTCAGAATGCAGCATTCCAAATGCAAGCCCTTAAAATGAGCCATACCTCTATTTACGGAAATCTTGACAAGCAATCAAAAATACATTTAGGATAAAAATGTAAAAACTTCTGGTGAATAGAAAATGGGAGGAAACATGGAAAAGTTGTATCTCTATGAATGGACCTGGGCAGAAGTAAAGGCATATTTGAAGAAAGATAGCGTCATCATCCTTCCCTTCGGTTCCACTGAACAGCACGGCCTCCATCTCCCTCTCGGCAACGATGCCCTGGTGGCCATTCGCTTGGCCGAGGATGCGGCCCGGGCCACGAATACCATCGTGGCACCGCCATGCTGGTTTGGCTGGTCCCCCCATCATATGGCTTACCCGGGAACGATCTCCATTACGCCCGAGACCCTGACTCGATTACTCTATGAAGTCTTGCGCAGCTTGATCTTTCATGGGTTCAAGCGTCTGATCGTGATCAATGGTCATCGTAAAGCCAACCTCCCCCCCATGGAGATCGCCTGCTCCCGTATCCGGAATGAGACTGGCGCTTATGTCACCATAGCCGACCCCTTTTTCCTCGCCGAGACCACCGCCAGAGAAATTCGGGAGTCTCCTCCGGGAGGAATCGGCCATGCGGAAGAACTGGAGACTTCCCATATGATGTACATCTTCCCGGAGTTGGTGGATATTAAAAAGGCTGTTAAGAACCTCCCCAAGAAAAAGAAATTCCATGTCATGGACCCATACGTGGAAGCCGACCGGGCTTTCACCCCTTCCACCCTGGAAAGCTTCCGCGAGGCCACGAAGCCGAGTGGCGTCAGCGGGGACCCAACTCTTTCCACCGTGGAAAAGGGGGAGCGCCTGCATCAAGCGCTGGTGAATAATTTGGCGGAATTGATCA
>Ga0315274_10012686_pt1 | contig 12016 bp, 12 predicted proteins | sample YL17G02_20_MG_FD_203700 | JGI IMG/M metagenome (GOLD analysis project Ga0315274, IMG submission 203700) | Sediment microbial communities from Yellowstone Lake, YNP, Wyoming, USA - YL17G02_20 | ecosystem: Environmental > Aquatic > Freshwater > Lake > Sediment | place: USA: Wyoming | collected... | reverse complement strand
ACAAGCTCAGCCACCTCCAGCACGTGCTGTTCGAAGAGCCCCAGGGTATTCGGGTTGGTCAGCATCAGGCCGGCGACGTTATCTCTACAGTGTGACTTTAGGTCCTCCAAGTCGACATTACCTAGCGCATCCGAAGAAACCTTGACCGTCTCGTAGCCGGCCATCGTCGTGGAAGCAGGGTTGGTGCCATGTGCCGAGTCCGGGACCAGCATTACCGTGCGGATCCCGTCGCCACGCGACCGGTGATAGGCGCGGATCATGAGCACTCCCGCAAGCTCGCCGTGAGCTCCTGCCGCCGGTTGCAGCGACACGCCAGCGAAGCCGCTGATCTCCTTGAGGAACTCCTGCACACGGTGCATCACGAACAGGTTGCCCTGCACCGTGCCGGGGTCCTGGTAGGGATGCGTGTGTGCAAAGGCTGGCATCCTGGCTGCGTCCTCATTGACCTTCGGGTTGTACTTCATCGTGCAGGAACCGAGCGGGTAGAATCCCTTGTCCACACCATAATTGAGTTGCGACAGTCGCACAAAGTGCCGGACGAGGTCTACTTCGCTCACTTCAGGCAGCGGAAGGTCCTGGCGCAGGTAGTCATTGGGCAGGTCGGCGCACGGGACGTCGCACTGCGGTAGACTGGCGCCCATCCGTCCAGGCGAGCTGATTTCGCAGATCAATGGCTCTCTCATGGATGCTCCTCCACGCGCGCCCCTCGGTTCGGTTTCATCAGGCCCTTCAACGCCTCAGCCAGTGTATCGATCTCATCCCTGGTGTTCAGTTCAGTGACGCACAGCAGCATCGTGTTCTCCAGCGCCGGGAAATCCCGCTGCACATCGTACCCGCCAACAATGCCCCACTCGTCCAGCAGGTAGGCGTTCACATCCGCGACCGGCCTTGGGCAGCGCAGCAGGAACTCTTTGAAGAAGTGGCCTCTGCTCAGGATCTCGAAGCCGGGCAGGCGTGCCAGTTGCTCCGCCGCGTAGTGCGCCTTGTGGTAGCAAAGCTCGGCCACTTGGCGCAGGCCGCGCTTGCCGAGGGCGGTCATATAGACACCGGCAGCCAGCGCCATGAGCGCCTCGTTGGAGCAGATGTTGGAGGTGGCTTTTTCGCGGCGGATGTGCTGTTCGCGCGCCGAGAGTGTCAGCACGAACCCGCGTTGACCGTTCCGATCGACGGTCTGCCCCACGATGCGACCCGCGATCTTGTGCACGAATTGCTGTTTGCAGGCAAAGTAGCCCAGGTAAGGGCCGCCAAAGCTCAATCCGCCCCCCAGCGCTTGTCCTTCACCGCAGACGATGTCAGCCCCGTAGTCAGCCGGTGCCTGAAAGAGACCCAGAGAGATGGGGTCGGCAGTGACGACGAACATGGCGCCAGCGGCATGGACGGTGTCAGCCAGCTCGCGCAGAGCGTCTGGGGCGGCCAGCTGCCCAAGGAAGTCCGGGTTCTGAACGATCACACACGCCGTGTCGGAGTCTACGTGCCTTGCCAGGACGCCAGGGTCCAGGCTCGATTGCTCGTCCCCAACCACCTTCACGTTCATGCCCTGGGTGTATGTGCGGACGACTGCGCGGTACTCGGGGTGTACGCCCGCTGAGATCGCTACCTTGCGACGTCTGTTGCGCGCCACGTTCACGGCCACGATGACTGCCTCAGCCAGAGCCGTCGCGCCATCATAGTGCGAGGCATTCGCGGCATCCATGCCTGTTAGGGCGCAAACCATGCTCTGATACTCGAATATCGTCTGCAGCGTACCCTGGCTGATCTCAGGCTGATAGGGAGTATATGCTGTGTAGAACTCAGAGCGGCCTACCACGTGCCCGACCACGCTCGGCACAAAGTGACGGTACGCGCCCGCCCCCAGGAAGCAGGTCGCGTGGTCCAGGTCGACGTTGTATTCGCCTATCGCGCGCAACTCACTCAGAATTTCAGGTTCGGATAGGGGCTCGGGCAGGACCAGGCGCGGAAATCGCTGGGCAGCAGGAACGTCCTGAAAGAGCACCTCAACGCTCTTGACGCCGATGACCTTGAGCATGGCGTTCCTATCGGCGTCGGTGTTGGGGATATAGGACATTCAATGTCCCCCCTTCTGCGCCTCTTCCTGGCACTGCCGTTCGTACGCATCAGCGTCGAGGAGGGCGTCATACTCTTCGGGCTTGGTTGGGCGGAATCGCACCAGCCAACCCGCTCCGAAGGCGTCCTGGTTCACGACCTGCGGAGAGCTACTCAGCTCGTCGTTGACCGCCACGATCTCACCGCTCATCGGCATGTAGATGTCCGAGGCGGCTTTGACCGACTCCACCGTCGCCACTGTCTCTCCCCGTGAGAACAGGTCGCCGACGCTGGGCAGGTCCACGTAGACAATGTCGCTCAGTTCGTGCTGCGCAAAATCGCTGATCCCGGCGACTGCCTCGTCGGCATCCAGCTTGACCCATTCGTGAGTCGCCGCGTAGCGGCGATCCTTGGCAAACTGTACCATGTGAACCCTCCCTATTGGCTTGATGCTGTGCCCGCATACGCGCTCCTCTGTCGAAGCATGCTGCCTAACGCCAGTCGTTCCAGGCCGCCTGCGTGTACTTGTCGCGGAGAAGTTGCCGCGCCAACCGCTTCTCCTTGGCAAACAACACCCCGGGACTGAGATCGGCTCCCAGGGCCCCTTTGAACCCTGTTCCCAGCGCCTTCGCGGCGTCGTCGAAATCAATCTGCGACCCGATCAGGTCGCTCAGTGGCGTGATCGGCCTGCAGGGCTGGGAACTCCCTGGCTTGGCCCCTGCTGGCCTCAGCGCGATAGTGCCTTGATGCAGCAGGACACCCTGCCGTCTAGCTTGTGCAGCGGTGGCAACGACGTGCGTGCCCACCTGCACCTCTGTGGGCGGCGCAAAGCGGGCATCTATCCCCAGCAGGCGCAATCCTTCAATGACTCCGTAGGATACGTGCTCATATGAATGCAGTACGTTGGAGGGGATGAGAGTATCTGCCATTGAGACGACAAGGCTGTAGGACAGGTCGCCTCCGTGGAAACACGCTTTGCCACCGGTAAGGCGCCGGACGTATGTGCACTGCGCCCGTCGTGCGCCAGCTTTCACCGCACTGACGCTTTGCAGAAAACCCAGGGTGTAGCACGGCCGCTCCCAGTAGTAGATGCGCAGCGTTGGCGGCACGCGACGTTCAGCCATCAAGTGAACGGTTGCCTCGTCGATGGCCATGTTCACGTATCCATTGGCAAGGCCGGTGAAGATCAGACGCCATTCGGCAAAGAGCATGCCGTCCTCCAGACTGCCAAGGGTATCGGATCGAAAACCTACTTGACCGTAAGCTCCACCAGCGCGACGGCGCCTTTGAGCTCGATCGGCAACAGCGGCCGAGGGAAGTTGTAGGGAACACCGCCGGGCCGTTCGTTGTAGTATGGCCGGTTACAGCCAGGACAACCCGCTGTCCGAAAGGCTGCTCCATCTCCCAACAGCTCCGCAAGGCGGGCCCCCGAAAGGCCGTAGGATGCGACTTCGCCCGCCGCTGAGAAGCTCCAATCCCGCACGCAGCTTGCCCCGGACCGTAGCAGGTGCAGCGCCGCCTGGACACGTCGGTAGGACGATAGTGATGGGGGCTCCCTGTCGGCCCACGCTGTGCCACGGACCGGTGTGAAGGAGAACAGCCCGACCGTGATTTGCCGGTCAACCAGCGCCTGCAGCATCAAGGCCATCTCTTGCTCGGTTTCCCCCAGGCCCGCAATCAAATGAGTCGCTATTCGACCTGGGAAGCGCTGGGCTGCCACTGCCAGCAGGTCGACGTGGCGTTGCCAGTCTCCGCCTCTGCTTGCGCGGAACACCCTGTCAGACGCTGCGTCCAATGCCATGCTGACCCGCTCTGCCCCGCTATCCAATAGTATGCGCACGCTTTCGAGATCGGACAACGCGATCGACGCACAAACCGGCACCCCGGATGACCCGTGTAGATTCCGCACCACTTCCAGCGTGCGGGCTAGGTAGCCGGGCGAATCGGTCACCTGCAGGCAGCAGCGCTGGATCCGCCCCTGCTCGAAGCTCCGCTTCACGGCGTCCACGGTCTGCTCAAGTGGGTGCTGAGGCCATGCCACGCGGGAAAGCCAGCGCGAACTCGCGGCACTGCGGCGCGCCTGAGCGCAAAAGGCGCAGTCATGACTGCAGCGACCTCCGATCATCAGGTACGCCGTCGTGGGCGCGTCTGACTGCCGCACTCGCTGCAGCCCTAGAACCGCCGCAGTCCCTACGGACACCGCAACACGTGCCGGCCGGGCGCTCACTGTGACCGCATCACGCAGCACTCGCTCTCCCATCGGGTCTGCATCCCGAGCGTACTAGCCGTTTGCACAGCTGACCGCGCAGGGTTTACGATCTTGTTCACGCCGGCCCGCACGGCCAGTGAATCGAGATGTCGACGATACTCGCCGCCGGGCCGCATGCACCCCAGGAAGATCGGAACCTGCGGAAGCGTGCAGCGCGCCTGTGCCAGAAAGTTCACGACTTCGTCGAGCGCTGGCGGTGGGCAATTCGCATAGCGCGTACCCGCAGTCGGAACAAAGACCAGCACAACCAGAGCCTCCAGACCAGCACTTCGCAGGGCATCCAGTGCCCGGTATTCCCCGCAGAACGCTCCTGCCCGCAGGCCTAGTGTCAGGTGGGGTATTACCCTCGCATGTCGGCGCAGCATTTCGTAGGTACGGAGGTAGTCGTCGGCGGTATAACTGAGGCCATAGACTTCGCGTATGGTGTCCTCGTCCACCAGGAAGTCGAACGACACCACATCGACTTGCGGGGCAATCGCCTCGATCTCGGATTCCGTAATCATGCCCACATGCCAGTTCATGCCGCGTCCGACCCGCAGCTCCGCGACCAGGTCCGCATGCGCCTGCACCGGCACTTTTCCGTGTCTGTCGCATCCGCCGGACATAAGGCAACTCGTCATGCCCGCCGGATTGGCGTGCTCGATCGCGACCATACCCCGCAGGTAGCGGCGGCCGCAGTGGGCGCAATTGAGCGCGCAGGAAGTGCCTGTCAGGCTAACGGGAAGCGTATTGCTTGGCCGAGTGAAACCAATTGTAGTTCGGAAGTGCCTTGTCCTGTGCCGCCATGCATGTTCAAGCAGGGTCATGCTCGTCCTACTCAATGCTGTCTTGCGCGGTGATCTCCAAGGCACCCGCCTCCCTGGTTTTTGGGGTAATGGTCAGAGTGTGTGGACCAGTCGAGAGGGGTTTGCCTTCCACCTGAAGCGTTACCCGTGCACCGATGTCAAAACGCAGCGGCGCCGCGCTTGAGACTTCGGAGGCACCCAGGCGGCTTCCGTCTGGGAGGACAGCGAATGTTTGGGCCAGCGGATACTCGACTCCATCCACCTTCAGGGGTTCCAAGCCGGCGATTGTCCCGGGGGCCAAGGTGTTCTGGATGGAGAGTTCAAAGCCCGCAGAGGTGTTCTTGAGGCTCCCTCTGACGTACAGCTTCTTGAGCAGGAAGGCAGGAACCGAACCCATCTCATCCACCTCCAGGGGAGGAAGCAGCGCCGTCTTGACAGTCAGTGATTTTTTTCACAATAAGTATAGCAGATACCAGCCGCAAAGTCAACCGCGCAGCCTGTGTGGCCCGCTGACGATTGACAACCTTCAACTTATGGTGTACAATAATCGCGCACCCATCTTAATAGCAGGCTGTCCTGATCTTCGCGATTCGGGGCTGTTCGGTTGCGCCGCAGCCGGACTGGGAACTGGACACATTGTTCAGAGCGCCGTCGGTTGGTTGTGGGTCCCACGATCGCGCCATGTCGTGTGGGCGCCAGTGGCAACCCGTATCCTCTGAGCCTGTGTAGATCCAAGCTTACTCGCGCCAAGAATTGATCCGATTCTTGGGCACTCGGTTTCCGACCTCAGTTGGCGAGGCTGGGCGCCGAGTGCTTTTTGTACTCAAAATACGGCGTCATGGAGGATTGCGATGCGAGATGAGCTGCCTGGCTTTGGGACCCCACCAGTGCCTCCTTACGATTCGCAGCTCGACGGATTCAGCTCAGAGCCGCTGCCAGTGCAGCAGGTTCAGCCTTCCGCCCCAGAGCCTCCAGGACCCGTGTCTCCGCTGAATCAAGGACCTGCCTCAGTGCCCGTGTCGGATACAGCCGAGTTCCCTTCACACGAAGACATGCCTCAGATAGAGCCTGCGGCGAAGAAGGCGGGCATGGACGATGTATTCGCCGATGAGTACGAGTACCAGCGCCCCAAGCGCGGCGAGATTCGTGAAGGAAGGATCCTTGCCATTCGGCCCGATTCCATAGTTGTGGACCTCGGGCTGAAGCGCGAGGGGATCATCCCCCCGGATGACATGCAGCGACTCGGCGCCGACGTGCTGGCTACGCTCAAGGTTGGGGACCAGATTCCAGTGTACGTTCTCCGACCGGAGGATGACAGGGATGGAATTCTCGTTTCCCTCCATCGCGCCAGGCAGGAACAAGACTGGATCGATGCGCAGCGGCTGCATGCCACCGGCGAGATCTGGGAAGGCACGATCAACGGCTACAACCGAGGCGGATTGATCGTGCACTTTGGCAAGATCCGTGGCTTCGTCCCGGCCTCGCACGTCACGGGGGTGTCGAGGCGCATGGATCCGACCACTCTGCAGGCCCGCCTGGGGGAGATGGTAGGCCACGAGCTTCCGCTCAAGGTCATTGAAGTCGACCGTCAGAACCGGCGCTTGATCTTCTCTGAACGCACGGCTAGGCGCGAGTGGCGCTCGCAGCAGCGAGACAAACTCATGGATGAGCTGCAAGAGGGCGATCACGTGCGCGGAACGGTCAGCAACATCTGCGAGTTCGGAGTGTTCGTGGATGTAGGTGGCACCGATGGCCTGGTGCACATCTCGGAGCTGTCCTGGCGTCGGACTGGCCATCCCAGTGAACTCCTCAAGGTGGGTGACGAGGTTGAGGCGTGTGTCTTGCGTGTGGACAAGGAACGTAAGCGCATCGGCCTGAGCCTCAGGCTCATGGAGCCGGATCCCTGGGAGCAGGTCGAACAGAAGTACAGCGTTGGCCAGGTCGTGCAAGGGGTAGTCACCAAGATCACGACCTTTGGCTGTTTCGCAGCGCTTGATGACGGGATTGAGGGCCTGGTTCACATCTCCGAGCTGTCAGAGGTGACTCCAAAGAACCCCGAGGAGTTGCTGCGGGTCGGCATGACCGTGCCTCTGTGCGTGGTGAAGATCGACGGAAAGCGCCGCCGTATGGGCCTCAGCCTCAGGCAAGTCCCGGAAGAAGAACGGGGCCGCTGGGAAGAGCAGCGCAAAGTGGAGTCGGCATCCCAGGAGGAAGCCGGGCCATCTGAAGAGCAGGCCCAACCTGAGGCCGAAGCGTTCGATCGGGCAGAGCCTCGGGCTGAGGAGGTACCCGGCGAGCCAGGCGCTGTCGGGAGCCACGACTGGGAACCGATCGAGTCGCCTGACGTGGCGCCGGGAGAGCCGGGCACTCCGGGGAGCGACCACGTGACTGCAGTCGCGTTGCCTGAGGAAGCCTCATAGCCAACCTAGCGCCGGGATGCTTCAAGCGAGCAATCGTCGGCCAGATGGTCAGGAACAGATACGCGCGTCCGAATGGTTTCTCTTGGGTAGCAGGCCAGAGAAGCAAAGCGGAGAGTCAGGTTCGCTATGCAGGATCCGAGGAAGAAGAAGCTACAGCTCCAGTTGCAGGAGGCTTTGAAAGAGCTCCAGGAACTGGACAAGAGGCTGGAGCAAAAAGCGGAATATGGCCCCGGCAAGGGCGACCCCGCCATATACGAATGGGAGTTGACCCTCGCCCGGCGGCAGCAGGCTAGTGCACAAGTGGGGACGATCCGGCAGGCACTGCAGAATCTGAAGGAAGGACGCTACGGACTCTGTGCGCGTTGCGGCCGGCCAATCGACCCTGAACGGCTCGAGATCCTGCCCCTGACCACGCATTGCATCACCTGCGCGCGGTCCAGACAGGGCTAGGTCCTCAAACAGCCAATCGGCTGCCCCAGCGGGGCAGCCGATTCTTCATGCAGCGCAATCCCGCGCTTCCAGCCGGGGGTATGGTCATCGTTAATGCGGCACCGGCAAACGAACTCCCAGCAACGCAAGCACAATCAAGCCATCCGTGGCAGCAATCAGGCCCCACAACGGCTCCGCCAGCGCCGCGGCAAGGCTCAGGGCCAGCATGCTCACGGCGATGGCGACCAATGCCGGACGGCGAGGCCTGGGCCTCCAATAGGCCAGCCACAACACAGCGAGCCCGAAGCACAGGGCTGCCAGCCAGACTATGGCCAGCGCCACATCCTTGGTCAGCGCGATCGGCCCGCTGGGATCCACCCAGAAGACCGGTTGGCCCTCAAAGCGCACGTGAATGCGCCGAATGATGCTCAGGAACAGCATTGTATGTTCACCCGCCGCAGCCACACCAGCCCACAGCAAGCTCGAGAGTATCCGATCCCTTTTCATTTCACCCATTGTGCGTTTGCGACATCAGTGCCGTCTTCCATCGATGCAAGTGTCTCACCTCGTGTCCTGCCCCTCGGGCGCAATTCCGATTATACTTCCTGCCAGGCCAAACCAGAATTTGCCACAGGGGGTGTTGGCAATAGGCTAGAGAGTCACTATAATCCGCCCACGCCCCCAGGACCACTGGGCGACGACAGGATCAGGGAATGCCCAGACTGCACGTCTTCAACACCGGTTGGTTTCGCACACGGGTGAGCAATCTGTACGTGGGCGGCGGCAGGTCAGTCCGTATCCTGCCGGTGCTGGCCTTTGTGCTCGAACACGAAAGTGGATTAGTCGTCTTCGACACCGGGCTCAATGCGGCCTTCGCCACTTCCCCACAGCGCTATGTAGGGCGGCTAAACGATTTGCTTATCCCCTTCCGTTCCTGCGCGGGCATGGATCTCGCTTCGCAGATGCGTGCCGGCGGCCTGCCACCAGATGAGGTATCCCTGGTCGTCCTATCCCACCTGCACTACGATCACACAGGCGGTCTAAGGGACTTTCCGCGCGCAAAGCTGCTAATCTCAGAGCAGGAATGGCTAGCAGCGCGGTCTTCCCTGCACAGGCTGAGGGGCTACCTGGGCAAGGAGTACAGTGGGTTATGCGTCACCGAGCTCCAGCACCGGTCATGCGCTCCGCTTGCGCTTGAGGACGTCGCGCGGTATGGATATGGCATCGACCTGCGTGATGACGGCAGCCTGATTCTGGTGCCCATGTCGGGACATTCGCCCGGACACCAGGCGCTCCTGGTCTTCCTTCCCGGCGGTCCGGTCCTGCTCGCCGGGGATACCGTCTACGTTCGAGAGGGCTACAGCGAACCTGTAGGGCAACCACGTCCGTGGAATGCTGACCTCGGATGGCGCAGTCTGCTCGGCTTGCGCGCACTGGCCATGGGAGAGCCCACTGCTTTAATCCTTCCCAGCCATGACGACGCACCATTGCGGCAGCTGGCACGTGAGGACATCATCGTGGGTGACTTGCAGATTGGCGGTTGACAGCACCCCCAGCGCTACCTTGCGCTAGCGGGCCTCGGGGTAGAATCCAGGTTTGCAGAGAACCTCCATCACGCGCATGTCGAAGAAAGCCTGGGCGTTTGCTGGCCTGAGCACCACGGCCGTGTCGGATCCTCGGCCCGATCCCGCAATCGCGATCGTCGGTTCTCCTGCCCTCACCAGTCCCGCATCCGCGGCCATCAGCACAATCTCGCAAACCACCTTCATACCCTCGCCAAAGATGCGCAGAGTGTAGGCAATGATCTCCTCGAGTTCATAGGTCTGCAACTTCTTGCGTACAGCGCGTCCCACGCCTCCAAAGGCATGTTGGCAAGTCAAAATCCGTCCCCCGTTGGCCTCAATGGCCGCACGGTTCACTTGCGTCAGCTCCTGGTCGTTCGGTTCCCGAAAGCCAGTCGCATGCGTTACCACCACCAGGTTGTAGCCGCCGAAGACCTGGCTTGCGCGCACTCCAGTCTCCCCGCTTGTTGTTGCGACCAGGATGGACCTGATTCCCAATTGTTCAGCCCGCGCCTTTGCGATCTCGAACACGCGCTCAGTATTGCTTGCTCCCGGCTGCCCAAAGCAGGTGCACTGAATCAAGTTGTTCTCCATGCCACGCTCCTTTGCTCACGAATCGACTGTCCTTGCTGTGCTGTCAGGTTATGGCGGCAACGGTCGCTTGCGGCTTCCACAGCCACATCGCGACCGCCGCAAGCAGCGCAAGGGTTGCACCGAACAGAAACGGGGCCGGGGCGCCAAAGCCTTTGAAGCCGAGTGCTGGAAACCCATCCCAGAGCACGCCGGCAATCAGCGATGCAGGTAGATCCAGAATGCCCAACACGGCGCTGTAGGTGCCATACGCTGTGCCGCGCACGTTCTCGGGGACAAGATCGGCAATCATCGCCTTTGCCGTGCCGTAGCTCAGGCCGTAGTACAAACCGTACGTGGCATACAGCACCCACACCTGCCAACCCCTGCCCGCAAGCGCAAAGCCGAGGTAGATCAGCGCGTACACCACCCAGCCACCGACCACCAGCGTCCGCCGTCCAATCCGATCCGACAACAAGCCGGCGGGAGCTGATACGGCGGCGTATACCAGGTTGAAGGTGACAAGCATACCTAGCACACCCAGGACGCTCAAGCCACGCTCCTGCGCCCGCAACACCAAGAACGCATCGGACGAATTGCCCAAGTCGAACAGCCCCACAATGAGCATGAACATCACGAACTGTCGGCCCAGGCTGCGAAGCGCAAACCTCGGTGCGGCACGCTGCGTGGTAACACGCACGTCCTGCGCCCCGAGGGTCAGCGAAAGAACGGCCGCAATGCTGGGAATCACGCTCACCAGCACGATGGTGCGAAAGGTCCCTCTGGCAAGGCCCAGGCTCCCCCGCTGGCTGGACCAAACGACGGCCAGCGCCACGAGCATGCCCAGCAGAGCACCGACCGTGTCCGCGGTGCGTTGCACCCCGAATCCCAGTCCGCGCTGCTCCTCGCTGACCGAGTCGGCTACGAGCGCATCCCGCGGTGCGGTGCGGATGCCTTTGCCGAAGCGGTCTACCCAGCGCACGGCAGCGACCGCACCCCAGGAGTTGGCCATGTAGAAAAGGGGCTTGACCAGCGCCGACAGCGCGTATCCTGCCACGGCGAGCCACTTGCGCTGGCGGAGCCTGTCCGACAGCCATCCGGAGAAGACCTTGAGGACGCTGGCCGTGGCTTCGGCAACTCCCTCAATCAATCCAATAACGTTCGCCTTTACGCCCAATACGTTCGAGAGGAACAGTGGCAGCAGGTTGATGACCATCTCGCTCGACAGGTCCATGAACAGGCTGGTCAGGCTTGTCGCCCAGATGTTGCGGTGCAGTCTGCGCCACCATGGAGTCTGGGAGTTGTCCTGTGATGCGGTCATGTGTTCCTCCAGTCGGCGAGCGTCTTGCCAGCACTTCGTCCGCAAGTTCGTCAAGCTTGATACGGATTTGCTGCAGGGTTTCCCGTCCCTTGGGAGTCAGGACGTAGAACTTGCGCCAGCGACCTGCGTCCTGTTTGCGCTGCATTTTCAGATAGCCGGCGCCTTCCAGGCTGTGCAGAGCGGGGTAGAGAGTGCCAGGACTGACGCGCGCGTAGCCATGTCGCTTCAACTGCTCCGCCATCTCCAGGCCATAGACTGGGCCTGCCTCGGCTTGGTGCAGAATGTGGATCTTGATGAACCCGCGAAAGAACTCCTGCAGCATAGAAGGTGCCTCCTCTCCCCACGCCAATTATCGAATTGCGATAACGACGCGCGGAAGTGTACGGCCAAACTGTGTGCCTGTCAAGCACTCCCGTGCAGTCCGTCTGTCTTGTCTCGAGGTGACTGACCGGACTCGCAGTTCAAGCGCCGGGGCAGCGCATTGTCTGCGCGCTCCCGGCGCCGTGCCTTGTGGCGAGGGACGGATCGGGCGGCTTGGATTCAGGACCAGCCCCTACCGCAACTCACGTCTCAGCATCCAGACCACCGCTGCCAGTGCAGCAGCCGCGCTGCCCGCC
>Ga0315274_10012685_pt1 | contig 12016 bp, 5 predicted proteins | sample YL17G02_20_MG_FD_203700 | JGI IMG/M metagenome (GOLD analysis project Ga0315274, IMG submission 203700) | Sediment microbial communities from Yellowstone Lake, YNP, Wyoming, USA - YL17G02_20 | ecosystem: Environmental > Aquatic > Freshwater > Lake > Sediment | place: USA: Wyoming | collected... | reverse complement strand
AAAGGGGAGATACGCCTCATGGACGTTCTGCTCTTGTCGCGGCTTCAGTTCGCGGTGGCCGCTTTCTTTCATTTCCTCTTCGTGCCGCTGACGCTGGGCCTATCGGTCCTCGTGGCCTTCATGGAGACCCGTTACGTGCTCACGCGGGACGAGGAGTACCGGCGGATGGCCCGCTTCTGGGGCAAGCTGTTTATCATCAACTTCGGCATTGGGATCGTCACGGGACTCACGCTCGAATTCCAGTTCGGGACCAACTGGTCGCGCTACTCCATCTACGTCGGGGACATATTCGGGTCGCTGCTGGCTATCGAAGCCACGCTGGCGTTTTTTCTGGAATCCACGTTTCTGGCGATCTGGATATTCGGGTGGAAGAGGCTCTCGCCGCGCCTTCATGCCTTGTGCATCTGGGTGGTGGCGCTTGCCGCCAACGTGTCGGCCTATTGGATTCTGGCCGCCAACGCCTGGATGCAGCATCCCGTGGGGTATCACATCGTGAATGGGCGCGCGGAGCTCACGGATTTTCTCGCGGTGGTCACGCAGCGCGCCGCCGTGGTGATGTTTCTGCACACGGTGAGCGGCGCGTTCATTCTGTCGGGGTTTTTCGTGATGGGGGTGAGCGCGTATCATCTTCTCAAGAAGCAGCACGAGATGTTCTTCCAGAAATCCTTCCGGATCGCGGTTTGGTTCACCCTGATCTTCTCGCTTTTCGAGGTGGTCCAGGGGCACCTGAACGGCGCGGAGGTGGCGCGGAACCAGCCCGCCAAGCTCGCCGCGATGGAGGCGCTGTGGGAGACGCAGACCCACGCGCCGCAAACCCTGTTCCTGATCCCCGACGAGAAGAATGCCCGGAACCGGCTCGAGATCGGGAAAGTGCCGGGCGTTCTGAGTTTGCTGGCGTATCATCGCGCCGATGCCGAGGTGAAGGGCCTGCGCGATTTCAGGCCGGAGGACCGGCCGCCCGTCCTGCTGCCGTTCCTGTCCTTCCGCATCATGATTGGGCTGGGAATGCTGTTTCCGCTGCTGGCGGGCTTCGGGTGGCTGGTTCGCAAGCGTCCCGCGGAGTATCCCCGTTTCCTGCGTATCCTGATTCTGGCGATCCCGCTGCCGTATATCGCCATCGAAATGGGCTGGATGCTGGCGGAGGTGGGGCGGCAGCCGTGGATCGTGTATGGCGTGATGCGGACGCGGGACGCGGTGTCGCCAATCGCCGCTTCTCAGGTGGCGGTGTCGCTGGCGGCTTTTGTGATCGTGTACTCGCTTCTGGGGCTGGTGGATTTCTATTTGCTGGCGAAGTTCGCGCGGAGCGGCCCGGAATCCGAACAGTTCGCACCCTTCGCACCTTTACACCCTTCACGCTAAGGGGGCCTGATCCATGCTCGAAACCACGTGGTTTGTCCTATGGGGCCTGCTGTGGGCCATCTACTTCATGCTGGATGGATTCGACCTGGGGATCGGCGCCCTGATGCCCTTCATCGCGCGAAACGAGGAGGAGCGGCACACCCTCTACCGCGCCATCGGGCCTTTCTGGGACGGCAACGAGGTGTGGCTGATCACGGCGGCGGGCGTCACGTTCGCGGCGTTTCCGGGAACTTATGCGGTCATGTTCAGCGCGCTGTATAGCCCCCTGATGGTGATTTTGTTCGCGCTGATCCTGCGCGGAGCGGCGGTGGGCTTCCGGTCCGAGGTGGAGAGCCACGCGGCCAAGCGGCTGTGCGACGCGCTCTTCTTCCTGGGCAGCGTGGTCCCGGCGGTTCTGTTCGGCGTGGCGTTCGCCAACATCTTCAAGGGAATTCCCATTGACGGCAACGGCGTGTTCGTGGGGACGATTGTGGATTTGCTGAATCCCTACGGGATGCTGGGTGGGATGCTGTCCTTGGCGGCTTTCCTGGTGCACGGGGCGCTGTGGCTGGCGATCAAGACCACCGGGCCGCTGCAAAAACGCATGGCGGACTTCGTTCAAAGAGCATGGCTCGGGCTTTACGCCGCTTTAGGTATATTCATGTTCCTGTTTGTGCTGTCTCGCGGGCAGACCGCATTGGGAAGAGGATATATCGGCAAACCAACGCTGTTCTGGCTACCCGTGCTTGCCTTGATCTCCCTGTTCTGTATCTTCGTTTTTGTGCGCAAGAGAGGATGGGCGAGAGCATGGACCGCATCGAGCGTGTTTCTTGGACTCGCGCTCTTCTCCGGCGTATTGGGTATCTATCCTGCGCTCTTGCCTTCAAGTCTGGCTCCAGCGTTCAGCATGACCATTTATAATTCCGCTTCCAGCCCGCTCACCCTCAAGATCATGCTCGGCGTGGCGCTCGTCCTGGTGCCGGTGGTGATCATCTATCAGGCTTGGACGTTCCACCTCTTCCGGGGCAAGGCGGATGGGCCGGACGCGGTTGGGAAAGACGTCTATTGATTTCGGATTGGGGATTGGGATTTGCTCCGATTGCGGATTTCGGATGGTTGGCCGCGGTATCCCTGGGATCCTACGTGTCCAAGTATTTCGCCGCATGGAACCGGCAAAGCCACAGGTAATGCCCTTCCGGCGTATGCACCTTCCTCAACCCGCCCCAATCGTGCGCAGGGTCCAGGTGGTCCAGCATCACTCGCAATGCCCGCAGCTCCGATCCCTCCGCCATCCTCGCGCGGTCAGGGTGCTCCTTCGCCCCTTCTCCCCACAAGCGGAGTTGTTCGGTCTCCGGCAATTGGCGCAATTTCCTGATGATTTCTCCCATCAGGCGAACGTCTTCCTTGATGAACTTCTCGAGTTCACTGGCCTCCGTTGCTGTGCCAAAATTGAGGACGGGCGTAAACTTGAGGAAGGTGAACATTTTCTGCAGATATGGCGCCAACGAAACCAGACATTTGGAGGGGTCCTCTATGACGTACTTCCCGCCCTCAAAAGTCGGATGCCATTCGCCTGGTTCCTGGCAACACAGGTGGAGTTCCATCCGGTCTCCGTACTTTCCGGATATTCCCGGCGCTAAACCCACGCAGCGGAGGACGAAGACATTCGGGCATGCGTCGTCCTGCTGGGTCTGCGAATGCTGAAACTCTTTGAGGAAGTATCTTTGCACGAGCCGAACGTCCTCGATATGCTCCATGATCTCCCGCAGCTGAATAGAAAGGGTTTGTTTCGTTTCTTTAATTCTGCCGGCAATCCCAACCCCGCTGGTCTCGATTCTTTCCGCGATATTCCGCTCCAGCGTTGCGGCCACGGCTTCCATGGTGCTAGGGGCCAAGCCGTATAACATCGTCCGCGAGTCGTGCTCGGCAACTTCCACGGGACACTCCACCATGTAGCGGTCCGGCTGCTTTTCGAGGCGCTGCACCAAGAGGTCGAAATCATGCTCGTGTAGGCAACCCTTTTCGCCCCGTCCCGGACAAGGAATGAGACGCCGCACCACCAAACCCGGGTAGCGCCCCAAGGTGAATTCGAGGCCGTCCCTGAGCAGGGCGAAGAAGTCTCTAGGCATCGGCCCTCTTACGGTAAGATCCACATAACGGCGCTCGGGGAATGCTTCGACGCGCCCGAGGTGTTTCGGGTTCCTTGGGTCGTCCGCCAACAGCACCCCAAGGCGCCAGTGCAGGTCCAGGGAAAAGCGGTGTTCCCGCGCGATGAACCAACTTGGAATACCCGGCGGGATGGATTGTTCGAGGCGGAACCGCATCGAGATTTCCGGTTGTGTCTCGAATTTCCTCCATAACGCACTGTACCGCCCGGTACCTCTTTGGTTCAACTCGAACGGCAGCAATTGCACCACAAGGCATCCCTGCGGCACGTCGTCCAGTTCATACACTAAGTCGAACTTTCGCATCATCCGTACAAACAAACGCCGTGTCCTCTCGTTTTCCTCCGCCCAAAAAACAAACCATTCTTCGCGGCGGAGAACTGCGTATTGGCATACTTCCTTGCCCTTCGAGTCTTGATTCTGCAAGACCCGCGCGATCCGGCTTGTCAGCCATTGTGGAGCGAGCAAAACCGTGTCGCGCAGCTCCTCGTCCTCGAGGAACACCCGAATTTTTCCCACACTGTCCAGAGACCGCGCCAGTAACTGTCTGTTGCTCTCTTCCACTCCCGCCGAATCCATGATCTCCCACAGATTACCGAGAGTGATCCGGCTCTTCTCGTCCTTGACTAGCTTTGCCAGCGCGTCCTCCACGCCCTGCCAACTCTGGGGCCAGGAGATCCCCATGACGGGCAGAGCGGCGGCGAATTGAACCAGGCTGGTCCGCAATTCTTCGATCCCCGTTCTCGGGGGTTTGTTGCTAATCGGCAGGAGCCCGAGGAACCGAATGCGGGGAAACTGGGCCTTCAGGTTCTCGAGTGGGATATCGGGACGCCAGAGGTCGCAGTGCGTGGCCACGAGCAAAACCGGCGCCTTCCATGCCTCTTCGGCCGGGCGGGTTGGGTCGGGCAGTTCGGAAGCGCGCGCCTGGATGAGTTCGAGCCAGTCATTCAACTTGGCCTGCGCGTAGTTCTCCCGCGCATTCCAGACCAGAACAAAGAGCGCGCGTTGGGAATAGAAGAACTGGTGGGTGGCGAGCTGGATCTCCTGGCCTCCGAAATCCCAAAGGTGGAGTCGCATTTTCACCTTTGCCTCGCTGGGGTGATTCACCCTCAAGGAGCGAACCGAGACGCCTTTTGTCGTGGTCTCCCCCCCGAATTGGTCGCCGTAGAGGGATTTCACCAGTTCGGTTTTCCCCACGCCCGCTTCGCCGACAATAAGGAGTTTTGCCTCCCATTTCCGTCCGCGCGCGGGATCGCGGAGAATCGCGCCCAGATAGGCCAGGACTGCTCGGGTTCCTTGGGAGACAACTTCCGGAGGCGGGAATGAGAGGTCTGGATTGCCGCGGAGGTTGAGTTCCGTTAGGTCCGTGAGATTCCCGATCTCCGACGGCAAGGAGGTCAGTTTGTTCTTCCTGAGGTCGAGTTCCGTTAGGGCCGTGAGTTTCCCGATCCCCGGCGGGAGGGAGGTCAGTTGATTGCCTCCGAGGTAGAGTGCCGTTAGGGCTGTGAGTTTCCCGATCTCTGGCGGCAGGGAGGTCAATTGATTGTTGTTGAGGTAGAGTTCCTCTAGGGCCGTGAGTTTCCCGATCTCCAGCGGCAGGGGGGCCAATGGATTGCCGCCGAGGTCGAGTTTTGTTAGGGCCGTGAGTTTCCCGATCTCCAACGGCAGGGAGGCTAATTGATTGCTGTGAAGGTCGAGTATCGTTAGAGTCGTGAGATTCCCGATATCCGGCGGTAAGGAGGTCAGTTGATTGCTCCAGAGGTGGAGCGTCCTTAGACCCGTGAGTTTCCCGATCTCCGGCGGCAAGGAGGTTAATTGGTTGTTGCTGAGGTCGAGTTCCGGTAGGTCCGTGAGATTCCCGATATTCGGTGGCAGGGAGGTCAAACGATTTTTCTCGAGATCGAGTTTCGTTAAGCCAGAGAGATTCCCGATCTCCGGCGGCAGGGAGGTCAATTGATTGTTGTTGAGGTAGAGTTCCTTTAGGACCGTGAGATTCCCGATCTCTGGCGGCAGGGAGGTCAGTTTATTGCGTGCGAAATCGAGTTTCGTTAATCTGGTGAGTTTCCCGATTTCTGGTGGCAGGGAGCTCAGTTGATTGGCCCCGAGGCCGAGCAATATTAGGCTTGCAAGGTTCCCGATCTCCGAAGGCACAGAGGTCAGTTGATTGCCCCAGAGGGCGAGTTTTGTCAGGCCTATGAGATTACCGATTTCCGGCGGTAGTGAGGTTAGCTGATTACCCCCGAGATCGAGGATCTTCAGAACCGCAAGATTCCCGATCTCTGACGGGAGGAATGTCAGTGCATTTCTGTAAAGAGAGAGTTCCGTTAGGGCCGTGAGTTTCCCGATCTCCGGCGGCAGGGAAGTCAGTTGATTGTACAGAAGACTGAGCTTCGCTAGACGCGTGAGATTCCCGATCTCTGGCGGCAATGAGGTCACTTTATTGCGCGCGAGGTCGAGCTTCGTTAAGGCAGTGAGTTTCCCGATCTCCGGCGGCAGAGAGGTCAGTTGATTAAGCCAGAGGGCGAGTTCCTTTAGGGCCGTGAGGATTCCGATCTCCGGCGGCAATGAGGTTACTTTATTGCGCGCGAGGTCGAGCTTCGTTAAGGCAATAAGTTTCCCGATCTCCCGCGGCAGAGAGGTCAGTTGATTAAACCAGAGGGCGAGTTCCTTCAGGGCCGTGAGATTTCCGATCTCTGGCGGCAGTGAGGTCACTTTATTGCGGGCGAGGTCGAGCTTTGTTAGACGTGTGAGATTTCCGATCTGTGCTAGCAGGGTGGTCAGTCTCTCATTAGATAGAGAGAGTTCTGTCCACCCTTCCCGTGCAGCCTGTTTGATCTTCCGCCGCAGCTCTCTTTGGTTCATTCTGAACCTCTTTCCCCAAAAGCCGTAGAATGGGCCTTGGCCCATCGTTTTCAAGGTCTTTTCCGCTTAGGACCGTCTGGGATGGCGTTGGCGATTGATGGGCCAAGGCCCATCCTACGGTTGGCATCGCCTACTTGTCCTTCACGCTCGCGTGGAGTTCTTCGAGTTCTTTCTCGAAGCCGCCGGAGAGGATGGGGAAGCGGCACCAGGTCTTGGGGTCGAGGTTTTCGTCGTCGAGGTGGAAGCTCGGGGCGTAGCGTTCGCGTTTCCACTGGTTGCGGCTCCAGAGGCGGAAGAACCGCTCGACCCAGAGGACGAGGTCCTTCTGGGTGAACTGGGGGAAGCGCGGGGCGATGGTTTGAAAAACCTCGAGCGGGGTGAGTTTGTCACGGATGGCCGCGCGCTCGATCACGTCCAGCACCTCGTAGGGCATCAGGTCTTTTTCGTCGGTCTGGCTCTGGGAGGGCGGGCGCAACTCGGCGGTGGGCTGCTGCGCGTTCACGGCCCGGAGCGCGGGGATCGGATGCAACCCCTGCGGCCCCTCGGTCTCCAGCCACTCCAGCCACTTGCGAAGGTAGGCCTTGTCAATGCCGGCGATGGGGCTGAGTCCGCCGCAGGTGTCGCCGTCCATCGTGGCGTATCCGACGGCCGCCTCGGAGCGGTTGCTGGTGGCGAGGAGGAGGGCGCCGCGCAGGTTGGCCAGGAGCCAGACGCCGGGGGCGCGGACCCGCGCCTGGATGTTCTGGAGGGCGAGGTCGTCCTTCTCCCAGGTGAGCGGACGTCCAATGCCTTGGCCCACCATGTCCACGTACTTTTTCACGAGGTTTTGGACGCCGAATACGAGGAACTCGGCCCCGATGGCTTCGGCGACCTCGCGGGCGGCGTCGCGCGTGAGGGTGGAGCTGTTGGAGGTGGATTGGTAAACGCAGGTGAGGAGACTGCGCACCAACGGGCTAAAGCCCGCACTACGAACGGGATCAGGGGATTCGGCCCGTCCGCGCACCAACGGGCTAAAGCCCGCGCCACGAACGGGATCAAGCGATTCGGCCCGTCCGCGCACCAACGGGCTAAAGCCCGCACTACGAACGGGATCAGGGGATTCGGCCCGTCCGTCTTTCGGCAACTCGATTCCCGCTTTCTTCGCGAATTTCCGGAGTCCGAGTTCCTTCACGCCGCGCTCGACCATCAGCGCCACGAGGCACGAGACCGCGGAAGAGTCCACACCGCCGCTGAGCGAGACTACAAAACCCTTCGAGTGGCTCTTGCGCATATAGTCGAAGAGGCCGAGCATGACGGCCCGCGCGAATTCCTCCTCTTTCAGATGATCGCTCTTTTCCCAGGGTTCGCCTTGCGAGAAGGCAGGCGAGACGCCCGCCCTGCTTTGCGAGAAGGCAGGCGAGACGCCCGCCCTGCTTTGCGAGAAGGCAGGCGAGACGCCCGCCCTACTTTGCGATAAGGCAGGCGAGACGCCCGCCCTACTTTGCGAGAGGGCAGGCGAGACGCCCGCCCTGCTTTGCGAGAAGGCAGGCGAGACGCCCGCCCTACTTTCGCTGGGGGGGACTTGGGGCTTGGCGGCGGGAAACGTGAAGGGCGCGCGGACGCATTCGCGGCGCTTGGGCTTGACCACGGGAGAAAGACCGGTGGCGCGGGCGCGGCCCATGCGCGTGGTTTCGATATCAATGACGGCGGCGGTGACGCGGAAGTCCGCGAAGGAAAAGCGGGGTCCGCACGCGGCGAGTTTGCCCGCCGAGCCGATCAGGGTGTCGCCGTCGTAAATGACGCGGCCCGCCTCATTGCCCAGGAGATTGGCGTAGATGTAGGTGACGCCGAAAGCGCGCGAGCTCTCCAGAACGAGCCGTTTGCGCACCTCGTGTTTGCCGAACGCGAAGTGGCTCGCGCTGGGATTGAGGATGATGTCCACGCCCTTGAAGGCCTGCGCGGCGGCGGGGCGGGAGGCCACCCACGCGTCCTCGCAGATCTCGAAGCCGATCTTGACCTCGCCGCAGTCGAAATAGACGTCGCCGAAGGGATACTCCCGGCCCTCGACGCGGATCTCCGACTGTTTGCCCTCGGGCCAGGCCTTGAACCATCGCGGCTCATAGTGGAGGCCCTCGCCGGCGAGGAATCGCTTGGCGGCGAATCCGGCGATCCGCCCGTCCACCGCGAGACAGACCGCGTTGTAGAGCGCGTCGCCGTGGAGGACCGGCAGGCCCATCGCCACGATCATGCCTTTGGTCTCGGGCACGATTTCGCCCAGGACGCGCAGGGCCATCCGGCTGACTCCGGCGGAGTGAAAGGCGTCCTCGCAGCCGTAGCCGGTGATGCAGAGCTCGGGCAGGCAGAGGAGGGAGACGCCCTCGTGGCGGGCCTGGGCGATGGCGCCGAGGATGTTGGCCTTGTTTTGTTCCCAGGCCAGGGGGGTCTGGTTGAGCGCCGCGGCGGCGGCTTTGATGAGTTTCATGTTTCGGGTCCCTTTGCGTGGTGGACGAACCTGGTTGAATTCAAGCAGAAATTGCCCGGGACAATCAAGGCCGAACTTGAAAAGAGGCCGGCTGGCCGCCTGGGGGAGGAATGGGACGGAGGGGACGAATAGGACGGATGGGACGGAGGGGAGGCTTGAGACTTGCGGGTTTGTGAAAAACCTTGACAATCCGTCCTCCGGGGCTAAGATCGCCGGGATAGCGTTTGGGTGAGGACGAACCCGGCGGGAGGCGGCGGATTACCCAGGAAACGCGGCGGAAAACGCAAGGTAGATTACTCAAGAAACGCGGCGGAATACGCAGGGCGGATTACTCAGGAAACGCTACGGAAAACGCAGGGCGGATCACTCAAGAAACGCGGCGGAAAACGCAAGGTAGATTACGCAAGGAGGTGAGCGGAACATGGCAAATGTGACACCTATCAAAGGCGCGGCGATTATCGGGCAGTCCGGCGGGCCCACGTGCGTGATCAATCAGAGTCTGGTGGGCGCGGTGCTCGAGATGCGCAAGAGCAAGGCGATCACGGAGATTTATGGGGCGCTTCACGGCGTGGCGGGCATGCTTTCCGAGAACTTCATTGACCTGAGGAAGGAAGACCTGAAGACCCTCAGGGCGGTGGCTGAAACGCCGTCTTCGGCGCTGGGCTCGGTGCGGAAGAAGGTCAGCCCCGAGGAATGCCGCGCCATTTTCAAGAATTTCCAGAAGTACAACGTGAGGTACTTCTTCTACATTGGCGGCAACGACACGGCGGAGACCGCCCACATCCTCAACGAGATGGCCAAGGAGGAAGGCTACGAACTGCGCGCCTTCCACATTCCCAAGACGATTGACAACGACCTGATGGTCACGGACCACTGCCCCGGCTTCGGCAGCGCGGCCAAGTTCGTGGCGCAGGCTTTCATGGGCGACGATCTGGACAACCGCTCGCTGCCCGGCATCAAGATCAACGTGGTGATGGGGCGCCACGCGGGGTTCCTGACCGCGGCGTCGGTGCTGGGCCGCACCAAGAAGGACGACGGGCCGCACCTGGTTTACGTTCCCGAGCGGGCTTTTGACGCGGACAAGTTCATTGCGGACGTGGACGCGGTGTATAGCCGGATCGGGCGCTGCATCGTGGCGGTGTCGGAGGGGATTTGCGACGCGGCGGGCGAGATGATCCTGCACAAGTTCGCCAAGTCCAGCGAGGTGGACTCGCACGGCAACATCCAGCTCAGCGGCACCGGCGCGCTCGGCGACGTTCTGGCGAACCTGGTCAAGCAAGGTCTGGGGCAGAAGTACCAGAAGCTGCGGGTGCGGGCCGACACGTTTGGCTACCTGCAGCGGTGCTTTCCGGGCGTGGTGTCGAAGGTGGACCTGAAGGAGGCTTTCGAGGCGGGGCGGATAGCGGTGAAAATGGCGTTGGGTGAGGACGTGGACGGGAGCGTGGCGATCAAGCGGCTCAGGGGGTCGAAGTATGCGGTCAAGTACGTGCGGACGCCGCTGAGCAGCGTGGCGAAGGAGACGACGCACCTGCCGGACGCTTTCATCGCCGAGGCGGGCAACGACGTTACCAAGGCGTTTGTGAAGTACGCTCTTCCCCTGGTGGGCGCGCTTCCCAAGGTGGCGCTGCTCAAGGGCGTGAAGGTGAAGAAGAAATCGTAGGCTCGAGGGTCTTGCGAAATGGGTTCCTTGGCCGGTTCTATCAGAGGGTGGGATGGACGGACACGGACAAGCACGGACGAACACGGACGGAATGGTGAGAGAGTATGGTATCTCGCAAGACCCTCGTCCGCGCTGAACCAGGGCCCGTTTTATCTTGCGGGGGCGGGGTGGGTGTGGGATAATTCGCCTGGTCTGGAACTCACCGGCTTGGGCGCGGGGAGGACTTCGGAGAAGGGGCGGATCTCATGGAGAGAATGGCGGCCATATCCTGGGCTTGTGCTCTTCCGGCGCTGTGTGGCTGCTTTTCGCCGGCTTTCTGGGCCTTCGCGCTCCGTTCCCGGATTCCGGCGCTTTGCCCCCGCTTTCGCAGTCTGGTCCGCGGCGAACGTCCGCGGGCGCTGAGTTCCTTCGAATATGGCTGAGGCCGTTCCTGTTCGGCCACATGGGTTGGCCCCAAGGCGAACACGGAACACTGGGCTATATTGCGATCGGCAGGCCGATCCTCCTGAGATAAAACGGGCGCCCCGAACCAGATAATCCCAACGCAACGCAGGCAGAATCCCCGCTCAGGCAGTTCTCTCCAGGTCAGGTCCACCAGAGTCCTTTCAGGTCTTCTTCCGTGTTTTCCTTCTTCGAAGTCGCGAAGCCGTGCGCTGAAGCAGAGGCGATGCGCGGCGCCGTCCGGCGCTCTAGACAGGTCAACGGAAGGATGAATCCGGGAAAGGATGAAGGCAATGAAAACAGCGAAGAAACACATCGGGCTTGCGGAGGTTCAAGCGGTTTATTCGGGGCCGGAAGGAGAGCTCTGGGAGCTGATCATGGGGCAGCAGATCCACATCGGGGGTTTTCAGTCCTCGATGGCGCTGGCGGAGCGGGCGGGCATCGGGAAGGGAATGCGCGGGGTGGACCTGTGTTGCTGCAACGGCGCGGGGATGCGCTTCCTGGCGCGGTTCAGGGACGTGGCGGGGATGACGGGCGTGGACGCGACGCCGAAGGTGGTGGATCTGGGGCGGCGGCGGTGCGAACAAGAGGGGCTGGGGGACCGGATCGAGTTCGTGCTGGCGGACGTTTGCGAGAGCGGCCTGCCTTCCGGTTGTGCCGACTTCGTGTGGGGCGAGGACGCGTGGTGCTACGTGGTGAACAAGGCGAAGCTGATCGAGGAAGCGGCGCGGCTGGTGAAAAAGGGCGGCGTGATCGCGTTCACGGATTGGGTGGAGGGACCGGCGGGGCTTTCGGCGGCGGAGGCGGAGCGGTTTCTTGCCTTTATGAAGTTCCCCAACGTTCAGGATTTGCGCGGATACCAGACGCTTCTGGAGAACAACGGGTGCGAGGTCGTGTCGGCGGAGGACACGGGGCGTTTTGGCCCGTACGTGGACCTTTACATTGACATGCTGACCAAGCAGCTGACCTACGACGCACTGAAGATCATTGGCTTCGACACCGCGATGATGGAGGCGATGGGCAAGGAGATGGATTTCATGCGGGGCCTGGCCCACGCGGGCAAGATCGCGCAGGGGATGTTTGTGGCGA
>Ga0315274_10012684_pt1 | contig 12017 bp, 7 predicted proteins | sample YL17G02_20_MG_FD_203700 | JGI IMG/M metagenome (GOLD analysis project Ga0315274, IMG submission 203700) | Sediment microbial communities from Yellowstone Lake, YNP, Wyoming, USA - YL17G02_20 | ecosystem: Environmental > Aquatic > Freshwater > Lake > Sediment | place: USA: Wyoming | collected... | reverse complement strand
CATCATTTGTCAATTATTTCAGTTTGAAATTAGTTCAGCGCATTCAGTTCCGCCGAGGATGTGGCGTATTGATATTGTTCCGGTAGATATTGTGGCGTTGCGGGCTCTTTTAACCAATGTCCTGGTTATTATAGCATCATTTGCCTGGGGCTTTAGCCGAATGGCTAAGGCAAGGCCTGCTTATCCTAAGACCGCCTTGGATTTGCCGGCGGCTGCTTTTTTTATTTGGTTTATTATTACCCTGTTTTGGACGCCGGATTACAGCACCGGGTTAATTGTTCTCTTGGCTCTTTTTTGTTGTTATCTGGGATTTTTTCTTTCGGCAGCAGTGATTCGCACGAAAAAGGTCCTCAATATTTCCGTCTGTGTTTTGATATTTGTAGGATTGATGAATGCTGTAGTGGTGGCATATTCTTTGCATGGAGAACCGGTATGGAAAGAGCTTTACCGCAACGAAAATATCTCTTTATATTTCGGTTTTATTCATATGGCTAGGACGCGCGGGATGGGATTTGTTTATTCTCCGATGACCGCTTATTTTTTAAACGTAGCGATTATATTGGCTGTAACGATGTTTCTGGTAACCGCCAGTTTAAAGAAGCGATTGCTTTTGGCATTAATGATATTGTTTATGGGTTATGCGCATCTGGCCACGCTTTCAAAAGGAGGGATAATCGGGCTCTTGGCAGGCTTGTCCTTTATTGCGGCAACTTCTAAATCATTAAGAAGGCATATTTTGCTTTTTGTTACTGTTGTTGTAATAGCCCTTATCGTATTAATAGTCTTGGTATATACCAGTTGGCCATGGCCTGAGAAGGCTCAACTTCTTTACGGTAGGCAGTCGATGGCTCCGCGATTTATAATATGGGGAACCGGTTTCGAGGAATTTCTCGGAACTTATGGGTTCGGTTTTGGCGGCGGAGCCTTTTTCCACGCGCATAATATTTTTCTGCAGGTCCTTTATGAACTCGGTATTCCCGGATTAATGCTCTGGCTATGGCTGTTTTTTAAACTGTTTTGCTCTGTCAGGGGTATATTGTTAAAAGAATCTATTGAGCCGTATTATCGAACGATGATCCTCGGTTTCAGCGCCGGAATGATTGCTATTTTAACCGTTTCTTTAGCTGACAGTTACTACTTTGAAGAAACGATGTGGGTATTTTTAGGTATCGGTATGGCTATGATAAACCTTGCGCATAAGTCATTACCGCAGGCGCAAAAGGACAGCTAAAATTACCAACGCCGCCAAGTGAGAATGAAAAAATTTTTACATATTCCTAAACGGATTTTTTTGGTCAAGACCCATGCCATTGGAGATACGATTATGATTACGCCGGCTATGCGGGCATTGCGTCGTCAATTCCCGCAAGCCCATATTGCCCTTTTAACCGGCAGGCTTTCCCATGAGATTATGAGGGGGAATCCGGATATTGATGAGATTTTATCGTTTGATGAGGTTGGGCTTTTTGCTTGGCATCCGATGGAAGCCCTGAAACTGATCAGAAGGATAAGAAAGGAACATTTTGACACGGCGTTTATCTTCCAATATTCATCCCTGATTCATTCACTCGTCCTAATGTTCGGTATTCCCTTTCGCATCGGTTACGATAACGCGGGCTCCGGTTTTTCTCTTACTCATAAAATCCCATGGGAGAAAGATGGCAGGCGCTGGACAGGCGATATTCATCTGGATATCGCCAGATTCTTAGGGGCCCGGATAGAAGAGAGGAACCTGATAGTAGAGGTATCGGAAGAAGATATGGCGTTTGTTGACCGTTTTTTAAAGCAGGAGGGGGCCGGCGCGGATGATGCGCTTATTGGAATATTTCCCGGCGGAGGGAAGAATTCCAGAGATACCGTTTATCAGAAGCAATGGGGTATTGAGAAGTATGCATTTATTATTGACGCGCTTTTTGCCAACTATCAAGCGAAGATCATTATCTTTGGTTCTCGTGATGATCAGGAAATTGTCTCGAAACTTACCGGGCTTTGCCGCGCAAAGTTGATCAATGCCTGCGGGAAAGTTGGCTTGAAACAATTGGCTGCTTTGATTAAAAGATGCAGCCTCTTTATTACTAATGATTCTGCCCCTCTGCACATCGCTATAGCAATGGGGACGCCGACTGTTTCAGTTTTCGGCCCGAGCCGGGCAAGCGCTATTGTGGATAGAAGTGCCAGGCATATCACTATTCAAAGCAGGTATCCCTGCAGTCCCTGTTATTGCAATAGTGTTTTTCCCGGATGCGAGAAGCCCCGATGTATGGATGCTATCGGATACGAGGAAGTGTTAGCGGCAACGCAGTTGCAGTTGGATGAAATATTGACTATTAAGGGAGGTTAAAGTGGAAGTTTTTAAAAGAGCTAATATTTTATTACTAATCGTAATTTTTATGTCGGTTATGCCGATGGGGTATACTATAGACGGGGTCAATGCCTTGGTGGAATTGCCGGTTAACGCGCAAAATGTCCGTATATCCTCGGAGGCGCTTCCGACCCAATCGGTAGCCGTCAAAGACGGCAAGCTTATGTTGAAATTAGATACTATGCCTCTTTTTATAGAAGAAATGCCGGAAACATCCGAAGACATGCCGGTTGCCTTGTCCGGAATTTTTAAGAACCCGGATATGGAAAAAAGCTTACCCCTGGAGCTTAATCATCCGGAGGGGTGGGAAACTTTAAATGAGCTAAGCGCGCCGTTTGCTGACTCAGGCGCGATATATGAATGGGATGATAAAATTTATCATTCGGGCCGGCATTCCCTTAAAATAAAAAAAAGTAACGAAAAAAAGAAGGCTGCTTGGGTACAAAAAATAGCCGGTGTGGACCCCGCCCAAAAATATGAAGTATCCGTCTGGGTTAAAATGAGCGGCCTCAAGGAGGCTCAAGGAAAGGCAGGCGCTGCGCCTTTTGCGAGCGGGATTGGTATGGCTGCCGTGTTTTTTGTTGACGGAGTAAAAGACCCTGTTATTTTTGAGGCACCAATACTTCAGAAGGCTCAAGAGTGGCATAACCAAAGGTTTACCTTTGTAGTTCCGGAAGGATCTTCTGGCGTGACGATAACTTTAGAAATGTCCGGGAAAGGGATAGCCTGGTGGGATGATATCGCTATCAGAAAATTGGTCTGCGTAGAAATTTCCGGGGTGAACAAAATTAAGGAAAATGAGTTAGACCAATATGGGGGATGGAAGCAGATTAAAGGCAAGGCCACAGGATTCTTTCATACCGAAAAGATTAATAACCGTTGGTGGATTATTACCCCCGAGGGTAACGGTTTCATCGTTATAGGCCTGCAACACATGTTTAGAAAAGATAAAGAATTAGAAAGGATTGAGGAGATAATAAGCATGCCCACCAGCAAGGATAATATGCGGGAGAGGTTTCAGATATTAAGAGAACATATCCCGCGCTTGGCTGTTAGGTATGGTGTTGATATCGGGGAATTGCTTCCTTATGAAGAGGCAAAGAAAATAGAAGAGTCTATTGTTTCGGAAGATGCGGGTGCCGCGCAAAAAATTGATAATATTTTTAAACGGGTTGCAGAGATTATTAGTCAATCAATATCGCAGAAGGAATGGATACGGGAGTCAACTCAGAGATTAAAGGAATGGGGATTTAATACGCTTAGCCACAATTCGCTATTCAGGAAATTTGCCTACGATGCAAAAGTCAGCCCTTCTCTTTGGGGATTTCCGTTTATAACTCCTGAAGTCAGGGTGCCGGTAAAAAGTATAAAATCCGGCAATATCCTTGATGATATCTGGGCATTCCCGGATATTTTTGACCAAAGATTTAAAGAAGTCCTGGATTATGAGTTTAGCCAGACAGCCTCACGCCTTAAGGATGACCCGTGGTTGTTAGGTTATTTTTTCGGCAATGAACTCCCATGGGATGGGGATCCGGACGAGGGAGTTTCAATATTTGATATGTTTTTTGCGCTTCCCGAACAGAGAGCAGGGAAAAAGGCATTGGTTGAATTCCTGAAGAAAGAATATCATAATAATGTTGAGATTTTTAATGAAGCGTGGGGCACGAAAATAAAGAATTTTAACGAATTAATAACTATGCCCAGATTAGCGGAAGGAATAAAAAATGCCCAAAGCCAAGAGGATAAATCAGAGTTTTTACGCCTAGTGGCCGAAACCTATTTTAAACTCAATTACGAGGCCGTTAAGAAATATGACCCTAATCATATGATACTGGGGGTAAGATTTCGCGGGCATGCTGTGCCAAGGGAAGTTTTAGAGGTTATAGGGAATTATACGGATATCGTATCTTTTCAACCCTACGATCCGATCGCGCCCTTGGAATGGCTTGAGGAAACCTACCAATTTCACCATAAACCTATCCTTATTACGGAATTTAGTTTTAAAGCTCAAGATAGCGGCCTGGCAAATACAGTAGGCGCAGGATTTATATTAAAGACACAAAAAGATAGGGCGCTCTGGTATGAAAGATATGTTTCTCATCTTCTTAGCTCACCTGACATAGTAGGCCAAATTTGGTATAAATATATGGATGATCCTCCCGGAACACAGGGAGAAAATTCCAATTTTGGATTAGTAAACGGTAGTGATGTCCCCTATCGTCCCCTTGTGGAAAAGATTAAGGAAGTTAACTCTAGGATTTATAATTTAGTTGCCGATACCCAGCTTGCAAATCGAGAGAAGAGGGGTAGCGTTGATCTTATCGCAGAGATGAGAGGAGAAATACAGCGATTAATTCAAGGCGCGCAGGCAGCGGCTGATGGCCCGGAGGAATACTCGCGTTTATTAAAAAAAACGATTGCAGGGATGGCAAAAAATAGCGACTGGGGTTATGTCGAGGCCTTAAATCTTGGTAAAGGCGTCCGTGCTTATAAATTTCAAAAAAAGGAAAGATCCCTTTATGTATTATGGAAGGAAAACTAAAGGGATGAGAGTTCTTTTTCTTAATCCGCCGTTTCTGCCAAAATTTTCAAGGCCGCAGCGCAGCCCCGCGGTAACCAAAAGCGGGACGCTGTATTACCCTATGTGGCTTTGTTATGCCGCCGGCCTGCTGGAAAAGTCAGGGTTTGAAGTTAAAATCATAGATGCCCCTGCTTGCGGCTTAAGCCGCGCCGAGGTATTGAAATTAGCCGCTGATTTTTCACCAGCACTTACCGTAGTAGATACTTCTACTCCGAGCATCTTTAATGATGTTGATGTGGCGGTAAAAATAAAAGAGCTTACGGGAAGTTTTATTGCCCTTGTCGGGACGCACCCTTCTGCGCTGCCGAAAGAAACCCTGATGATAAATGAACGTATTAATATAGTGGCAAGGAAAGAGTATGAGCATACAATCCTTGAAGTTGCTTCATTGATAAGGGATGGCAGGGTGAATAATGCCGGCGCATTAGAGGGCGTAGACGGGATTACTTTTAGGAAAGGCAAGGAAATCTTTCATAATAAAGACAGATGCTTTCTTGAGGATTTAGATTCTCTTCCTTTTGTAAGCGAAGTTTATAAGAAGCACCTTAATTATAAGGATTATTTTTATGCCCACAGCCGGTATCCTATTATAACGCTTATTACGGCAAGGGGATGTCCGTACAGGTGTGTTTATTGCCTTTACCCTCAAACATTTAACGGCCACAAGATCAGGGCAAGGAGTATTAATAATGCGGTAGATGAGATAGAGTATTGCCTTAAAAATTTTCCGGGTTTAAAAGAAATAATGTTTGAAGATGATACGCTAACCGCAAATAAAAAAAGGTCAATTGAGTTTGCGGAAGAGATAATAAGGAGGGGGTTAAAATTCAAATGGTCTCTTAATTCCAGGGCGGATATTGATTTAGAAACGATGAAGATTTTAAAAAAGGCCGGGGCTCGCCTTTTCTGCGTGGGGGTAGAGAGCGGGGATCAAAATGTCCTTGAGGCAATGAAGAAACGGTTGACCGTAGAGCAGATCAGGAAGTTTTTTGCAGATGCCCAAAGAGCCGGCATATTAATACACGGTTGTTTTATGGTGGGTAATCCCGGAGAAACAAAGGAGGGCCTCTCTAAGACACTCGAATTTGCCCTTGAGCTTAATCCTGACACCGTGCAGTTTTTCCCGCTCATGATTTATCCGGGTACCGAGGCATACCAATGGGCTAAGGATAATAACTATTTAACCACAAATAATTTTAATGACTGGCTGACTTCCGAAGGTTTGCATAATTGCGTAGTTTCCCGGCCCGGGCTTTCAAATTATGAACTGGTAAAATTCTGCGATGCGGCGCGGCAGCGTTTTTATACGCGGCCGTCCTATATTACAAAAAAAATTGCACAGGGTATTTTTGATTTTCAGGAATTAAAGAGGCTTATAAAAGGCGCACTCAGGCTCTCCTGGCATATTATCCACGGGACAGATACGTCGGGGAGGGGATAGTATAAATGGTTTCAATTATCGTTCCGGCATATAACGCCGAAAAAACAATAAAAAGATTAATAGATTCTTTTTTAAAGCAGAATTATACGAAAGATTATGAAGTGATTATAGTTGATGATGGCTCATCCGATTCTACCGTAAAAATCGTTTCGCAATACAAAAATATAAGGTTAATCAGGCAAAATAACTCCGGCCCGGCGGCTGCCAGAAATAGGGGCGCATTTGAGGCAAATGGCGAGATAATTCTTTTTACCGATTCGGATTGCGAAGTTTCTTCCGGTTGGATTGAGCAAATGATTGCCCCGCTTAAGGAGAGTCCGGAAGTAATCGGGGTAAAAGGGGTATACCAAACCAGGCAGAAAGAATTCATCGCGCGGTTTGTCCAGCTGGAATACGAAGACAAATATGACAAAATGAAAAAAGACAGCTATATTGATTTTATTGATACCTATTCCGCGGGGTTTAAAAAAGAGGCATTTTTAAATATAGGCGGGTATGATTCTACTTTTCCGGTTGCCTGTGCTGAGGATGTGGACCTTTCGTATCGTTTGGCTAAAAAGGGCTATAAAATGGTTTTTAATCCTAAGGCAATAGTATTTCATACGCACCCCGCCACTTTAAAAAGTTATTTACGGAAAAAGTTTAAGTTTGCCTATTGGAGGATAAAGGCGGTAAAAAATAACCCGGATAAGATATTCAGGGATTCACATACGCCTTTTGTGATGAAATTACAGGTGATTTTATTTCTTTTTATCCTTCTGGCAATCCCGTTTTCTTTAAGGCATTTGTATATAATGCCGGTTATGTTAGCCGTTTATTTTGTTACCGCCATACCGTTTATTGTTAAGGCGTTTAAAAAAGATATGGTTGTGGGTTTTTTGTCTTTGCCTATGCTTTTTTTAAGGAGTGGCGCGCAGCTTTTAGGGCTGGCAGGAGGCATAATTCGCCAAAAGTTAAAGCAATGTTAAAAGCGTACAGCAGTTTTATACGGACCGTCTTTTTTTTATGCGATATTTTTATTGTTTGCGTATCCTGGGTTATCCTGTATTTTATCCGGATTAAAAATCCGCAGGGCCTGTTTGATAGGGATATCTTATTATTTAAAGAGCATCTTGGTTTTCTTCTGTTGGTTATTGTCATATACGCGGCCAGTTCTTATTTTTTCAGGTTATATGAATCTAAAAGGACAGTTTCTATTTTTAATGAATTAGCCGACGCCTTTAAGGCTACGCTGCTGACAATATTGGCTCTCAGCCTCGTATTTAATTTAAACAAGGAGCACAGATATTCCGGAGCCGCCTTATTTTTCTTTTGCCTGACAACCTTTACTGCCCTATGCATATTCAGAATTTTTTTAAGAAACTGCCTGCGCATGCTCAGAAGCAAAGGATATAATCTCAGGCATATCCTTATCGTCGGCACGGATTCTTTGGCCCAAGAAACCGCGATGAGAATCCAGCTGCGGTATGACTTTGGCTTGGATGTTGTAGGGTTTCTCGCAAAAGACAAGGAAGATGTAGGCAGCACAATCGGAGGGGCCAAGGTCATCGGAACATATAAAGATATTATAACTTCTGTTGCAGAAAAAGGAATTGACCATGTTATTTTTGCTTTGTCACAAAAAGAGCACAGGATATTGATGTTATTGTTAAGCCGTATTTCCGATACAATAGCAGATATTTCTGTTATTCCGGATATAAGGTATAAATTTTTTACACTACGGCATGGGGTGGAGGAATTCGCGGGATTGCCCGTAATAAAACTTAGGGAGGCTCCTTTATACGGCTGGAATAGGATTATAAAGCGGTGTTTTGATTTCCTTTTTGCATTAATAATGCTGATAGCTTGCCTTCCTTTATTTGCGGCCGTTGCGATAATGATAAAAATTCAGTCTCGCGGCCCTATTTTTTATAAACAGGATAGAATGGGCTACGACGGCACGCTATTTGAAATAATAAAGTTTCGCTCAATGAAAGAAGACGCGGAGGTTAAAACCGGAGCTGTCTGGGCAAAAGACGATGACCCGCGCAGTACAAGGATCGGCAAGTTTATGCGTAAGGCCAGTATAGATGAAATACCCCAGCTTATTAACGTTTTAAAAGGAGAAATGAGCCTTGTAGGCCCCAGGCCGGAAAGGTCGGTATTTATCGAAAGCTTCAGGGGGAAGATCCCTTTATATATGTTAAGGCATAAAATGAAAGCGGGTATGACAGGCTGGGCGCAGGTCAATGGCTTGCGGGGGAATACATCATTGGAAAAAAGAATTGAATATGATTTGTATTATATAGAAAATTGGTCGTTATGGCTGGATATTAAAATATTGTTTTTAACTATCCCCGCAATATTTATGGGGCAGCGTTATTTAAAACGCTATAAGAAATTAGCCCAAGAGGCAAATAATGAATATGGTCCCGGCTGGTGAAGAGAGTTTTAGGAGCGTATGCAGGATATGCCATGGCGGTTGCGGCGCGCAGGTCTTTATTAAAGACGGAAAAGTAGTAAAGGTTAAAGGAGACCCGGAATCGCCCATAAGCAAAGGCTGGATGTGCGTTAAGGGCATGAATACGCCTGAAATTGCTAATCATCCGGACCGGTTACGCCGGCCGCTTAGGCGAAAAGGAGAGCGGGGCAGGGGAGAATGGGAAGGTATTTCCTGGGATGAAGCATTGGGCGATATTGTTTCCCTGCTGGATAAGTCCCGAAAAGAATCAGGCCCTGAATCTATTGCATTAGGGCAGGGCACAGGCCGGCATCATTATATGCATACCGTAAGGTTTGCAAATGCATTAGGGACGCCGAATTGGTATGAGCCTGGGCTGGCGCAATGTTTTATTCCGCGTATCAGTGTATCTAACTTAACCTACGGAGGTTTTACGGTAGCTGATTATTATGGAGAGGTTGTGCCTAAATGTATTATGTTTTGGGGGCATAATCCATTAGTATCAGGTCCTGACGGAGAACTGCCTATTTTGGTTAAGCGCGCTTTAGATAAAGGGGCATTGGGTATCGCCGTTGACCCGCGGCGCTGTGAAACGGCAAAACGCTGTAAGTTATGGCTTGGCATAAGGCCCGGCACAGACGCGGCCCTGGCACTGGCTATGATAAATGTTATCATAAATAAAAATTTATACGATAAAGAATTTGTGGAAAAATGGACATCCGGATTCAAAGAGTTAAAAGAGCATGTGGCCGGTTATACCCCGCAATGGGCAGGGCAGATTACCCGGATTAAATCTTCGGATATTATTGAGGCAGTGCGGCTATATGCCCTGAATAAGCCCGCTGTTTTAGAGTGGGGAGTAGGCATCGAACAAAATACTAATTCGTTACAGACGGTAAGGGCAATTGCTATATTGCGGGCTTTAACGGGAAATATAGATATCCCCGGGGGAGATATTCTGGGTATGAATATAATTCGCGGCTATCCGACTCTAAAGGATGAATTGCCTGCCGGCGTATCGGCAAAACGCTTAGGCGCGGATAAGTATAAACTTCTGGGTGGCTGGCGGGCATTTATGCCGTCGGCGCATATCCCCGCCTTGTTTAACGCGATGAGGACAGGTCTGCCCTATAGGATTAGGGCCCTTTTAATATTCGGCAATAATCCTTTGGCTACTATTGCTAATTCCAAAGAAGTATATGAGAGCTTGAAAAAATTAGATTTATTAGTAGTTACCGATCTTTTTATGACTCCTACCGCCGCAATAGCCGACTATGTTTTACCGGCAGCATTTTGGCCTGAGGTAGAGCAGATTATCGGTTATCCTCTGGTAGCTGAAAACATGGTTGTCGCACAACAGAAAACAACTCAGGTAGGCGAATGCAGGCAGGATGAATGGATTATGGATGAGTTATCCAAAAGGCTGGATTTACCCGGAAGTAACCAAACTTTTGTTGATGTAATGAATTATCAATTGGAACCCTTAGGGATAACCTATCAGGAATTAAAAAAGAAAGGTTTTATATATCCTGCTCATGAATATAGAAAATACGAAAAGAATGGTTTTAGGACGCCTTCAGGAAAGATTGAGTTGTATTGCCGCGCCTTGGAAAAAATGGGTTATAGCCCTTTGCCGACTTATAAAGAGCCTCCTGAGAGCCCATTACAGGATCCGGAATTAGCCAAAGAATTCCCTTATGTGCTTACTACCGGGAGCCGAAGGATGGAATTTTTTCATAGTGAACACCGGCAAATACATGCATTAAGAAAGCTTCGTCCTGAACCCCAAGCTGAAATCCACCCGGAAATCGCTAATTTGCATGGGATTAAACAAGGTGATTGGATTATAATCAGTTCTCCCCGGGGAAGCATCAGGATGAAAGCACTGGTAGTTGAAGATATTATTCCTGGCGTAATAAATGTAGAGCATGGCTGGTGGTTCCCCGAAAAACCCGCGCCTGAATACGGGATTTGGGAATCTAACGTAAATATGCTTACCAATAACGCGCCTCCTTATGACCCGGCCTTTGGGACTTACCAGTTAAGAGGCCTCTTGTGCAGGATTAAAAAAGAAGCTTAATTTATCTGGGTATAAATATTTTTGTATTCCGCACATTCATCGATTTAGACAGTTTTATGTAAACCTCTAAACGCGGATTTTAAAATATACAATTCACTATGAAACAAGAGGTTACGTCAAAAAAAGTGTTCATCCGCACGCTGGGATGGCCGATGGACAAATTGTTACACTCGGATTTTACACTCTTTAAGGGAGTGGTACAATAAGGATTAATTGTTAGTAGTGTAAAGAGTTACGGAAAATAGTAAAGAGGGAACCGAACGTAAGTGGAAATGAAAGAGAATAGAGAAATATGACATTTATCCCAGGAGGTATAAATGCAAAAGAAATGGCCATGGTTTTTAGATATGCACAACGAAAAATATATATGGTTCTTTTTTAAATATCTGTTGGGTTATGGCGCGTTAATTGGTAGCATAGGTTGTCTACTTGCTGCTATTTTTCCTGAGACGGAACTACACGAAGAACGCATCTACTGGGCGATAGGTTTTCTTTATCTAATGATGACGGGTATTGGCATCGTGTTGCATAAAGAATGGAGCAGGAAATTGATAATTGCTTTTCCTTTCGTAGTTATCATCTTATGTATTGCGACTTTAGTTGTGCCGTAGATATCATCGTGGGGGGTAGATACTACGCTTATACTTGTATCTTTTTTTACATTATGTATCATATTCTATCTTGTATTCGGTATGAAGTACTATAATCACCCGAATGTAAGAAAATATTTCAGCAAGTAGCCGACGTTTAAACGTCGGCTACATTGTGGATAATTTTATGAATAAAGTATTTATGAAAACTTTTGGCTGACCTTTTGTTTCGGCTTTACAATGTTCTTTTCTCGTTCTTTAAAATTCAATAATCTTTAGGCGCCGCGCCTGGGCCGGCGCTCCCGTATCTTGCTTGCTCCGTTCGGCCTGCTGTAGGCAGCAGGCCTCACTTGGCGCCCCGCTGGGGCGGGGCTTCGTGCTAATGCGTAAGCGTGTTCGATTCGGCTTTTCGTGTTTGGCGAATTTTGGGTGGGGGCAAAATTCGCCAAACACTTTGCGTCCTCTTCCTCGCCTGCCCTCCGAAGCTTTAGCGTAGGAGGGCAAAAATCCTAAATAAGAA
>Ga0315274_10012683_pt1 | contig 12017 bp, 8 predicted proteins | sample YL17G02_20_MG_FD_203700 | JGI IMG/M metagenome (GOLD analysis project Ga0315274, IMG submission 203700) | Sediment microbial communities from Yellowstone Lake, YNP, Wyoming, USA - YL17G02_20 | ecosystem: Environmental > Aquatic > Freshwater > Lake > Sediment | place: USA: Wyoming | collected... | reverse complement strand
GCACCGGGTCCATAATCGCGCACGCGCAGGAAAGCGGAGGGTGAATCCGGAATGAAAACCGCGAAACGGGCACCCCGGGCGCGATTCGGGCTGCCAGGGCCTTGAACTGCTCATGGCGTTCGAAAGCCCATTGCACCTTCGGATGGGTCTCGGGGTCGGGAACCCTCAGGTCAAGGATGTCCTGGCGGGTCTTCAGCCTCGGCACGATCCTCGGACTTGTCCCGTCGGGGTATTCTATCGGGCAATCGAAGAAGAAGCCCTCCAAGGTGGGGCCGAGTTCGAGGTATAGAGCGCAGTCCGCGCGGTCGTCGCGAAGTTCCTCGAAGAGCCATTTGAAGCCGGCGACCTGAACCCGTATGTTCGTTTCGAGATCGGTGTAATACTCCCGGATATTCCGGCCGAAAAGCCAGCAGAAATAACTGCCTCCGACGGGTATCGCCACCGGAACACGATCAGCCTCCCGGAAGGCGTACGCGGCTTCGTTGCGGCGCCGGGCCTCGCGCATGGCGCCTTCGTAACGGGAAAGGTCGAAGTGAAGCGTTCCTTTCGGGAGTTTCTCAGGCTTGATAGAGAGCACTGTAGACCTTTCGGATTCCGGTGATGATGTCATTCAGGTCGGAAACCGTGTGGACCGGCGTCAGTCCCAAGACGATGGTCCTCCTCAAGAGCGCCTCCGCGTTGGGGCAAAGCCCCTCGTGATAATCGACACGCCCGGTGTAGTGCGGGCACTCGTAGGGGCACTTCACCCGGGAGACGACGCCTTTGCTCAGGACCTGCTCAAACATGTAAGCGGGCGTGCCGTCGTACTGCTGGAAGGCCGGAAGGTTTTCGGCGCGCAGGGCGTCTACGAACCACCTGGCCTGGGACGGGTCGTCGAGGAAGAACATAACACTGCTGCCCGCGTCGCCGCGGCGGTCATGGCTGGGGCGGGGCCGCAGGCGCCTGAGGGGTTTCACGGCGGCCTCGATCTTCGCGCGGGCGGCGCGCATCCTCCTGAGGATCGACGGGAGTTTACGCAGTTGAGCCGAGGCTATGGCGCCTGTAATCTCGCTCATCCTGTAGTTCTCGCCGGCGAAGGGCTTGAGGCGGAGTTTCCCGAGGAGGTCGGCGTGCGGCTTGCGAACCTGCCCCTGGTCGTGATATCGGACGGCCCGCTCGTAGATGACGGGGTCGCCGGTGACAACGACGCCCCCCTCACCGGCGGTGATAATCTTGTTGAGTTGGAGGCTGAACGTGGACACGTCTCCGAACGAGCCGAGGTAACGCCCCCTGAATGTGGCCCCACAGGACTGCGCGACGTCTTCGAGGACTGCGATGCCGTGCCGGTTGGCGATTGAGCGGATGCGGTCCATCGGAGGCGTCACGCCGAGGATGGGCACCGGCATCACGGCCCTGGTCCGGCGGGTGATTTTCCTCTCGAAATCCGCGGGGTCGAGGTTCAGAGTCTCGTCCACGTCCGCAAAGACGGGTACGGCGCGGGCGCAGATAACCGCATTCGGCGATGCGACGAATGTGACCGCGGGGACGATGACTTCGTCGCCGGGGCCTATCTCGAGGGCTTCTATGGCGACGCGAAGGGCGGCCGTACCGGAAGTAACGCCGAGAGCGTACCGGACATCCATGAAACCGGCAAATTGCCGTTCGAAGCGCTGGACTTTTCCCAAGAGGTGCGGCCCGTAGTACCGGAACGGGCTCTTGGCTTCTATGACGGACAGGACGGCCTTTTTCTCAGCGGCGCCCATGACCAGGGCGCCTGGGAAAGAAGGCGGAAGCGGTTTCGTTCGGACCGGCGCGCCGCCGTCAATCGCGAGTTTACCCGAAAACCTGTATTTCATCCGGCACCTCCTCGTTTGGTGCGCTTTGCCGCGAAGTAAATTGCTGCCTTTTGGACGGCATCCATGGTCTCCCGAATATCGCGGTCGCTCCAGAATTCGTTCACGTAGATGAGAACCGCGGTCCGGAGGATGTCCTCCGCCACGGGGCAGAGCCCCTTGTGGTACCTAATCGGCTTCGCGCGGTAAGGCGGGTCAAAGGGGCATTCCGGGTGGCGCGGGTATGCGCGGCGCCTGGCGAGAACCGGATAGTTGTAGACGCAGGTTTCGATGTAACCCCCGGAGCAGGGGACCCCTTCCGCCGCGAGGGCCCGGGCGAAGGTCTTGTTGTCGCAGCCCAGGCGTGAGGGGTCGACGCGCATCATGTAGAACCAATAGGAATGCCAGCCTCCCGGGGTGACTTTGGGGGGAAGAATACCCGGAAGGTTTCGGAGCCCCTCGGTCATGCGGGTGCCGATGACGTTGCGGCGGCGGCAAATGGCTTTGAGGCGCGCGAGTTGCGCGATGCCGACGGCGCCCTGAAGTTCGGTCATGCGATAGTTGGGCGCAAGCGCCTGCGGCAGGCGCGGCGCGCCCGGGCTGCGGTCGTAGTACTTGTCGGCGAAAAGCGCCGCCAGGCGGGCCAACTCCGGATCGCGGGTTACCACGACGCCGCCGTCCCCCGTGGATATGTGTTTATAGTCGTTGAGGCTGAACGCCCCGAAGGCGCCGAAAGCGCCCAGCGGCCTGCCGCGCCATGTCGCCCCGTAGCTCTGGGCGACGTCTTCAACAACGGCAATGCCGCGGCGCTTGGCCATTCTCACAATCGGGCCCATCGCAGTGGGGTTGCCCGCCAGGTGCACAACGAGGATGGCGCGCGTCCTTCGCGTGACTACTTTCTCGACGGACTCGGCCGTCATGTTATAGGTGCAGGGGTCGAGGTCGGCAAAGACCGGCACGGCGTTCTGATAGAGTATGCCGATGAGCGACCCCATGTCGGTTATCGGGGAAGTGATTACCTCGTCTCCAACGGACACTCCCAGGGCGCCCAGGGCGACGTGGATGGAGGCCGTTCCGCTTGAAGTTGCCACGGCATAGGGCACGCCCAGCATTTTCGCGAATCGCCTGCAGAGTTCTTTGACCTTGGTCCCGTGCGCGTAAAAGAGGGTGTTCTGCGCAAGGGCCTCGCGCAGCTGGTCGATCTCCGGCTTGCCGAAACGCCTGCCTTTCCGGTATGGCCCGCGTTTCGCTTTCGGGCCGCCGAAGAGGGCAAGTTTCTCCATCAAAAATCTCCCTGACCGGGAAGGGTTCGCCGGCAACGAATGTGCCTGTATTATAGAGCGTACGGGCGGTTTAACAACTGCCGCAGCGCGGCTACAGGAGGTCGGTCAAACCGTCGAGCGGCGCGTCGCCGGGGCCGTCGATGTACGTCCGGTGCCAGAGCTCAAGCATGAGAAGCGCCCAGAGCCGGTAGCCGTGGTCGAATACGCCGGAAACGTGCTCGTCGACAAGGGCGCGGACGGCTTCGGGGCGGAAATAGCCGCGCGCCATCGTCTCTCGGTCGAGAAGGATGTGCCTGATAAAGCCCGAGAGTTCGGTTCGGAACCAACGGCTTATGGGCACGCCGAAACCCATCTTCGGACGCGTGAGGATCTCCCTCGGAAGGAGATGTCCGAAGGCTTTCTTGAGTATGTATTTGCCCTTGAGGCCGCGCATCTTGAGCGACAGCGGCATGCCGACGGCGAGTTCGACGACCTTGTGGTCGAGGAAGGGCGCGCGGACCTCCAACGAATGGGCCATGCTGGCGATGTCCACCTTTGTCAGGAGGTCACAGGGCAGGTACGTCATCATGTCGACGAAACTCGTGCGGCTGACGAAGTCGCGGTGGGGCGCCCTGGCGTAGGCATCCAGAAGGAACTCTATCGCCGGGCCCGCGCCCGACAGGCGGCCCGCGCAATCCCCGCTGTAAAGGGCGCGCTTTCGCGCTTCGTCGAAGATGGCGATCCAATTAAGGTAGCGCTCCTCGGGCGGAAGGTTGAGTCCGAGCACCAGTTTCTTGAGTTGGCGCCGAAGCGATTTCTGTTCAACGGAGACGGGCAGATGCTGCCAAATGCGGGGCGACAGCGCGGCTTTGAGGATTGAGGGGCACCCGTCGTAAAGGGCGGCGAGCTTTATGGCGCGGTAGCGGGGGTAGCCCGCGAAGTCCTCATCGCCGGCGTCGCCGGAGAGCGCGACCTTGACCTTCTGGGCGGTCATCATCGAAACGTAGTAGGTGGGAATCGCGGACGAGTCGGCAAACGGTTCGTCGTAATGCCACGCGAGTTTCGGGAGGACATCGAGGCAGCGCGGCTCGACGATGAATTCCGTGTGGTCGGTGTTGTAGCGCCGGGCGATGAGGCGCGCGTAGTTGGTTTCGTTGAACCTCGGCTCGTGGAACCCGATGCTGAACGTCCTCACCCTCTCGGAAGATGCCTTTGACATAAGTGCCACGGTAATCGACGAGTCCATTCCGCCGGACAGGAAGGCCCCGAGCGGGACGTCGGCAATCAGGCGCAATTTGATTGCTTCGGCCAGGAGCGACTGAACCATCTCGACGTAATCGGCTTCGCTTCGCGCTATCTCGCGGTCAAAATCGGGCGCCCAGTAGCGCTCGACGGCGAGTGTGCCGTCTTCCCAAACGGCCCGGTGCGCAGGAGGCAGTTTGTTTATGCCGGAAAACATTGTCATGGGATGGGGGACGTACTGGTAGGTGAGGTACATGTCGAGGGCAGGGGGGTACAGACTGCGCGGGATCGAGCGGTCGGCCAGGATTGACTTGAGTTCCGAGGCGAAGGCGATTGTCCCGTTGTGCTCGCGGTAGTACAGCGGCTTTTTCCCAAGGCGGTCCCTGGCGAGAAAGAGCCTCCTGCGGCGGGAATCCCAGACGGCAAAGGCGAACATCCCGCGGAGGTCGTCGACGCAGGCGGGGCCTTTTTCCTCGTAGAGGTGGACTACCGCCTCCGTGTCGCACCGGGTGCGGAAAACGTGCCCCCTGCGTTCGAGGTCCCGCTGAAGCGACTGAAAGTTGTAAACCTCGCCGTTAAGGACAATGAAGACCGTGCCGTCCTCGTTTGACATCGGCTGGTGGCCGCCCGCGAGGTCGATGATGGACAGGCGCCTGTGTCCAAGTCCGACGGAACAGTCGTCGTTGAGGAAAAAGCCCGAGTCGTCCGGGCCCCGGTGCGCCAGCGGCGACGTCATCGCCTGAAGGAGGCTCATTGCCCGGTCTCTTGGCGCAGGCTGCCTGACAAATCCGCAGATGCCGCACATCAGGCGCTTTCCTCGTTAGAAGGGGGACGGTTCAATATCCTGAGGTACAGGTCCTCGTGTGCCCGGAGCATCTTGTCCAGCGAAAAGAGTTTCTCGACGCGTTCGCGTCCGCGGCGCCCCATCTCGGCGGCCTTGTCGGGGTCCTTGAGTATCCCGATGACCGCAGAGGCTATTGCGGGAATGCTGTCTTCAACCAGGAGGCCCGTCCGGCCGTGTTCAATGATTTCCTCGGTGGCCGGCATTCTTACGGCAACGACGGGCCTGCCGCACGCCATCGCCTCGAGGATCACATTGGGGAACCCCTCCCATTTGCTCGTGAGGACGAGGCAATTAAGCGCGGAATGACAGAGTTCGGGAAACTGGCTGTCTCCAAAGAACGTGAGGTATTCCTTGAGACGCCGGGCCTCGGCTTTGAGGGCTTCCTCCATGGGGCCTTCACCGAAGATGATCGCCCGCGCCCGGGGCACCTCGGCGACGACGGCCCTTGCGACCTGGATGAACACGTCGGGGCGCTTCTCGAAAGCGAGGCGTCCCATGAATCCGAAGGCGGGCACGCCCGCAGGCAGGGCGAGGATGAAACGCGCGTCGTCGGGGTCCATGGGGTGAAAGCGTTCCAGGTCCACCCCGTTGGGGATGACGGCGATCTTCGATGCCGGTATGCCGCGCCCGGCAAGTGACTGCGCGACGGCGCGGCCGTTGGCAACGATGCATTTCGTGCCGGCCGCCAGCAGATTATCGAGAGCGCGATAGGCTACGGGCTTCCAGGGATCCGTGGAGCGCTCGGCGACCACGACGTTGTCGATGCCGGCCATGAGCGCCGCAAACCGCCCGTATGCGTTCGAGGTGAAAAGCCACGTGTGAAGGACATCGGGGGGATCCAAAAAGAACCTCCGCGCGAGCCACAGGAGCCCGGAAAGATCGAACTTCCCCTTCTTGCCTATGACTCGATACGGCACGGACGCGGCGTCGAGGGTGGCGGCGGTAGGGCCGCCCCGCGTAAGGCAGAGGACCTCCATCCCGAAGCGGCGGCTGTCGAGACGCGTGGCCAGTTGGGCCATCTGGCCTTCGCTTCCCCCGCGGTCGAGGGTCGCGATGAGGTGTACGATCCTGAACCTGGTCCTGGGACGGTGCCGGCGCAAGGATCCGAAGAGGACTTCGAGGTGCCTGCGCGCGGTTTCGTCCTGGTCAAGTAAACGCCTGACGGCGGCCGCGCCGGCTTTCCCCATTCGCTCGCGAAGCGCGCCGTCGGACGCAAGACGCTCGAGCGCATCCGAAAGGCGTCCCGCGTCTCCTACGGGGACAATGATGCCGTTGTCACCGTCGCGCACGAAGTCCCGCGCCCCTCCGACAGGGGTCGCTATGACCGGCAGCCCCGCGGCCATCGCTTCGCCAAGCGCCAGGTGAGTGCCCTCGCTGACGCTTGAGGAGGCGAAGACATCGGCGGCGGCAAGGTAATCCGAGACGTTCTGCCGCCAACCTTCGAAGCGCACCGTGTCAGCAAGGCGCCATTGGGATACGAGGGTTTCGAGGCGGCGCCTTTCGTCGCCGTCGCCGACGAGGCAGAGGAGGGCTTGCGGGCGCATGGCAACGAACTCACGCCAGGCGGCAAGAAGCGTCTGAAGGTCCTTCTGGGCTGTTTGGCGTCCGATATTCACGACGACGAAGGCGCGGTCCGGCAAACCGAGGGCGATACGCACGCCGGCCCTGTCCGGCAGCGAGGCAAATCGTTCCATCGGTACGCCGTTGGGAATAAAGCGAATTCGCGAGGCCGGTATGCGTGCGGACAGGAGTTCATCGGTTATGTCGCGCGAGCCGGAGATGAAGGCTGCGGCCCTGCGGCAACCCGCCAGAATAAGGCCCCCCATGAGTGCGGTTTTCAAGGCATGGATATCACCGAACTGCCCGGCAGCCTGGTCACTGATGACGGCGCGCTTGCCAAGGAGGCCGCAGACAACGGCCGCAATCATCGCGGCCTGTTTGAGATGAAAGACGAGGACCGCGTCGTATTGACGCGCGCGGAGGATGAGGTAAAGGGCCAGGGATGTCAGAAAAACGAGGCTGCCCAGGAAACGGACTTGTGGAGCAGCCAGGCGCACGACACCGACGCCCTCGATGCTGTCCAGTTTGGGCAGCGCCCTGTCATACCTCCCGGTCACAACGGTCGTCGGGTGGCCCATTGCGATGTAGGATTTGGCCTGGCGCAGCGCCTGCGTTTCGGCGCCCGCGGCCCGCGGAAAGAACTGGCGGATAACGACGAGGATCCGCTGTCGCGAGGCTTGCCCGGGAGCGTTCATACGGCGCTCCTCGTCAGATGCAGTCTCGCAAAGAGGCGCCTGACAAAGGCCTTTTCCTCCTCGGAGAAAAAGCGAAGCGCGGCCAGCGCCCCAAAGTAGAAGGCTGCGCCCACGGGCACCATGGCGAGCCACGCGAACTTGTTACCGGGCAGGAAGACGCCGGTGGCATACGTTCCGGCGGCGACCAGCGCCCCCATTGCCGCGGCCGCAAGGACCGGCTTGGCAAGCACCCCAAAGCAGTAATAGCCGGACAGCCTGTGCCTCAGCAGCCAATTGTAGGCGGCGAATATCAGGAGTTCCGTCGCGACTGTCATCATGGCGGCCCCAAAAATGTCGTACCGCCTTATCATATAGAGATTCCCGGCTATGTTGAATACCACCGCAGCCGCCTGTACGAATACCCGGCGGGTCTGCATTCCCGCGGCGACCATCATCATGCCCGCCGGGAAATTCATGAATCGGACGAAGCCGTACCATGCGAGAATACTCAGGACGAGCGCGGCATCCTGCCCGATGTCGGGCAGGATGAGCGCGCGGATATTCGGCGCGAGAATCGCAATCGCGAGGTTCAACGGCACCGCGATGATTGCGATGCCCCTGTTGGACAGACCTCCAAGGCGCGCCAGCTGGGAGAGGTCGTCCCTGGCGGCGAAGACCAGCGGCTCCATGGACGCGATAAACGCCGCCGGCAGCGTGTACGTGAAGGTCATTATGACGTAGGCGGCCCCGTATATGCCGACTCTCTCAAGGGCGGGGGCGGGCAGGAGTTTCGTAAGCATGACCGTGTCGACGTTTTCGTATATCGCGAAAAAGATCGACCCGAGTCCGAAAATGTAGGATGCCGTGAGCGTGGGCCAGAGCATCGCAAAGGTCAGGCGCGGCCATACGAATCGGAATGTGACGGCGGTCGTGCACACAGCGTAAAGAAGCATGGACACAACCTGAACCAGCGCCCAGGCGACGACGTCCCAATTCAGCCACACGACGAGGACGCCTCCGACGGCGATGGACATGAAACGGATCGTGCGCAACAACGCCGCAAGGTGCAGATGCTGGTAGACGGTGAGCACCTTCTCGCAGGTTTCGGCGAAAATGCGAAACACCGCCGCAACGGAGACGAGCGCCACCAGGCCGATAAGGAGGTATGAATACCGGAAAAGAAAAGCGCAGGCGACCGTGAGAAGCAACGATGCCAGGTACGGAACGGCCTGGAGAAAAAGCACGGCGCCGAAGTGCTCCTCGATGCGGCTCTTGTCGCCGGAGCAGTCGTAGAGAAACCGCATGCCCACGCCGGTCTCGGCGAGTACCAGGAAAACGGTGGCGAACGACATCGCGGCCTTGAACGCGCCGTAACGCTCGTCGCCGAGGTGGTTGATGACGAGGATGGTTACGACGGCCCCAACGGCATTCGCGAGGAAATTTGCCGTGGTGAGGCTTGCGACGTTTCTCGCGAAGGTCGTTGGCCTGTCCATCAACTGCTGCCCGATGGTTGTTCGCCCTGGGCGGGGGCCTGGCACCGGCCGTCCCGGCCCTCGAGGAATATCTCGCCGAAGTCGGCCGCCTGACAGGCAAGAATACGCCGGAGCCTTACGAGCTCAAGCAGAGCCAGGAACATGCCGATGACGGCGATCCTGTCCGAGACGTCCGCAAAAAGCGCCCTGAAGGCCACCCTCTTCTCGGCCGCACAGCGCTCGAGGATCATTGTAATATACGTCTCTATGGGGATTTCTGTGGAGTCGAGTTGGACGGGCGCGGAGCCGATCTGCCTGAGTATCGCGGTGAAGGCGGTCAAGAGGTCCCAGACCTCTATCTGCTCCAGCGGTTTCTCATCGAGTTCGGGGGGGGCAGCGCCGCTTTCGAAGCGCCGGGCGCGGTCGTCCGAAAGGCGATTGAGGTACAGTGCGGCGTCGTGGAACTTCTTGTATTCAAGCAACTCGCGGACGAGTTCGTCGCGGGGATCGATGAGGTCCTCCTCATCCTCGGCGTCGGGGGAGCCTTCCTGGGGGACAAGCATCCGGGCCTTTATGTCCATGAGGGTGGCGGCCATGACGAGGAATTCAGCGGCATACTCGATGTCGAGGGCTTCCATCAACTCAAGATAAGAGGCGAACTGCGACGCAATAGTGGAAATGGGGATGTCGTAAATATCAACCTCATTCTGGCGGATGAGGTACAACAAGAGGTCCATCGGCCCGTTGAAGGCCTCAATCTGGACTTTATATGTCATAATGTTCGTCTCGAACAGGAATTTCCATGCAACATCCGCAGCGTCATGGGTTTATGTCGGCCAAACGAGGCTATCTTCTTTCGGTTTTAAGTTTCATAGCCTGGCGAACTTCGGCGATGGTCCGGGCCGTGACTTCGCGCGCGTGCGCCGCGCCGGCCGCGAGGACGCCCTCGACCCGCGCCGGGTCATCCGCAAGGGCGTTGCGCTTTGCGCGAATGGGGGCGATTACCGCCTCCAGGACCTCGGCGAGGCGCTTCTTGCAGTCCGTGCAGCCCCACAGGGCGCCGCGGCACCTGGCAGCCACTTCGACGGCTTCAGGGGGGGCGAATATTTCGAACCAGGAATGGCAGTTGCACAGTTCCGGGCGGCCGGGGTCGTTGCGCCTCTGGCGCTGCGGGTCGGTGAACATGGTCATGATTTTCGCGCTGATCTCCGCCGCGGTGTCCGTGAGGTTGATGGCGTTGCCATAGGACTTGCTCATCTTGCGGCCGTCGAGGCCGAGGAACCGCGCCGCCCTGGTGAGCCTGGCCTGGGGCTCGGGGAAGATGTTGCCGTAGAAGTTGTTGAAACGCCGGGCGATTTCGCGCGTCAACTCCACGTGCGGGACCTGGTCCTCGCCCACGGGCACCGTGTCGGCCTTGTAGATGAGGATATCGGCGGCCTGCAGGACCGGATAGCCGAGGAAGGCGTAGTTGCTGACGTCCTTATCGGCAAGGTTCTGAAGTTGCTCCTTGTACGTCGGACAGCGTTCCAGCCACCCCAGCGGCGTGATGCAGGAAAACGCCATGAAAAGTTCAAGGTGGTCGGGATTGTCCGACTGGACGAATATGGTCGACCTCTGGGGATCAAGGCCGCAGGCCATGAAATCCATGGCCACGTCCAGCGTGGCCTCGGACACGATCTGGGGGCTTGCATACTCGCTGGTCAGCGCGTGCCAATCGGCAATCATGAAAAAGCAGGTGTAGTCGTCCTGAAGGCTTGCCCAGTTGGCCAGCGCCCCTACCAGATGGCCGATGTGCAGCCGGCCGGTCGGCCGCATTCCGCTGAGTATCGTGCCCTTTTTCATTTTTCCTCCTCCGGGAAGGCCGGGGCAGATCAGAACGTCTGCCAGAAATCGTAGATTACGCGTGCCCAGTCAACCGTGTTATGGCCTAGCACGGTAAACCAGAAAAAGTCCATTGCCCACCGTATGGGGGCGAAGAAATAGCCCGCCAAAAGAAAGATGAAAATTAACCCCACGATTCCGAGGCGCTGGTAGGCGTCAGCAAGCGGCGGGCTCACCTTCGCGAGGAAGAATCTGGCGACGTGGCTGCCGTCCAACGGAGGTATAGGTATAAGGTTGAAGAAAGCCAGCCCCAGGTTTGCCACTGTGATCATCGTAAAGAGCGTAAAGCCGACCGTGCCCGGCTGCCAGAGATGCAGCGCAAACCCGCAGATGAGCGCGATGGCCATATTGGTTATGACGCCCGCGACGGACACCTTGAGGTCGTCGATTTCCAGATTCCGGAAGTTATAGGGGTTGACGGGCACGGGCTTTGCCCCGCCGAAGATCATGCGGCCCCCCGACGAGAAAAGGACGAGAATCGGCAGGATAATGGTCATGAAGGGGTCCACGTGCCTTATGGGGTTAAGCGACAGGCGGCCGGCGGCCTCAGCCGTTGGGTCGCCGCACCTTCTGGCTACCCAACCATGGGCGATTTCGTGCAGGACGATGCTCATGATCAGAGCGCCTGCGTAGAGTACCAGCACAATGTAGTTAGCGTATGCCATGGGCAATGCACCAGCGAGAAGCCGAACGAACGGAAGTTTTTACATGATAAGGGCATCCGGAGCAAAGTCAAGGACGCGAAAACACGTTTGAAACGCCCCGGAAACCACCTGTCAGCCGGCCGGGTCGCTGCAGCGGCAGGGGAGCCGTCGATTAACCGGCAGCGTCAACGACGCGCCGCACTGCGCGTATGTGCTCCGGCGTCGTGCCGCAGCAGCCGCCGACTATGCGCGCGCCGGCCTTAAGAATCGGCCGCACGAACTTCGCGAACTGCCCCGGCGTCATTGGGAAAACGGTCTTGCCCGCGACGAGCCGCGGAATACCGGCGTTCGGCTCGACCAGAACCGGCCGCTTTGTGGCTCTGCAGAGGGTCTTGGCGATATCCGGGTAGTCCTCGGGGCCGGTGCCGCAATTTGCGCCGATAATTGCGGCCCCGGCGGCGTCAAGCGCCGCGGCACAGGAGGCCGCCTCGTGCCCCATCAGAGTCCTATGCGAACCATCGGCAGCGCGCTGGAAACTCATTGAAGCGATGACCGGCACGCCGGTCCCGGCGGCCGCATCGAGCGCCGCAAGAATCTCGTTTAGCGAAGTGAAGGTCTCCAGGATGA
>Ga0315274_10012682_pt1 | contig 12017 bp, 13 predicted proteins | sample YL17G02_20_MG_FD_203700 | JGI IMG/M metagenome (GOLD analysis project Ga0315274, IMG submission 203700) | Sediment microbial communities from Yellowstone Lake, YNP, Wyoming, USA - YL17G02_20 | ecosystem: Environmental > Aquatic > Freshwater > Lake > Sediment | place: USA: Wyoming | collected... | reverse complement strand
AGGTGGTTGGGCATGAAGACATAAGAGGCCTTATGGTCGAATCGCTCGAGGCCGGACACGTCGACCTTGATGCCCATGACCGCCCGGCTTACCCGCATGGCCCACCTGCCGATAGCCATGAGAGGCTGCCGGAGCCCCAGGACCCAGCAGATAAGGAGGACGGGCCCGACGAGGATGACGATGAGGGAGTAAATGAGAAGCAGGAACGACGCACGCATGATCCTCAAAATTATAACACAAAAGCTCGATTTGAAGCCTCTGGTAGAAGCTCGCAGTTCTTTCCCCGGGGAGAATTGACTTTTCGGAGGCACTGTAATATCTTCAGACCCGTGTTCGAAAGGATGCGAGGGTGCCCAGTTTATGGAAACGCATGACCGATGATCCGGCCTTGGGAAGCTCTGGCCCGCTAAAAAAGAGAGCGCGCCTGCCCGCCGCCACGCCCTTTTTCATGCTGGGCGGATTGCTTGCGATGATCTACTTTATCGTCGCGGAGAAGTTCGCCTATTTCTTTATCAACGACCTCAACTATTATGGGAATCCTTACCTGAATTTCTTTTTCTCGACCACGCAGCTCTCCTCGATGGTCGTGAAACTTGTCCTCCTGCTTCCCGCCACCTTCCTGCTGGCGGTGGGGCTGACCGCCAGAACCAGCCTAGACAATATCTCCCGCATCCTCAATCAAAAGCGCCTGCTCGTCATCCTATCGGCCGCCGCGCTCATCATCTTCGTCCTAACCATCAGTTTTGTCCTCCAAAGGACGGAGGTCACCGATGATGAACTGGCCATGGACCTACAGGCAAAGATCTTCCTCAAGGGCAAACTGTATGTGGCCCCGCCGGTGCAGAATTCCTTCAACAATGTCTTCATACTCCGCGGCGATAGGTTTACCGGCAAGTACGAGTTTGGCCACCCCGTGATCCTGGCTCTGGGTATGGCGCTGGGGAGCCCCTATATCTTCCCCGTCCTATTCAGCATCCTCCAGATCTTTCTCGTCTACAAGATCTGCCTCGCCTTGTATCACAGCAAAAAGCTGGCGGCGCTGGCTTCGATCCTCATATGTCTATCTCCCTTCTTCTATTGGACGGGATCGACAAGATTGTCTCATACGACGTCGGCTTTCTTCTTATATTTGTTTATGTATTTATTCTTAAAAATTACTGATAAGCCCGATAGGGTGGTAGATTTATTGTTGGCATTTCTAGCGGGGATATCAGCAGGTACTGCCTTTAACGTGCGCCCGGTGACAACACTTGCTTTTCTTATTCCCATGGCTGTTTTTGGGCTCATAAACCTTTTCAAGTACAAGAAGCCACTATTTCTTAAATATTGCCTGATGAGCCTTGGGTTCCTCTTTGTTGTGATGTTGACTTTAGGCTATAACAAAGCGATTACCGGGCACTTTTTGACCCATCCTTATATAGCTTATAACCCCTTAGAGAAGCTCGGGTTTCATGAGCTGGCGGGGGGAGGACGACATACCTTGGCAAATGGTTTTTTTAACCTGGGAGTGAATATTATTAAAATAAATATCTCCCTTTTCGGATTTGCCTACAGCCTGGCCTTTTTGGCATTTTTTCTGATCACAAGGCCAAAATTAACTGGGGACAAATTATTCCTTTCCATTATCGGTGCCTTTTCCTTTTTTTGTCTTTTTTATCACGGAATGGGTGTATCAGATACGGGTCCTGTCTACTGCTATGATCTCATCGGCATTTTGGTTATTCTTTCCTCCCGTTCCATTCAAAAGATGAGCAAGCTTATCCGAGAAAAATGGCCCCATGCCAAGCAGTTCCTTTCAAATTTCCTGTTATTATCATTTATAATTGCCGGGTTTACCTACAATCTCGAAAAGAGCGTTCAGATAAGAACGCTGACCTCGGCCATTAGAGAGCCCTATGTGAAGATTCAAGCCGCCGGCATCCATCATGCCGTGGTCTTTATCCAATCCTTGCCGAATAAGGGATTCGTTTATGGCTATCGAAATAACTCTCCTGATTTTGACGATGACGTCATTCTGTGCCGGCTTCTTGGTCCAGAAGGTAATCTCCGGCTGATGGATCATTTCCCAACTCGGAAATATTATGCCCTCAGGTATAATAATTCTATCGAAGAAAGCGAGATTATTCAGATGACTAGGCAACAGATACTGGAATTAGGTCAGAGCAAAAACTAAACCGTCTGTAAGGTCACGTTTCCTATCATTGTGCATTGATGTCATGGGCAGACAAAGGTGGCTGAGACATCGCCGAGTCCTTTGCAGCGTGCCTCACGCCTTGTCGCGGGGGGCTTCACTCTCCAGCTCCATTTTAGAAAGAACTCTAGTCAGTAAAGCGGTTCCGTACGTCCCAAGGCGAGAGGGTTCTGCGCTAGAGCGCAATTACAGTTGCCTCTTCACAATGACAATATGATTGGCCACCAAGCCAAAGATCCTGAAATGAACGATTCTAAAAGGAACTCTTTCTTCCGAAAATGTATTTATAAGCGTCCTTTTTGAAATGGGATTAAAGTTTTCTTCTTTGCTCAAGAAGGCATCACCCAGCAGAAAAAGCATCTTCCTATACCACTTCAGAGGAAGCCAGTGCAAGAAAGGGACCAATTTATGCGGCTCAATGGGATACCAGCGATTGGGACTGGTTAAATAAAGGTTCCTGCCCACTCTCAACAATTCTTGGATAAATTTTCTTTGATTTTCAATGGAGCCCACATGTTCAACTACTGCAAGGCTGTAACATATATCAAAAGAACGATCTGTAAAGGGAATAGGCTTTCCCTTTTCATATCGGACATATGTTGTTCCCGGATACCTTGATTCTAATGATTTCCCTTCTTCAATGCCAAGCATGGTAATCTTTTTTGGGTACGGATATTCTTTCTCAAGCATATTCACATGTTCATAATCCGCATAAGTTGAGACGCCGACATCCAGAATAGTATTCGAAGGTGCGGGTTTAATTTCATTCAGAAATACTTTAAACATTCGTTTACGCATTCTGACAGAATAGCGGCGCAGCATACCCAAAAAAAAGAAGGGATCTTGATAACCCAAGTCACCTGCCATGGGCCTGTCCTCCTTGATATTCAACGTGGCCTTAAAGCTAATCCCAAGCAGAGATTGAGATGGACGGACGGTAGATATAGCGGATAATATCTTCGATGAACAACTTTAAACGTCCTTTTCAGTTCGCGCAAGATCTCTTCAGGAGTATTCAGATGATCAGACTTGATGAAGGGCTTATAAGGCAAATGATACCTTTGCTCAAAAAGCTTCTGGGAGAACAGCTTTCTCCCCAGCCAATAACCCGCTCCCCCTTCACAAGGAATAACGACGATAAAGATTCCATCATTTTTATTTAAGAGTTGATGGGCCTGGGCTAAAAACGCTGGTAAATTGGGAAGATGTTCCAGTACATGAATGGCAATAATCCTATCAAATGATTCTTCGGAGAAACCCAGGGGCTCCTGGCAATCCTTTACCAGCATTTGTATATTTGGCCAAAGTTGTTTAAAGGAATCGGCCACGTTTTGTCTGATATCGACTGCGATGTAATTATCTTCTTGCTCCTTGGACATGTGCTCATATTTCAGATGCTCACCCAGACCTGTGCCTACTTCAAGGGTTTTAACAAAAGTAGTTCCACTGTGGCTGACAACATACTTATGACCAAACTTTACTATAATTGAGGCGATTCCTTTGAGTTCTCTTCCCAACCAATGCTTCATCCAGTCACCAGGTATTTCTTGATATTCGGCTGGCAAAGGCGGCTCCACTTTAGGCCAGCTAACTCGCTTTTCTCTGAAGATCGCCACGTCTCCCTTTCAAAAAACAACGAATCTGAATTCGCTTTTAAGAGGATTCAGCAACGGCACCGTTCTCTGAATTCTAAAACATCTATTCGCGATTAGCAAAATCATATGCATCGCCTATCAGAATAAATGGGCTGAACGAGAACAGCTAATAAAAGTTAGTATCCATCCGTTCCTTTCTGTTGATTTTTGCGTTTGACGTAAATCGAAATAGTGTGGAGAAGCAAAGTGAAGGTGAAAAGCATGAACGCGGTGATGATGAACAGGAGTCCTGTCACGGCGAGATAATACTTGGATTTCGTGCCGTACGGGAGTCTTAGGCCATACTCGATATAATCGCTGATCAGGAACGCCGTCATCAGCGCGCCCAGGACGAACAGCGCGGCGCTCGCCAGGGTCGTCCTGGTATAGCCGAAGACCTTCAGCCAGCGCTTTGTCTTTCCCCCCGTATAGTCATAGATGGCCTTGGCGACGAGCCCCATGAGGAACGATTGTAATCCCAGGATGGCGATCACAAGCCCGAACAGCATCCAGTAAAGTGACAGGGTAAATGGTCCGATAGTCAAGGGACCGAAAGAGGTGGGCAGGACCAGCATGAGTCCCAGGATGGCGAGAATGATTCCCGGGACGAAGAGGAAGAAATCTGCCTTATAAATAAAGATGGCCCGCAGGTTGATCCATCCGGAATACCACGGAGTGTACCAGTTTCGGGTGAGGTGGCTCCGACGTCCCTCCCGGTCTTTCCAGAAGGTGATCGGAATCTCCGTCGTCCTGAGTCCCATGTGGATGGACTTGATGATCATCTCCGAGGCGTACTCCCAGGACTGTGAGTGGAGGTCCATCTTGATCAGGGCATCCTTGGTGATGCCTCGCATGCCGCAGTGAATGTCCGAGAACTTCGACTTGTAGATGAAATTGAGTATCCACGTCGTGAGCGGCGTCCCGAAGTAGCGATGAAGAGCCGGCATCGCGCCGTCTTCGATCTTGCCCTTGAAGCGGGTGCCCATGATGTATTCGTAACCCTGACGGAAGCTCTCCACGAAGAGGCTGATGTCGCGGAAATCGTAGGTGCAGTCGCAGTCTCCCAGCAGGATGTATTTGCCGCGGATGTGGGGGATGGAGTCGATGTACGCCCGGCCCAGGCCGCGTTTGGACGTTTTCAGGACGCGGGCCCCCTTCTCCAGGGCGATGGATGGCGTCTCGTCGCTGGAACTGTCGATGATGAGCACCTCTCCCTTGACGTTGCCCCTTCTCAGTCCCTCTTTGCACCAGTCGACAAAGTCCCCGATCGTAATCCTCTCGTTGAGCGCGGGGATGACGATCGACACCTCGGGGTCGTCCGTGTCGTCGTTGGGAATCCAGAGCTCGTCGCCCTCCCTGTTGACTCGAATCACCTCTTTTAGGTTCTTCATGTCCACTGTGCTCCAAATTGAGTCTGTGCGGCGCGCCTCTCTCAGGACGTCGTTTCGGCGCCGGATCGCCGCCTCCCTCGCGAGAAGATGAAACCCCGTCCCTCACGTTGTTCCCGACCGATCGATCTGACGTTCATGTCTTCCGACACACGCCGAACAGATTGAGGCCGAGCTTATAGTACATAAGCCTGAGGCGGCTCGGCTTGAACCCGCATCTCACCAAGGCAGGCCAGAGGTCACGCTTAGCATAGTACATCCGGTGATCGTCTATCTCGCAAGCCGGACTTAGCCCGAGCCGGAAGGCGGAGAACTCAAGGAATCTCTTGCCCAGCCAGGTGGGAACATTAACCAGCAGGCAGCCCCCAGGCCGCAGCAAGCGGAGGCAGTGGCCGAGCGTTTCCTGGGGGGTTGTCAGGTGCTCGAGAACGGAGATCAGGAGGATCACGTCGAAGCTCTCCGAGGCGAGCCCGGGCAGCGAGTCTTCCAAAGTCCCCTCAATGAACTCCAGGCCTCCGCCGGACTTGATCGCCGGGTCAATGCGGACATCGATCCCGACGCCTCGGCTAAGATAGGGCTTCAGATCTGTTAACAGGGCCGCCCGAAAACCGCAGCCACAATCGAGGACTTCGAGGTCCGCGCGTTTGGGCAGACACCTCAGCACTCTCCGGCGCGACAACCAGACGCCCAGACGGTCCACGAGAGTCAGCTTTCGCTGGCCGTAAGATACAGAGCGGGATAATTGACTGGTCATGATCCGTTCCTATGGCAACCCGTCCCTTGGCCGGGATTTTCGCCGCGTCCACGCCCGCCCGGCGGGGGAACGTTGAATCGCCCGCCATTCGGCCGTCGGGCTAATATGAGAAGCTGAGTTCCCCAGGGGAAGAAGTCGTTTACATAAAAGGCGATGCTGATGATTTGGGAGAAGAGCTCATTTGCGAATCCGTATCTTTTTTCGCCGAAGGAGCGGTACACTTTTCCGGGCATCACGCCGTTTATGGCGCGTCTGTAAATGGAGTGCATGGACCAGCCCCAGCGGCGAAGCCTAATGACGTCCATGCCATGAGCCCTCAGAGCCGTGGAGAGTTCATCTCCCGAGAAGTGCCGCAGATGCCCGATGTGCCGGTCGATGTGCCGGATCTTGCCGCCCGGCACCGTGATCAAGAGATGCCTCCGGCATATCTTCGTTAGATTGGCCAGCGCGGCTTTCCAATCCTCCACGTGTTCCAGCACCTCCGAGCAAACCACCAGGTCAAACCGGCGCCCCCCCGGCCAGACCTGCCGGACCAGGTCGAATTGCTCGAATCGGGCATATGGAAAGTGGATTCTGTTCTGCCGGATCACCTCATCAGAAACATCGCAACCGTAGGCGGCGATCCGGTGCCTGTACAGCTTCTCGAGAAGATACGGTTGGGCGCAGCCGGCGTCGAGGCAATCGGCGAATCGCAGCCGTCGGATCCAACCCGCGATCAGGCGACGCCGATGGCGGGGCGCGGGGGAATAGCGGTGGGCGTCTTCCCAGCTCGCCACGTAGTTTTCCCCGCTCACGGCTCTAAGTCTCCATGGTCAAGAGGAGCACTCTGTGGACTTCCATCTCGGGTATCAGGCCTGGGCATCCTTCAGGAACATCTGGACGGTCTCTTTGGTGAAGGGATGCACGAGCATGCCCTCCAGGAGGTTGGGGGTGGCCGTGACGATGTGGGCCCCCGCCGCCAGCCACTCGATGACGTTCAGGACCTCCCGCGTCGAGCCCACGATGATCTTGCTCCTCAGCTCAAACCGATCCAGGAGAGTCCGGAGTTTTCGGATCTCCTCCACGCAATTATATCCCATGTTGTTGACCCGTCCGCCGAAAAGGGAGACATAGGTCGCCCCGGACAACGCAGCCAAAAAACACTGCTGGGCGCTCATCATGGCCGTGACGTTGACCCGGATGTTCAGGTTCTTTTCAAGATGATGGGCGAGCTCGAGGTAGTGGAGCTCCCCGTTCGGGCCGTGGATGGGTATCTTGACGTTGATATTCTCCGCCCAACCCGAAAACTCCTGGGCTTGCTGGAGCATCACCTCGGGGTCATTGGATATTACCTCAACAGATAGGGGATATGGAGAGATCAGTCCGGCGATCTCGACCGACCGCCTCTTGATGGCATCTTCCCCCCCCGTGACCCCGCACTTTGCCAGGATCGTCGGGTTAGTCGTCACTCCGCGGATCACGCCCATCTTCAGATATTTCTCGATCTCTTCGATCTTGCCCGTATCCAGGAAAATGGCCATGCTCAATTCTCCTCCTATGCCGATAATAATAGGTCGACGGCTTCGTGAATATCCCTCGCCCTCGCGAAACAGTCGAGCCCCTGATTGTAGGGGGCTTCGATCAGGATGCCCTTGCAGCCGACGTCCCTGGCTAGCTCCATGTCCTTCCAGCCGTCTCCGATCAAGTAGGAATCTCCGATGTCGATGGCGTACTTCTCCCGGGCCCGCTGGACCATCCCGGGTTTGGGCTTACGACAGTCGCACTGGGCATTGTCATCATGCGGGCAGACCCAGACTTCGTCGACCGGGAGATGCAACCTGATCGCCGCCGACATTTTCTCGAGCTCCTCGAGGGGCAGAATCCCCCTCGCCACGTCCGGCTGATTGGTGATAACGAAAACGTAGAAGCCGGCATCCTTGATTCTCCTGACCTCTATGCCGATGCCCTCGACCCACTCGAATTCCTCAAATCTCCGGGGCGTGGACGGCCTCCCGTGACGGACAAGGACTTTGTTGATGACTCCGTCCCGGTCGAGGAAGACGGCCCTCTTCATTTTACCGACTCCCATTTCATCGGGTTCAATTTAACCTGGGGATGAGAGACGATGAGGTGCCAGATCAGCGACTGAAAGGACTCGGCGTGGGGCGTGACCGTCTCCGGGTTGACCGGCGGAACGATGACCACGGCGTCCGCGACCTTGGCCGTGTAGCCGCCGTCTCTCCCTACGATGCCCATGATTTTGGCGCCGGCGCCCTTGGCAAAATCCAGGGCGCTGACGATGTTCGCGCTGATATTTCGGTCCTTGTCCCCTCCCCCGACGCTGAAGACAAAGACCCCGTCACGGGAACCCAGGCGGCTCGTCATCAGCCAATTGACCAGCGATTTTTCCCAGCCGTGGTCGTTGATTTGCGCGGTCAGCTCCGAGACATTGTCAACGGGTGTATAGGACTCCAACCCCGCGATCTTTCGAGAATCATTCACGGCGTGGCTGGCGTTGGCCGCCCCCCCGCCGACTCCCAAAAAGAAAAGCCTCCCCCCCTGCCGCCGAATCTCGACGATCAGGTCGATGATCTTTTGAATGCTCGGGACGTCCAGGGTTTTAATGATCTCGCCGGCCTCGTCAAGATAATCTCGAATGTAGGATTCCGCCAATCCAGTCCTCCCGATGAGACTTCAGGCTCTCCGCATGTTGACCAGGATTTTCGCGCCCTCAAAATCGAACCGAAACGAAGTATAGGACAGTCCCAGACGCTGGAGCGCCTCGATCAACCTTCCCTTTCTGTTCTGCGAATAAAACATAAAAAAACCGCCGCCTCCCGCCCCCATGATCTTTCCGCCCAAAGCGCCGCTCTTGCGAGCCATCTCATAGATTTCGTCAAAGTGAGGGTTCGAGATCTTTTGGGACAGCCTCTTTTTGACCTGCCAGTGTGTATCCATGAGCTCTCCGAATTCATCGAGCTTGCCGAGCTCCAGGGCGCGCCGGCTTCTCAGGCCGATGTCTTTGATCTGGTGCAACGTCGAGATAACGGCGCCGTCGTCGGTCTTGGTCCGCTCGTTCTGAGATGATAATATCTCGGAGGCCCGGCGCTCCACCCCGGTATAGAATAGAGAGAGGTTGTTTTCGAGGTCCATCAGCTTGTCGGCGGGCAGATGAAGGGGTTCGAGTAGCACCTGGCCGCTCTTCTCGAACGTCAGCGAGCACAGCCCGCCGAGCGCGCTCATGTACTGGTCCTGCTTCCCGATGGGCTCGCCCAGGATGTCAATCTCCAGCCGGCAGGCCTCTTCGGCGAGGTCCTGGAGCGAGACGAATTCCCGCTTGTAGGCGTGCAGGCCGTTGAGCAGAGAGACGGTGAAGGCGCTCGATGAACCCAAGCCGCAGTTGGAGGGGACATCGGCGATCGAGACGATCTCCACCTGGTTGACAATCCCCAGGAGCTTGAGCGCTTCTCTGAATATCCTGTGTTTGACCTGGTCCACGGAGTCGACGATCTCCGTCTCCGAATAGCTGAGGCGGATCGTCGAAAAGAACCGCCTGTTGATGGAGATAAAGATGTATTTATCGATGGCCGCGGCGACAAGAAAACCTCCGAATTTCTTGTAGTAGGAAGGCAGGTCGGTGCCGCCTCCCCCCAGGGAGATCCTTACGGGCGCGCGCGAGATAATCATCTCAAGACCCCCTAGATTGTCCGGAATCGCGTATAAAACGTTTTAACTCGCCGAGGCCCGAGACCGATCCGATCTCGTAAAACCTCTGGGCCGTCTCGTAGGCGGCGACCTCGCCCTGCTTCGACAATCGCTGGAACAGCCTCTCGATCTCGAAGGGCTTGCCGGACGGAATCATCCTGAGAATCTCCTTGCTCCATACCGAAAGGCCATTATCTATATATAACATATCCGGGTGAGTCTTCCACTTGTCGTAGAGCGCGACCCGGCCATCTCTGACCAGCACGTTACTCCTGATTCTCTGGTTGGCATTCCTGTAAACAACCATCAGCCCCAGGCAATGCGCCCTGAGAAAAGCCCTCCCGATCTTTTTGTAATCCAGGAGCAGATAGGAATCCCCCCATAAGAGGAAAAAGCGCTCCTCGAGGAGTGATTCCGCTTTCTTCAGAGCGCCTCCCGTGCCCAGCAGGTCTTCGCCTTCCTCGCTGTACCGAATCGTGACGCCAAGGTCGCGGCCCGTGCCGAAGCGGTCCTTGATCTGTTCCCCGAAATGGCCGACGCACATCACGACCCTGCGAATGCCGTTTCCCCTCAAGAGCTCGATCTGATATTCCAGAAAGGGGCGGCCGCGGATGTTCACCAGCGACTTGGGGAGCCGGGCGGTCAGCCAGCCGAGGCGAGTGCCCATGCCGCCGGCCATAATTACTGTCTGCATCATCGTCGTCTATTTCCCCAGCAATTCTCGAACGGATTTGGTGATCGCTTCCGCGGAGGGATATTGCGCAGCCCAGCCGAGCCCATGGATCTTCCGGAGGTCGAACCTGACCACGGGGACGTCTCCCTTCCAGCCTCTCGCCCCCCCCGTGTAGACGAAATCGACATCGTCCAATCCCATCTCCCGGACGACAGTCCGGGCGATCGCCGTGACGTCGATGTAGTCATCGGTCGCCACGTTATAGACATTGAGGATCTCATGACTGCGGTTGTGCACGTAGAGCATGGCGCCGACGACATCCTCGACATGGATATAGGACTTGCTCTGCTTCCCGTCGCCCAGGATTTCAAGGGAATCCGGTTTCTCTTTGAGCTTCCTGATGAAATCAAAGGTGACGCCATGAGTCTGGCGCGCGCCGACGACATTCGCAAGGCGAAAAATATAGGCGCTCATGCCAAACATGTGGCAGAAGGCGCTGATCAACCCCTCGCTGGCCAGTTTATTCGCCCCGTAGAGGGACATGGGAAGAAGCGGCCCGAAATCCTCGGCGACCGACCGGGTGCCCTGGTCGCCGTAGATACCGCTTCCCGATGTGTAGGTGATGGTTTTGATGCCATTCAGCCTCATGGCCTCGAGGACGTTATATGTCAGCAGGGTTCCCTCTTTAAGGTCCAGGTCGGTCTCGAGCAGACCCCGGGCGATATCCGGGTTAGAGGCGAAATGGAAAACGGCATCGTGGCCTTTCGAGGCCTCCTTCAGATGGTCCAAATCCTTGAGGTCGCCCTGGATGAACCGGAAGCCCTTCCTTTCTATGTGGTGGGCAAAATGATCCCGCTTCCCCGAGGAAAGGTTGTCATAAACCGTGACCTCGTGGCTCCGGATCAGGGCATCAGTCAAGTGGCTGCCGATGAACCCGGCGCCGCCGGTGATGAAGTATCTCATGAGTTTTCTCTCAACGTCTCAAGTCCCCCATGGCAGCCGTATTGTGATTCATTCCTGGCCGTGAGTCAATCACCCAACTCGATGAACGCAGGGGTGAGGTTTTTCTGATGTTCTCACCCAAAGGAGTTAGACGAGTTAGAGAGGGGTGCGAATATGGGTAGGAGTTTTCTTTTCTGCGACGCGACGAACATATCGATTCACATAGTCTCTTATCGGAGAGAAAGCGCTACTTCGTTTTTTGCCAGTAAATTCCGGTCCAATCGATTTTTTTGATCTCATCATTTATCCCATTTGCCTTGCGGTAATCCTGAACGGCATTTTTGCACGCATTATAGCACCCATAATCATCGACGATCACATAGCCTCCAACAGAAAGCTTTGGATAAAGATTCGCCAAACTATCCATCGTTGACTCATAAAGATCCGCGTCTATCCGCAACAAGGCCAATTGCCGAATGGGTGCTTTCGGCAGTGTATCCTTAAACCATCCTTTTAGGAAAATGACCTGAGCATCTAAAAGACCAAATGCTTTGAAATTGGCTTCAGTCTTTTCTATCGCGCAAAACAGGTAATCCTGCTGATACAAGTTCATCCCCTTGTCTTGGGGATATTTGGTAGCCGTAAGGACATCGTGAACAGTTTTCTAATGCTTCCAACCGTAAGGACATCGTGAACACTTGAGGGATCAAGCGATCGGATCAACAGTCTTTCCGACGAACGGAAATGAAAA
>Ga0315274_10012680_pt1 | contig 12018 bp, 12 predicted proteins | sample YL17G02_20_MG_FD_203700 | JGI IMG/M metagenome (GOLD analysis project Ga0315274, IMG submission 203700) | Sediment microbial communities from Yellowstone Lake, YNP, Wyoming, USA - YL17G02_20 | ecosystem: Environmental > Aquatic > Freshwater > Lake > Sediment | place: USA: Wyoming | collected... | reverse complement strand
GGCCTTCTGGATGTCGTACAGGGTGATGGACTGAGGGGAGCTGTAGATCAGGCGGCAGGAACGGCCGTTTCGTATCGGGCAAAGGTAGTTTTCCTCTCCGGTGTTCTCAGAAAGAACTGTCTCAAGAGGTTCGTTCAGGACGATCAGGCGTCCCCTTCCCGGAACGAGCAGGATCTCCCAGGTTCCGTCACCGTCCAAGTCCCTGACATCGGTTAGCATGAGCATTCCGTCTCCCAGGGCTTTTTCTTTGACCTCTGAGAGTGTACCGTCAAGGATGCGCAGGATGCCGTCCGTCCCCCCGAGCAGGATTTTTGGCTTCCGGTCCCGGTTCAGGTCGCAGACCTTGAGGCCCTGGAACTTCGCTTTGATCTCGATGTACCGTTTCACTGCCCCTGTCGCCCCGTCTAAGATGAAGACCTGTCCCGGCAGTGTGTCCGGGGTCATGCTGCTTTGAGACCAGGCTACTACTTCTACCTTTCCGTCCAGGTCAATGTCCGCGGCTTCGCCAAAGGCTCCGCCTCCGGTCCTCCCCATCTCCTTATGCCACAGGAGCTTCCCCTGCTTGGAGAGCACGAACAGCCTTCCCCGTGTGTCCGGCCAGCCGTTCACCACGGCCCCGTTCCCCGGAGCCCCGGTGGAGACGACGATCTCCTTTTCTCCGTCCCCGTTCAGGTCTGCGAGGTCCAGCTTTATGGGCACCACGGCCATGGGATAGGACCAGAGGAGTTTCCGGTTATGGAAGTCGTAGGCGTAAACCCCCCGTGGCTCGAGGTCGAACCCTGCAGCCATCGGGATCAGGATGTCCTCCCACCCGTCCCCGTTCACATCCAGGAAAGCGGCCTTGAATGCGCCCCCGTTCCAGCCCTCGGGCCTGGTGGTGTTGTGCGGCAGGGGGAAGAGCATCTGGTCCTTGAACGTGTTGGCCTGGGAGGCCCAGATCCTCAGGTAAGCCGTATCTCCTTTGTTCATGTAAAAGAAGAATAGCTCCCTGCGGTTGTCTCGGTTGATGTCACAGGTGCCGAGGAAGTAGCGTGGCTTGGTCGTGGGGTAGTTCAACTGCGACCGGATGGTCCCGTCCTGGTTGTACACTAAGTCCGAGAACCCGTCCGGCTTCTCCGCCAGGAACTCCTCCACCCCGTTGCCCTCGATGTCCACCACGGGTTGGTTCCCGGAGAGCAGGTACTTTCCTGAGGTGTAGCCCCCGGCCGAAAACCCCCTCGCGAGGTGCCAGGGATATTCAGTCTGGGCCTGGGAGGCTGTGAGGAGGAACAGTAAGATAAAAGTGCTGGATATCATCTTTTATGAAGTCGTCACTCTAAGCCCATTCTCGTCATTCCGAACTCGTTTCGGAATCTGGCTTTGTCGTCATTCCGAACGCCTTTCCTGCCTGTCCCGAATTCATTTCGGGAAACTCGTTTCGGCATCTCTCTGTGCCCGTCATGCCGAACCATAGGGCCCGTCATTCCGAACTTGTTTCGGAATCTGGCTTTGTCGTCATCCTAAATCCACCCCCGTCATTCCGAGCTTGACTCGGAATCTCATCGTTGCCCGTCATTCCGAACTCGTTTCGGAATCTGCCTTTGTCGTCTTTCAGGACGTTTCAGGATCTGACCTCCCCGGTCAGGTCCTCCATCTCCGGGTTCGCGGCTCTGACCAGGTTGATCTTCCACTCTCGATGCCAGTTCTTCAACTGTTTTTCCCTCCGAATGGCTCCTGCGACCGTCGGGTGCTCTTCGTAGTAGAGAAGGCCCTTCATTTTGTATCGCCGAGCGAAGGCGGAGCCCGAACCCTCTTGGTGCAGGCGCATCCGCCGCGCCAGGCTGCTGGTCACCCCGATGTAGAACGCCGTCCTCCCCCGGTTACCAAGGATGTAAACATACCCCTTCCTCATTCCCTGTCATCCTGAACTCGTTTCAGGACCTCGTCATTCCGCCTGCCCCGAACGTGATTCGGGGAACTCGTTTCGGCATCCGACCATGCCGTCATGCTGAACTCGTTTCAGCATCTCTCCGCGCCCGTCATGCCGAACGCCTGTCCTGCCTGTCCCGAATTCATTTCGGGGAGCTTAACTCAGGATGTTTCAGCATCTCTCCGCGCACGTCATGCCGAACTTGTTTCGGCATCTGCCTTTGTCATCATCCCAACCCCATTCTCGTCATCCCGAACTTGTTTCGGGATCTCTCGTTACAGTCACTCTCCGTAAAGGTCTTCGCTGCAACCCATTACTATTATTTACGATACATTACAATTTATTTCTGTTGCCTTACCAATTATAGCTTAATTGGAATTTAGACGCAAGGGTCTTCCCCAAAATGATAGTTACATGCAAAATGTGTGCCAGAATCAATGATGGGAGGAAAGAATGAGAAAAGGATGCCACAAAAGAAAGTTAGCCGCACCCTCAATCCTTGTGCCTTCCTTACAGTTCGACTCTTGTCGGAGCGAAGCGGAGATCCCGTTGGAGCGAAGCGTAAATCCCGATCCATCGGGGCCTGCCCCGGATTTTCTCGGGGATTTATCGGGAAAGCCTTGAACCCTGGAACCCGTGAACCCTCGGACCCTTCTTCATCTCCCCTTGGATCCTTGGCCCCTCGAACCCTGGGAGCTATGGATGTTGCATTTGTGCGACTTCGGGTCGCAGAGATGCAACATAAATTAGACCCACATTCTGGAAAATTGACTTAACCGTAATTTGAAATTAGGATAGTTTACAACTTGAAAACCCTTTTATTTCCATACGGTTAGCTCTATCCAACTCTGATTAATTGCGCCTCTGCGTTTCAAGATGGCATAAGCCTTGCATTAAATATTCGTCAAATCAGAGACGAAAAGGAGAAAACATGCATAGAACATTAGCTGTTGCCTTCATCATCGTAACCTTGGTGATCCCCTTTCAGGCCAAGGCCGACTGGCTCGGCGTCTTAGGGGCCATCCTGTCGGATTCTACCGGCAATCGCAGCGAGAAGGCCTTGGACTACCTCAAAAGGGAAGCCGGCTATCGGGCGCTCGAGACTTTCTTGGAGAGGAAAGGCATAAGCGGGGCTCACTATTATATTGAGGCGGTGAAGGCGGCTGTGGAGAAGGATTACAGCGAAGCCGCGGTCACCCTCAGGATCGGCCTGGATGAATCTGGGTTAAAGCTGGAGGCGGGGGTTGAGCTTCTGAACGCCGCTGCGGTTTTCGTCAGGTTGAGTTCGCCAGAGGTGGCGGATAAGATCGAGGGGTTGACCCAGTACGTGACGAATCAATAAGTTCGAGACTTAAAAAGGAGGATACATGAAGACCAAACGAATCGCCGTTGCGACCCTGTTGTTTGTGGGGCTCGCCGTTAATGGGGTTATTGCCGGGTCCAAGGTTGAAACCATTACGGTGTGGGGAAAGATAAAATGGCTTTCGGTTACCAATACTGTATTGCCTGGGAAAATGAGTCTGCCCGGTCTTCCCGAAGGGCTCAAAATCAGCCTCACCGGAGAAGGGTACTCCCGGACCTTAACGGTCTCTGATGCCCTCGCCGGTGCATTCAAGAATGGAAAGTTCGAATTCCCAAACGTCCCTTGTGAGAAGGACATCCATCTCGAGATAACCTGCCCCAACAGCACGGGGGAGAAAACGATGCGCTGGTATGGGACGTTCTGCTTCCACAAGCCCCCCGCGTTGCCTATTATCGCAAAGGACAAGGCAGGGTTTGTGGGTAACTTTACGCTGGACGACTCAAACCCGAGTAACAGCCAGATAAAGTGTGTCGAATAAAAAAAGGGCAAGTTCTAACTTGTCTTAATCATTAAAGGAAAGGCGGAAAGCATTTCAAAAATCACAATCAACAAAGGTGGCGAAGATAGGTAGATGGTAATTTAGCAAAGATAGGGAATCCAAAAGAAAGAAGGGGAATAAGTTCGCCCCAATAATTAAGGAGAAAATGACATGTATGTTCTTTCAATCCGTCACTTTAAGAATCCCTACGTTGCCCTTTTTCTTTCGCTCTGGTTATTGGGGCTATTGATTTTCCCCACCATTGCTACCGCGGCGATGGCGCCTTCTAAAACCTCTTCTTGTGGGGTGATCGTAGAACGCCAAACTGACATACAAACTGTACGCTCGATCTTGGAGCATAAGATCGTAGCTCAAAAACTTAAAGACCATGGCATGTCCAGGGAACAGACGGAAAGTAAATTGCAGTTAATGTCCGATGCAGAAGTCCACCAAATTGCTCTCCTGTCCAAAAAACTTCCTAAAGGTGGCAAATACGACGATTACGACACAGACAATAGAATCTGGTATTGGATAGTCGTGTTAATCATCCTTTACCTGCTCTATCGCTGGGCGACCAGCTCATCAGGAACGACAGAATCAAACGCATTTCAAACGGGGAGATGACTATGAAACAGAAGTACACATTTGATTTAACAAACAAGAAATTTAGTATCACTCATTTCCCAAAAACTCATACTGCTCTTTTCTTGGCGCTTTGGCTCTTTGCTCCATATGTTGTACCTTCTCTCTCAATAGCTTCACTTTCGCCCTCCAAAACCAATACCCCAATTATCTCTATGAATCGCGAAGCTGACCTTCAGGTTCTGCGTCAGGCCCTGGAATCTAAGGTTCTCGTCCAAAAACTAAAGGATTATGGCCTTACTAAAGATCAGATTGAAAAGAAAATATCCCAAATGACTGATGGGGAAATCCACCAGATCGCTCTTGTTTCGAAAAAAAGGCCTGGTGGGGGTAAAAGCCCACTTGATACCTGGAATGCGTTTTGGGCGCTTCTCTTTGTAGTAATCTTAATAGTCGCCCTTATCAGCGTATTCTCCAAGCCGCCAAATGCAAAATCAAACACATAAATTTCAACATCACATCGTGATCCAATGCCTATTGTACTTGATTGTCTGCACGGCTATACCTTGCTGTGCTACTACCCCGAGTTTTCAAAGTCTTCAGCCAACTCTGGATCCCCAGGGACATTATATCTCGGACGTTCCCTTCATATCACAGAAGAAAGATCGGTGCGGGCCGGCAGCCTTAGCGATGGTCCTTAGGTACTGGGGTGCGAAGGTCAGCGAAAAAGATGTAGCGCGGGAAGTCTATCTTCCCCTTCTTCAGGGCGCCCTACTCTCTGATTTAAGGGCCTATGCCGAGCAGAGAGGTTTCAAGGCACATTCGTACATGTCCGGCATGGACGATTTACGCTATCGAATTACAAGAAACGAACCACTGATCCTTCTCCTTGATTTAGGGGGGGAAAGCGTTGAAAGGCCCCACTATGTGGTTGCTATCGGATTTCAAGAGGCAAAGAAGTTACTCATCATTCATTCTGGGAGAAAAGAGAACCAAGTTTGCTCCTATAAGAAAATCCTAAACCAATGGGCCAAAATGAACTATCTTGCCTTGCTCGTCCAGCCCAAACAATAGCCAGATAAGATGCACCGATTAACATGGAGAAAGGAGAAGCTAAGATGAGAAATCCAAGATTTGCAATTCGAATCTGTTTGTTGGCTTTAACGAGCGGCGTTTTGTTGGTTTCCCTTTCCTGCACCAAAAAAGTAACCAACCCCAAACCATCGCCGCCCACTTTGTCGTCTCCCTCCAATGGCGCAACGGGAGTAGCCCTGAACCCAACTCTTTCATGGAATTCGTCAGGCGCAACCAGTTATTCCTTGGAGATTTCAACAGACATATCCTTCTCCAGTGCCGTGGATTGCCCAAGCGGCATCTCAGGAACCAGCTACTCATTAAGTGGGCTTGGACCCAATACCACTTATTATTGGAGGGTGAATGCTTCGAATCAATATGGAACCTCGGGTTGGTCCAATGCCCGGAGCTTTACTACAGTTATTTTTTGGCATATCGATTTAACATGGGGGGAATATCCGCAAGATTTAGATTCGCACCTATGGACCCCTTATATCGAAGGTAATACGTATCATGTCTGGTTTGAAGGTATGGGCGACCTAAACAATCCCCCATATGCCAGCTTAAATGAGGATAATCGCACAGGCTACGGACCAGAAGACATCGCTTTTATCCCCTACCCAGGTAGTTACACTTACGCTGTTTACGACTTTTCGGGGGACGGCAAGATAACCACATCGGGGGCTATCGTGAAGGTGTATAAGGATTGGACCCTGATCAACACCTTTTATGTCCCCACGGTCCAAAGCCAACCTAATTGGTGGTGGACGGTTTTCAGATTCGATGGAGCGAGTAAACAGATCACTCCCATAAACACAATCGGCGCAAATCCTCCGTTTCCGTTTGCCAACGGATTGTCATCAAGAAAGTCTAAGTCAATCCCAGTAAGAGGGCGGTGATGTAAACTGAACTCCCTTTAAAACCCGAAGCAGAAGAGACCTTACTGGTCGTGGTGAAAGCCAGCCTTTCCATAAATAAACGCATGAAAGGGCGAGGAGCAACATAGGGTGACTTGCTCCCATTCCTTGTCCGGTTTGTTGTCTTTTTCAACAAAGCCCAAGAACGGGTCAAAATTACAGGAAGAGATTGAAGCTCACAAAATGTCGATTCCCCAAACTTCCAAAAACAAGGAGTTCACAATGAAAAAATACCTTTTGTTGGCTGGAGTGTGCTTGACCATTTTGACCCTCTTTCAGGGAGATATCTTCGCTCAAACTGGATGGAAACAGCAGAAATGCAAGGTAAAAATACACAGTAATTTCGTTGTAAACTTTCATGGTGTTTTTTTTTCGGACAGTATTAACGGCTTTGCTGTTGGAGGAAACGACGAAGGGGGCACCGGGATCATTATTCTCACGACTGATGGGGGTGAAACCTGGCAACAGCAAAAAATTGGGAACGCCCGTGCCCTTTGGGGTGTATGCTTTAAGGACGCCAATAATGGCACAGCCGTTGGAGATGCTCAAATTCTGCACACAGTCGATGGAGGGGAGACTTGGGATAAGAAGACCAAATTGACATATGCTAGGCTTTACGGTGTCACTTATGCTGACTCCGTCACAGTTATAGCGGTGGGTTCAAGCGGAGTCATCCTCCGCTCGACCGATGGGGGAGATACCTGGACAACTCAGAAAAAGGCTAGTTTTTCTGGATTTGATCTTTATGGTGTTTCTTTTACAGACGCCAAGACAGGTACGGCTGTCGGCAAAGCTGGGAAGATACTCCGTACAACAGATGGCGGAGAAACCTGGAAAGAGACGCCTAAATTAGTCAATGGCGAACTTCGCTCGGTTTGCTTTACCGAGGCAAATACAGGAACGGTTGTGGGTGGCAATATGTCAATGAACCTTCGATTTTTAGCAGGAAAAGGAGAAATGCATAAAAACGATGGCTTCATTTTCCGAACAACGGATGGTGGTGCCAACTGGACTAAACAATTGGGAAAAGTACCCTATCTCCAGGAGGTTGCCTTCGTCAACGCAAACACTGGAGTGGCCGTGGGGATTGACGGAACGATCCTCCGCACTTCTAATGGCGGAGAAATCTGGACGAAACAAAAGAGCGGAAAAGATAAAGACTTATACGGAGTTACCCTGGCAAGTGAAAACAAAGGGTGGGTGGTGGGTGGAGAATTGATAATCCTCCATACTGCAACCGGTGGCGAGTAACCAACGCTTTACGTAATGGAACGGAAGTATAAAATGAACCGTGTCTTGTTAAAGATATGCGGTGTCGTTTTCGTCATTTCTCCGTTACTCTCTACAATTCTCCTACACTCATCCCGGTTATAGAACCGTTGCAATTACTAAACTTTTCCGAAAGGAGTCTAATATGAAATCCTGGGTGACGGTCATTTTAGTGCTTGTTGTACTGTTGGTCATCACACCGTCTTGTACACAAAGAATCCACCCTACGACTGGTTCCCTTAGATTTGAAACTTCCCCCTCTGGCGGTGAAGTGTGGATGGATGGAGGCGAGGAGGGTCATCGAACTCTGGAAATGAAAGGTACTACACCTTTAACCATCAATAACTTGCCAGACGGTAATGTTTACGTTTACAATTTAACGCTCACAGGTTATCACAATCGTGGTCTCTGGAGGGTGGGTGTACAAGCTGGCAAGACAACAACCATCTCTCATACATTTGTACCTTTACAGTGATATTATTAAACCCATCATTAAGTAATGTTAAATAGGGATTTGCCTTTTATCATACTTCTTTCGATCTTTTGCACCCTAAGCCAAGCACAAGCAGCGGGTCAAGCAAATATAACTATCGCTGTACTAAATTTGGAAGCTATCGGTGTCGAAGATAATACGAGTGGTGTAATCAGTGAAATGGTTCGCACCACGTTGGGCAATGAGGATGAGTTCATTATTTTGTCTCATCATCAGTTAGAAAAGATCGCAAGGCACAATTTTATCAAGCTTTCCGATTGCAATGATGTCGTCGGGGCTATTAGAATTGGAAAAGCATCAAAAGCTAAGGTAGTAATTACGGGGTCTTTGAGCAAACTCGGGATGAAATATATATTGTCTCTTCGGGCTTTGAATGTTGTGACGGGGTCAGTAGAATGTGACGCCCATGAAGAGGGGGAAGTTCGTGTAGAAGATTTGTCGTCGCTTGTTTTACCAGCAGTACGAAAGATAGTAGCCAGTCTTTTGAATAAACCCATTCCTCCCGAATCTATCGATATTATGAAAGCATCTCCCTTATATGTCCCACATGCAGAGAACATTGATTATCCGGGCTTAACGTATCTGAGAACAAACGACTGGGAATATAAAGAATATTTAAACAGTAAGGATAGTTCTACCATGATCTTTATCCCAGCTGGTGAATTTACTATGGGATCAAAAAACATCATCGCCTATAATATAATTATTCTTGAGAAAATGGTTACATGGCCTAATGAACAACCGATCCATTCCGTTTACCTTGGCCAATATTTTATTAGCAAGTACGAGGTAACTGTGGGGCAGTTTAGAAACTTTTGTAATTCTACTGGCAAAGATATGCCCGGTCAGCCAACCTGGGGTCAGGACAATTATCCCGTGTCTAATATGACATGGGATGATGCCGTTGCTTATGCTGCTTGGGCTGGCTTGCGCCTTCCGACCGAAGCGGAATGGGAAAAGGCAGCCAGAGGAACCGATGAAAGATTATATCCTTGGGGTAACAAATGGGATCCTACTAAATGCAATGCCCATGGTAACTCTGATTGGAACGAACACTCGGCCCCTATAGGCAGATTCCCTCAGGGTGCATCCCCTTATGGTGCAATGGACATGGCTGGAAATGTTTGGGAGTGGTGTCAGGATTGGTTGGATGATAATTATTATTCAATCAGTCCTGATAGTAATCCTAAAGGGCCATCTTCCGGATATTATCGTGTAATGCGTGGAGGCTCATGGTCCCGTGACCGAGCTGGAACTAAGACTGTATGCCGGACATCTGGCCGAGGTAAAGAGTTTCCTGAAATCAAGTTTGCTAACTATGGTTTTCGCTGTGTACGTTAAGTTAGGTCTTTAGACCTAATTTATTATTGAATTTGACTATCATTCAGCCTTTTCTCTCTCTACAACATCTCCGGCCGCCATATCGGCACCTACCGGGGCGACCGGATCGGGTTAGGCCTGCCCCCCGGGGTTTACTTCCTAAGGCCAGTCAGCGGGGATTTCAGGCCGGTGCGGATTGTGAAACTGCGATAATCTCGCTGGTTGTGAAGGGCTGAGAGGAACACTTAAAACAGCAATCCGAAAGCCCTAACGAATGCAAAGCCCCCGAGCTGGGTCGGGGGCTTTCGCTTGCATTGAACTTACGATAGGCCTGCTATGGCAATTTCTCCATAAATTCCTCCGGGGTAACTTTCGCCTGCCTCTTCTCGCCACGCCGTCCTGATCAAAGGGAGAACGTCCACGGAGGCCTCTTGACAGGAACCCCGCGGGCTGGTTATAATTGAAGGGATGAATAAAGAGAGGGGTAAACATGACCTATAAACTGACCGCCATCATCGAGAAAGAAGGAGAGGGTTACGTTTCGCTGTGCCCGGATCTGGATATCGCCAGCCAGGGCGATACTATCGAGCAAGCCCGCAGCAACCTCCAAGAGGCGTTGGAACTGTTTTTTGAGACGGCCTCCCCCGCGGAGATCGGACAGCGGCTCCATGGGGACATCTTTGTGACCCAGGTCGAAGTCGCGGTTGGGTAGGCTCCGCGTTCTCTCGGGAAGCGAGGTGTGCGCCATCCTGGCGCGGCACGGCTTCCAAGAGGTGCGCAGGCGTGGCAGCCACGTCGTGATGCAGAAAACCCTGACAGCAGGAACGATCACCGTTCCGGTCCCGGCGCACAGGGAACTTAGATTGGGCACCCTCCGCTCCATCGTCCGGCAGTCGGGCATCCCGCGATCTGAATTTGAATCCTGAGAAATCTCTGGCCGCAAGAATGAGAGGATCTCGCTGGGCCTGTCCTGACGCAGGTCAGGATGTGACGGGCTAAGAGGAGCAGCTAAAACAGTTATCTGAAAACTCTAACGAAATCAAAGCCCCCGACCCAGCTCGGGGGCTTTCACTTTCTTCTGTGTCTCTTTTTTACTCTTTTCCTTTCCGAGTGGGCAAGGATCGGTGGCGAAATGAAGCTAATCATCGTTCATTAAATAAGTTAGCTGCGATAGCTTAAAGTACGTGAAGGCAAACTGCCCTTGTTCCCATCCAAAAACATCCTGTAACCAATGGCCTTGACTCAACTTGCCGCCTGAAAGCGCCCCCGCCTTTGTCTTCACACGACCCTTAATGTGTGCATAGTGGGTGTTTGGTGGGTGTTGGGTGGGTGTTCAGTGGTCCCCCAAAATGCAACTTGTGGTGGCCCATAGGGGGCCCACCCCTTTCCCTGAGTCCCTTTAAGGGCGATCTTCATAAGCCCTGTAAGGTGGCCCATCTTATGGCGAAAATGGGGTTTCATCCGCCCTTTTGTTTTACCCTCGAACCCTTGGACCCTGGACCCCTTGGATCCTTCTTATTCGATTTCCAAATCCTTGCTCAGCCTTTTATCTCCCCTTACGATGGCCTGATCCGCCTCCGCGATGGCGATTTTCTGCGTCCTCCACCGGAGCATCTTCAAGGCCGTGAGGAACGAGACCCACTTGAAGGCCACGTGCTCGTCAGAGAGCTTAATCTTTTCCCCAGAGCCTACCTCAGCCGCGAAGAAAGTCACGGGAAGGAGCCGGTCCATCTTGGGCCTGTAGGCCACGGCCGAGGACTCTAACCACCACATCTTCTTAGGTTTAAGACCGGTCTCCTCCTTTATCTCCCGCCTCATTCCCTTCAGAATCTTCTCCCCCGGCTCCAAGGTCCCTACCACACACTGCCACATCCCCGGGAAAACGATGTCGGCACTGCGCTTAAGCATCAGGTATTCCGACTTCCCCTTCCTGTTACGGAACAGGTAGCACTCCACCAGCCCCGGTCCCCAGACTTTATTTTGCACCATGCATTCTCCCTTCAAAATGGCAATGTGATTTTAAGATAATATACTATCATATCGGGCTTCGTTTCACAAGAGCCGAGAGAGAATGGTCATAAAGTCCTCATTCGGCCCCCGGCCGGTACTCGGGCGGCCTTTGGGTGGAGCCCCAAGGGTAGTACAGAGGTGGTCCAATGGAGGTCGTTCAGTGGGCGTGCAAGCGGAGTTGAAGCGAAGTTGAAGCGGGGTTGTAGCGGACTTGAAGATGAGAGGCAAACGCTTCTACCCTCCCCCTAAGGGGGAGGGTAGTTTTTGGGGCTGTGGGGCCTGGAAGGGTTCGGGCATGGGTAAGCCCCCCTGTCTCCCCCTTCTCCGGCCCCCTGAAGGGCTTCTATGGCGTTTTTAAAGGGATTTGAATAGGGTTTGTAAGAACCGGGGTTTGCCTTTTCGCCTTACGCCTTACGCCTGACGACTATTTCTTAGAGGGCGTTTCCGGCCACGTAGCCCGAGGACCAAGCCCATTGGAGGTTATAGCCACCCCAGTCCCCGACTACATCCAGGATCTCTCCGGCGAAAAAGAGCCGGGGCATGATCCGGGACTCTAAGGTCTGGGGGTTGACCTCCTTGGTCTCTACTCCCCCGGCCATGGCA
>Ga0315274_10012679_pt1 | contig 12018 bp, 11 predicted proteins | sample YL17G02_20_MG_FD_203700 | JGI IMG/M metagenome (GOLD analysis project Ga0315274, IMG submission 203700) | Sediment microbial communities from Yellowstone Lake, YNP, Wyoming, USA - YL17G02_20 | ecosystem: Environmental > Aquatic > Freshwater > Lake > Sediment | place: USA: Wyoming | collected... | reverse complement strand
AGGGCTTCAACAAGAAGTCAAGAGCGTCGAGAACATGGGTGACGACCAGATCCGCCTTGGCCATAGCCTCTGCGGACGCTCCTTCTTTTCCGATCACACACATCCCTAACCCAGCCTGTTCCAGGATCCGCACGTCGTCGAGCCCGTTTCCGATGACCGCGGTTTGATGGGCTCCGAGGCGTTGCAACGCATTCAGCTTCTGTTGGGAAGAGTCTCCCTCTGTCACATAGAGAATTTCTGCCCTCATCTTTCTCAGGGTCTCCTCGACCTTTTCCCTGTTGCTTTTCGTCAGGATGGTGATGGTTACTCGTTTGGATAGAAGGTTCACCTTATCCTTCGCCTTAGGATGGACACGGCCGTCCATGGCAAGGGTTCCTTCGAAATCGATCAGAACAAAGTGGATGTCAAGGCTTTCCATGCCGGGTCTCTGAATGCTGATCATGATCGTTCTCTCTGCCTCCTGTCGCGTTGCCTCATCACTTCATACAGAACCATGGCCCCTGACACAGAGGCATTAAAAGAGGAGACGGGGCCTTTCATCGGGATGGAAAAGAGGCGGTCGCACTTCTTCTGAACGAGAGGACGAATGCCTTTACCCTCGGATCCAATGACGGTGGCAAGGTCCATGTTCAAATCGAGATCATAGATCACTTCTTTTGCTTCTCCAGAAGCACCGTAAACCCAGATCCCCTCCTGTTTCAATGCCTCGATGGTGGTCGCAAGGTTAACGACCCTGGCGATCGGAAGATAAGCGGTGGCTCCTGCAGAGGCTTTGATGACAACGGGGGTAACACCCACAGCCCTGTCTTTCGGGATGATGATTCCCTGAACTCCACAACCGAGGGCCGTGCGAATGAGTGCCCCGAAATTCTGCGGGTCTTGAATGCCGTCGAGAATGAGAAAAAAAGCACTTCCTCCTTTATTCTTCCAGCGGGCGAGAAGATCCCCAACTTGAGCGTAGGCAATGCCTCTCGCCAGGGCAACGATGTTCTGGTGGAGCCCGCCTCTTGCAAAACCCTCTAGTGTTTTGCGATCGGTCATCGTCACTGGGATTTTTCTTGCCGCGGCCAGGTCGATGATCCATTGAAGAGAGGGATGGGGTTTCTGGGTTCCGATCAGGAGTTTTTCAATTTCGAGATGAGACGATTTGATCGCCTCTGTGACTGGATGAATACCATAGATGACTTGGGTCACGAAATATCCTCGATGATTTTCTGAACAGCTTCGAGGGGATCTTTAGCTTCTCTAATGGGTCGGCCGATGACGAGGTAACTTGCCCCTGCGGTGATGGCTTCTTTGGGCGTCAGGGTCCTCTTCTGGTCGTCCTTCTTTTCTGCGGGAGACCGGATGCCCGGGGTGACGATGAGGAAGTCCTTTCCGCATCGCTCACGAATAATGCCGATCTCTTGGGGGGACGCCACGACGCCATCGACCCCTGCCTTCATGGCAAGAAAGGCCAACTGTCCCACGGCCTGAATCACGGGCCCCTGGATTCCGACTTCCTTCAGGGTGCTATCATCCATGCTGGTAAGGATCGTGATGGCGAGGATGATGGGTTTAGGAATCCCCAGTTCTTTCGCGGCTGTCCTGGAGGCCTCTACAGTCTTTTTCATCATCTCGAGGCCTCCCAAAGCATGGAGGTCAAACATGGAAACGTTCAGTTTGGTTGCTTCTTCTCCCGCTCGCGCCACCGTGTTCGGAATGTCATGAAATTTGAGATCGAGAAAGACGTTTTGATTCTTGCCCCGGATCATGTCAATGACCTTGGGCCCCGCATGGGTAAAGAGTTGTTTCCCGACCTTGAACAGGCCGATGCGGTCCTTGAGGAGGGTGACCCACTGCCGGGCTTCGGTGAAGTGGTCTACATCGAGGGCGAAAATAATCCGATCTTTTGGATCTTTGGGAGTAGGATGGCTCATGGAGAATCACTCCGTCAATGGAATAGCCTAACATATATACACATTATGCAAAGCCTGTCAACGGGTAATTTCGATTCAGAAGGAGTTGACCCGTTCGGCCGCGCCAAGCCCCGCCTTTGAGAACGGGGTGAAGGAACGCGGCTCAGGGTCAACCCTAAACAAGCTCCGGCCTTTAGGCCGAGGAGCCGAAAGGGTTGACATTTCTTTGTCGCTCTGCTTAAATACAGGCAACAAGGAGGGAAAGGCTACGAAAGGCTTCAGAAATCTTATTGCAGAGGCGAAGGGCTTTTCTACTCGAACGACCACGAAGGAGGGAAAAAGATGAAAAGAATCAAAATGATAGCGTTCATGTCGGTGTTGTTGGCTTTATGGGTTGGCACTCCAGTCCTATCCGAGGCCGCAGACGTGCTGCATATGTACACGGCCTTGGATCCCAATGAGGCAAAAGTCTATATCGAAGCCTTCATCAAGGACACCAAAATCAACGTAGAATGGGTTCGGATGTCCGCCGGCGAAGTGCTGACCCGGTTGAAAGCCGAGGCCAAGAATCCACAGGTCAGTCTCTGGTTCGGGGGTCCCAGTACCGAATTCATCGCAGGGAAGAAAGAGGGTCTGCTGATTCCCTACAAGTCACCGGTGGGAGCTCCTTTTCTCAAGGGGAACTTGAAGGACGCCGAAGATTACTGGACGGGCTTCTATTTCGGCGCCATCGGGTTCGGCAACAATACCAACTGGTTCGAAAAGAACAAGGTTCCGTATCCCACCTCATGGCAAGATCTCATCAAACCTGAATTCAAAGGGCAGATCTCAATCGCCTACCCGTACACATCTGGAACTGCATTTACGACGCTGGCCACCGTGTGTATGATCATGGGAGAAGACAAGGCTTTCGATTATTGGAAGAAGCTGGACGCGAATATCCACCATTACAACACTTCGGGTTCCGCCTGCGTCACCCAAGCGGGATTGGGAGAGATTGCCATTGGGATTGCCTTCTCGCATGACATTCTTGCCAAAGGGTCCTCGAAAGGCTATCCCGTCAAAGGGACTTTCCCGAGCGAGGGCACTGGGTACGAAATTGGAGGTCTGGGTCTGATTAAAGGGGGACCAGAGCCTGAACTGGGCAAGAAATTCATCGATTGGACCTTATCAAAACGGGCCCAGGATTTGATGCAGGTTTGGTTCCGAATTCCTCTGAACCCCGAAGCAGAGATCGCTGCGGGTGCCACGAAGGCCGCTGATGTGAAACTGATTAGCTACGATGATGAATGGGCAGGAAATAACAACAAGAGACTGATTGAAAAATGGCGCCAGATGATTGGTAAATAACTGGGAAGGGGGGGGAATATCCCCCCTTCACCTGCATTTGATGAACCCCCAATTGAGGAAGTGTTCCCACCCATGATTCGGACCAAGCGATTTGTAGCCACCCTGAAGAGAACTCCTTCAGATCTCAAGAGACTCTTTCAGGAACCCCTTCTGCTGATGGGGATCCTCTTGGTCAACGTCTTTCTCTTTCTTTTTGTCGTTCTGCCTCTGTTTAAGATTTTTCAACTCAGTTTCGAAGACAACGGACGGTTCAGCCTCCAGGTTTTTGTCGACCTGATGTCAAAACGGTATAACGTCCAGCCTCTCATCCATAGTCTGACTTTGGGAGTGGCTGTCTCAATTTTGGGGACCCTCATCGGCTTCATTTTCGCCTATGCCATCACGCGGGTCAACATTCCCTGGAAGCGCTTCTTCACCGTGACCGCCACATTTCCCATCATCGCCCCTCCATTCATGATGTCTCTATCAGCCATTCTGCTCTTTGGAAAACAGGGGTTCGTAAGCAAGATGATCTTGCGGGAGATGATTCAGTTCAAGATCTATGGGTTTTGGGGACTCCTGGTCGTCGAGACTCTGACTTATTTTTCAACGGCCTATTTGACGCTTTATGGGGTTCTGCAAGCCATCGATCCTGCCCTCGAGGATGCCGCACTGGATTTGGGAGCTTCCAAAGGAAAGATCTTTAGAAGTATCACCTTGCCACTTGCCACCCCGGGCATTGCGAGTGCGATACTCCTGATCTTTAGTCAGTCTCTAGCCGATTTCGGAAATCCCATGATCCTGGCTGGAAACTATACGATTTTGGCAACTCAAGCCTATTTAACCATCGTGGGCATGTACAACATGAAAGGAGGCGCAGCCCTCGCGATCTTGTTGCTCATCCCGTCATTGATTGCCTTCTGCGTGCAGAAGTACTGGGTGAGCCGGAAATCCTACGTCACGGTGACGGGTAAGCCTTCAGCGGCAAGAATCAAGGTGGATCGTTCCCTAACCAAGTATTCGATCTTCGGGCTGTGTCTGCTGCTCGCAAGCGTCATTTTTCTCTTTTACGGGATGATTCTCTTCGGTTCCGTTGTGAAGCTCTGGGGCGCAAATCACTCGCTGACTTGGGACAATTATGTCCATGTCTTCACCATTGGATGGGAATACATCAAAGACACTCTGATCCTCTCATCGATTGCGACACCCATTTCCGGTGTCTTGGCCATGGTCATTGCCTTTTTGGTCGTTCGGAAGAACTTTCCCGGGAAACGGCTCATGGAACTCGTTTCCTTGTTGACGTTTGCAGTCCCTGGCACTGTCGTAGGGATCGGCTATATTCTGGCTTTCAACCAACGCCCGCTTCTCCTGACAGGGACAGCCGCCATCATCGTCCTCCTGTTTATTTTCCGCGATATTGCGGTGGGAGTCCAGACCGGGATCGCAGAGCTTCAGCAAATCGATCCGAGCATTGAAGAGGCTTCAACGGATCTCGGAGCGGACAGCTCCGTTACCTTCAGGAGAATTACGCTTCCCCTCATTACCCCGGCTTTTTACACTGGCCTCGCGTTTACCTTTGTCAAATGCATGACGGCGATTAGTGCGGTCATCTTCGTTGTTTCAGGGAAATGGAACCTCATTACGATTGCCATTCTGGGTTCTGTTGAGAATTCAGACCTCTCCCAAGCCGCTGCCTTCTCTGTGGTGATCATTATTTTCATTCTGCTGGCCCTGTGGCTCATCCAGTTCTTGGTCAACCGATTGGGAGGAGGAAGAAAGCTCAAGTTCGAAAAGGCAGAAACTCTGCAATCCATATGAGACAGTTAGAGGAGCCGTGAACGAATGAACGAGACCTATCTCGAAATCAAGAAGCTTTCAAAGGAGTTTTTCAGCGACTACCAGGAAGAAAAAGTGGTCGCCGTGAAGGACTTTAATCTCCAGATCCAAAAAGGAGAGTTCATCACACTCCTGGGCCCTTCGGGTTGCGGCAAGACAACCACCTTGCGACTGATCGGAGGCTTTGAGACTCCAACCCGTGGCGAACTCTTTCTTGACCATGTAAAGATCAACGACATCCCTGCGAATAAGCGGGATACGTGCATGGTCTTCCAGAGCTATGCTCTCTTTCCTCATATGAACATTTACAAGAACGTCGCTTACGGATTGGAGCTTAAGAAACTACCCAGAAGTGAGATCAAGGAGAAAGTCGAGAAGATACTCGATCTCGTGGGCCTGACCGGGCTCGGCAACCGACCCGTGGGGCAGCTTTCCGGTGGCCAGCAACAACGGGTCGCCTTGGCCCGAGCCATCGTCAATGAACCGAAGGTCCTTTTGTTCGACGAACCCTTATCGAACCTCGACGCCAAACTCAGAATCAGGATGCGTATTTTTATTCGAAAGATTCAACAGGATTTGAATATTACCTCGGTTTACGTCACGCACGATCAAGAGGAAGCCATGACCCTCTCCGACCGGATTGTGGTGATGAACCAGGGCGCCATTGAGCAGGTCGGGGCACCGGAAGAAATCTATGCCAGGCCGAAAACGAAGTTTGTGGCTGATTTCATCGGGAAAACCACCAATTTCGTTTCAGGCGAGGTACTCGAGAAAGACGGGACAGCGATAGGAGTGAAAGTCTGGGACAAGATTCTTCGTTTCGACAGGCAGGACGACTTCCACAAAGGAGACAAGGTCATCCTGGTCGTTAGACCGGAAATGATTGACCTGTCTGCTCAGGAAGGAATGTTTGCGGGGCAAGTGAGTCTCGTGACGTATTTGGGTTCGGAAGTGATCTACGAGGTAGCGGCAAAGGGGCAACTGTTCACCATTCAGATTTCGAATCCACTCAAACAGAGTGTCTTTCACCGGGGCGACAAGGTGTGGATGGTTTTCGATGTTCAAAATATCTTTCTCATCAAAGAATGAATCGGACGGAGATCGAGGAACCCTTTGAAGGTCTGCCCGATCAGGTTACAATGAGACTCAGCCTGGAAATCCACTCAAGCATGGGTCGTGTGTGTGTGAAAGCCTGGCCAATGTGTCCACCCTGTTGATCGAAGGAAAGAGGAAGAAGAGGGGATCATGGGAGAAGTTGAAAGATCGATGCACACAGTCAAGGTTGGAGTCATCGGGGCGGGTAGAATCGGTCAGATTCACGCCAGAAATCTGAAATATCAGATCTCGGGAGCAAAATTAGTGGCCGTGGCTGACGTGATCGACACCTCGGCGCGGAAACTCGCTGAGGAGCTGGAAGTTCCTGTCTGGGAGCGGGACTATCGCCGATTGTTGGAAAACAAAGAGATCCAGGCGGTGGTCATCTGTTCGTCTACGGACACTCATGCCCAGATCGTTGTCGAGTCGGCGAGAGCTGGGAAACAGATCTTCTGCGAGAAGCCGATCGACCTGAAATTGGACAAGATCGATCAGGCCCTCGAGGCAGTGAAAAAATCAGGAGTGAAATTCCAGGTCGGGTTTAACCGACGTTTTGATCCCAGTTTCCGAAAAGCAAGGGAATTGGTTGTGTCTGGAAAGATCGGCACACCTCACCTGCTTCGTATTTCGAGCCGTGATCCTCAACCTCCTCCCATTGAGTACGTGAGAGTCTCGGGAGGGCTATTTCTCGATATGATGATCCACGATTTTGATATGGCTCGCTACCTCATGGGAGAGGAAGTTGCGGAACTCGTCGCGAGTGCGAATTGCTGTATCGATCCCGCGATTGGTGAAGTAGGAGATGTCGATACAGCCGTGGTACTCATGAAATTTGTGAGTGGGGCCTTAGGAGCCATTGATAACAGCCGGCAGGCGGTCTATGGTTACGACCAACGGATCGAGGTGTTTGGCTCGGAAGGGTCCGTGATCGTTGGGAACAAAGCCCCCACAGAGGTGACCCTTCACAAGGCGGATTCTATTTACGGTGAGAAACCCCTGTTCTTCTTTCTTGAGCGCTACCAAGAGGCCTATCTGGCCGAGATGAAAGATTTTATCCATTGCATCTTAGAGGACAAAGAACCGTCTGTAGAGGGAAGAGACGGCAGGATATCAGTGGAACTGGGTCTGGCAGCGAAGGAATCTTTGGTCAAAGGCGCCTTCGTGAAATTGAGAGAGGGGGTTTGCACACTGCGGTGATTCTAAGCGGAAGAGGTCATCACCGAAATAAAAAATCGGCATTCGCGCATTGAGTTTTTAAGCGCTAGGCTCCATGCGCTATGCGCTCTGCGACTGAAAAAGGAGGAGCTTCAAAATGGCACAGAAGATGAGAGGTGTTACGTTGGTGGCCGAATGGAAACCCAGACCTGATTTTGTTTTGGGTTCAAAGGACATTCAAGGAAAACAGACCTACCTGGGAAGCAAGGTCTGGAAGAACCCCAAGATGGAGATTCGAGAATACGAGGTCCCAGAACCAGGGGAAGAAGAGGTTCTCATTGAAGTAAAAACCTGCGGCATTTGCGGAAGTGATGTTCACATGGCTGAAGCTGACAAAGAGGGATATATCCTATACCCCGGACTAACCGGTTTCCCTGCGATCATGGGGCACGAGCTCGCAGGAGTGGTCGTGAAGGCAGGCAAAAAAGCTCGCAACAAGCGGACGAATCGGCCCTTTGATGCTGGTGAAGAAGTAACGGTTGAGGAGATGCTCTGGTGTGGACAGTGCAAACCGTGTGCTGACGGATATCCTAACCAATGCGAACAGCTCGATGAGATTGGATTCAACGTCCATGGGGCCTACACGAAATATCTCGTTGTTCCCTCGCGAGTCGTTTGGAGCCTCGCCCCTCTGAAGAGAAGATACTCTGGCATCGACCTCTTCCTGGCCGGTAGCCTCGTGGAGCCGACCTCCGTCGCTTACAACGCGGTCATCGAATGCGCAGGGGGCATCCGACCGGGAGACAGCGTTGTGATCTGCGGGAGCGGACCTATCGGATTGGGTGCGACGGCTGTTTTGAAGCGCGCGGGTGCGGCAAGGGTCATCTTGTCGGAGACCGTGAAAGAACGACTGGACATGGGCAAGAAAATGGGAGCAGACTACCTGATCAACCCCATGAAAGAAGATTTTACAGAAAAGGTTTTGGAATACACGGACGGCATGGGAGCCAACCTCTACGTCGAAGCAACCGGTCTTCCCACCGTGGTGTATCCCACCCTTGAGCAGGCGATTTGGCGAGGAAAAACAATCGGATGTACGGTCGTGATCGTCGCCCGGGCTGATGCCAAGATTCCAGTGACCGGTGAGGTGTTCCAGGTGAAGAAGTCCCGTATCGTAGGAGCCCAAGGACATTCGGGATACGGAACCTTTCCACGCGTCATCGAATGCATGGCTGCGGGAATGGACATGACACCCTTGATCACGAAGAGAGTGAAACTTGACCAAATCGCTGAGAACATTGTTCAGCTACGAACGAACCGGACCGATTGCAAGATTACCTATGTCGCGGAGTGAACCTCTCGACTCCCTGGCCTGAAGACCGGGGCTTGCTCGAGGTTCACCCTGAGCCGTGCTTCCCTACTCCGCCCTGAAAGGCGGGGCTTCGCACGGTCGAATGGGTGAAGAGACTGGACAAGGAGGAATCCCTAATGGATGAGAAACCGAAGGAAAAGACGTGGTTGACTACGAAGAACCCTGCCATCATCTTCGAGGACAACACCGTGGGACGCCTCAAGAAACAACTTTGGGATGCTTCTGAGGCAGAGATTGATAAGATTCTGGTGGACTATGGTATCCCCTCCGAACCTGAACTCGGGAAGCCTGGAACTTACGTTCAGACGACGGTTCGGCAGGAGGTGGTGAGAAACAGGCAGAAGAATGACGTCGTCATCATTCCGGTCGGTTGCACGGAAAACCATGGCCTTCATACGGTGAGCGGTTTGGATACGTTTATGGTGACTCAAATTGCGGAAGGCCTCCGCCGATATACGGCCAAACAGGGACGGCCGGTCAATCTGGTCCTTCCGCCACTCAACTATGGCGGTCATCCCTATCACCACCTGGGTATGCCTGGGACCGTCATCATGCCGGAAGAGGTGGTCCGGGAGACGTTGATCTACGTCATGCTGGGATTGTGGAACGATGGTTTCCGAAAGCAAATCGTCCTGAATAACCATGGCCAGTTGTGGATGCTGGAAGCAGCATTACAGGAATTCATGAAACGTTACCATCTGCCTGGAATCTTCCGGGTTCTCGAATGGCACCGTGCCGTGCGTGAATTCTTCTATCCCATCGAGAGTGATCTCAGTCTTGAGACACATTTCGTCCACGCCGACGAAGCTGAAACATCCGTGGGCCTTCTCCTTTTTCCACCGGGAATGGTCAATATGAGTGTGGTTCAGGATGCTGAAGGCAAGGGGTATCTTCCGGACGGACATTTCGACAAGTCCGTTGAACCTTTCCGACGACCCCACCGTTGGTCTGAGGGAGAAGGACATGCGGCTATCGAACGGGCAGCGACTCCACAGGGAGTGGTGGGAAAGCCCAGCCGTGCTGCAGCCCGCAAGGCAAAAAGACCCATCGCGGCCATCTTAAAATACTTAACTCTGGTGAATGACCAGATTCTCGAGGCCTTCCCTCCTGGAAAAGTCCCCCCCGTGGAAGAAACAACCTTGAGAACAGCCAAAGAGATGGAACCCTATTTGAAAGAGCCCTTTAGTCCGGGATGGAAATCGGTTTACGAACTCCCGAAAATTGGGTTTTGAACAAGGGGGGGTCTGGCTCTGGCAGATATCCGGTTCGTCCGTCTGGGGGAAAATCCACTCATTGAGGTGATCTCGCGATGCAGACCTGTATTGCCATTTCCACCTCCGGGGCTAAGTTCGCTGCTTTAGCCATGAAAGCAGATTTCAAAGATAGCCTTAGAAAAGTGGCCGAATTGGGCTTTGACGCGGTGGAATTGGCTATTCGAGATCCACACATCATTGATGTGAACGAGATCAAGAGGCTGTTAAGGGAATTTCATCTTCCTGTACCCGCCATAGCCACGGGCCAGGCCTATGGCGAAGAGGGTTTAAGTTTTTCCGATCCCGATCCTGAGATCAGAAGAAAGGCCGTTGAAAGGGTCAAAAGCCATATCGACTTAGCCCTTGAGATAGGGGGAGCTCAAGTGATCATTGGTCTAATTCGAGGGACGGTTAAACCGGGCAGGGACAAAGAAGAGGCCGAAAAATATTTGATGGAGTGTCTGTCCGAACTTTTTAAATATCAGCCCGACATTACGTTAACCATGGAGCCGATCAACCGTTATGAAACCAATCTTTACAACGATACGCATTCCTTAAAAAGATTTATCGATCAGGCCGGTCAACCGAATCTGAAGATGCTGGTCGATACTTTTCATATGAACATTGAAGAACCGGATATGATCGAGAGCATATTGAATGTTAAAGACTACATTTCTCATGTCCATTTTGCCGACAGCAACCGGTGGGCCCCTGGATGTGGCCATCTGAATTTCAAGGAGATCTTGAAGGCCTTGAGGAAAATCGGATATCAAGGGACTATCTCTACGGAGATCTTACCCCAGCCCTCTCAAGAGGAATGTATGAAGTTAACTATCGAGTATTACCGGAAGCTGGGGTTGACGAAATAGAATGTCTCATGGTCTGAAGAGGCTTTCAGTTGGGTTTCCAATGACTTGGCTTAACCAAAGGAGAAAGAAGAGTGGACAAATATGACATCGTAAGCATTGGGCATATTACAAGAGACACGCTTCATTATCGGGGAGAAGTAACAGGTTTTACGGGAGGAGCAGCTTACTTTTCATCTTTTGCGGCAAAGCGATCGAACGCAAAGATCGTTGTCGTAACAAAGTTGGCTAGGGAGGATTTTGGAATCCTCGATGACTTGAGAAAGGAAGCGATTGATCTCATCGCCATTCCAAGCCGTCAGACCACGTCCATCGAAAATGTTTTTGAGACCGATGATCTTGATAAGAGAAAAGTGAGGCTTCTCTCTCAAGCAGACCCTTTTGCTCCTGGAGACATTCCTCAGGTGAAGACCAGGATCTACCACCTGGGAGGGCTCTTTTTGGGCGAGATACCCAATACGCTCATTGAATATCTCCACCCCAAAGGAAAGATTGCTCTGGACATGCAGGCCATGCTGCGCTCCAGCGAAAACGCGGAAATGGAATTCAAAGACTGGGCGGAAAAGGAACAGTATCTTCCCATGGTGACTTACCTAAAAGCCGACTCCCTCGAATCCGAGGTGACCACAGGGACCACGGATCGTGAGAAGGCGGCAATCCTACTTCACGGGTGGGGGGCCAAAGAGATCATGATCACCCATTCGTCTGAAGTCCTTGTGTACAATGGAAAGAAGATATTCCGAGCGCCCTTTAATCCGCGTGATCTTTCGGGGAGAACCGGAAGAGGGGACACCTGTTTCGGAGCCTATCTCACCTGGAGACTCTCCCACGGGATTGAAGAGTCCGTGAAGTTTGCAGCGGCTCTCACGAGCATCAAGATGGAAAAATTTGGGCCCTTTTCAGGAACTCTGAAAGAGGTCCTCGAGCGGATGAAAACACTCCAGGAAAGCGGGGTGTGAAGCTCTCCGCCCCTGCCTTCGCCGAAGCGCCTGCCCTCCGCAAGGCTTCTGGAGGCGGGGCTTCGCGCAGGCAGGCACAGGGCGGGGCTTCCGGGAAATGAAGATATGATTATGGGGTCGGCTTTCTCCCCGCCCCTGCCTGCGGGCAGGAAGGCGGGGCATCTGGCCGACTTGCCCGTGACAGGAGGAAAACATGAGACTCGGTTTCAATGGTGCCTCGACGATGAAGACGGATCTTCCGGGAGACATCCGGGT
>Ga0315274_10012677_pt1 | contig 12019 bp, 7 predicted proteins | sample YL17G02_20_MG_FD_203700 | JGI IMG/M metagenome (GOLD analysis project Ga0315274, IMG submission 203700) | Sediment microbial communities from Yellowstone Lake, YNP, Wyoming, USA - YL17G02_20 | ecosystem: Environmental > Aquatic > Freshwater > Lake > Sediment | place: USA: Wyoming | collected... | reverse complement strand
AGGTCGAGGCCGGGGATCTGCATGTACTCGTAGAGCGGCATCGCCGAGGTGAGGCACTGCACCTGCATGCGGAGGGGCACTTCGTATTCGTAATGGCCGGTGAAGGCGATGCCGTGCCGCGCGCACCAGTCGAAGAGCGGCTTGCCATAGCCCTCGACGAACAACTCGGAGACGGTGAGGTGGAAGTCGTAGCGCACGCGCGCGAAGTCTCCGACATCGAAGAAGAGTGAGGCGAGGTGGGGCAGCAGATCGTAGCCGCGGCGCCGGCGGAACTCGGAAGGCAAGCGCTTGCTCCAGGGGACGCGCAGCACGTGATCGCGCAGGTTCCAGGCGCGGTGGCTGGGCTCGTCGGTGAACGCGCCGGGGATGGTCGCGCCGAAATTGCGGCCGACGCGCTTCAGGTACTGCTCGTGTGTCGCGCGGATGAAGGCGCGGGTCGCAAGCGGGTTGAGGGTGTCAATGTAGTGGGGCTGGCGGCCGATGTGGAAGGTGAGCGTGTCGCGGCCCAGGCGGGCGGTGGCGATGGGCACGGGATCAACCGGCAGGTCCGCGCGCGGCGGGATGCCGGCGATGCGACATTCAAGGAATTGCTGCTGATAGGCGGGGCCTTTGCGCGGGACGCGGCCGCCGGCGGTGCCGCTGGGCCAGCCGAGTTCGTCGTAGATCCAGGCCTGGCAGCCGAGTTCGGCGGCGCGGCGGACGACGGCCTCGACGCAGTCCATCCAGCCCTTCGAGAGATACGCGGGCGAGATGAGCCCGCCGCGGGCGTGCATGAAGAACCCGCGCACGCCCTTGGCGTTCTGCTCCTCGACCTGGCGCAGGAGTTCGGGGATCTCCAGCGCGCCGTTCCAGAACCAGAACGACGTCGGCGCGTATTCGGCGGGAGGGGATTTGAAGAGCATGCGCAGCGACAAGAGTGACCTCCGAATTATGAGTTATGAGTGATGAATTATGAATGGCGGACTGAGGACGTGACGCTGGTTGGCATTGCCCAAGCGGTATTCGCGGCCGGGGCGCGGGGGCCTGCTGGGCAGCGCAATGATGTAATGACGGATTATGAATGATGAAGGGAGGAGATGATGACCCGGTGAGCAGGAGCGCGGGTTGGCAATCTGCGCCACCAAGGGCAGGCCCACCTAGCCCTGCGGGCAAGCCTGCCCGTGCCGGGCCTTACGGCCAGGGGTGGGCTATGGGGCTGGGAGAGGGCGGTCACGCGGGTCCGCCCCTCGCGCTGATGGCGCGTCGGTGCCAGTACTTGAGACCAGGAGGGGGAGGCCCTGCTGCCGGCAGAGCCAAGGGCAGGACACGAGCCGCCTCCGCTCAAGGCTTCGGCGACCAAGGGTCCTGCCCTACGCACTCTGCCCCACCGGAAGGGGCAGGGCACAACAACACCCTGCCCCGCGAGTGGCGTCGCGCTCTGCGCGCTATCTGGGCCGCGGCATACCCCCGCGCATGCCGGGCGGCATCTGCGGCATGGACATCTTCTTGTAGCCCGCGGGGACCTCGAAGAGCGAGTCGGCGAGCCTGCGCTCCTTGATGTTCTTGTACTCCATTACCATCGAGAAACGAGAGCCCTTGGTCTCGATCTTGATCGGAAACTTGAGTTTCTTCGAGATCCACTGGTACTGAGTCCCCATCGTCTTGTCGCGATAGACGAGCACATACTTGTCGCAGGGATAACCGTTCACGGTCTCCTGGCCGGCGCGCGTGAGAGTGCCCAGCTTCTTCATTTCCGTCTGCCACTTGGGATCATTCAGGGGACGGGGCTGCTGCTTGCCGGCCTGCATCTCCATGTAAGCCTTCTGCTCCGGGTGCAGCATCCAGACCACGCGCTTGTCCATGCGGACGATCACGGTGGCCTTCTGCGGTCCCTGGGTCGTCTCGTTTCTGATCTTGTCACCCTTGACGTAGACCTTCCCGGTGCTGCTCCGGCTGCCCATCGTCTGCACCATGTCCGCCGAAAACTCGGCGGCGACGGCCACCTGCGCCAGAACCAGCACACTCGCCGCCGCGATGAACAACGACCTGGCTAGACTCCGTGAATCTCGCGTTCGCATTGACAGCCCTCCTTTGCCCCGTTGGGACAAGGGCCAGTTTTCGCCGCCAGGGCGAGAAGCCCTCCCTCCGAGCCGGATTCCTTGAAGGCAAGAGGCGACACGGCCGACAAGCCCGGCCCTCTGCTCCCGCAGCGCAGAAGTCCCTCGGAAAGGCGCGGCCCGCCCTCACCCCAGCCTGTCCCGAGAAGGGAGAGGCAGTGTGTGTGCCAGCGACAGGAGCGAAAGGCGCACCGGAGAAGCACACTCGGGAGAGGGTGGCATGGACCAGAACGTTCGCCAGGCGATGCTGTGGAGGAAAGTCGAGGGGCAGCACGTGGACTGCTTCCTCTGCGAGCAGCGCTGCCACATCGCGCCGGGGAAGCGCGGGCTGTGCCAGGTGCGCGAGAACCGCGAGGGCGCGCTCTACACGCTGGTCTATGGCTACGCGATCGCGCACAACGTGGACCCCATCGAGAAGAAGCCGCTCTTCCATTTCTATCCCGGCTCGACCTCGCTCTCGATCGCGACCGTGGGGTGCAACTTCCGCTGCCTGCACTGCCAGAACGCCGACATCTCGCAGTTGCCGCGCGACGGCGGCGGCCGCATCGTGGGCGAATGGTTTCCCCCCGAGGCCGTGATCGCGGCGGCGAAACGCGCGGGCTCGCGCAGCATCTCCTACACCTACACCGAGCCCACGATCTTCATGGAGTACGCCTACGACGCCGCGAAACTGGCGCACGAAAACGGGCTGCTCAACAACTTCGTGACCAATGGCTACATGACGCCCGAGGCGCTGGATCTCATTGACGGCTACCTCGACGCCGCCAACGTGGACCTCAAGTCCTTCAGCGATGATTTCTACCGCAAGGTCTGCGGGGCGCGGCTGCAAGGCGTGCTGCAAGCGCTGCGCGTGATGAAGGAGAAGGGCGTGTGGGTGGAGGTGACCACGCTGGTCATCCCGGGAATGAATGATTCGGAGGCCGAGTTGAAGCAGATCGCGGAATTCGTGCACAGCCTGGGCCCGGAAACGCCGTGGCACGTGACCGCGTTCCATCCCACCTACCGGATGACGGAGCGGCCCCGCACCCAGGTCGAAAGCCTGAGGCGCGCGCGGCAGATCGGGCTGGAGGCGGGGCTGCGCTACGTGTATTCGGGGAACGTGCCGGGCGACCACGGCGAGAACACGTTCTGCCACCATTGCGGCAAGGAGATCATCGGGCGGTTGGGGTTCACCATCACCGAGCGGCACGTGCGCAACGGCGCGTGCGAGTTCTGCAGCACGCCGGTGGCGGGCATTGGCATGAGTGAGTAGGGGAGCACCTCCGGTGCTCCCGTTAGAGGGCGGCCACGCCGGGCCGCCTCTGCAACATTCGGGCGGACACAGAGGTCCGCCCCTACGACGGAACAGGCCGGGATTCCTCGCTTGCGCTCGGGCATGGGGCAAGGAGCAGGGAGATGGACAAGCCAGGGCGATTGCCGCCGGGGCAGCACGAAGTGAAGGCTCTGCCGGTGCTGCACATCGGGCCGCTGCCGAGGTTCGACCGCGCGACCTGGGACCTGGAGGTCTATGGCGAGGTGGAGAACCCGCTGCGGCTGAACTACGACCAGGTGCGCGGCCTGCCGAAGACGATTGACGAGAGCGACTTCCACTGCGTGACGTCGTGGAGCCGGCTCGGCAACGTCTGGGAGGGCGTGCGGTTCCGCGATCTCGCAGCGCTGGCGCGCTCGAAGCCCGAGGCGCAGTACGCCACCATCGAGTGCGACGCCGGCTACACGACGAGCCTGCCGCTCGCCGACCTGATGCAGGATGACGTGCTGCTGGCCTGGGGGCTGGATGGCAAGGACCTGGCGCCGGAGCACGGGTATCCGCTGCGGCTGGTGGTGCCCAAGAAGTATGCCTACAAGAGCGCGAAGTGGGTGCGCAAGATCAAGTTCACGGTCGAGGAGGAGTTGGGCTACTGGGAGAAGCGCGGCTACAGCGATTCGGCGGATCCGTGGAAAGAGGAACGCTACGCGTGAAAAGGCAATTACGAATTATGAGTTATGAATTATGAGTGCCGGCCAGGGGACGGCGAAGGGCGGGAGTGAAGGCTGGGGAGCAGGGAGGAGGGATGGGGTAGGGGCGCTTAGCGAAGCGCCCCTACGTTGTTGTCACCCGATCTCGGCGATGGGGGGGAAGATGAAGTCGAGGTAGCGGCCGCGGACGTCGGCGGCCGGGGCGTCGCCGCGGTGCACGAACAGCCGGTAGCGAAAACGCAGCGTCTGGTCGGCGGGCAGCGTGTGGTCGCCGTTGTGGGACTTGTCGCCGTAGAAGTCGGAGAGGCCGAAGGGGTTGGCGGTGAAGAGCCCGTAGTCGCGCACGTGCCAGTAGGTGGGGTGGCGGAAACTGGTGGGATGGTCCATGATCGCGATCCCCAGGTGCGCGCCCTCGACGCGGCCGGAGTAGTCGCACCACTCGGCGCGCTTGCCCCAGGTCTCGCGCTCGGTGAGGCCGCCGTAGGAGTTCTCGATCAGGCCGCCCTTGTTGCCATCCATGGAGGTGGCGACGCGCACGGCGAGGATGCCGCCCTCCTTGGTGTCGCCGAAGAGCACCGCGCCCTCGGTGGCGTGGAAGGTGACGAGGTAATCCAGCAGCCGCTCGCCGCCGGGGTAGTTGTAGAAGGTGAGGTCGGTCTGCTGCTCGAGGATTTTCTGGCGGTCCTTGGTGAGCCAGTCGTTGTCGGCGACGATGCGGCCATTTACCGGCCCGCTCTCGAGCAGGGCGAAGGCGCGGTGGCGGGTGAAGCCGTGGTTCGGCCCCTCGCTCCAGTTGTCGGTGCCGTTGACCAGGCCGTGGGCGGTGTACACGGACTTGTGATGCTCATGGTCCTTACTCTCGCCCTCGACGCCGGTGACGATGGGCCAGTTGCGGGTGATCTGCTTGCCGGCGGCGACGAAGGGATAGAGGTAGGGGCGCACCAGGTCGGCGCCGTGGTTGTAGGTGGTGAAGAGTTCGCCGCCGATCTTCACGTCCACCTTGGCGCCGGTGCGCTCCTCGACGGTGACCGCGGGCGCCGGCTCGTCGCCGCCGAGGGCCAGCCGGTACACGGCCTGGGTGCGGGCGGCCTGGCAGGTGAGCATGAAGAAGACGGCGCCCTCGCAGACCTGGCAGGGCACCTCGGCGCCTGAGGGATCGCTGAGCGTGCCGGTGGTGGCGTCAACGCCCTCGGGGAGCGCGACCGAGAGGGGGCAGTTGACGCGGTCGTGCGCGCCGGCGTTGACGGCGATCTGAAACTCCCGCATGGCAGAAGCCTCCTTGAGCGCCCCGATTCGGGTCGGAGCGTCTATTGGACCTCGCGCACTTGATTCACAGAACAGGGCGTGGCGGGCCCAACAAGGTTGGGCCCCTACACCCAAAATCCGGCCTGTAGGGGCCGATTCTCAATCGGCCCGTTCCCTTCCAGCGGTGAACCTATTCCGCGAACTCAATAATGTGTCTGTGCGCAGCCGGAACCGTCACCCTCACCCTACCCTCTCCCTGCAAGGGAGAGGGGCGGACGCTAGCCGAAATGTTGACGCAGGTAGCGCAGGCTCTCGCGCGCGATGGTCTGGGGGTCGGGCGAATAGTCGAAGACCTCGACGGAGACGTAGCCGTCGTAGCCGATCTCGCGCAGGGCGGCGGCGATCGGGGCGAAGTCGGTGTCGCCGAAGCCGGGGCCGCGGCGGTTGGCGTCGTTGGCGTGGACGTGGGCGACCCAGCCCGTGCTCTCGCGGATGATCTGGGGGATGGGCTTGGCCTCGGAGGACATGGCCTTCACGTCCAGGATGATTTTGCAGTTGGGATGGTTGAGTTCGGCGGCGAAGCGGCGGACCTCCTCGGCGGTGGTCCAGAAATCGGTCTCCTGGGTGGAGAGCGGCTCGAGGCAGAGGGTGACGCCGCGCCGGGCGGCGAGATCGAGCACGCCGCCGATGGTTTCCTTGGCGAGGTCCCACGCCTGCTGGTGGGTGAGACCCTCGTGCACCGCGCGCTGCTTGGGCGAGCCGAGGACCATGATCTTGCCGCCGAGGTCGCCGCAGAAGTCCACGAGGGCGCGGAAGTAGTCGCGCGTTCTGGCGCGGATGGCGGGGTCGGGATGATTGATGTAAAGGCCCTTAGGCGAGACGAGCAGCCAGTGCAGGCCGGCGATCTCGACGCCGGCGGCTTGGGCGGCGCGGCGGAGCGCGGCGCGGCGATCGGGCGGGATCTCGGCGACCGATTCGGAAAGCGTGAAGGGGGCGATCTCGATGGCGTCGTAGCCGGTCTCGGCGACGAAGGGGCAGATGCGCTCCCAGGGCCAGCCCTGGAAGGTCTCGTTGCAGATGGCGAGTTTCATGAGCCAGTCTCCCGTGTCGGCCGAACGGCTCGCCCTTTTCGGCGATGAGCGCCTATCTCCCTGCGGGCCGGAGAGACTTTCGGGGTGGGCTCCGCGAACCCTGTCCGACGAAGCGTAGGGGAGCACCTCCGGTGCTCCCGAAATCCGGGCCGACCAGAACACTGTAGGGCGGGCTTTCCTAAGCCCGCCGAACGGCGCGCATGGGAGAAGTTGTCTCATAATGCATGCCAGCGGCCGAGACACATGCCCTCCCCCCTCGGGGGGGAGGGTAGGGTGGGGGGACGGTGGGCGCCGTGCGCCCAGATTCACCCCCTCCTCAATCCTCCCCCATCGAGGGGGAGGACAGCATGCCGGCGCGGGGGTTGCGAGCCGCGGCGAAGGGCAGTAGACTGGAGGGCGTGAAGGCGCGCATCCTGCTCTACGATGAGCGCACGGCGGCCACGCTCGACGCGGGGGCGGTGGCGGCATGGCTGCGCGAGACGCTGGGCGCCGAGCCGGAGGTGCGGCCGGAGTACGTCGGGTATTGCCTGGGAGCGGCAGGCGAGGAGGAGCGGCAAGGGCTGGCGCGGGCGCTGGCGGCGATCAAGGTGCGCGACTTCGCGCGAGCGGAGGCTTTTGCCGAGCCGATCGCGGGCGAGGTGCGCTTCGAGGAGCGCCGACTGGCGAATGCGAACCGCGGGCCCCACGGGATTGTGTACGAGGGGCTGCGCTTCCAGGCGCTGATGCGCGGTTTCCTGCGTCGCGGGGAGGCGCGGCTGGACCGGGTGCAGGTGATCTTCACCAACCGCTTGCTCGCGACGTGGAATCGCGACGACCTGAGGTATCACCTGCGGACCGTGATCGCGGGCGCGCCGGGGATCGTCTCGACGACGGGACTGGTCGAGGCGCCGGCGAAGCCAAAAGAATTCTACCAGGCGCAGCAGCAGTTGGGACGGCTGGCGCAGGACGATGCGACCTACCAGGCGCTCAAGCAGCGGCTGGGCGGGCGGTTTCTCGATCACGACGACCCGCGGCTCACCGAGGTGGCCAAGGGCTACCTGATGCAGGTCGTAATCTATGCGCTGACCGGGGAGGCCTTCTGCGATGACCCGCATTGCCGCCTCTACGACGCGCACTGGCAGGAGGACATGCTGCGGGCGCAGTTAGGCCAACTGGAATTCTGCTCACGCCACAGAAGAATCATACGTCGGGTCAAGGGTGAGGAGTGAAGGGTGAAGAGTCGTGTAGGGGCGCAATTCATTGCGCCCGGTGTGGTGGGCGTGATGAATCACGCCCCTACGGGAGGAAATGGTGGAGTTCAAGGCGGACTGGGAGCAGGCGAAGCAGCGGCTGGCGGCGTGGTGGCATGGGGAGGTGATCGGGCGGTTGGCCTTGCACGTCACCGCGCCGCGTAAAGACCCGCTGCCTGCGGCCGAACCGCGGCGGCCGGATGACCTCGTGCGGCGCTGGCTTGATCCCGATTATCGGATCGGCCTGGCGGAGCAGCGGTTCGCGCGCACCTGGTACGGCGGCGAGGCGTTCCCCTATTTCGACACCCACATTGGGCCGGGCAGCCTGGCGCTCTACTTGGGCTGCGAGCCGGTGTTTGCCGAGGACACGGTGTGGTATCAGCCGTGCGTCGCCGGCCTGGAGGGCGCCGTGATCGGGCCCGATCCAGAGAACCGCTGGTGGCTGGCCAGCAAGCGGCTGATCGAGGAAGGGCTGCGGCGCGGCGAGGGGCGCTACCTGACGTCGCTGCCCGACCTGATCGAGAACCTGGACATCGCGGCCAGCCTGCGGGGGACCTCGACGCTGCTCGAGGACCTGGTGGACCGACCGCGCCAGGTGCACCGGCTGCAGCGGCAGGTGCAGGAGGCGTACTTCCGCTGCTATGACGAGATGTTCGCCATGGTGCGCGGCGGCGACGGCGGCTGCTGCTTCTCGGCGTTCAGCGTGTGGGCGCCGGGGCGGATGGCGAAATTGCAGTGCGATTTCTCGGCGATGATCTCGCCGGGGATGTTCGAGGAGTTCGCGCTGCCTTACCTGGCCGAGCAGTGCGAGCGGCTGGATTACACGGTTTATCACCTCGACGGGGTGGAGGCGATCAAGCACCTGGACCTCATCCTCTCCATCCCGGGGCTGAACGCGCTGCAGTGGACGCCCGGCGCGAACCAGCCCGGCTTGAGCGATCCGAGGTGGCTGGACATCTACCGCCGCGCTCGCAAGGCGGGGAAGTCGCTGCTGCTGTTGGGCGTTGACAAGAAGGACGCGCCGCGGCTGGTGGAGGAGTTGGGGCCGGAGGGGCTGCTGATCGGGACGAGCGCGGGGTCGCAGGAGGAGGGGGAGGCGCTGCTGCGGGCGGCGGAGGGATGGAGGTAGTGGAAATATAGAAACAGGGCAAATTCCGGGTTGCGACGGGATAGATCGTGGAGGCCGGTCCTGCGGGGCCGGCCTTCTGCTTGGGAAGCAGGGAGCGGCTGGAAGTGGGGTTTGAGGCGCAGGTCCGAGATTTCAGATTTGAGACTTCAGATCTCGGGGGGGAGCGGCCGGGGCGGCCAGGGAGCAGGGAGAGGGGCTGCCGGGGCCCGCGAGGCCGGCGCGTGGGCGGCGAGGTCACAGCGGCGCGGTTTCGCGGGCGTGATACGCGGGTAAACACACCGCTTGGTGTGGTGGCGCCCGGGGTGGGGGAGAGGCCGGGCAAAAAAACTTTGGGGAAGGGTTGACAGGCGCGATATTTTCGGGTATTATTTTGGTTCCGACGCAAACTGGTTCATTGGCCTGCCGGGGACGACCGGGCGTGAAGTCACCGGACGGGCCTTCTCGCATGTCTGCAAACCTGGCCACATTCCGTGGGATAACTCGTCGCACCAGGGGCGCCACTACGCCTGCCGGGTGCGCCCAGGTTCCGGCCACGTAGCCCGAGAGAGGTGAGCCCTATGCCGCGACCGCGCGTGCTCTCGCGCGGGGCCAAGCCTGAGATCGTCGCCCCGCCCAACCTGATCGAGATCCAGGTGAACTCCTACCGCTGGTTCCTGGCGGAGGGGCTCCGGGAACTGTTCGACAACTTCTCGCCCATCGAGGACTTCACCGGGAACCTGTCGCTCTCGTTCCACGACTACTACCTGGGGGAGCCGAAGTGGGCGATCGAGGAGTGTCGCGACCGGGACGCCACCTACGAGGCCCCGCTCAAGGTGGTGGTGCGGATGCTCAACCGGAGCACCGGGGAACTCAAGGAATCCGAGGTGTTCCTGGGCGAGTTGCCGCTCATGACCGACAACGGCACCTTCGTGGTGAACGGCGCCGAGCGGACGGTGGTGAGCCAGTTGGCGCGGTCGCCGGGGGTGTATTTCAAGGATGCGATTGACTTCAGCGGGCGGATCCTGCTCTCGGGGCAGGTGATCCCCAGCGAGGGCGCCTGGCTGGACATGGATTCCGACGCCAACGACGTGGTCTCGGTGAAGATCGGCCAGGCGCACAAGTTTCCGGCGACCACGCTGCTGCGGGCGCTGAACTCGATCAACACCGCCAAGGCGAGCGGCCAGCTGGCGTGCTCGAGCGACGGCGACCTGGTGCGCATCTTCGGGGAGCGCGAGGTGCTGCGGGAGCCGCGGCCGGAGGACGTGATCGGGCGGCGGGTCTGGAACGACGTGGTGGACCGCAAGACCGGGGAACTGGTGGCGGCGGCCGGGACGCGGCTGGACAAGGAGACCGCGCGCGCGGCGGCGGCGCTGCACCCGCGGCGGCTGGAGGTGGCGCGGCTCAACCCGCTCATTGACGCCACCCTGGAGCGCGACCCCGCGCGCGACGAGGAGGCGGCGCTGCTGGACATCTACAAGCGGGAGCGCCCCGGCGACCCGGTGACCACCGACATCGCGCGCAGCCGCCTGCGGGCGCTCTTCTGCGACGCCCGGCGCTACGACCTGGCGCGGGTGGGGCGCTACAAGTTGAACAAGAAGTTGGGGATGGAACTGCCCGAGGCGATCCATACCCTCACCAAGGAAGACCTGGTCGCCATCCTGCGCTACATGGTGCGGCTGCGCGAGGGGGACGAGACCGCGTTCGTGGACGAGATTGACCACCTCATGAACAAGCGGGTGCGCTGCGTGGGGGAACTGCTGCAGAACCAGTTCCGGCTGGGGTTCCTGCGCATGGAGCGGATCGCGCGGGAGCGGATGACCAGCCTGGACCCCGAGCAGGTGACGCCCCAGGCGGTGATCAGCACCAAGCCGATCTCGGCGGCGATCAAGTCGTTCTTCGGCTCCAGCCAGTTGAGCCAGTTCATGGACCAGACCAACCCCCTGGCCGAGTTGACCCACAAGCGGCGCCTGAGCGCGCTGGGGCCGGGGGGCTTGAGCCGGCAGAGCGCGAAGTTGGAGGTGCGCGACGTCCACCACTCGCACTACGGCCGGATCTGCCCCATCGAGACCCCGGAAGGCCCGAACATCGGGCTGATCGGGTCGCTGGCGATCTACGCCAAGTTGGACGACTACGGCTTCCTGCAAAGCCCCTACCGGCGGGTGAAGAACGGCACGGTGAGCGACGAGATCGTGTACTTGACCGCCGACGAGGAGGACGAGTTCCGGATCGCGCCGGCGAACGTGCCCACCGACGAGCGGGGGCGGCTGCTGGGCGAGGCGATCGTGGTGCGCTACCGGAGCGCCTTCCCGCAGGTGCCGCCGGAGGAGATTGACCTGATGGACCTGTCGGCCAAGCAGATCGTGAGCGTGGCGACCTGCCTCATCCCGTTCCTGGAGAACGACGACGCCAACCGGGCGCTCATGGGATCCAACATGCAGCGCCAGGCGGTGCCGCTGCTGCGGAGCGAGGAACCGTACGTGACCACCGGGGTCGAGGGCCGGGCCGCGCGCGATTCGGGGGCGGCGGTGCTGGCGCGGCACGCGGGGATCGTCGAGAGCGTGGACGCGCACCAGGTGCTGATGCGGCGGCTGGACGGCGAGGTGGACCGCTACCCGATGCTCAACTTCGTGCGCTCCAACGCCGCGACCTGCATCCACCAGAAGCCGGTGGTGCGCAGCGGCGACCTGGTGGACGAGGGGCAGGTGCTGGCCGACGGGCCCTGCACGCGCGAGGGGGAGTTGGCGCTGGGCCGCAACATCCTCTGCGCCTTCATGCCCTTCGAGGGCTACAACTACGAGGACGCGATCGTGGTCAGCGAGCGGATGGTGCGCGAGGACGTCTTCACCTCGATCCACATCGAGAAGTACGAGGTGGAAGCGCGCGAGACCAAGGTGGGGCCGGAGGAGATCACGCGCGACATCCCCAACGTGGGCGACGAGGCGCTGAAGGACCTGGACGAGGACGGGGTGGTCCGGATCGGCGCCGAGGTGCGGGCCGAGGACATCCTGGTGGGGAAGGTGGCGCCCAAGGGGCAAGAGGAACTGACCAGCGAGGAGAAGTTGGTGCGGGCGATCTTCGGCGAGAAGGCGGCGGAGATGCGCGACACCTCGCTGCGGGTGCCGCACGGCGAGAAGGGGAAGGTGGTGGACGTGAAGCGGTTCTCGCGACTGAAGTTCCGCTGCGCCAAGTGCGGGGCGGAGCACCAGTTCTCCAAGGAGCAGCACCGCCACTACTGCGAGAAGTGCGGCGGCGAACTCAACCGCGAGCCGGGCGACGAGTTGACCCCGGGCGTGA
>Ga0315274_10012675_pt1 | contig 12022 bp, 9 predicted proteins | sample YL17G02_20_MG_FD_203700 | JGI IMG/M metagenome (GOLD analysis project Ga0315274, IMG submission 203700) | Sediment microbial communities from Yellowstone Lake, YNP, Wyoming, USA - YL17G02_20 | ecosystem: Environmental > Aquatic > Freshwater > Lake > Sediment | place: USA: Wyoming | collected... | reverse complement strand
CTTCCATCGTCCCTCGATTTTGGCCATTTGAAGGAAGTCGTTGAACTGGGCGGAGGTCATCTTGGCGCAGGCGACGTCCTCATTCACCAGCAGCACTTCCGCCTTGATCTTCCGCGCGGCGGGCTCGGTGAGCCCGGCCTTGGAACGAGTCAGTTCGATGAGCCCGGAGAACGTGGAGTAGCCGACCAGGAACGTTTTGGTCTGAGGCAAGAACCGCACGTAGACTTTATTCAGGTCCGGGTGAATGGCCCGCTCCATCCGGTCCGCCTCGCCGGAATAGAAGCCGTCTCCGTAATCGAGGGCGGTTTGGACGATGGCCACTTTTTCGGACTCGGCGGTCGAGCCCGACAGACCCGAGACGGCCGTCCATTGATCGGGCGAAAAGCGCATCACCGGCGGCAGCCCGCCCGGGGTCGGCTTGAGACAATCATCATCGAGGCTTGCTGGCCAAGGGATTTTCACCTGGGGGGCCGATGCCCTGAGGAAGTTCACGGCCAGCCGGAAAGGGGCGTGCGGTGTTTGAATCCGGTACTCCAGTTCTTGAGGGTTGCCCATTCCGGATGTGGAGGCGATCCACTTCTCCTCCCGGAGGAAAGTCTCTCGTTCGGCTGTCGCTTTTTCGACGTCGCCGGTCCCGCGGCAACGCCAGGAGAAGTCCCGGACAAGCCGCCAGTCTTCACCGTTTTTCCGATATTCCGCGGTGCCAAGAGCCATGGAAGCGTGGTGGATCGTGACTCCGTCGCCGGCTTCGATAAAAACATTGCCGGCGATCAGGTCCTGTGTTTGAGCCCTGATTCCCAAGTAGAGATCGTCGCCGTGCCGGAGAAGAAGCAGCTCGCTGCCGTCGGAGAAGAATTCGCTCCGGGCCCCGCGCCACTCCTCCGCCATGATTTTTCCGTCTATGACGGGCGCATTCCCGGCCGGCCCGAAAATCACATCGATCGCTTTCTGCATGTTCGCGGCGGCCCGTCCCGGCCCCGCCCCCGCGAAAAGGAGGACGACCGAGCAGGCCATCTTCAGGAATTTTTTCATTTCAATTTCTCCCTCTTGGCCAATGCGTCTCCGATGGAATAGCCGTTCTTCTCTCCCAACGCTAGACGACCCAGGCGTATCCGACCTTGATGAACAGCGTTCGGTCTTTTTGGGTCAGGCCGAATTCGGGACCTCCCCGGTAATTGTCGGAATAGCCGAGGAAAAGCATGGTCCTCGGATTGAGCTTGTAAGAGAAGAGGACCTGGGAGTAGAATTTCTGGAGCCGCGACTGGACGGGAACGAGATAATTCGCCGCGTTGTAGTCATAGTCATAGTACTGAAGTTGCGCCCGCAGGAAGCTCTTCCTATTCAGGTGATAGATGATCGTGGTCTGGCCGACTACTGCCGTATAGAGCCGGGCGTCCTGGACGTCCATCCATTCGCGCGTCGCGCTCAAATTCAGTTGCCAATGCATCCCCAGGTTGCAATTGAGGAGCGAATACAAAGACGTCTTTCCCCCCTTGCGTGTGTTGACGTAATCGATGGCGTTTCCAAAGGTCGATTGGAGCGTCAGTCCGATCGATTTAGCGGGGATGATACTCGTCGACAGCGTGAATTGGGAGAGGTTGAACTCCATGCCGTTGTACCGCTGCCGGGATAGGGAATGGGCGAGTGTCATCGTCGTTTGGTAGATCCCCATGTAGGACAGGCTGTTGTCCAGCGATTTCGTCAAGAGTGTCCCCCCCTGCTCCTCGCCGTATTGCGCAGCATTTATCAGGACGAATCGCGACCACCACTTTTTTTCCTTGGCGATCCAGATATAGACCGACTGAGCGGCGAGCCGGCGGAATCCGACCTGGGGCATGTACCCGAGGTCGGCTCTAAAGTCCTTTCCGATGTCGTCGGCCTCGAAGTCGAACTGGTGGTACCTGGTTTTATGGGTGAAAAGGGCGACCAGAGCGGCATCGCCGAACGTCCCTTGCGGTTGACCGAAGGCCTCCGCCGTCGACCCGTCATAACGGGTGCTCGATCGCGAGTACTGGAAAACGATTTCATCTCTGGGGGTGAAACGGACGTGACCATCGACCCCGTAGACTCGGTTGAAATATTCTCCCCCCTCCCGGTCTGAGACGAAAGCCCCGAGGTTGGAGTCCTTCCCGAAGTCCCGGCTATAGCGAAAAATGCCGGCCGTGTTCGGCCGCTGCAGGGTGAAGGACAAGGAATACTGACTTCCGGGAAAAATGAGATTGGTAATATCATCCTGGAGGACGTAAGCGCCGACGGCGTTCTTGCCTTCTTTGCCGGTCAACTTGATCCCCCAGTTGGGATCCCGAATGGTTCGGGTATAAAGAATGTTCAGGGGCATCCGGAAGAAATCCAGGCCTTCGGTGAAGAACGGCCGGCGCTCAGGATAGAAGAGGGCGAAGGGCTGGTTGATGTCGAGCTGGGCGGCGTCAGCCTCAATCTGGGAGAAATCCGGGTTCACGGCGCCCGAGAGGACAAGGTTCGGAGTGATTCCCCAGCGGGCGGTCAGCCCGGCTTCGGCGTTTTGGTCGCGGAGCGAGAAGCCACCTGCGGGGAACGCCGCGCGCTCGTCCGTCCGGGTGGCCGTGAGCGTAGGAGTGACTTCGACGTTCCGGCCCGGCGAAGCGCCCTCGAAGCCCTCGATTTTCATATACTGGCAGACGCGGCAGCTATTTCTCCGGTCGTAGGGCCTGGCCCAGATCTGGTGATTCTGCTCGCGGGGATACCCGCGGACGGCGTTGAGACCCCAAACTTGCGGGCCTTTGGTCCGTTGGAACCGCAGCGAGGAGAAGGGAATGGCGACTTCCACGCCATACCCCCAATTCTCGATCCGCGCGGCCGTGTCGTAGATCATATCCCAGCTGTAGTCCTTAATGCCGGCCGCGTCGGACACGCCGTCGAGCTGGACGCCGGCGGCCGTCGTGATCAGCGTGAACGCCCTCCGGGAGTCGTTGTAGGTGTCGATCTCGACCGCGACCCAATCATCGTTAACCGACTTGTCCCGCTCGCCGTAATGGACCCGGATCTTGGCCGGTTCCGGGTCGTAGCAGCGAAATCCGAAATACAGGTGGGCTTGGCTGTAGGTGATCAGAATTTCGGTACGGACCGGCGGGGGGACGTTTTCCCGCGGCGAGATTTCGTAATTGAGCTCCAGAACCCGGGCCGAAGCCCAGGCTTCCTCGTCAAGGACCCCGTCGACCTTTATGGTCGTATCGGTCCGGGGTATGACATGGGGATTCCCCGCCGTCCCCGGTCCCGGAGGCGTTTGTCCGCCGAAAGCAAGAAGGCTGAATAGAAGCAACGAGATCGCCGAAACGTTCCGAATCAGGGCTTTCTTCATCATCTTTTCTCCACAATCACATCCCGGCGGAGCTTCCGGATCATCCCCTTGACGGCGGCGATGATGGGCTCGGGTTTTTCCAAGTGCAGATAATGGCTGAGGTCGTCGAAGACGACGAATTCTCCGCCGAGCTCGGCGGCCATGTTTTTTTGCAGGTCCACGCCGACTTGGGCCATCTTCGAGCGGGCTTCCGGGCTGAATCCCGGAGGAACACCGGCCTCTCGATTGGCGCCGGCGATGATGACAAGAACGGGCATGCGAGGCAAGGGGCCCATCTTTAGTTCCTGTTGCCTGGATTCGAAACTGTAGTCCATTTCCGTCCGAGGATTGGGCGGAGCGGTCGCACCGCTCGTCATTTGTTCCAATCTTTCGAGGTCCGCTCCGGTGAGGATCTTTTTTTGAGCGTCCACGATTGTGGACGATACTCCGTCCATCAGGATCATCCCGCCTACCTCGTCGGGAAACATGGAAGCGAACAATTTGACGATGCTCACGCCGAAGGAATGCCCGACCAGAAGGATGGGTTTTGGCGGATTCAGTTCTTTTATAAGGCTTCGAAGGTCGATCGCCGATTGCTTGGCATGCGTGGGAAGATTGCCGATCTCGCTTTTTCCGACTCCGGCCCGGTCATAGGTGACGAGGGTCGCCTCGGCGGCCAAGGGGTCGATGAGGGGATTCCAGTACTCCTGCGGAGCGCCGCCGGTGCCGGAGACGAAAACGACCGTGGGCGACCCCTGGCCGTAGAGGCAGACATGGAGCTTTCGGCCTCCGACGTCGACCATGCGCTCGGTTATTGGAGTGGTGACGTCGGGCACAACAAAATGGTCTTGGGTCGGTTTTTGGCCTTCCGGTTTATTGGCCGGGACGGCGTACTCGTCGTGGGTCGGTTTTTGGCCCGCCGGAGAGATTTTCGCCTGCGACGCAGGCCGGTCCTCAACGATTGGAGCCCCGGTTTGTTTCAAATCTACAAGGAAACGCGCCTCGACCCAGTAGATATCGCTTTTTCCCCGCTCCCCGGCGGTGAAGAAGAAATATTTCCCGTCGGGCGAGACGAAGGGCAGCCCAGCCGAAAATCCCAGGTCGATAGGCCGAGGATCTCCCCATGTCCCGTCGGGATTCCTAAAGGACACGAATAGCCCGGAGCTTGAACGAGGAGACTGCCTTCGGGAGGCGAAGATAAGATAGCTTTCGTCCGGCGCGACATAGGGGTACATGTCCTGGGCGCCAACGTTGATCGGAGCCGGCAATCGTTCCAGGCTTTTATATTTACCATTGACCAACCTGGACACGGCGATCGCTTCCGTCCCGGGGCCGCCGGAGATATCAGAGGTATAGATCGTTCCGTCAAGCGTCACGGAGATACACATGGCTTTGTCCGGGTTGAGGAACCGTCCGGGATTAATCGGATTGCTCCAGCCTTCGCCTTTGCGTTCCACGTACCAGATGTTCATCCCGAATCCTGCCTGGCCGGGGACGGGCTTTTCCCAGGTGAAGTAGAGACGGCTTCCGTCGGGCGTCACCCGGGGCTCGAAGGACATCCTGTTCTGAACGAAAGGAACGACCTCGGGGTCGGTCCAGGCTCCGTCGATGCTTCTCGTCATGTAGATAAGATTTTGCCCTCGCTTTGGATCCATCCGGGTGAAATAGAATTCCTTTCCGTCGGGCGTAAACGAACAGGAAAATTCGTGGGCGGGAGTCGAGACGATGCCGGGCGCGAAGATTTGGGAGGTGGCTCCCGGCGGCGCCTGTCCAAGATAGGGACCTGAAGGCCGGGCCTGAGCGGACCAAACGGTTGCCGCGGCGGGAAGGAGAAGGGTAACTAAACAAATCAAAGCCATCATGGTTCTCTTTGTCATTTTTCATTACCTCTCAGTTTCGGGAGAATGATTCACTCTGCAAAATGATCTACTTCTTTATCTCCAACTGGGCCAGCCTGGTTTTGGCGTTGTCGTTTTCCGGATTGAGTTCCAGGGATTTCTTGAAATATTTTACGGCCGCTTCCTTGTCTCCCTTCTGAAGGCAAACCTCGCCCAGGCTGTCAAAGGCGAGGTAGGATTCGGGGAAAAAGCCGGCCAGCAAAGTGAACATGGCCAGCGCCTCGTCCAATTTACCCTGCCGCATCAGCCCGAAAGCAAAGGAATCGAACTCGCCGTGAAGGAAGAAGTATTGGGCCGGCCGGATCTTGAGCTCTTTCATTTTGGCCAAGGCCGGATCGATCCCGGCTTCCTTATAAATTTTTGCGACGGCGTCCATGGCCGATTGCCGGCCTTCAAACTCCGGCAGGCGCTGCTTCAGGACGGCAAGCGTTTTCTCCAGCTCCCCGACTTCCAGGAAATCAGCGTGGCCGGGGACGATATGAGCCAAGTCCTGCTTCCGGCTCAACAACGATTTCAGGTTCCCCACCCACCGGGAAAGATAGGGGACCCGCTGAGAATCGATATAGGGTTCAGCCCCGGGGGAAAGGATATCGCCGGTCGCTAGCAGCTTCTCCTGGGGACAGAAGACCAGGATATCGCTGTCGCTGTGCGAAAGCCCGTAATAGCTGAGCTCGAGGGTCAGGTCGCCGAGGTCCAGCGTCATCTTGTCGGCAAAGGTCTTCGTCGGCGGAGTCAGGACGAATTCCGCATCCCATCCCCGGCTCAGGTGACTGTAATAGAAAAGGTTTGCGGCCAGCTTCTTCGCCGGAGCCGAATCGCGGTCCATTTGCTGAAGCCGTCCCTCCATCTGGGAGACCATCTTTTTGAAACGCTCGACCTGACGTTTGCGGTTTTCTTCGCCCTGTTTCATCTGGGCCGGAACGGATTCATGGCCGATGATCTCCGCGTCCGAAAATGCTTGGTTTCCGTAAGTATGGTCCGGATGGTCGTGGGTATTGATGAGGTAGGCGATACTGCCGCCGCCGAATTCCCGGACGATCCTTTTCCGGATGGCGTCCCCGAAGGCGGGAGCCGTTTCCGAATCGATGACGACGATCCCCTTCTTTGAATTCAAGGCGATGATGTTGGTCGATTGGGGGACGTTCGAGAGGTTCAAGACAATGGCCCGGTCGCTGATCCGCCGGACGTCAATCGTGAAATCCTCTCCGGCCCGGTTCTGACCTGAAAGGGCGAGGAGAGGGAACAACAAGGCTAATAAAAGGCAAGTCGGTTTCATTTTCTTCATCAAAATCACTCCCTATCTTAAAATTTGCGATGATATTAACGGATATGCCCATATTTCATTTCTGAAAGGTGATCCTCCTCATGCGCCCTCCTCTCCCAGAAGAATTCCAAGTATTTTCGCCGGTACGCCTCTAATGGGAGCGTTCCCCATGTTCGTCATGAAGGCCAATACGACTTTTTCCTAGGGCACGACGAACACGACCCGTGTCCCCCCCTAGTGATGGGGTAGCCTTTATCGGGAAATTCCGGAACGTATTCTCGGACATCGGCGTCCATATAGAGCTTTCGCTCCTTGAGGAGGAAGCCGAGCGCGGTCGCCGTCAGCGTTTTCGAAACGCTCCCGATGCGGAACCTCGTTTGCGGTGTAACCGGCCGGCCCGAGTTAAGATCAGAGAATTCAACCTTTATAAATCGCCACGGATCCGCAATAACAAACTTGACGACAGAATGGACAGGAAACCGGGAGCGGGTCAACATAGAGCTACTCGATAATTAAAGCACCCACTTTCTCTCTGAGCCCATCTCCTCTCAGATGAACATAACGCAATACGCCTTTTCGATCGACTAACCAAACTGAGGGAAGGTCTTTTACATTATAAAGCCTCGCCGTTTCGTCATCCCATCCTTTTCCACTTGAAATAATTGGCCAGGGCGGATTGACATTCTTTACAAATCGGTCCACCTTGTTTCTATCTTCGTCTAAATTAATGGAAATAAGGGCAAAACCATTTTTATTAAAATCTCTAAATATTTTAATTAAATTATCCATTTCTGCCATACAGGGAGCACACCACGTTGCCCAAAAATCGATTAGGAGTACTTTATTTTTAAAAAGGGCTGGAGAGATCGTATCCCCATTAATATCCTTTTGGATAAAATCTTTTATCGGTTTTCCTATGCCGATATTATCCTTCATTTTCTTAATCAATTGATGATATCGAATATCATTTCTAATTGACTTATACTCATCCCCTCTCTCGAACGGCTCATAATAAGTGAACCCATTATCGACCGCGATATCGTACCATTTAAAAGCATTGTCAATATCCTGAAGCTTCAAATATAAGCCCCCCAATTCCAATTGAACACGACCTGATGTTAGCTTTTGCCCATTATTTTCCTCAAGTATTTGATTTATTGCTTCTTTAAAATATCCCAATCTTTTTAAGACATTTAGTCTTATATTAGAGAATTTCAATTTTTCTTCTGGCTCTCTGACAATTCTTTTATCGATCAACTGAAGACAATCAAGGAATTTACCTTCATTAAATAAATTTTCTGCTTTTTTCATTATTTCATCAAAAGTAATGCTTTTATCTTGATCTTGAATATATCCATGCGGGTAAACAAAAATTCCGCAACATAAACAAGTTAAAAAAGATATTAGAAAGGTTTTCATTTTTTACTCCTCTATTCATAGATGGAACATCTGTTAACGTACATTCTCTATTTTAATCAGCAATAAATATGCCAATGTTTCCTCTTGGGATTTTTGAACTTCAAAATGGGTGAACTCATCCCCTACCGCCAAAACAAGGGATATCCCGGGCACAACCGATGTTTTGATAAATTCCCGGACGTATTCTCCAATCTCCATGGCCCGCTGCGAGAACTCCTTGGCGGTTTTGGGGATCCCGCGGAGCTTGCCTGGACCCTGCCCCTTCTGTTTCAGAACGAGCCCCGATTGTCCGGAAACATCGCCGGGAGCCGGCCGCGTGTTGACAAGAGAGCAGGCGATCTCCCTGTCTCCGAGCTCCGCCGCATCGTGGATTCCATCGGCCCCCAAGGCGGGGCCCAGCGCCCCGGCGGCCGCCCCGGGGGCCGCTAGGACGATCCAGCCGAGTTTATCGAATTTAGCCACCGTTTTCCTCCTGTAACAGGTCGTGGTTAACCACAACTTATATAACGTCGGTTGAAAGGGATTGGATGAGGACTTTTGTCCTTTTTTTTTATTAAGGGACCAAGGTCCCTAAACGCGTTGGGAAGGGAAAGGCGTTCTTCACCGCCCCGACGGCGATAGCCCCCGTCCGCAATCGAGCGGGGATTGATTCGGAAAGGACCTGAAGAATAATCCGACTTCGGCGCCCTATCAGGAAGACCGGCTTGTTTTCGCTTCGCCGGGATTTCTTGCTCACCGACCTTGAGGATCAAGCTTTCAGAAAGGCCGTCCCGGTTCTTGGCGGAGCTGAATACGACCTCGATATCGGGGCCCACGGACTTGGCGAAAAATCGCTCCGGAGACATGGGGAACAATTCAATCGTTCCTTCCCTTCCACCGTTAAACTGCATCACAAGCCGGACGCCTCTTCTCTCAAGGGTCAAAGCCAAGCCGGGCGGACCATCATACGTTCCGAGGCAAGATTCAATCATTCCCGGCGCCATGATGATGGCCTTTTTCTCCAGGGGGTCGACGAACGCCTTCTCTTCATCGTCTTCCCGCTTCCACTCCTCCCTGAGCTTAGCGATTTCCCGCTCGGCGTCCACGGGAGAAGCAAAGACTTTTGCCTCACTCTGGGCCCTATTGACGGCATCCATGTTCGGGCGCAGCTTCTCTCCCCGCAAAGGAGCATAGACTTCCAGGCTGGACTGGAGAAGCGCCCCGGAGTGAAGTTTGTTCATCTCGTCGGCGTTGAGAGGGGCCCGGAATATCAACCAGTCCCGGCAATCAACCTCCGCCGAATCCGCTCCTCCGACAACAAATTGTACGGGACGGAGAGTTTCCGGAATCGCCACGCCGGGCGTTCCGTCGATATAAAGGACCGTCTCGTTCTTGAGTCCGTGATGGACGACGCCAAGGTGGTGCCAAGCATTGTCCAATAAGGAAATCTTAAGTCTCGTTTCAATCCCGCGCGAAGAGCGGTAGACCAGATGTCCATCTTCAGCGAAGGACATCCTGGCCGCGGCTCCGGCCAGATTAAAGACCGTGAATAGCGATCCTCTGGAGCGCGGCCTGAATTCGATGGCGCTGGTGAACGAATGAACGGGGTCCATCGGAACATGGCTCAACAATCCGACCCGCGAGCCGGTATTGCCAAGGGCCGTGAATCCCGAGCCCGTTTCCTTCAAAGGAAGAGGTTTGCCCGAGGCCAAGGCCTGGAATAGACTGGGCACGATGGAAAGGAAGAGCTCCCGATGGCCGAGGTCCGCGGGATGATCCAGGTCAAAAGCGATCTCCGGGACGAATTGACCTTCACCGTTGTCCAGGGCCCCCAATAGGTTAATACTCGGCACGTCCCACCCAGCGATCTCAAAGTTCAGTTTCTTAATGAAGGCGTATTGAGCGGCCTGGACGAAGTTATCGTTGGCGTAGCAGGATCCCAGGATGGGAACGATCCCGTGCTCCCGGCATCGGCTGATGATCCTGCGCAATCCTTCCAGGAATCCGGCATAGACCGTCTCGGGATCTTTTCCCCATAAACCCCGGATGCCCTCATTCTCCAGCGACAAACCGATGACAACATAATCGGGTTTAAGGGGAAAGAGGTCTTTGTCCAGCCTGGCCAGGACTTTATCGGTCGTATCTCCGGGGACGGAGACATTGACGACGTTGAAACCGCGTCCTTCAAGACGTCGGCCGAGACGCTGGGCGTATCCGTTTTTCATATCGTGCTTCCTTTCCCGACTGGTCGCCCATCCCGCGGCTACGGACGAGCCCAGGACGGCGATCGTTTTTTGCCTCTGCGTTCCTTCTTCGGCCGACAGCAGGAGCTGGGCCGGAAGGGAGAAAAAAACCCATACGCCAGCGAAGAAAGCCAAAGCTTTTTTTGCGTTCATTATGCGTTCCTAAAAAGTCGAGTGCGCCACACTTCCGACGATAAGCCCGTCGAGAAATCGCCGCAAGGGGACAAATGTCCCCTTTTTCAAGAAGGACATTTATCCCTCTTGGATTTACTTATGGCTGGATATGTGATAATTATTATTTTCATGTCCTCGGCCACCCTTCTGATCCTTATCTGTTCGATGTCCCTGGGATTCCTATGCATCGTCCTGGGATACCGGCTCCAGCGGAAGTATCCGGTTCCCTTTTTGTCCGCCTACTCGGGCCACCTTGTTTCCAGCGTCGTCTACGGCCTCCTCAATTGGACGGGGATCGCCTGGATCGCCGACATTCTTCAACCCGGCTCGTCTGATACTCTCAAGGTCGCATTAGTCCTTGTAACTCTGGCCCTTCCGTTTCTAATCCTTCGCGTCGTCCTGCTCATCGAAACAGTCCTGAGGTGGACGCACATCCGGAAGTCCCCCTTCCGCGTGGCGGCGTACATCGTATTCGGTTCAGCGATCGTGATTCTTTATGCGTTCGCGGCTGCCAGGCTTTTTTCACGCCCGGACGCCGGCGCTCTCCGGATCATCGATTGGCTGGGAACGTTGGCTATCGTCGCTCAGTATCTAGCCTTCTTCTATGCCCTGTTCGCCCCGGACGCGAAAAACGATCCGGTCGGCAGGCGGGGATTGAGAGTGTTTGCCGGAACAAGCCTCGTGTGGTTCAGTGCCTACACCGTTCCGGCATATTTCGTCGGTCAAAATCAGGAGAGGTTGTTCCGCGTCCTGCTGCCGATTCTCTATTTCGCCGTCCTGATCCCGCCACTCCTTTATGTCGGACGATTTCTGGCTAAAAACGCCTCTCGGCTAATTGATATCCGGGAGGCCAATGAAGGGCTATCTTGTCTGGCGGAGGGCCTCGGCCTTACCCCCCGCGAGCGGGATATCGTCCGGCTCATCCTGGCAGGAAAAACGAATAAGGAGATCGCCGCCGAGCTCTTCATCTCCCCCCACACGGTGAAGAACGCGACCTCGCGGATTTACGAAAAAACCGGAGTCCAAACCCGGGGCCAACTGGCCGGCAAGCTCATGCCCCGGTAGAGGAACAACGGCCTGCCGCTCTTGAATCCCGCCCGACGCTATTCGAAGTTAATGCCCATTTTTTTCATCAACACCAAGGCGTTGTGGCTCAGACCAGGTCGCCAAAATCGAGGCTTGATCGAGGTCTCGAGGCGCACATAAAAAAGTTGCTGACAGAATGGGCGGGAAACGGGGTTCAGGTCAGGTTGTACAGGGGGGCATCCCCAACTCTTCGCCGCGGCGTCTTAAGCCCTTGACAGTTCCGCCTAATGGAATATATTCGTTTTCTGAGAGCGGGGCGGAGCGCCCAATTTCCCGCTATGGAGGAAAGATGAGGATCGAATATTTTCACGCTTCGAAGTACGGAAACGGCGCCAAGGTCGCCGAGGAATTCAACAAGGCGATGGCCGCCCGGAAGGCCACCGTCAACGTTCATCACGTCCGGGAGGCGAACCCCAAGGAGATGCCGCCGGCTGACCTGTATCTGTTCAGCTCGCCGGGGCGCATCGGCAAACCCATCGGACGCGCGCGCCGCTGCCTGAGGAAGGTCAAGCTGCCAGCGGGGACGAAATACGCCCTCCTGACCACGGAGGGCGCGCCGCGGCCGGATAAGAAGACCGGACGGATGCCCACCGAAGAGAAACAGGCCAAATGGCAGCGCGTCCGCCCGATCATGAACGAGATC
>Ga0315274_10012674_pt1 | contig 12022 bp, 18 predicted proteins | sample YL17G02_20_MG_FD_203700 | JGI IMG/M metagenome (GOLD analysis project Ga0315274, IMG submission 203700) | Sediment microbial communities from Yellowstone Lake, YNP, Wyoming, USA - YL17G02_20 | ecosystem: Environmental > Aquatic > Freshwater > Lake > Sediment | place: USA: Wyoming | collected... | reverse complement strand
GCCCGTCGGAGGGCCTAGCCCTTGAAAAACGCCCGGCGAATCTCTATAATAAGCGAGCCCTCGCGGGGTCGTAGTTCAGTTGGTTAGAACGCCGGCCTGTCACGCCGGAGGTCGCGAGTTCGAGTCTCGTCGGCCCCGCCATGTCCACCCCATATTTTCCCTTGTTCTTTGAACTTTTTCTTTTAGCACCGTTATCTATTTTTACGCGAGTTTAGTAAGCTTTTTGTGACATATTTGTGACACGGGCATGAAAAGACCCGTACCGGTCTTAATAGGCCGGGGCGGTCTAATCTAAATTAGGAGGCCATAAAACAATGTGGCGAATGTGGAACAAGGCGGAAAACAGGCCGTGCACTAAGAAGGAAGAGGCCCAGATTAGCGCAGGGTTGGGGCTGAAAAAGCCCAGGGCGAAAAAGGGAGCCACGCCCAAAAAGTAAGGCCCCAAAAGTCTCCCCAGGGAGACCCGGACTCTCGGACCCCCAAAGGGGCGGGAGCCCGGTCATTTTGCCTTGAGAAATTCACCGCATATGAAGCATAGAAAACGCCGTATGCGAACATACTACGGGATACGTATAATTCTTTCGTAAGTAGGTATTCCCTTAATGCTTCCCATTTTGCGTTAGGGTCGCGCCAGAGACACGTATACCCCCAAGCCTGAAAGAACGGATGGGGAAGTGAAGAACGCGGCAGGACGTTATGACATACCCCAACATCACTTCCCCCCATCCTTTCGTCCTGTCCCGCCCTGGACCCCGAACGCTCTAACCCGTCTCTATTCGTAGACCGCCGTACCTTTATAACAGCCCGCTTTTCCTTACCTTCGTTTGTATCAAAGGAAGTGCGGACAAGGATCACGCCCTGACCTGGCAGCCCCGATTTCCCATACACCCATATCCCCCAAAATTAGTCTTCACGCACGATAAGGTCCGCTCTAACGTGAGAACCATTTTTGGCATATGAAACAATGCCTTTAATAGAGATCGAGGACGTCCGCTAAGACTTACGGGACGTTTAAATTTCGCCGCAGTAAATAAGTGAAACATATATATAGACCCCAAGGTGTTGCAGTACGGATGGACTGCAGAATACCCGTTATACTCGTATAGTGGCTTTTTCGTATGGGTACGGGTCTTTACTCCCCCCCTATCATTATGGGGACTTCCAGAAACTTACCTCAGCGTCCGTGTAGAAGTGGAATTTGTAATCAGTCCATAGACGGGGACCAGGGGTTCTCATGTCTGAGGACAGGGACGTTGGGGCGGAGGATGTGCCGGGGGGCCATAGGAAGGGTAAGGCCGGGCTTGAGATATTCGATTGTAGGGCTTCTCAGGGGGCCGTTTTCATGGGAGAATGATCCATAACCCCGATTTCGACGATTTCGACCTCTTGCAGAGGGACACGGGGGCGGGGGGTTTGCCCATCCTACGCGTGCCTGGGGCCTCTGCGGGGCCGTCCTGGGGCTTTCTACGGGCCGGAAGGGATGGCCTGGGACCGTAAGAACGGCCATATAGGATTTATCCTGCGGCCATTGGTTTCCTTAAATACCCCGTTGCACTTAACAGCAACCAGGAAAGAATCGAGCGTTAGAGACAGGCCAGAGAAGCTCTTTGTGTCCGTCCATGTATACCCAGGGAGACACGGCGACATTATGTGGCCTATTATGCCTAGTGATCGCACGTCCAAGGCTGGTAGTTTTGATCTCCCCGCTACACCCATGCCCCCCAACGGTCCGTTGAGTTTCACATAATTGGTTTGCTCATGCGCGATACAAAATAGGCATACGGGGAAGTGGTTATTGCGGCAAGGTCGAAAATCCGGGTTAAATACTAATACTAATACTATTTGTCAACTTGGAAAAAGACTTATTGTTCCAATGAAATCAATTACTTGTGTTTAGGTGGGCACAAAACAGGGACATCGGCGGCGGGGGGATGTGCTATAATTCCATTGAAGGGGGAAATCGCCCACGAGGGACTAGATTTTTTTTAAAAGGAGATCAAATTGGACGAGAAAACATTGGTTTATGAGTTTGAAAAGAACGCGCTGGAATGGGTAAGGGCCGAGTTCACACGATGGAACGGACGGGATGTTTTTAATCTACGGGTGTTCTACGACGCGGGGGACGGTACGCCGGATTGGAGACCCACGAAGAAGGGCCTGACGGTCCGCACGGAACTTGTCCCGGAACTGAAAAAGGCCATGGATCTGGCCTTTCAGCACTATGAAGAAAAAGAGCGGCTGGCCGAATAGGAGATTTCTATGGCAATTAAACACGCATTTGTAAGTCCTAAACTGGAACGCCGATCATGTCATTGAAGGAATTGCGGGACTTGAGGAGGGGACATTTGCTACCGTCCTCAATGCTTTTACTATTGTTGGATCAGTCAACGCATATACCAGATACAAAATTATAGGAAATGTTCTCTTTTTTCATGTTGACATTCACGGAGTGGGTTCTGGTGATACTTCGGCGTGCACCGCAGGAAGTTCAACTATTGACCTTCCTCTCACTCACCTTCCTTATTGGAATAGTGCGGCTTGTTGGGCCGCGGACGTTGGAACGGACCTCAGTTTTGGGGCCGGGGTGATCCGGGGGACGGTGGCTTCTCCTCCGACTTGGGCGGCGACGCATCGGGTGATTGTTTCCGGATATTATTTTCTTGGTTAAAAGGGGAGAAGAAATGGTATTTCAAACTGACATTGTTCAAAACGATGTTTTTCAATCCTCCCCACCTCCGGGAACTGGCGGCGGCGAGGTAACCTTTACAGACCCGACAAAGTGTTGGTTGTTGTAATGCTTAAAATTCCTCGTACAGTATGAAGAAAAAGAACGACAGACTGAATAGGAGGATGATATGTCTGATAAAATAAGGTGTCCTTTCCAGGTTTTCCTCACTGTGGGGCATGAAAGTTGCCCCGGTTGGCATGAAGCCGCCCCGGATATTCTCGCTGCCTTAGCTACAAAGTATTTAAGAGTCAACGCCACAGAGGACGGTATTGAGTTTGTGTCAGGCGTTCCAGGCGGTACACCGCCCGGGCTCCATATGATCGAGCCGTTTGACGACCTGGCTACGGCGGCCATACACGGACAAGGTTCTTACAATGATTTAAGTGCGTGGGCTTCTACGCTTCCCGCAACCTCGACCATAAACGTCGCGGTCAAATCCGGGGCTGACAAGATGCTTACGTGTACCAGCGTTGCCGGCGAAGCCTTGTATGAAAGCAACTGCACGTTCTTGAACCGCCGGGGATTTCCAGGGGGACGCATCAGCTTTAAGATGCGGACTAGCAATATAGTGAAGGGAGAAAGCGGCTTGCGGATCATGGCGGCTGGCACAGTTAAGGCACAGGTTTATTTCCGAAATACGGGTCAGATTAGCTATTGGAATAACACAACGGTTACCAATCTTCTAGCATCGGCCAATAACACCTGGTATCAAATCGACCTTATTGTAGAGAGTCTATATTGTTGGGTTTTTATCGGCGGCGTTTATAAAAATCGCTTGAGTACAGGAACGGCGGCCCATTGGAATTTAATAGGCGTTTTTGGAAACCCCGATGCCGCCGTTGCGACAACCACCGATTATGATGACCTTGTTATTATCAACAGTTTCGGTCCAGAAGTATGGGGCACGTGATATGGACATCATGGACGCCCTTCACAGCAAGATAATCTACGGGCCGCTAGACGGGCCAATGATATAGTAGATAAACAATTGGCCCTGATGAAATCAATTAAGAATAAAGAGATCTCGCGGTAAGGCATCCTAGTGCGGGGTCAGTTTGAAAATGGGCCAAAAAGGAGGAGGCGGACTTCTTCCGATTTAGCTATTGACATTCGTTCAAGCACTAGAATAATATTATATTGCTGTAAAGGAGGAACGAAAAAACAACACCGTCCACGCCCAAGAGTATTTCCTTGCATAACGAAGAGTTCAAAGATGATAGCCTATAGAAAAGAGAAGATAGAAAACGCAATTTGTTTTTTTGCTACAGAACACCAAAAACGATCGGGAAAACCGTTGGTTCAGACTTATCTATATAAGTATTTGGCGTTTTTGGATTTTTGCTGCGTAGAAAAAACGGGAATCCCTTCTTTAGACCTAGAATATAAAGCAATGGAAAGGGGTCCGGTTCCGTACAAGATTTATAATAAAAGAAGTGCTCTTAAAACGGATTTATATGAATTTATAGATATGGGCGATGGGGTATTTGAAATACGGGCAAAAGCGCAGCCTTCTCTAATTTATTTTTCTGAATTTGAAAAAGGCATAATGAATCAATTGATTTCTAAATATGCTACTAAATATGGAATCACAAACGAAATTTCGGAAGATAGCCACAAATTAATTAGGGCCTATAAAAAAGCATATAATATTAAGCCAAATAGCCGTATTGATTATCTTTTAACATTTAATAGCAATCCCTATCTCAAACCAAAAGAGAATCGGACACAACCAGAAGATGCATATGTCATATACGACTCATTAAAACAATCCCGAAAATGCAGGCCGGCAAAGTAATCCGGTGGGACAATTTCCGCGATCGCCAATACGGGGGAGATGTTAAGCCTAGGTGGTTTGTTTGTTTAGGCAATACAGGATTATCAAGCGAATATCCAGATAAACGGTATTATTTTCATTCCACAACTACGACCCCAAGGATTGGAATAAAACACATACTTTTTAAGCCATCTAAATATAAGTTTTTCACGGAACCATCTTATTTATATTTTAATGAGGGGAATTATTTATTTTCAACGCAAGACCTAAATACTAAAAGTGTTTTGATAAAAGGGTGTATAGATCACGAAGACTTAAAAACTGTTTATCTCGGTATCTTACAAGAGCCAAAAAGAAGATATTCAGGAATAGAATTATTAGATATTCATGCAAACCTAAATTCGCTTGGTTTGTGTGGGCTAAAAAAACCATAGCTTACTTTTAAGGGCTTAACATTCAATTAAGTTCAAGATTTCGGCCAAATCCCAAACGTGATCTGTAACCCGGGTTTCTATCGCCGGAGTAACCTTTGACGCTCGATCTATTTCTTTATTTGCTCAAATGGATGAGCGCATTTCCAAAAACTAATCGGGGCGGGTATCTCATGCCTAGGAAAGCCGAAGGGGACAAACGATTGTTATTGGCCCAGGCTTTCTATGTATACTCGGGTATACATGGTTTTATTATGTACCCTGTTATTGCCTAATAATCGCACATCCGGGGTCACCGGGTATGATTGGCCCAACACCCGTATTTCCAAATGCTGGTCAGAAGTCGGGGAGTTTTTACAAAAAATTCCGAGATGCCCGAATTTCGCGCTGGGACGCCCGTAGAGCGATTTTGGGACATTTGCCCCCCCCATATACGAAAAACGCCCGTAGGGTAACATGGGTTTATGCGTCTCCTCATATGCAACCTAGGGGAGATCGTGGCTTAGAATCGATCCTACGCGGTTTGGCGTCCGTTTCTGCCTGATTAGCAAATTCTGGGGTTTTGGAATTCGATTCGCCACCCGCAGAAACAAAGATCGCGCAACCTGGGCGATCTGGCAAAATTTTACAGGCGGGAGAAATGGTCTGAACGGGAACTCATCAACCTTTAGGCCGGAGCGGGGCGTCGCTAGACAATAACGATTTTGATTTTATTCAGGTTTAAATACGAATCCCTTATCTCTTTATGATACCAGCCAGCATTCTCCTTTGCTTTCTCGGGCATATAGTGCTTGGTAAGTATCCTTATTGCTGCAAGCCCAAAAGTGATTGCCATGAGCGCTACAAATGGGGCATCAGCAGGCATCCTAAGCGACAAAAACGACACCAATCCGGGCCCCTCAATCGTGAACTTATCCTTCAGAATATCTGTCCCATGAACCAATTCAGACAAGGGACGATAGAGAATCTCATACTGTGCAGGGAAGCCTAGGCGGTCTGCTAACTGGCATGCGTCTTTTGGGCCGCCACGCATGCTATACCAGTGTTTCGGGGGCTTGCCTTTGTTGGCGGCCCTTATTCTTTCATACTCCTCGCTGGAATCCTTGTAGGACGGGAGCTCGAATATCTTCTTAAGATTATCTATCCGTTCTGCCACGTCCGGAACCGCTAGTGAGGGTATATCTCTGCTAATATTGTCTCTTGCTTTAAGCTTTTCATATTGAGCATGCAACTCATCTCTCGGGTCAAACTTCCTTAGACTCTGGATTTCTTTGTGCCTGTAGCATACCAAGAAATCCATGCCTCTTGATTTGAAGTCTTTTTCAAAGAGATATTCATAATTGAGGTAAGACTCGAAGAGCGAGCGCAAGAGAATATTACATGATTCTACAACGGAGTTCCTTATCATCACGGAGATCGAATCAATCAGCTCGAAGATATTCCTGTACATGAGAAATGCGGGAATATTTTCGTCGCCCGCTTTTATGCTATCAATGCCCCACTTGAAAACATGAGAACCGTAGTTTACGACTTCATCAATCAATGAAGGGATATGCTCCAAGACAGCTTTGATATCAGGGCTGTCTATTTCCCTGGGGATGAATCCAATTAATGGCTCCGTAGGCATGATTACCCCCTTGAAAAATATACCGAATTTCATTTTGCTTATGATAGAAGAGCGCACGTAGTCGCATCAATTTTTCTTGGGTTCCCGCCTCAATACGGATATGATAAGCCCCAATGGCCGGCAAGGTCAAGCCGGAATCAGCCAGGTCGAAACCACCTTGCAAAGCATCCCGAAGTGGCAAAAGAACTTCTCCCCCTCCTAGTGGAATGGCCTTCCTCTCGTCCACGAGGCCGAAAATCGGCAATGGAGAAGAAAAAGCCTGGGCGGACGACCTGCATCACGGGGGTAATCCCCAACACCCGGGGCCAGGAAAACGTCCATACGAGGCATCGCGGACCATGGAAAAAAGACACGTAGGAAGCCCGCAGAGGAACGACCTTAAATGGCACCCCATTAAAAAGAGCTATGGCCAAGTGGTTGATTCATAAGCAATTAGGTCAAAAACAGCTCAAAAGAGGAACCCTAAACGGTTTTACCCCCGTGTAGTACACAGGCCCCCCCTAAAATGCTTGCATTTGCCATTTTTAATTTGTTTAGAATCAGTGGGGTGCGAGGAGGCTGCAAGTCGGTTTTTCGACTTCTCGGACTTTTTTGACCAGGTTAAAAATAAACGCCTAGAATCATCCCTTTTCACGAAGATTGACATCGCCGCGCGGCAGGATTTATATTACCAGCGTGGTTAAGAGGGGCGGTTCATCCGGGCCGGGCTTCCAGCGCCGCGTCAGCTGACCCTGGACCCGGGCAAGAACCCTTTCATCGGGACCAAATAGGGAGGAGATATCGGGGCCTAAGAGACTTTCTTTTTCTGGTCGCTAATTTTATCTTTCAACGCTTTCGAGCGCTTTCTTTGTTTAAGACCATACCATATCAAGGCGACAACCCAAATCGTTATATAGAACGGGTAATTATTAAGATAACCGACTGGGTCCCTAATAAAGCTTATCGGCGCGAGCAAAAGTTCAATTAACACATTGCCCCTAGGCTTAGGCGACGCAACTTCCCCAGGAATGCTTTGAATTCTTTCGGATATTTTTCGAGATGTCTTGCGCCATTCGTCCAGCGCCTTCTTTTCTTCGCCAGAAGCCAATGATAGTACCTTCTCCCAGAAGGAACGAGTCAAACTAAGGTCTTCAATTGTCGCAGTTCCGTTCGCTTCCTTGCGTGCGACTTCCTGGGCTTGCTCAAATTCATGAGGGGATAGATATTTTTGTATAATAACTTCGGTCCTATCCCTAGCCGCCATGAGACGTTCCTGTTCTTGGGCGGGCAAACTTTCTAAGGATGAAACAATCTTAGGGTATGTTCTGTTGATTTCTTTGACGGAGTTCTCTTCCACTATGCTCTTAGCCACGTAGGAGACGCAAAGATAAATTAAAAAGTAAAGAACAAATTTCCCCGGCCGCTTTTTTTTCTGGGTGTCTGGCGGAATAAAGCCTTTTGGGAGCTCGACTAATTTCATTTTTCAATCCCTCCCTTTCAATGTCCGGTACGTAACGTTTACGGACATTCAAGCCTCCGGCTCCTTTCCCTTCTTGCCTTTTTGAGGCCCTGATTTTCCTATTGTTAAAAGACAGGCCATTCCGATAAGGAGCGTTGCGATTATGAGGGGACGCTTACGATGAGCAAATAAATAGTATGCCCAAACGCCCTTAAAGTCTTTTGGGACGGCCTTCGGCGGCATCAGGGCAACGTATAGTCTGATTCCATAGAGATTGTATTCTTTATAGTAAGAGAAATTGCCTAGAGAGTATCGGCTCTCGACCCTAAATACGCTGCCCTCCATCCCCAAGGCGATGACGATAATTAAGACCATAGCCCATATAATTGCCTTTTGTTTTTTAGATAACTTCATTCTCTCCCCCCTTTAATTAGGACGTAACGATGTTTTAAAAATTAGATATGCCCGGAGAGCACAATATCAACCAATTCTCCCTCCCCGACCTTCCCTTCTTCACCCCCGACTTCCTTTCCGGCAATATTCTCGGTTTTAATTGCCTTTATGTTCGCAATTACTGCAACGCTGTTATTGAGCCCAAGGTTTTTGAAAATGTTCGGATGTTCCTCAAGAAAAGAGTCTATGCGCGATCTGGTGGCACGAAGCGATAATTGTAGTTTAGTACCGAACAAGAAATTAGAGGTATCAAATGGGTCGGTTTCTACCAAAACCATATAATTCGATTCGTCGTAATTGGCAATATCCTTAATGGCCCCAACGAATAGAATTGGTCTATTTTGCAGCCACAGCCGTTCAAGCTCAATTGTAAGAATTGGTCCTAACCTGAAATCTCCCCCTTCGGATAAAGTGCGCGCCCAGTCGTCAATGGCGCCTGTGCGGGAGACCATCGCTGAAATCGCTGACTTTGTTGCTTCCTCGATTCTCTTCGTTTCTGCCGCTTCCGCATTGCGGTTTGCTTTTATTTTAATGTACGAGTTGACGAAGTATCCACCAACTGCCAAGGCGACGATTATCCATATGACTTTTTTCATAGTTTATAAGGCCCCCCATATAGCTTAAAAACAAATATACTCGGGGTCTTAGGATATTGTCAAGAAGTCGGGGAAGGCCCGGACCCAGGAGGGGCCGATCTCTTCCCGAAGAAAGCGGGACGGGCTTAGCCCGGCTAATTCATGATTGAGAATCAGCGTTTTTCTAACTAGGTTCGGCTACCTTTTGCCCTTGCCCGGATGGGGAATCCTTTCAACTACGGTCGTATTAGGATTTTTCCGAGCCTTACTAACGGGGATGAAATGTCCCGTTTTTGCATCCCGCCCCCTAAGGCTTGAAGTGGTTTTTCGCTTAGCCATTTCTCCCTCCTTTTGTCTTAATTGGATCGTTTAGTATTATCCAATAGATCAAGAATGTTTTCAATGTTCCAAATTCTATCTGGAATTATTCTCTTCAAGTGGCGGATTCCAGCCTCGTCTTATGTTGCAGAGATCCCCGATGGGGGGGCGGCCTTTTTGCCTATATTCAATGCCGGGATAAGGGAACCGGGATCTAAAGTTCCTCCTTTTTCAATACGCGGGACATTGTATCACGCCAGGAAAAGGAAGCCTGCCGGGGCTGGCTTCCGCCAAGGCTGAACGCCTGAAGGGCTGACGCCAGTCCGCCTTTCGCCGTAATTGACATTGCCGCGCAGCTGACGATATACTTCCAGCATGCTTAGGAGGGGGGATGAAAAAGTGTCGTTATTGCGCTGAAGATATTCAAGACGAGGCGCTAAAATGTAGGTTTTGTGGGGAATGGCTAGAAGAAAGAGAGAAGGACCGCGCTTCAATTACTAAACCTGGGGTCCCCATTACTGAACGGATCTTGTCTGTAATTTCGCTGATATTTTTGGTTATTGCCGTTTTTCCCATCGGCGAAATTGGTTTCTATGTGTTTCTGAGATGGGCAATTTGCACTATTTCGTTTTTCTTGGCCTATAAAAATTATTATAGGAACCGCATTATTTGGGCCAGTGTTTTTATGCTCATAGCCATTTGCTTTAATCCGATATTCCCGTTTTACTGGGGAAGGGCCGCCTGGAAGAAAATAGACATGCTTTCTGCGGTGCTATTCCTAGTGAATATTGTTTTCTCAACGAAAAGGAATAAACAGAAAGAAAAGGGAATAAAGACAAAAAAGGCCAGATCTAGCATCATTCTAAACACAATATCTGTTGAAAGGGCCGTGGTACTGCCGGATCGCCTAGTGAAGGCGAAAAAAACGGTGGTTGGGAAATGTGAAATTTGTAATCAGGAATTAAATCTTAATATATATTGCTACAATGGATCCGGGATTTTTATGTCCCGCGGGAAAAAATACTATCTGATTTGTCCACGTTGCGGGACGGGGGTCGCATTAAACAGCGTGGCTTAATCAAATTAGGTTCAAGATGGATTAGGGGGAAACCATGGAAAAGATACTACGTAGAGCCCTTTTTGCGTTTGGGCTTATTCTAGTTTTAGCAACACTCATTCTCGCGTTTCTAGCATTTTTTGCTAACACGTATGACGATGTCACTGGTGAAAAAATAGACATATTTGGGAGAGCCTTATCAAAGCCTCCCTTATGGGGGAGAATAATATTTTGGTTTGGCTCTGAATGGCCGGGACCTATCTGGCACGCGGTCGATATCATATTATTTTTTGGGGGCCTTATACTTGGCGGTTGGCTGATCAATAGTGGCTTAAACAAAAGGGACGGGAAAGAGCGAAAGAATATCGTCGATATCTGAAAACGACCACTCCCCCATATGCAGAAAATACCCTTGGCGTAACAAGGGGATTTCAATTCTTGAAACATACCGGGAAGCCCATGGAGCGATTTTGACGCTTTTCCCCTCCCTGGTGTGTATAAAGCCCATGTCACCCCACGCAGGTTTTCCCCGTGCACTAGCGGAATGGCAAGGCAAGAGAGAAACCGACCTCAGCGCCCCTCCCAGTTCAGCGGGTCGGCTTGCGCCGTAATTAATGCCTCAATCAGATAGAGGGCAGGGGACCCGGTTTTTTCTCATCGGTCGGCGTTCGCCGCATATCAAACTCTAGATACCAGACGTTCCCGATTTTTTTATATCCGGCGCAGGAGGGCGGGTTAATAGTTATATCGAAAATAAAATCTGCGAGTTCTGAGTATCCTTTATTAAGCTTATTAAGCCGGTAGGACATCACCCGCATCGTTTCAAGGTTCGTTTCTTCTGTCAGGGAATTGAAGGTGTCAATATATTTGTACCCCGCATACAATTTTTTATATCCAAGAAGTAGCTTTTTGAGCAGTTTCCGATTACCGTATTTACCCTTCCTTTTCAAAATTCGATTCCAGATCCCCCAAAGCACATAAAATTCGTTGGGGACGGGGCCGATAAAGCATCGGGGCCATCGGCTGTAATACCTAATAAAGTGTGGGTCCATTATAGCCGGGAATCGGGGATCACCAAAATCGATTACCATGTTCGGCCTGGCAACAGCGAGGTCCTCTTCCGTCCTTCGGACAAGTTCTCTGATTTGCTGTTGAATAAAAATACTCAGCGGTTGAAAGTTATGCCGCTCGTCCCATAGACCCCAATGGATATCAATATCGGAGAGGATTTTCTCCGACCGCCCCTTTATATCTCGCAGCGCGGCAAGCACCTTACGGATTCTTTCAATATCCATTAAGAAGTGTTGCGTGCCCCTGATCTGACCAAAAGCCTCCAATACGTAGAAGAAGGTTTGATCTAGCGCCTCGCTTTTCTTGGGTTCATATTTCAAAAGAGATTGACAATAATGTAAGGGGTCTATCTTTTCGGCGCTTCCCCGCGCCTCCTTATCCAACTTCGCGTCCGATAGCTTTTCATCCGCCCCCATCCCAGGGTCTTCAAGGGACTCCCCCTTCCAATCCGGATGTCGTTTCAATTTCCTAAAATAATCTATGCATTCGTTATGTGTTGACACGACGATCCAGGCCTCTTTATCGAGGACCTGGTCCAACCCATCCTTTT
>Ga0315274_10012670_pt1 | contig 12023 bp, 10 predicted proteins | sample YL17G02_20_MG_FD_203700 | JGI IMG/M metagenome (GOLD analysis project Ga0315274, IMG submission 203700) | Sediment microbial communities from Yellowstone Lake, YNP, Wyoming, USA - YL17G02_20 | ecosystem: Environmental > Aquatic > Freshwater > Lake > Sediment | place: USA: Wyoming | collected... | reverse complement strand
GCCCTCGGCTGACCCCACGCCAAGTTTAATAGCGCTAGCGCCATCATAGACCAGCTTCCCGAGTAGGTGCGAATGAGGGTAATAATCGGGGCGGGTCTATCTGGGCTCAGCGCGGCCTACCACATGGGCAGCGGCTACAAGGTCCTGGAGAGGGAGGGGGAGGTCGGGGGCCTCTGCCGCAGCGTCACGACGAGGGGCTACACGCTCGACCTCGCACCCCACATATTCTTCACGGGCAGCCAGTACGTCAACGGCCTCGTAAACGAGCTCCTCAACGGCGACCTCATCAAACAGAGGCGCCGCGCCTACATCTACCTCCACGGCACATACGTCGAGTACCCCTTCGAGGTCAACCTCCACGGTCTCCCCCAGGATATAATCGACGAGTGCATCGAGGGCGCCCGCCACAGGCCGGACACCCAGCCCCGGAACTTCATGGAGTGGATCAAGGCCACGATGGGGGAAGGAGTGGCGAAGCACTACATGGCCCCATACAACGAGAAGATATGGAAGTACCCCCTCGAGGAGATGAGCTTTGACTGGGTCGCGGGTAGGGTCCCGTCGCCCAGCGTCGAGGAGATGGTGAAGGGCGCGCAGGGGAAGGTCGAGAGGGAGTACGGCCCCAACGCCTATTTCCAGTACCCGAGGGTCGGGGGCATCGGCGCCATCCCCAACGCCTTCGCCAAGAGGACCAAAGACCTAACGCTAAACTCAAACGTCCTAGAGATACGCCCAGGCGGTAAGTACCTCGACGTGCTCTACACCCGGAACGGGGAGCCGAAGAGGCTCGAGGCGGATCGGGTGCTCTCCTCCGTACCTCTACCTGAACTCGTCAAGATGATCAAGTCGGCCCCCGAGGAGGTCGTCAAGGCCTCCGAGAGGCTCGTCTACAACAGCCTCGCCTGCTTCAACATAGGGGTCAACCGAGAGGCCGTCTCCGACAAGCACTGGCTCTACTTCCCCGAGAAGGAGTACATCTTCAACAGGATCAGCTTCCCCATGAACCTCTCACCAGAGACCGTACCCAAGGGAAAGAGCAGCGTCCTCGTCGAAGTCACATACAGGGGCGCGAAGCCCGACCCCGAGGAGACAAAGGAGATAGTCAGGGAAGGGCTCATCCACTCCGAGATACTCCGAGAAGACGACAAACTCGAGGTCTTCGACGCCCTAGATTTCAAGTACGCATACGTCGTCTACGACCTCCAGCACCGGAGAAACGTTAATCTCATCCAGACGTACCTAAACTCACTCAAAATCTCTTCGATGGGGCGATTCGGCGAGTGGGAGTACCTTAACATGGACAAGGCCATCCTCTCGGGGAAGAGGGCAGCGGAAGAGGAGAAGAAAAAATGATCACCGTAGTCGTACCGACCTACAACGAAGAGAAGAACATCGAGAAGTGCCTCATGTCACTCACGAGGCAGAACATCCCTCGAGACTCCTACGAAATCATCGTCGTCGACGGGAACAGCAAGGACAGGACCACGGAGATCGCCGCGAAGTACGCCGACAAGGTCATACAGCAGGTCAGCCACGGAGTCGGCGGCGCAAGGAACGACGGCGCCATGGCGGCCACCGGAGACATCATCGCTACAACCGACGCCGACTGCCTCCCCGACGAGGACTGGCTCCACACCATCCAGAACGACTTCAACGACGACCAGATAGTCGCGGTCACGGGCTACCTCGACCCCATGATCCCGAAGGACATGCATAGGATAGAGGCTGGCGCCTACAGGTACGCCTTCAAGGTCGCCAACTGCCTCCGCAAGGCCGGCTCCAAGGTCGGATACTACCACCTATGCGGAGCAAACACGGCCTTCCGCCGCGACGCCTTCATCCAGGTAAAAGGCTACAGCGACCTCGCCTACTCCGACGACGTAGAGATAGCCAAGAGGCTACAGGAACACGGCAAGATGGCGATGGACGACCGCATACAGGTCGACTACTCCATACGCCGCATACAGAAGCTCGGCCTCGCCAAGTACACGTGGATGATCATGAAGAACGACTTCAACGTCATGTTCCTCGGCAAGAAGCCCACGAAGGGCAACTACGCCAAGCAGGATTATAACTAAAAAACTGAATGGGGCCATAACCCCGGGGGTTCTACTTTCTGCAGACCCAGTTTAGGTTTTTGTCGGCCTTTATGTGGGGGCTCGCGGGGTCAAGCAGTATGACCTCGTACCACTTGTTCACGCCGTCCTGCCAGACCCAGTAGCTGTTCAGTACCTCAAGGTTGGGGTACTTCTTCGACGCGCGCTGCTCAGCTATGAGCTGGATGCTCTTCGCGGGGGTGAACTTCGTCACACCCATCTTCTTCGGCCTGCGGCCGAGGATGGCTCTGAGCTTGTGTGCGCCACCGCGGCGGACGCGTACGCGTACCACCACTATGCCCTTCTTGGCCTTGTAGCCAAGCCTGTGGGCGCGGTCTAGACGCGTCGGCTTCTCAACCCTGTTGACGGCGGGCTGCCGCCTCCAGGCGACGACGCGTTGGCGCATGAGATCCTGCACGTAGCTCTTCGCCGGACGTTTCCAAGCCTCTTCGAGGTGCCGGTACATTGACGGATTCTCCTATGCGAAGACCTTAGAGAAGTCTACGACCTAATAAATGTAATGGGGTGCCTCCCCTAGCCTCAGCGGATGAGGGCGTAGAGGAGGAATAGGGGCAGGAAGATGTTGGCGATGAGGCCTATGACAGTCACCATAGTGTTCAGGCTCGGGCCCGCGGTGTCCTTGAAGGGGTCGCCGACGGTGTCGCCTATGACGGCCGCCTTGTGGGCGTCGCTGTGCTTCCCGCCGAGGTTGCCCGCCTCGATGTACTTCTTGGCGTTGTCCCAGAGGCCGCCCGCGTTACTCATGAGGAGCGCGAAGACGAGGCCGCTGAAGATAGAGCCCGCGAGGTACCCGCCGAGGCCCTGGACGCCGAAGATGAAACCCACCGCGAGGGTCGCCACTATGATGATTATCGTAGCGGGCAGCAGCTCCTTGATGGCGCCGATGGTCGCGATGTCAACGCACTTTGCGTAGTCGGGGTTTACTCCGGGCTTCCCCTCGCGGAGGCCGGGGATCTCGCGGAACTGGCGGCGGACCTCCTCGATCATCCTCTGGGCGTTCCTGCCAACGCCGAGCATCAGCAGGGCGCTGAAGATGGGGGGCATTGCGACGCCGATGAAGGCGCCCGCCATGACGACGGGGTTCATAAGATCGAATGTTATCGTGCCCCCGAGTTGGGCTTCTGCAACCTCCTTGTACGCGGCGAGGATGCTGATGACAGTTAGGCCAGCTGCGCCTATAGCGAAGCCTTTTGTGATCGCCTTGCTGGTGTTACCGGCGGCATCCAGCTTGTCGAGGATGTCGACGGTCTCTGACTTCATGCCGCTCATCTCGGCGATGCCCTTGGCGTTGTCGCCGATGGGGCCGAAGCTGTCGCTGGCGATGATCATCCCGACGATGCTGAGCATGCCGAAGGCCGCGATTCCGACACCATAGACTCCATATCCGGGGCCTATCCCTTCGCAGAGGGCGTAAGCGAGCCAAGAGCCCACACCGATGCCCACGAGTGGCGGGAGGACGCTGAGGAGCCCGTAGCTGAACCCTGTGATTATTGTGATGGCTGGGCCGGTCTGACTGGCCTCGGCGGTCCTCTGGGTGGGGGCCTTGTCGCCACTGGTGAAGAAGTCGGTGGTCATGCCGATCACGACCCCGACAACTAGGCCGCAGGCGGCGGCGCCCCAGATCCTCCACTCGTACCCGAGGAGGTAGGTGGCGATGCCGCTGAGGGTCAGATAGAGGATCGTCGCAGTGTAGGTCCCATTGTTCAGGACTGGACCGGGCTCCTGGCCCTCCTTCACGTTGACTAGGAAGACGCCGATGATTGATGTGAGGACACCTATCCCGGCGAAGACGAGTGGAAGCTCCACGTAGTAACCGCCTATGATGACGCCGAGAAGCATCACCGCCATGAGGCTGGCGACGTAGCTGTCGAAGAGGTCTGCGCCCATGCCTGCGCAGTCTCCGACGTTGTCTCCGACGTTGTCGGCGATGACCGCGGGGTTGCGGGGGTCGTCCTCCTCGAGGCCCATCTCGATCTTGCCTACGAGGTCGGCCGCGATGTCCGCGGTCTTTGTGAAGATGCCTCCTCCGGCCTTAGCGAACAATGCCATGGCACTGGCACCGAAGCTGAATCCGACGATGAACGTAGGGTCCCTCGTGATGAAGTAGACGACGCTAACACCGGCGAGGGCAAGGCCGACGACGGCGAGGCCCATGACGGCTCCGCCGCGGTAGCTGATCTGGAACGCCTTGGAGATGCCCTTCTGAGCCGCCGTAGCACTCCTCATGTTGCTATCAGTGGCAACATCCATGCCCACGAAGCCCGCTATCGCTGAACATATTGATCCAAATAGGTATGCTGCCGCGAGCATCACGTTGTTCATGGGTGTGATCGTGAGCCAGAGGGGGTGGGGCAGGAAGACGAAGAGTATGAGAGCCATGACGGCGACGAATATGGCGAGCGTGCGATACATTCGGTTCAGGAAGGCCTTACTGCCCTCCTTTATTGCGCCACCGATGAAGCGGGTCTTCTCACTCCCGGGGTCCTGAGACTTGACCCACCTGAGTATGTAGAGACCCGTGAGTATAGATAGAATCGCCACGATGGGCGCGATCAACCAAGCGTTCTCGAAAACCAAACATACACCTCCAATAGCAGTCCCATGAGACCGGAAGGAATAACCGGCTTTTTGTATAAAAAGCTAGATGGTCCATTTGGAACAGATGTTATTGATTATGCCGTCGATTGCGAGATAGCGACTCTGCCTCAGGAAGATGACGGGCAACCCTCGGCTTCTCAGCCTTCTCCTAAGTTCGGCGTCGGTTGTAGCCACGACGTAGCCATCCCTGTCGGCGAGGCGAACTAGCTGATCATCAACATCCTCCCGGGGCTTGGAAACGTCATCGATCTTTTCAAGGGTCTCAGTCAAATTGATGGCGAAGTCTATCTCCTTGACTTCGGCGGGTTTTACCTGCGTTTTAAGCCGCTTCAACTCGTCGACGATGGCGGACGTGGTGACGAGAGTGAAGGAGGCCTCGACGATGCGCCCTATCTCCGATTTGATGTCGACGCCAAACCTGAGGGGGAGCATTAGAAAGTTTGTGTCCAGAAGGACCCGGATGGGCTTCCGGAGGGTCATCAGTTCGTCAGGGCTCCGGCTCCAATGAGGCGCCAGCGCCCATCTATCCTTCGGCTCAGCGCCACCCTGTCGGTCTCCTCGCCGCAGATCGGGATGGTGAGCTTGGCCTCAAGGTAGTCCTTCTTGACCGCGGTGACGTCGGCCATCGTCTTTGCGGTGCCAACGTTGAAGAGGAGCTTCTCCCCCTTGGCGATCACCGCCACCTTCTCCTGATCCTTGCTGCCGACGACGCTACCGAATAGCTTGACCGTGAGAGACAGCTCGTCCCTGACGGGGGGCAGCGTCCCGGGCTTGCCAAGCATGCTCCCTACTAGGCCGTCGCTCTTGCTCAGACTGGGATCTAGGAGAGTGCCTACGCCGACGAGGCCCCCCGGTATCGCCTCTTCGATGCTTGTGCCCCCGACGTGGAGACTCGTGATCTCCGTCATGAGCTCCTTCATCTTCAGCTTGTTCTTATCCCTAGTCGGGAGGCCGGGTTTTATCTCGACCTCGTCCCCTACCTTGAAGTTCCCCTGGTAGATGCTGCCGCCAAGGACTCCTCCGTGGAGGTCGTCGATTAATGTCCCGGGGTTGTTTACGTCGAAGCTTCTCACTATGTGCATGCGCCCGGGCTTCTTCGGGTCCCTCTTCGGGGTTGGGAGGTATTCCTGAATGGCCTGTAGGAGTAGGTCGATGTTGAGCTGGTGTTGGGCTGAGACGGGGATTATCGGCGCATCCTCGGCCACCGTGCCCTCGATGAACTTGACGATGTCGTTGTAGCTCTTTATGGCGTCCTCACGTTTCACGAGGTCGATCTTGTTCTGAACGATGATGAGGTTCTTCAACCCGAGGGTGTCGATGGCGGCGAGGTGCTCCCGCGTCTGGGCCTGCGGACACTTCTCGTTCGCAGCTATGACGAGGACCGCACCATCCATTACGGCGGCGCCTGAAAGCATCGTCGCCATCAGTATCTCGTGGCCGGGGGCGTCCACGAAGCTGATGGCGCGCTGGAACTCAGCCTTCTTACCACAGCCCACACACTCGGGGGAGGTGCAGTAGCACTTCGGCTCGGAACAATCGGGACACTTGTAGATGGCGAAGTCGGCGTAGCCGAGCTTAATCGTGATACCCCTCTTGAGCTCCTCGCTGTGCTTGGAGGCCCACTGACCAGTGATGGCCTGGACAAGCGTCGTCTTGCCATGGTCGACGTGACCAATGGTGCCGAGGTTTACTTCGGGCTGCTTTGGTAACTTCGGTATGACTTATTCCCCCGTGCTGAACTCAATCAGTGTATAGCCTCCTCTTAAATACATTTATTGAACCATATTTTTCACCTCACCCTCAAAACGAGGCGTATAAAAAGGGTGCCCGGCGAAAAAACCGTAATATTATCTAAAGTTTATTTATATCAGAGAGAATGATCCTAAAAGAGTCCATTGTTAAAGGACCTAGAGATCCCACTTCGTTTCGCGAATGGATTGTTCACGGTTCTCCTATCGATTCTCCTATACAACATATATCGAGAAAAGGAGAAGAGGTTCTACCTGCTTTGGAGCCTAGGTTACCTGTTCTACGGGCTCAACATCTTCGTGAGGGTATTCGTCTCTCCCCCCGGGTTGTACCCGATCATCTTCCTCGTCGCCGGTTTCGCTATGATCCTGATCGGTATAGGGAGCCTTGTCAACAGGACGAGAGACATGATAGCCGCTTCAATCCTGCTCCCCGTCGTGATGGTTCTCCTGATGCTGACGCCGAATCCGGGGATGATCGTGTGGTTGATCTCGATATTCCCCTACTTCCTCACAGCGGTCAGCCTCTTACTCATCAAAAGTAGGGGCATTGTCGACATCGACATGCTCATTATTGGTTGGTTTATATTGCTGATGATAAATCTGGCTCTCGCCTTCGAGTTAATGACGCCGGCCTTCGTTGAGATCATGGCTATCTTCGGAAAACTGGTTATCTACTATGGGGTGGTCAAACCCAAGTTCTCACTTCTAGCAGAGGATCTAAAGCAGTTTCTGATCTCAGGAGAACCCACATCATACTCAACGGAGGAGGCGCAGGGCAGATTCATCCTCCTCTCGACACCCACCAACCAGAAGAAAAAGGAGGTCGAATGGATCTCCGCCAGAATCGAGGAGAACGCAGCCAAGGCGATCCGAACCATCATAGTATCAGTATACGATACTCTCACAATCGGGGATCTACGTGCAAAGAACATCAAAGACGAGAACATATACATCGTACGGATGGTGACTGGAGGCTTGACAAACGTAAGAGTCTTCGAAGAACACGTCTTCAGCATCAACGACGATGTCAACCTCCTCGAAATCTTATTTGCAGATATTGTCAACCATTCCAGAGAGAAGAAGATTAAGTGTGAGATAATTATATATTCACTCTCCCATCTAATCCATACTCACGGCTCAAAGAGGGTGTACTCGTTCCTGATCTCGAAGATCCCCGTGATTAAAACAGGGATAGTATCCCTCGTCGGCGTATATTACCCAGAAACCCATGAGAAACCATCGGAGACGAGCATATTCGAGAGCCTCGCAGATCAAGTCACGGAAATTTAGGATATTTTACATCGGAGTGAGGTGAAAGATGGAACTAGTCCTGAGGGCACTTAAGCCATACCTGAAAAGGAATAGCCTGGGCTTCCTCAGCGAGAGGAGGGTGGCGGAGAAGCAGAGGACCCTCATCGAAGAGAAGATTAGGCGCATAGCAAACACCAAGATTGGGAGGAAAATAACCGAAAACGGGGGGCAAAGGATCGAGAAACTACCCCTCACAGGCTATAGCTTCTACTCCCCCTTCTTCAAGGAGCCTCGTAGCGGGGACTTCATGTTCCCCCTCGATGACTATGTGAGGGCCTTCACGAGCGGGACAATGGGCAAACCCAAGAGTTTCCTCCTCCCAAAGACGGGGATAACTCACAACATGAGGAACACCGGCCTCACATTCATGTTCCTCGCCACACACGACGGGGAGAAGATGACATTCGAGGTCGGTGACGTAACCTACGCCAACGCCCCAGGCGGCGCCTTCGTATCAGGGTTCATGCACGACGTGAGCAGTTCCCTCGCCTCGGGGTGGGTCAAGAAGGTACCACCCGACGAATTGAGCTTCACCGAGAAAGTCGACTACTTCGTAGAGAACTACAAGAAGATCGACATGGCCTACATGAACGTCCCCCTTCTCCTTGAGGAGATTTACCCGAGGATCGGGGAACCCATCTACCTCAAGGGGTTCTACACGCAGGACCAGTCAGCGGGTATCCTTAAAGAAAAGATTAAGGAGATCACGGGGAACTACCCGAAGACGATATTCGGCTCCACAGAGACGATGTTCTCGGGCCTACCGTCCATAAGGCACCCTGGGTCCTTCTTCTTTGACTGGAGGGTGATCTACCCGGAGTTCCTCCCCGAGGCCGACGCCGTCAGGGAAGAGATAACGAAGCTGGACGACCACCCCGAGCCCATCACCATGGACGCCGTCGAGGTCGGTAAGAGATACCAACTCGTCGCCACCCCGCTGATGAACGACGTGACGAGGTATGTTATGCCCGACATTCTCGAATGCGTCGACACGGGAGACGACGTGCTCGGCTCAGAGATCCCCATATTCAGGTACCATATGCGGTGTGATAGACTCGTTACCCTGCATAACTTCACGAGGATCTCGGAAGAGGAACTCCTCGAGGTCTTGAATATGGCTAAGATACCTTACGTGGACTTCACGGCGCGGAGGGAGCTGGATGGCGCGAGGGACTATATGGTTATATATCTTGAGCCGTCGAAGAGGCTGAGTGCGGATGAGGCGAAGAAGAGGCTCCATGAGGAGCTGCTGGCATTCGACAAGGATTGGAGAGACCTCACGAGTTACCTAGGGTACGAGCCACTCAAAGTTGTCCTCCTTCCAAGGGGATCGTTCCTGAACTACATGCATAAGAGGGGGGGTCTGCCCAAGGTGGACCGGATCGAGATGAGGGACGAGTTGCTCAAGGGTCTGAGAGAATCAGATGAGAAGTCTAGATGAGTATCGGCTCCTTGTTCATCACCTGAAAACCGCGCGTCGTGACGGTGTACCTTCTCGGCTGCTCATCGAACCCCGTCCCCCGCATCTTGTCGATCCTTAGCGTCTTGATGAGGTGGTAGTCCTTCAGATCCTTCGTGAGGAGAATCACGCCGTCGGCTAGGAACTGCTCCATGTAGAAGGCGCCCTCCTGTGGCGCGGCCTCAGAGGTGATGATTGCGCTACAGTCGAGCTTTCGCAGTGACTCGAAGAGTTCGCCGATGACGTGGCGTTTCCGCCCCGATCTTGGTTCATGGATCACGAGACTCGTCAAGGGGTCGATGAATACCCACTTCGCCCCTTGGGCCTTGGCGACGTCGATTATCGTCTTGATCGTGAATAACTCGGTGTCGCCCGTGTCCCGATCCCGGGCGTTTACAATATTTGCGCCGGGGATCATGAACAGGTCGAGGGTCTTGAGCAGTCCCTTTTTCTCCCATTCATCGAGGTCCCAACCGAAGTTTAGCATGTTCTTCTTGATGTTTGTGAGGGGCTCCTCGAGGGTTGCGAAGACACATGACTCGCCGCGGCTCAGGGCTTGCATCATGCATTGAACCGTGAGAATGGTCTTACCTGCACCGGGTCCTCCACATACGAGCACCACCTTGCCTTCTTGTATGCCTCCGCCCAGCATCTCGTCAAAACCACTAACGCCGGTCGCCTTGAACTTCATCGGTGTCTCTCCCCTTACTGATAATTACAGGTAAGATAGGGGGATTAAGCTTTATAAACTTGATAAAAATTGGTGTATGTGTTTAGCTCACTGAAAAGAGGCTCAATTTGGTCTTCTTTTGCTTGTGCCTTGAAAATCTATCGAAAAGGGGGCGAAAATGAGCCCCATTTTAAAATCAGCTAAACACATACAAATTGGTTAATATTTAATTTATTTTTATGGATAGAAAAGGGAGGAGGAGAGTTTACTCTTTCTTCTCTTCCGCGGGCTTCTCGGCGGCTGCCTCTTCGGTCTTTTCCTTCTTCTCCGCCTTCTTCTTGCCCTTGGGCTGGCCGACAACGGCTAGGTTAATGAACTTTGACTCCGAGCTGAGGGTGTTTCCGCGGACAACTTTCCGTCTCCTCTCGCCCTCTGCCTTAGGGTGGAAGCCGACGCCTCCGCTGAGGATGACGTGGCTCTTGGCTGAGCCGTGGATGTCGGGGCGCATGGGTACACCGTCCTTGTCGGTCCCGCCCGTGATCTTTAGCTTGTATCCGGCCATGTTGGCGACGGCGCCGTCTACGACCTCGCCTATCTTCTTACCGATGAGGGGGGTCATCCTGGCGTCCTCGAGTTCGACCTTCTGGCTCTTCCCGGTCGAGGGGTCGGAGACGATTAACAGTGGCATTATTCTTCTTCTCCTATATGGCCCAGAGGGGGTCCTTCTTTCTTTTTATCTCGATGAGTTCCTGGAGGGCCTTGTTGGCATTCTCAGTCAGGCGCGTGGCGAACTTATTCCGCAATGCCCTGGCATCTTTCTCCGGAACGTCCACGTAAAGGACGTCCCGCTCTTTTATATGTCTACCGACGATCGGCGCGGGCATCGAGACGGCGACCTCCTTGCCCTCCTCCGCCTTCCCGACGGCGGCGCCCTGGTCCTGGATCTGCGTCAAACGACCCAGCCCCTCGTTTTCGCGGTTCACCATGTTGATGTTGGGGATCAAGACGCCTGCCTCGACGCGGACGCCGAATATGGCGGGCTTGGCGCGGCGGAAGATGAAGCCGTCGAGTATCTGGATCTTCGCCGGGTGGACGAGGGTCTCGAACTCCTTGCGGGCCTTGGCCTCACGCTCGCCCTCCATCCAATTGATGTAGTCCTCCATCAGGTTGTAGATGACGTCGTTCCGGAATATCTTGATGCGTTGCTCTTCAGCCTCGGTTTCAGCGTCGGGGAGGAGTTTTACGTTAAATGCGAGGATGGCGCCGTAGAGGGGTTCCTCGAAGCGTACCGAGGCTGCCTCCATCACGTCCCTTCGGCTGATGTCTCCGATGTCGGCGAGGCGTATGGGGATGTCGCGGGCGCGTATGCTCTCCACGAGCACCTCCAGGCTACCGAGGGTGTCCGTCTTCACTATTATGCCCGTCTTATCCGTCTGAACCTTGACGCTCTCCATCTCCTTCCTGATCTCGGCGAAGGCCTTCTCCTGAGTCATTTCACCCCCGAGGACGATGAGGGGAGACCCGGGTAAAGCATCCTCTATGTTTGGGGCCGCGATCTTTATGCCGGCTGCGGCTGGCACCTCCATGATCGCGTTGAACTTCTTCTTCGGGTCCCTGATCTCGTCGAGGGGCTGTGGCATGAGCAGGGCGCGGATCTTTGTGACCAGCGGGCCATTCTTTCCGCCGATGACTATCGTGTCCTCTGCCTTGAGGACGCCGTCGTAGATTATGGCGTTGAGGGTGTGGCCAAGGCCGACCTCCTCACGGACCTCGAGGACGGTGCCCTGCGCCCTCCCCTCGGTGACGGCGAGCTTGTCCTGCATGTACTGCTGGGTGAGGCCGATGAGGACCGCGAGTAGCTCTCCAACGCCCTCGCCGGTTTTTGCACTGACAGGCACTATGGCGACGTTCCTTGTGAAGTCGCGGACCCTGTCGAAGCGCTCCGAGCTTATCCCCTCCCTGCTGAGGACACCCATCATGCTGTAGAGCCTGTTGTCGAGGTCCTCTTGGACGAGTTGCTGCTGCTCGGCATAGGTCTGGAGGAAGGCAATGCCTTCCTTGGGGCGCCATCCCTCTATGCGGTCTATCTTGTTGGCCGCGATGATGAAGGGGGTCTT
>Ga0315274_10012668_pt1 | contig 12025 bp, 5 predicted proteins | sample YL17G02_20_MG_FD_203700 | JGI IMG/M metagenome (GOLD analysis project Ga0315274, IMG submission 203700) | Sediment microbial communities from Yellowstone Lake, YNP, Wyoming, USA - YL17G02_20 | ecosystem: Environmental > Aquatic > Freshwater > Lake > Sediment | place: USA: Wyoming | collected... | reverse complement strand
GCCCTTTGAAAGAGTGACCCTGGTTATCCATTCGCCCTTTTGACGTTGGGCCCGCAGCGAGAGGCCATTTGCTGGCCCGGGTCCCTTGGGCTGACGCTGGGCCCTGCGCATTCTGTGACCATTCTTCCTTGGAGTACGATGCACCCTTCCCAGACGGCTGGCGAGCGCGCGACGTGCGTCTCGGAAGTCTCTGCGCGAGCCCGCTGAATAACGCTCGTCACCGATTAATCTAGATAGCAGCGCCAAGGTTCTGGCATCGCCATGACGTGCCAGAAAGGCAGCATTCGTCCCGTTTGAGGCTTCGGCTTCCTCGCCCGGTGCTATTGCTGCCTCTGTCCTGCTCAAGATCGAGAAACTCATTGTGATGTCTGCTTCTAACGGTGCTCTTCCGCGAGCGAACGCGCATCGTTGCGCGCACTGCGCTCACAGTCGTGGAAGTCGCCCCACCTTTTACGCTTGCTGATCGGTGAGCAGGCAGAGGCATCGCTCGAAACTGCCGGAGAGCACTGAAGCCGGGCGTTCGCCGCCGGAGAGGAGGGAATCCTCGGGAGGGAAAGCAAGGCCTACAGATCACCGCGCCGTCCGGACGAAAAACCCACAAAGGCTCACACCGGTCGGCTCACAGAGTCGTAGAACGAGACTCAGACTGCTCCGCATGGCTCACTGCCATGCCGCCCCCAGGGCGCTAAGAGAGCGCGTCCTTCAAACAACAGTATACCAAATATCGGGCGCACGCCACAAGTGCAAAGCGCCGAACAACCTCAAAACCGTATCAATGCCTTTGTTTCATAATCGCTGACGGTGAACAGCCTGAGCGGGCCTTTTACCAGGTCCGCGTCCTACAGGACGGGAATGAGGTTGCGACGTATAGGGTCCGCTCCTCCAGCATAACTGTCGGACGCGGTAAGAGTTGCGACATCGCCTGTGTTCATCCGCACGTTTCTCGTGAGCACGTGCAACTGGAGCTTGCCGAAGATGGCACGCTTCTTGTGCGGGACCTGAACAGCTTCAATGGCACGTTCGTCGGCGACCAGAAGATCAAGGAGCGTACATTCCGGTCCGCGTTTGTGTTGAGGCTGGGCGTAGGAGTCGAGTTGGCTGTTGATTTCGACACCGAAACACCGGACATCGGCGACAAAACGGAGCCAGCACTGGAAGACGGGGAAGTCCCCGACAACTTCCTCGAGAACACGACCTTGATCGACGCTAACGCATCAGCCGACGTTTCGGCCGCCCGCCTTCGGGCCCCGGCGCTGTCGCGCCTCACCGGGCTCGCTGCGCATCGAGAGCGCGATGCGCTTGCGCTCCAGGTCCACCTCCACCACGGTGACGGTCACCTTCTGCCGCAGCTTTACCACCTCGGCGGGGTCCCGGACGAAGCGGTCCGCCAGCTCGCTCACGTGGACGAGGCCGTCCTGGTGCACGCCCACGTCCACGAATGCGCCGAAGCTCGTGATGTTGGTCACGATGCCGGGCAGCTTCATGCCTGGCTGGAGGTCCTCGATCTTCTGAACGCCCTCAGCGAACTCGAACGGCTCGAAGCGCTCCCGGGGGTCCCGGCCCGGCCGGGCCAGCTCGTCCAGTATGTCCCTCAGCGTCGGCATGCCGACGTCCTCGCCCACGTAACGCTCCAGCACGATGCGACTGCGCATCGCGGGATCGGCTACCAGGTCGCCGACGGAGCAACTCAGGTCACTGGCCATGGCGTGGACGACGTGGTAGCTCTCCGGATGGACAGCGCTGTCGTCCAGCGGATTCTGTGCGCCGCGGACGCGCAGGAAGCCGGCCGCCTGCTCGAAGGTCTTCGGGCCGATGCCGGGCACGCCCTTCAGGTCTTCGCGTGAGCGGAACGGCCCGCGCTCGTTGCGCAGGCTCACGATGGCCTGTGCCAGCTTAGGCCCGAGGCCGGACACGTAGGCCAGGAGCTGCTTGCTGGCCGTATTAACCTCTACGCCCACGCTGTTGACGCAGCTTGTCACCACGTCGTCCAGGCTCTGGCGGAGCGCGCCCTGGTCCACGTCGTGCTGGTACTGCCCGACGCCGATGGACTTCGGGTCGATCTTAACCACCTCTGAGAGCGGGTCCAGCATGCGCCGGCCGATCGAGACGGTGCCGCGTACGGTCAAGTCCAGGTCCGGGAACTCCTCCCGCGCGACCTCTGAGGCCGAGTAGATCGACGCGCCGCTCTCGTCCACCATCGCGACAATCGTGCCGCCGCGCAGTTCCAGCGAGCGCACGAACGCCTCCGTCTCACGCCCGGCGGTGCCGTTGCCCACGGCTACAGCCTCTATGGCGAATCGCTCGCGGAGCGCTGTGATCGTCGCGGCTGCCTCAGCGCGCTGCCGATCGCCGGAGTGGGGGTAGACCGTCTCGTGGTGGAGCAGCTTGCCCTGGGCGTCCAGGCAGACGACCTTGCAGCCGGTGCGGTAGCCGGGGTCGATGGCCAGCACGCGCTTCTGCGCCAGGGGCGGGGCCAGCAGGAGCTGGCGCAGGTTCTCGGCGAAGACGCGGATCGCCTCGGCGTCGGCCGCCTTCTTGGTGGCCAGGCGTATCTCAGTTTCCATTGAAAGGGATAGCAGCCGCTTGTAGCCGTCTTCGACGGCGGTGCGCACCTGCTCGGTCGCCGCGTTGTCGGCCTTGACGAACATCCCGCTCAACAGCCGCAGCGCCTCCTCCTCCGGGGGGGCGATACGCAGGACGAGGAAGCCCTCGTTCTCCCCGCGGCGCATGGCCAGCATGCGGTGTCCGGGCACCTTTACAACGGGCTCCTCCCACTCGTAGTAATCCTTGAACTTGATGCCCTCCTGCTCCTTGCCGCTCACCACGTGCGAGCGGACGAGCGCCTTCTGGGCGAACAGCTCGCGCATGCGGGCGCGGGCCTCCTGATCCTCGTTGACCCGCTCGGAGATGATGTCGCGCGCGCCGGCCAGGGCGTCCTCGGCTGACTGGACACCCTTCTCCGCATCCACGTAGGCCGTCGCCTCGCCCAGCGGGTCGGTTTCATCCTTCTGTGCGAGGATGAGCTCAGCCAGCGGTTCCAGCCCCTTCTCGCGGGCGGCCTGGGCGCGCGTGCGGCGCTTGGGCTTGTAAGGCAGGTATAGATCTTCCAACTCGGTCAGGGTAGCGGCGGCCAGGAGCTTCCCCTTCAGCTCGTCGGTCAGCTTTCCCTGCTGCTCTACGGACTTCAGCACCGTCTCGCGGCGCTTGTCCAGCTCGCGCAACTGCTGCAGGCGATCGCGGATGGCCGTGATGGCGACCTCATCGAGCGACCCGGTGGCTTCCTTGCGGTAGCGGGCGATGAAAGGAACGGTGGCGTCACTGTCGAGCAGGGCGGCGATGGCCGCCACCTGACTTTCGGTGATATTCAGCTCACGGGCGACAACGGATGCATGTGATTCAGGCATTGGCGCAGGTGTTCCTGTAAGCGCAGCTATTCATCTATAATGATGGAGCTCTTACCACGAAGGAGATCAAAGGCAAACGCAGGACAGGCTTGCTGGTGACCGACACACCGTTGTCCTTCCATCTTTCCCAGATGCGACTATCGTTCCGATATCTGAGATACCTTTTCAGAGTATACGGTTCCTTCCCCATATGGTCAATCCCGTGCAGTCATGTTTCCGTGGCACTGATCGGCGTCTCTCGTGCTCCTGCAAACGCCTGAAAGGCTCCATTAGACCCTCTGGCACGGTAACATGGGCGGATATCAGTCCCAGTCGCAGGCCGACCTCGCCCTGTGTGGACTTCTCGCTTTCTGGACTCGCGGGGACATGGCACAGATCGCCCGTCTCTTCCGCAGGTCCGGGCTCATGCGGGTGCTTTTGTCACCAACTGTTGCCAAGCGGCCGGTCTGCGTTAGTTGAGTTCGCAGGGGCTTGGCGCGACCTCAAGCGGATGATATTGCCCTTGTCAAGCTGACCGAAGAAGGTACACTGTGCGTTGGGACACGGTCGGCCGTGTGGCTTACTTGGCATCGCAGCGGCCCTCAGGCGAAGCCCGTGTGGCGAAGATGGCCGCAAGCTGTCGCACGGAGGGCAGTTACGGACAAGACGGCAACAGTCCCTGACGGAAGCGCCACTACCTGTTGCCGGGCATCCAACCTGACGTGATCCATTCTCGCCGGCTATGATGATGTCTCAGCGAGCAATATGACTAACGCGACCGTCCCGTCGTTGCTGCGGAAGTGGGGGGGGTAGTATCATGAGTACCTGCTGTTGAGCGAGAACCGTCCCCTTTGTTGGCTTACCCGCTGGCGCGAGGGCTGACGTTGGACTGCGCCTGGAAAACCTAGGCATGAGTATCACACAGCCGACCAACATCGAACCACTGATCCGAAACGACGAGACCATGCGCTATCGCCACCTGGGCAAGACCGGCCTGTTGGTCTCGGCACTCTCTTTCGGCTGCATGCGCCTGTCAGACGATCAGGACCTGAACACGAGACTGATCTCCCGGGCAATCGATTTGGGCGTCAACTACTTCGAGACAACGCGCTATTACCTTGGCGGGACCTGTCAGCATCGCACAGCGCCAGGCTTAAAGGGCCGGACCAAGGGCGTTATCGTCTCCGGCAAGGACGGCCTCGATGCCGACAAGACGGCTTACCAGTTCCTGGCCGAAATCGAACGGCAGCTCGAGATCCTCGGTCTGACGCACTTCAAGTTCTACCAGGTCGGGTGGTTTAACTGGGACAAGATGCGCCACGTGCTGAAGCGCGGCGGCGTGCTCGATGCCATCCGAGAGGCCCAAGACAAGGGGTTGATCCAGCACGTCGGTTTCACGGGACACGACACGCCTGAGAACTTCATCAAGTGCGTTGAGACCGGCCTATTCGACTGCATCACCGTGCCCTACAACTTGGTCGATCGGAGTTACGAGACCACTATTGCACGGGCGAGTGAGCTGGGCGTGGGCGTGGTGGCTATGGGTCCTGTGGCGGGCGGGATGCTCTCATGGGAATCAGACAAGCTGAAGGAAGCGCTCGGCATGGACCTTCCCACCACTGAGATGGCGTTGCGTTTTGTGCTGTCAAACCCGGGCATCAGTACCGCCTGCTCCGGCATGAACACGATGGAGCAGCTGGAGCAGAATGTCAGGACAGTGAAGGGTTTCGACCCTGCGACGGACGCCAACTTCGAGCAAATGTGCGAAGGGCTCGACCGATTGCGCGCGGCACTGGGCAATCGTTTCTGCACGGCTTGCCGCTACTGCATGCCGTGTCCGCAGGGAGTGGACATACCGACCCACATGGAGATCCACCGCAACTGGAAGGCCTTCAACTTGCGGGACTGGGCCATCTACGCAACGGGCCGTATGGCGCAGGACAGGAGCATGCGTTTGTGCGATGAATGTGGCGCGTGTGAGGACGCGTGCCCCAACAAGCTCCCTGTCCGCGACATGCTCCGCGAGTTGGCCGAGTTGATGGAGTAGCAGCGTGCTTCGCATCCAGATGTGTTGCCGAACCGCCGGAAAAGGCTACCAGCGCTTCCGCCAGTGAATGTTTAGACGGCTGCTCTGCGTGCTCTGCCCCGGTGTATTCATATCGCAGTCTATCCTTTGCGCCCCCAAGTCTCGTTGCATCCTCACCCTGATCCCCGCCATATCCAACCCCGCTCCAGCCCACTCCTCACCCACGAATCATAAGGCGGATCCAAGAAGGGGTTAGGGCAGGGCAATATTCCATGGTTCCTCGGGTTTGGGAAGGGTGTCGTGCAGTGTGTTGATGGCATGGGCCGTTAGCTTCTATGACCAAGCCACGACCACCGACCCCCCCTTCGACAACCCCACGCCTAATCCCGCCCAATTCTTCCCTGCCCCAAAATCGCCCCCAAAAACCAGCGAGTAGACAGGACGTTGTTGCCCGGCTTTCTTCTCTTCTCTCCCCAACCCAGTCCCCTTATGCCGCATTAACACTTGGGATTGTCGCTGGTTTGAGAGCGGGTGTTGAGGAATATGCCGGCGTCTTTCTCGGAATCGGGCCTGGGGTGTTCTTGAAATAGGGCCTGCGTCTTTCCTGGAATGGCGATGGGGATGGATGATAACGCCGATTCTGGGGATCGATAAATGGCGAGTTCTGGGATAGGGCTGGTGATGCGTATTAGGGCCGATTGGGAAGAGGATAAACGGCCGACCATCCCCAGAACCAGCCCCACCACCCCCCTTTTCCCAGTTATCTCACCTGCTCACACCGCTCGATCTTGCCTGGTAGACGGGACCTTAGGTGTCGGATAGATTGGTGCCGGGGAATAGGTGTTAACCCGGATTGTCGACTCCCTGTTCCCAAGACAAATCACGGGACGGTATTAGGGGCGGGAAGCCTGTTGGGGGTCATTGACTCAGCTGGGGATCAACGGTACACTGCTGGCTACTGGCCAAGTGCAAGTAGACCAAACGAAAATGCGAAAGATCGAGAGCTAAGCGATGAGGAAACTCTATCGCTCCAGAACCAATAGGAGAGTCGCTGGCATCTGTGGAGGAATTGGCCAGACACTCGATGTCGATGCCACTCTTGTCAGGCTTGTTGTGCTGTTCCTTTTACTCGCGACGGGCATCGTACCCCTGGTCGTTACATATGTCGTGGGGTGGATCGTGGTCCCCGAAGAACCAGAGAAGGGCAGCGGGAAAGCGTAGCAATCCACTCCCTCACGACTGGGCCCCCGCTGGCCGTGGGGCGTAAGACGGGGGAATTGACTCCGGTCCCCTCCGCCAGACGCTGCAGACTGGCGCCAGGACTCCAACATAGAAGGTGGCACCACCGAAGGGGGCAGTTACCATCGGCGCGCGCCGACGGCAAGGCTTCTCCAGTCATTTCCCACGCTCGGTACCTTTTCCTCCTTTCCTCCAGTGTCCTTCTCTGGGACTCTTCTGCTTCCCAGGGGCCCGAGCCGGAAGGGAAAAGCCGGCGTCGGCAGGCCTTCCTTCCCCCCTGGGAAGGCCTGCCGAACTACCCAGAACCGCATCAACAGCTTTGTTTCATAATCGCTGACGGTCAACAGGATTCTCTTACAGAACCTGGATCAGTTCTCGGGAAAGGGGTCAGTGTCATGTTCCCTACCTGTGCTTGATGAATGTGCCCACCTCGTATTCCTCGAAAGCGATCCGCAGTTCCTCCTGGGTGTTCATGACGATGGGGCCGTACCAGGCCACAGGCTCCCTAATCGGTCTTCCCGATACCAGTAGAAAGCGCACTGGACTCTCTTGTGTGGTAACGACCACCTCATCGCCATCCCCGTAGAGGACGAGGTTCTCCGCATTGCATTGGCACTGCCGCCGGAAATCGAAGTAATTCAGTCCCACCGCCTCGTGGGCATAGGCATTGGGCTCCGGATCGAAGTAGCCTTCTCCTTCGATGACGTATGCGAAAGTTGTGTGTCCCCGCTTGACGGGATGGGTGAAAGTAGTTTGCGTGGGCACCGACACGTCCAGGTATTCGGGAGCGACTACAACGTCCTGCACCGGCCCCTTTACGCCCTGCACTTCTCCACAGATGATCTTCACCCCGATGTTTCCCTGGAGATTCACCTCCGGGATCTGATGAGCCACGATGCCTCTGTAGCGCGGGTCCATCATCTTGTTCGACGCAGGAAGGTTCGCCCATAACTGGAACCCCCACACAAGGCCGTCCTGCTGCCCCTTGGGCATCTCCTGGTGAATGACTCCGCTCCCGGCGGTCATCCACTGGACATCGCCCGAGTTGATGACCCCCCTGTTGCTCATGCTGTCGCCGTGCTCAACACGGCCGTGAAGCACGTAGGTGATCGTCTCGATCCCCCGGTGGGGGTGCCAGGGAAATCCCTTCAGATAATGCCGCGGATTGTGCGAATGGAAATCGTCGAGCAACAGGAAGGGGTCGAACAGCGGCACCTCGTTGTCGCCGAAGGCTCGCTTCAGGTGGACGCCAGCTCCCTCGATTGTCGGCTTGCTCTTCCAGACCTTGTTGATTCTTCGGACGGACTTCATGATGTCCTCCTTGTCCACAGGTTTTCCTTCCCCCCTGGGAAGGCCTGCCAAACTACCTAAAACCGTACCAACAGCTTTGTTTCATAATCGCTGATGGTGAACACAAAGCGACGCAGTAGCAGCTACCTCCAGAGTCATTGGATGCAGTCCCGTCTGAACTATTGTATCGCTTCAGGCGCCGAACTTCTGCCCTGCCGTGCATCAGGCCGCCACCAGTTGATGACTGCCGGCGGACTCAATTGTTTCAGGCTCATGCGAAGACGCGGAAAGGCCCTCGACTGAGCCGCGCCGCAAGTCCCCTTGCAGGAGCGAAGGGCGGCCTCTCAGACTCCGGTGCCGGCTTTCACGCGTCCCTCCCTTGCGGGCATCAATTTCAGCCCAAATGTGGAGGTGGCCCGACTTTCCCGAAATCGATATACCCCCGTTTGACGTCTACAGATATCAACTGCACGCGAATTCGGTCACCCACGTCAATCCCTTTGAACCCATGAACTAGCCTCCCTTCAACCGGCATGGCAAGAAGCCGGGCCCATGTGCCTTTAGGGGAAGCCCCCGTGACAATGGCGTCAAACTGCTCCCCGATTCTGGACTCCAGGAGCAGCGCCGCAGCGGATTTGCCGACCTGCCGTTCGACTTTGTTGACGGCATCCTCAGCTTCTGTGCAATGCTTCGCCAGGACCCCCAGTTCATCCCTGCCGTAGGGCAAAGGCTTTCCTGCTATGGCGGCCTTCAACAAGCGTTGGCTGATCAGATCGGTATACCGGCGATTGGGGGCTGTGGAATGGGTATAGTCCTTGACAGCCAGACCAAAGTGTCCTGGGGCAGTGTCTCCCGGGAGTTCCGCAATGTATTCGCCCGCTCCCAGAAGCTTAATAACAGCGAGGGACAGGTCTGGGAATCGGAGCGGATCGTCTGCTTTCTGCTTGACCAGAAACTCCTCCAACGCTCTTGAGTCCGGTTGATCGGGAAGCCCGAACCCATGTTCCCTGGCAATCTCGACAATCCGGTCCCATCGTTCGGGACTGCGCACCACACGGCGAATGGAAGGGAGATTTCTCGATGACAGATACCGGGAGGTCACACCATTGGCCGCGATCATGAAATCCTCGATAATATCCGTTGCGCGGTTCTTTCTTGTCACCTCGAGATCACGGATTTCATCGCCGTCAAATATCGATCTCGCCTCAAGGGTTTCAAGACTCAGAGCCCCGTGGACATGCCTGAGATTTCTCATGCTCTGTGCGACCCTGTCCTGCACGCGCAGATTCTCGGCAAGTCCATTTACCGCAGCAACGGCCTCAGGCACAATTCCGCGCCCTTCCAGCCACGCTGCCACGCCGCTATAAGCGAGCTTCGCACGATTGCGCACACACGCCCTGTAGATATCAGAATCCAGCAGAGTTCCATCCGAGCCAACCGTCATTTCAATGACAATGGATAGGCGATCCTCATCGGAATTCAGTGATGTGAGGTCCGTGGAAAGCCTATCAGGCAGCAGCGGGAATATCTTGGCAGCGGTATAAACCGAGGTAGTATTATGGCGGGCGTGTTCGTCAATCGCTGATCCATTCTTGACTAGCGCGTCCACGTCAGCCACGGCAACAAGAACCTTTACTTTGTCTCCCGGCATTGTCTCGGCAACTGTGAGCTGATCCAGGTCTCGGGAGTCATCATTGTCAATGGAAGCCCACAAGAGCTCTCTCAGATCACGAACGGGTTCACCGTTCATGGCTGCAGGTGCCTGAATCCTGCCAAGTTCGGCGATGGCTCCGGCAGAGAAGTCGGGCAGTAACCCTCTCGCAAGCATCGCCCGCTGGGCGATGCTCTGTAGAATGGCGCGGTGCTGTCTATCCTTTGCATTCATAGGATGCACTGTTCACCTTCATTTCAGGAACCAGCACAAGGAGTCAAGAGCCGATCACTCGGTTTGCAGCGCCTTGGCCAGCATTCTATGCCACCGCCGCCGTTGCCGGCATCGGGCGTGGGATATCCACTCCCGTCTTCGTTGTGATCGTTTGCACAGTGGCTATCCGGCGACTCTTGTTGGCCCAAACGTGTCTTCGCTACTAGTTCGTTGTGATTTCTTGCTCAAGGAATGCATTCTCCTCGGCACCGCCATCACTCGCCAAACCTGTGAATAAACCAGGTCTTCCCCACCTGTGTCAGAACCGCATAGCCCAGCAGCATGATGGCCAGAAACAGCCAGTACGGCGGCGGGAGCGGGACAAACCCGAGCGTGTTCGCTAGGGGCGAAACCGTCAGCCAGGCGCCCGCCGCGACAATGACGACGGACGTGATCATTAGCGGCCAACTGGCCCGGCTTTCGATAAACGGGATCTTGTTGGTGCGAATGACATGGATGATGAGCGTCTGGGTGAAGAGCGACTCCACGAACCAGCCGGTGTGGAACAGGGCCGGGTTGTGCCAGCAGTTGAAAACGTACAGCATCATGAAGAACGTCACGTAATCGAAGATCGAGCTGATCGGCCCGATAAACAGAATAAAACGCAGGATCTTGCCAATCGTCCACTGGCGCGGCTTGGTCAGCCAGTCCGCATCCACCTCGTCGGTGGGGATGGTGGTCTGCGAGAAGTCGTACAGGAGGGTGTTGGTCAGCACCTGGATCGGCAGCATGGGTAGGAAAGGCAGGAACGCGCTGGCCCCCACGACACTGAACATGTTGCCGAAGTTCGAGCTGGCCGCCATCTTGATGTACTTGACAATGTTGCCGAACACCCGCCGGCCTTCCAGCACGCCCTGCTCCAGTACCAGCAGGCTGTTTTCCAGCAGGATGATATCGGATGACTCCTTGGCGATGTCCACGGCCCTGTCCACCGAGATGCTCACATCGGCGGCCTTCAAGGCCGGGGCGTCGTTGATGCCATCACCCATGAACCCCAACACGTGGCCCTTACTCTGGAGCGCACGGATGATGTGTTCCTTGTGTGCCGGGGCCAGCCTGGCAAAGACGCTGGTGGCGCTGGCGGCTTCGGCCAGTTCCGTCTCGCTCATCGTCTCGATTTGAGAGCCGAGCAAGAGATGCTCTACCGGCATGCCCACTTCCTTACAGATGTAGGCGGTGACGATCTCACTATCGCCGGTCAGGACCTTGACGTCCACGTTCAAGCTGTGAAGCCGCTTCAACGCCTCTGTAGCGGTGTCCTTTGGCGGGTCGAGGAAGGCCAGGAAACCCAGCAGGATCAGGTCCGACTCATCCTTGACCGAGTAAACCGGCTCATTTGAGGAGCCCGGCATTTGCTTATAAGCCAGGGCGATTACCCGGAAGCCCTGACCGTTCAGATCGTCCGCCAACTGTCGGCGTTTGGCGTCGTGCTCGGGCAGAACTTCGATGACCTCCCCTTTGACTTCCACCCGGGTACACAGGCTCATCACTTCATCCACCGCGCCCTTGCAGATCAGCGTGTTCAACCCGGTTTCATCTTCCACCACCACCGACATGCGCCGACGCACGAAGTCGAAAGGGATCTCGTCGATCTTGCGGTACTTCTCTTTCGCTTTCAGGCGTTCCTCCAACTCCTCATGGTCGAGGATCGCTTCGTCGAGCAGGTTCTTCAACCCGGTATGGTGGTAGCTGTTCAGGTAGCCGTAATGCAGCACCTTCTCGCTGGGATCGCCGTGCGCGTCCAGATACTTTTCGAGCACGATCTTGCCCTGGGTGAGGGTGCCGGTCTTGTCGGTGCACAGCACGTCCATCGCCCCGAAGTTCTGAATGGCGTTCAGGCGTTTGACGATCACTTTCTTGCGGGCCATTGCCAGGGCGCCCTTGGACAGGTTGACGGTCACGATCATGGGCAGCATCTCGGGGGTCAGCCCGACGGCCACGGCCATGGCAAACAGGAACGCTTCCAGCCAGCTGTGCTTGCTCAGTCCGTTGATGAGGAACACAGCCGGAACCATCACGGCGATGAAGCGGATCATCAGCCAGGTGAACTTGTTGACGCCCAGGTCGAAGCTGGTCAACTGGCGCTGCCCAACGATGCTGGCAGCCAGCGAGCCGAAATAGGTGCGGTCCCCAGTGTGGATGACCACGGCTGTCGCGGATCCG
>Ga0315274_10012664_pt1 | contig 12027 bp, 9 predicted proteins | sample YL17G02_20_MG_FD_203700 | JGI IMG/M metagenome (GOLD analysis project Ga0315274, IMG submission 203700) | Sediment microbial communities from Yellowstone Lake, YNP, Wyoming, USA - YL17G02_20 | ecosystem: Environmental > Aquatic > Freshwater > Lake > Sediment | place: USA: Wyoming | collected... | reverse complement strand
TGGAGGAGGAGCCGCGCGTCGCGGTCCTCTCCCCCCAGCCCCCTCTCCGCTCGCGGAGAGGGGGTGCGGGGGTGAGGTCGCGGGGTTCCCCTGGCCCCCACCTGAACGGTTACCTCCCTTCAACCTCGATAGTCGCAAGTCACGGTGCCAAAAAGCGTGGCGAGCCGAAAGCCAGCGGCTGGGCCGGCGCAGACCTGGAGGGGGCGGATGGGAGCAAGTATGCTTCAGTCGGATGAGCCGGTTTTTTTTCTATAGGAAACAACCGGAGGTTCCGTCAGTTCCGTCATACGTCGGGGGCCGGCTTGCCCACAATCCCCCCAAGTGGCTGAAGGGGCACGAGATCGGGCAAGTGGCATCCCAGGGTGCGGGCCAAACGCTCCACGGTCTCCAACTTAGGATTCCCGGTGCCCCGCTCGATCTCGCGCGCGCCCCGGAGACACGTCGGTGCGCTGAAAAGGGGACAGGTACGTTTTGCCTGAAAGGCCCGAAGAGGGCTTCGCCCGAAACGTACCTGTCCCCTTTTCGGCGCAGGCTTGACAAGGGGGCCGCTGCGCCTAAGATGGAACTCAAGGGAGGGTCAAACGGCTTCTTGCGGCTGGGTCCGATGAGCGATGGCCTCTCGCGCAACGTGAAGCTGACCGTCGAGTACGATGGGACGAATTACCTCGGCTGGCAGCGGCAGCCGCAGGGGATGACGGTCCAGCAGGCGCTGGAGGGGGGGATCGAGCAGGTCGTCGGCCACCACGTGAGGCTCTATGGCTCGGGGCGCACCGATGCCGGAGTCCACGCGCTCGGCCAGGTGGCGAACTTCAGGACGAGCTCAGGGATTCCCGCGGAGCGGTTCCATCTGGCGATCAACAGGGTGATTCCCGACGACATCGTCGTGCTGCGGGCCGAGGATGTGGCGCTGGATTTCCATGCGCGCTACTCGGCGAAGCGGAAGACGTACCGCTATAGCATCGTGTGCCGGCCGGTCCGGCTGGCGGTGGGCGCCCGCTACGTGCACTGGCTGCGGCGGCCGCTCGACGTGGAGCGGATGCGGGCGGCGGCTGCGCAGTTCCTGGGAGAGCACGATTTCGCCGCGTTCGCGAAGAAAAGGGGTGTCGCCATTGCAGATTGGAGATCGCAGATTGCAGATTGCAACTCTGAAATCACAAATCTGCAATCTGAAATACCCTGGGGGAAGCGGCCGGCGGGCGCCGGCCGGTGGACGGTTCGGACGGTGAGCCGCTGCGACGTCGAGGTCGCCGGCGAACGGATTGACTGCTACGTCGCGTCGAATGGCTTCCTCTACAACATGGTTCGGGCGATGGTCGGCACGCTCATCGAGGTGGGGCAGGGGAAGCGGCCGGCGGAGCAGATCCGCGAGCTTCTGGCCTCGGGCGCCCATTGCCGGCAATGGGCTCCCGATTGCCGGCAATGGGCGCCCCGCCGCCTGGTCGGGCGCACGGCGCCGGCGAAGGGCCTCTGCCTGATGAGCGTGGAGTACGAGTGAGGGGCGAGGGAAGCGGGTCGAGTTTCGAGGGATCGAGGACAAGGACGACGACGAGGACGACGACGATGCGGGTCAGGGTCGTGCACATCATCACGCGGATGATCCTGGGCGGGGCGCAGGAGAATACGCTCCTGACGTGTCGGGGGCTCCACGAGAATCCCGATTATGACGTGACGCTGGTGACTGGGCCGGCGCTCGGGCCGGAAGGGGAGCTGCTGAGCGAGGCAGAGCGGCTGGGGCTGAAGGTGCGGGTGGTGCCTCAGCTCCGGCGCGCCATGCATCCGTGGCGGGATTGGGTGGCGCTGCGCTCCCTGCGGCGGATTCTGCGGGAGCTGAAGCCGCAGATCGTCCACACCCACAGCTCGAAGGCGGGGATTCTCGGTCGCTATGCCGCTCATCGGGAAGGGGTGCCGGTGATTCTCCATACCATCCACGGCCTGCCGTTCCATCCCTGTGAGCGGCGCTGGAAGAATGCTCTCTACGTGCGGCTCGAGCGGAGGGCGGCGAAGTGGAGCAGCAGGATCGTCTGCGTGGCCCATGCGATGGCCGAGCAGGCGGTGGCCGCCGGGGTGGCGAGCCGCGAGAAGTTCGTGACGGTCTACAGCGGGATGGACACGGAGGCGTTCCTGACGAGCGGACGGCATCGGGAGGCGATGCGGGAGCGGCTGGGGTTTCGGGGGGCCGAGTTCGTGATTGGAAAGGTGGCGCGGCTCTTCGAGTTGAAGGGCTACGAGTACGTGATCGAGGCGGCGCGGCGGGTGGCCGATGCCCATCCCAACGTACGCTTCCTGTTCGTGGGCGATGGGGTTCTCCGCGAGCGGCTGGAGGCGCAGGCCGAGCGGTTGGGGGTGAGGGGGCGGATCGTGTTCGCCGGGCTGGTGCCGGCCAGCCAGGTTCCGGCGTATCTCTCGGCGATGGACGCGCTGGTGCATGCGTCGCTGCGGGAGGGCCTGGCGCGGGTGTTGCCGCAGGCGCTCCTGGCGGGCAAGCCCGTGGTGTCGTTCGACGTGGACGGAGCTCGGGAGGTGGTGATTGACGGGGAGACGGGGCGGCTTGTCGGAATTGCCGATTGCCGATTGCCGATTGCCGATTGCAGCCTGAAATCGAAAATCGAAAATCGAAAATCGAAAATCCCCTGGGGGGTGGACGGGCTGGTGAGCGCGTTGTGCGAGGCCGTCGAGCATCCCCAGGAAGCCGCGGCGATGGCGGAGCGGGGGCGGGAGCTGTGCCGCGAGCGGTTCCGCTGGGAGGTCATGGTGGCTGAGCTGGATCGCCTGTACCGAGAGTTGCTGGGCATGACCCCCGGCCGTGGTGACGGCCTCGTCTCTCTTCCATCGTCCTCCTCCTCGTCCTCGTAATCGCTTCTTCGTGGGCGGAGAGGAGGAGAGTCGAGGACGAGTGGGGCCAGATGGGCCGCGCAGATAGAGGGGCTGGGGCGTTGGCTGGCTTGACAGGGGCATCGAGATGCCTATATAATCCGCTGAAACCAAGGCTTGGGGCGTCCGCCGGCCGTGGTTCGACTCGCTCACCACGCCCTGAGCCTGTCGAAGGGCGGCGGGTCGCCCTGGGCGCGGCGCGGGGTGGTCGCGTGGCTAAGCTGTATGTCGAGCGCGGGCCTCTTCGCGGCAAGGAACTCTACCTCGAAGAGGGCAAGGTCTACACGGTCGGGCGCGATCCCGGCTGCGCACTGTCGTTCCCCGACGCCTTGACGTCGCGCCAGCACTTCACCGTTCGCGTGAACAAAGGCCGGCACCTGCTGCGGGACCTCAACAGCAGCAACGGGACCTTTGTGAACGGCGACGTGGTGGGGAAGACGGCCGAGCTGAAGCTGGGCGACCAGGTCGAGGTCGGCGAGACGCTGCTGTCGCTGCTGGCGGACGACGAGCGGGCGACCGAGGGCGGGCTGGTCGGCCGCGAGATCGCCGGCTACCAGATCCTCGAGCGCGTGGGCCGCGGCGGGATGGGCACGGTGTACCGCGCTCGGCAGAAGTCGCTCGACCGCATCGTGGCGCTGAAGGTGCTCTCGCCGAGCCTGGCGTGGGACAAGGAGTTCATCGAGCGGTTCATGCAGGAGACGCGGGCGGCGGCGCGGCTGGTGCACCCGAACATCGTCCGCGCGCTCGACGTGGGCGATGAAGGGACGATCCACTACTTCGGCATGGAGTACATGGGCGGCGGCAGCATCGAGGACCGGATCGAGCGGGAAGGGCGGATCGCGCCGGATCGCGCGGTGCCGATGCTGCTGGACGTGGCGCGCGGCCTCGCGTACGCCGAGGAGCAGGGGGTCGTCCATCGGGACATCAAGCCCGAGAACCTGATGCTGGACGAGCAGGGGGCCGTGAAGATCGTGGACCTGGGCATTGCGGGGCAGCTCGAGGGCCGGCGGAGCCTGGCGCAGACCGAGGGGGTGTTTGGGTCGCCCCACTATATTGCGCCGGAGCAGGCGGCTGGGGAGCGGATCGATCATCGCGCCGACCTGTATGGCCTGGGCGCGACGGCCTACCGCATGCTCTCCGGCCGGACGCTCTTCACGGGCAGCTCGCAGTCGGAGATCATGGCGAAGCACGTCAACGAGGAGCCCGAGCCGCTCGCGCGGGTGGCTCCGTGGGTGCCGAAGCGGCTTTGCCACATCGTGGCGAAGATGCTCCAGAAGGACCCCGACGAACGCTACCAGTCGGCCGCGGAGGTCATCCAGGTTCTCGAGAGGCTGAGCGGGGCTGCGGGGCCGCATCCGGCGGAGCTTCGCCACGTGGGCGCGCTGGTGGAGAAGGCGAAGCCGAGGCGCCGCGAGCGCGAGCGCCGCAACCGCCTGATCCTCCTCGGGGTGATTGGCGGGCTGGCCCTTCTCACCCTGCTGCTCCTCCTCATTTCCCGGCTTTGAGGCGCGGGAAGGACATCGGGAGTCTTTTCTTCAGGAGTCTTTTCTTCAGAAGAAAAGACTCCCGATGTCTTCGCGCCGCTCGAGGTGGCGTCCAGATTCCCGTTCGCGCGCAGCCGAAGGCATCCCGAAATGCGGTCGTGGGCCTGCGCGGCGACCGCCTGAAGGTCGCCGTGACCGCTGCCCCCGCCGACGGGAAGGCCAACCGGGCCATCGAGGAGGTCGTGGCGGAGGCGCTCGGCGTCCGCCGCTCGGCTGTCGCGGTGGTTGTGGGCCAGGCGTCGCGCGACAAGGTGGTCCGCGTCGAGGGCCTCACGGTGGCCGAGGCGACGCGGCGCCTGGAGAGCCTGCTGGGCCGTTGAAGGAGAGAAGATGGGCCTCTACGAACGCGTCATGGAAGCGGCGACTGTCCTGAAGAGAAGCGTCCCTCACGAGCCGCAGGTGGCGCTCATCCCCGGCACCGGCCTGGACGGGATCGTGGACCGGATTGAGAAGGAACACGAGGTGCCGTTCGACGACATCCCCGGCTTCGCGGCCACGACGGCGACGACTCACAAGGCGATGCTCGTCTTCGGTCGGCTGGGGGGCAAGCAGGTGGTGGCGACGGGCGGCCGCCACCACTACTACGAGGGCCATTCGCTCGAAGAGGTGACCTTTCCGACGCGCGTGCTGCGCGCCCTGGGAGCCCAGGTGCTCATCGTCTCGAACGCGGCAGGCGGGATGAACCCGCGGCACAAGGCCGGCGACATCGTGCTCATCGAGGACCACATCAACCTCATGGGCGTGAACCCCCTCATCGGGCTTGACGACGACCGCCTCGGCCCTCGCTTCCCCGACATGGCGGCCCCGTACAGCAAGCGGCTGATCGAGCTCGCGGAGCGGGTGGCGCTCGAGGAGGGCATCCAGGTGCATCAGGGCGTGTACGTGGCCGTGACCGGCCCGAGCCTGGAGACGCGCGCCGAGTATCGCTTCCTGCGCGCCATCGGCGCGGACTGCGTGGGCATGTCGACGGTGCCCGAGGTCATCGTCGGCGTGCAGGCCGGCTTCGAGATCCTGGGGATCACCTGCGTGACCGACCTGTGCCTGCCCGACGCGCTGGAGCCTGCGGACATCGGTCGAATTATTGCCACCGCTCAAGGGGCCGCTCCGAAGCTCACGCGGCTCGTTGAGCGGGTGGTCGCCGAATGCTGAGTTTCGCCATCGGGGTCAGCCCTTAAAATACAAAATAGCAGCCGCCGGGCTATTTTGTATTTTAAGGGCTGACCCCAAGTCAAAGGATATCGCCCGATGGACTATCGCAAGACCGTGAACCTCCCGCAGACCTCCTTCCCGATGAAGGCGAACCTGCGCCAGCGCGAGCCGGAGCTCCTCGCGCGCTGGCGCGAGATGGACCTCTACCGGCTCGTCCGCCAGGCCCGCAACGGCCGCCCCAAGTACATCCTGCACGATGGGCCTCCCTACGCCAGCGGCGACCTCCACATCGGCACCGGGCTGAACAAGGTGCTCAAGGACGTGGTCGTTCGGTCCCGCACGATGATGGGCTTCGACGCCCCGTTCGTGCCCGGCTGGGACTGCCATGGCCAGCCGATCGAGCAGCGGGTGCTCCAGGAGCTCGGCCCGCGCGCCCTGGAGACCCCAGCCAGCGAGATCCGCCGCCGCAGCCGCCGCTTCGCCGAGAAGCACATGAAGGCCCACATCCAGCAGTTCCAGCAGCTTGGCGTCCTGGGCGACTTCGAGCACCCCTACACCACCCTCGCCTATCCGTACGAGAAGGCGGTCGTCGAGCTCTTCGCCGACCTGGTGGAGAAGGGCTACGTCTACAAGCGCCGCAGGCCGATCCACTGGGACTACGAGACCCGCACGGCCCTCGCCGAGGCCGAGCTGGAATACGAGGACATCGAGAGCCCCGCGGTCTACATCAAGTTCCCCATGGCCGACGGCGTCCGCGACCTCTTCCCGGCCCTCCGTGACGAGCCGCTCTCGATGCTCATCTGGACGACGACCCCCTGGACGCTCCCGGCCAACCTCGCCATCGCCCTGGCCGAGGCAGCGGAGTATGCCGCCGTCCGCTATCCGGACCCCGTCACCCGGCGCACCGAGGTGGTCGTCTTCGCCGACGCCCTGCTCGGCCCGGTCATGGCCAAGCTCGGCATCGGCGCCTACGACGTCCTCGGCAAGTGCCGCGGGAAGGAGTTGGAGGGGCGGAAGTACCGCCACTTCTTCACCGGCCGCCTCTGCCCGATTGTCCTCGCCCCCTACGTGAGCCTGGAGGATGGAACGGGCTGCGTCCACACCGCGCCCGGCCACGGCCGCGAGGACTACGAGACGGCGCTCGTCTATGGCCTGGAGGTGTTCAGTCCCGTGGACGACGCGGGCTGTCTCACCGCCGAGGCGGGCGAGTTCGCGGGCCTGCACGTCTTCGACGCCGACCCGCGGATCATCGAGCGGCTGCGCGAGATGGGGCACCTGCTCCTGGTGGAGACCATCAAGCACTCGTATCCCCACGGCTGGCGCTCGAAGAAGCCCGTGATCTTCCGCGCCACGGAGCAGTGGTTCATCTCCGTCGAGCACCGCGGCCTCCGCGGCGAGATGCTCCGCGCCATCCCCTCCGTCCGGTGGCTCCCCGACTGGGGCCAGATCCGCATCACCTCCATGGTCGAGGAGCGGCCCGACTGGTGCATCTCCCGCCAGCGGTCCTGGGGCATCCCCATCCCCGCCTTCTACTGCACGGCCTGCGACGCCGTTCTGCTCACGAAGCCGAGCGTCCTGGCGGTCGCGGAGCTCTTCGGCCGCGCGGGCTCCGACGCCTGGTACACGGCCGACCCGGCCCAGATCCTGCCCCCGGGCACGACGTGCGAGATGTGCGGCGGCGCCGCCTTCCGCAAGGAGACCGACATCTTCGACGTCTGGTTCGAGTCCGGCGCCAGCCACCGCGCGGTCCTGCGGACGACCGAGGGGCTGGCGTGGCCGGCCGACCTGTATCTGGAAGGGAGCGACCAGCACCGCGGCTGGTTCCAGGTCTCGATGCTCACGGCTGTCGCCGCCGACGGCGCCCCGCCCTTCAAGACCGTCCTCACCCACGGCTTCGTCGTGGATGAGAAGGGCGAGAAGATGTCGAAGTCGCTCGGCAACTACATCTCGGTCGAGGACGCCCTCGCGGAGTTCGGAGCCGAGCTTCAGCGCCTCTGGGCCGTCAGCGTGGACTACCGCAACGACATCAATACCTCGCGCGACATCATCGCCAAGACGGACGAGCCGTACCGCCGCTTCCGCAACACGTTCCGGTATCTCCTGGCGAACCTCCACGACTTCGACCCCGCGAAGCACCGCGTCGAGCACAGCCAGATGCCCGAGGCAGACCGGTGGGCGCTGTCGCGGCTCCAGCGCCTCATCGCCGACGTGCTCCGGGCCTATGAGGAATACCAGTTCTACCGGGTGTACCAGCGGGCCTACGGCTTCTGCACGGTGGACATGAGCAGCTTCTACCTCGACGTGATCAAGGACCGTCTGTACTGCGAGGCGGCGGATTCGCCGGCTCGCCGCTCCGCGCAGACAGTCCTCTACGAGACCCTCGAGGCCCTCGTGCGGCTCCTCGCTCCCATCCTCGTCCACACCTGCGAAGAGGTCTGGGGCCACCTCCCCTGGCGCGAGGACCTGCCCAGCGTCCATCTCGCCCTCTTCCCGAAGCCGAGGGCCGAATGGATTGACGACGAGCTGGAGGGCCGCTGGAAGCGCCTCCTCGCCGTCCGCGACGCCGCCGCTCGGGAACTGGAGAAGCTCCGCGCCGAGAAGCAGATCGGCAGCGGCCTCGATGCCGCCGTCACCCTCTACGCCGAAGGCGAGCTGCTCGGCTTCCTCCGCGCCCACGAGGCGCTCCTCCCCGAGACCTCCATCGTCTCCGAGGTGCGGGTCGTCCCCGGCACGTCGCCGGATGCCGTCGCCGCCACCGACCTGCCCGGCCTGGGGATCGTCGCGCGTCCCTCGGACCGCGCCAAGTGCGCTCGCTGCTGGCGCCTCCTGCCGAGCGTCGGCCACGACGCGGAGCATCCGGAGCTCTGTGAACGCTGCGCCCGGGTCGTCCGCGCTCTCGCATCGCAGGAGGGGAAACCAGCATGAAGCACGTGCGGCTCGCCGTCCTCCTGTCCGGCAGCGGCAGGACGCTCCAGAACTTCCTCGACCAGATTGACGCGGGGAAGCTGGACGCGGAGGTCGTGGTCGTGGGCTCCAGCCGCAGCGATGCGTATGGCCTGGAGCGCGCGCGGCTGCGCGGGGCGCCGACCTTCGTCGTGGAGGCGCGGCGCTACAGGAAGGACGCCGCGCGCTTCAGCGAGGCGATCTTCACCGAACTGGCTGCCTACGAGTACGACCTCCTGCTCCTCGCGGGCTTCATGTGCCTGATCACCATCCCGCCGCAACTCAACGGGCGGGCGATGAACATCCACCCGGCCCTCATCCCGGCCTTCTGTGGGAAGGGCTACTACGGCCACTACGTCCACGAAGCGGTCCTTCGCTACGGCGTGCGGATCAGCGGCTGCACGGTGCACTTGGTGGACAACGTCTACGATCACGGCCCGATCATCGTCCAGAAGACGGTCCCCGTGCTCGATGACGACACGCCCGACACCCTGGCGGCTCGGGTCTTCGAGAAGGAATGCGAGGCGTATCCTGAGGCGGTCCGCCTGTTCGGCGAAGGCCGCCTTCGGATCGAGGGCCACCGCGTCCGCATCCTCCCGGCACCGCGGGACTAGCGGGCGCGCGGCGGTCCTGTGCGAAATGGGAAATCGGAAATCGGGAATCCCCATGAGGCTGCTGGTCGTCGAAGATGAGGTCAAGGTCGCGAGCTTCCTCAAGCGAGGGCTCGAGACGGAGAACTACGCCGTGGACGTCGCTTACGACGGGGAGGAGGGACTCCACCTTGCGACGACCCAGGACTACGATCTGGTCCTGCTGGACATCCTGCTGCCGAAGCTCAATGGCTATGAGGTGCTCGACAAGCTCCGCGCCCGGAACATCAAAGCGCCCGTCATCATGCTCACCGCCCGCGGCGCCCTCGACGACCGCGTGAAGGGCCTCGACCTGGGCGCCGACGACTATCTCGTCAAGCCCTTCGCCTTCGAGGAGCTACTGGCTCGCGTTCGCGCGCTCCTGCGGCGCCGCTCCGCCGGCGCCAGCCCCATCCTCAAGGTCGGGCCGCTCGTCATGGACCCCGTCGCCCACAAGGTCGCGGCCAGCAGCAAGCCGGTGGACCTCACGCCCAAGGAGTACGCCCTCCTGGAGTACCTCCTGCGGAACGAGGGCGTCGTCTGCACGCGGACGATGATCGCCCAACACGTCTGGGACATCAACTTCGACACGTACACGAACCTGATCGACGTGTTCATCAACCACATTCGCAAGAAGCTTCAGCCCCACGGCTGCGACCGCATGATCCAGACCGTGCGAGGGGTCGGCTATGTCCTCAAAGCGCCCTAGATCCGTCTTCTTCCACCGCGCGCGCTTCAAGCTCACGCTCTACTACACCGCCACCCAGCTCGTCTTCCTGACCATCCTGGGCGTCTTCCTCAACTATCGCTACAACGTGAGCCTGCTCACCGAGCTGCGCAAGTTCATCAGGGACGACATCAGCAGCCTCCTCAGCCCGCTCTGGGAGAATCCGAACGACTGCGCTTCGATCCAGCGTCAGCTCGACTACGAGAGTCCCCGGCAGAGCCAGGACCAGGACTATGCCGAGCGCCGCGGGGAGCGCTACTACAAGCTGAGCTATCGCATCCTGAACGGGGTGGGCAAGGAGGCCGCCGCCTCGCCCGTGTTCAAGGAGTACGAGATCAAGATCGGCGAGGACACGTTCCACGACGCTCTTGACGGAGAGTCGATCGAGGAGTTCCTCAAGCTGCCCGACAAGGAGCTCCCCACCCGGGCCGTCCGACACGTGCTCGTGACTCGCTCGTACCCGCACCCTGCGAAGCCGGAAGAGCGCTTCGTGGTCCAGGCTCTCGCCTCGCTGGAGCCGCTGGACAAGCTCTCGCGGCGGTTCATGGGCAACATCCTGAGCGCGATCCCCATCTTCGTCGTCATCTCGTGGTTCGGCGGCTACGCGCTCGCGCGCAAGGTGCTCAAGCCGGTCAACCAGATCGCCCGCACCGCCCGCCAGATCACCTCGGCCCGCCTCAACGAGCGCCTGGCTCGCTCCCACTCGGGCGACGAGTTCGACATGCTGGCCGACACGCTCAATGACATGATCCATCGCCTGGAGGAATCCTTCGCCTTGCTCCGGCAGTTCGCCGCCGATGCCGCCCACGAGATCCGCACCCCGCTCACCATCGTGAAGGGCGAGGCCGAGATCGCCCTGCGGAGCAAGACCCAAGACCCCGATGCGTATCGAGCCGTGCTCGCCAGCACGATCCGCGAGTGCGACCGCATGATCGGCATCATCACCAGCCTTCTGATGCTGTCGCAGGCCGACACGGGCGCCATTCGGCTTGGCCGCGAGCCGGTGCGCCTCGACGAGCTGCTGGCGGAGATGGCCGAAACCTTTCAGGTTCTCGCGGAGGAGGCGGGCCTTAGTCTCACGATGGCCCCCGCGCCGGAGATTGTGGTCCATGGCGATCGCACGCGGCTCCACGAGCTCTTCGCCAACCTCCTCGATAACGCGGTCAAGTATACCCCCCAAGGCTCCGTCAACGTCTCCTGCACGGTCGGCCCGGAGGAGGTCCGTGTCGCTATCGCCGACACGGGCATCGGCATCGCCGAGGGCGAGCAAGAGAAGATCTTCGAGCGGTTCTACCGCGTGGACCACTCGCGCTCGAGGGACACCGGCGGCAGCGGGCTGGGCCTGAGCATCGCGCGGTGGATCGCCGCCGCCCACGGCGGCCGTATCGAGGTCCAGAGCACCGTCGGAGTTGGCAGCACCTTCACTGCGGTCCTCCCCCTTGCCAAGACTACCCCGCTCGGAGGCACCGTAGAAGGCCCCGCCGGATGAACTCCATCCCGCGGGTTCCGAATGCCGCGGGGGGGTAATGTCAGGTGTCAGTTACCCTTATTTACCCTCCCGCGGGGCTTGGAACCCGCGGGAGGGAAGTGGTCACTGTAGAAGGCCCCGCCGGCGGCCCGCCTCACCCCCTTGCCCCCTCTCCACGAGTGGAGAGGGGGATGGGGGGTGAGGAGGCTGCGGAGTGTTCCTGGTGATCCCCGACCCGATGCTGGACGACAACCTGCCTGCTCAGGCGCCACCAGGCGCTCCCCGCTGGCCGTTGCTCCACCACCCGGCTTCGTATGCGCTCCTCGCGGCGTTCTTCGCGGCTACGTACCTCGGCGACTGGATGCCCATGCCCGAGACCCAACCCGCCATCCGCGTGCGGGCCATCGGCGGCGAGCGCGAGGTCCCATTCCCGGTCATGGCCATCCAGATTGTCCTGCTGGTTCTCGGCTCCGGCTTTCTGGTGAGCTACGTCGTCATCCGGTCCCGCAACATCCGGGTCTTCCCGCGTTGCGAGTTTCCCATCGTTCCGTGGGACGGCTGGCACTTGCTCCGCTGCGCCCTCGTCGCCTTGGTGCTCCAGCGCCTGCTGGGCGCGGCCGTCGCATGGGGGCGGGGGCTCGGGGACCCGAGCCGAGCCTTGTCGCATGACGCCCAGGCCCTCCTGCTGCCCCTCCT